>CAACWQ010000584.1_pt1 | contig 38040 bp, 27 predicted proteins | sample 2275681 | NCBI WGS metagenome assembly CAACWQ01 (sample SAMEA5312463, study PRJEB27640) | indoor metagenome | biome: indoor environment; feature: controlled; material: polymer furnished wood metals | place: Austria | collected 2011-04-21
CCGCCTCACCGATCGCTACCTGGTCGACACTGCGCTGCCGGCCAGCATCGAAGCCATCCGCAACGACATCGAGCGCATGCTCGGCCAGCCGCTGGTAGCTGCAGCAGACATTGCCGGCAACACCCTGCTGCGCGACTGGCTGGCTGCTGGCGAAGACCCCGCCCAGGCCCCGCAATTCATCGAATACCTGGCCGCCGCCAAGCAGCGCAACAAAGCCTTCACCACGCTGTTTGCCTCGACCGAAACCGGCCATTACTACAACGAGAATGGCCTGGACCGCACCCTTGACCGCAGCAACCCCAAGGACAAATGGTTCTACGGTTACATCGACAGCGGCGCCGAGCGGTTCATCAACATCGACATCGACGGTGCGACCGGCGAGCTGGCGCTGTTCATCGACTACCGCGTAGAAAAGCAAGGCCAATTGGTGGGCGTGGCCGGCATGGGCCTGCGCATGACCGAACTCTCGAAGCTGATTCACGACTTCAGCTTCGGCGAACACGGCAAAGTATTTCTGGTGCGTAACGATGGCTTGATCCAGGTGCATCCGGACGCTGCCTTCAGTGGCAAGCGCCAGCTTGCCGAGCAGCTTGGCACGGACGCAGCCAAGGACGTCATGACGGGAAGCGAAGGCCTGCGCAGCAGCCGTTTCAGCCGCGACGGCGAACGCTACCTGGCGCTTGGCTTGCCCCTGCGCGACCTCAACTGGACCCTGGTGGCCGAAGTGCCAGAGTCGGAAATCTACGCGCAAATGCACCAGGCTGTCTGGCTGACCAGTCTCATCGGTGGTGCCGTAGCGTTGGTGTCGCTACTGCTGGTGGTGCTGCTGGCGCGTGGTCTGGTGCGACCAATCCGTCGCGTCACTGCGGCATTGGTGCAGATCGGCAGCGGTGCGGGTGATCTCAGCCACCGCCTGGATGATGCACGCCAGGACGAACTGGGTGACCTGGCCCGTGGCTTCAACCGCTTCCTCGACAGCCAGCGCAGCCTGATCGGCGAGGTGTTGCAGACTTCCGAACGGCTGCATCGGGCGGTTGAGCAGGTGACTCAGGTGGTGGATAACACGGCCGAGCGTTCCGGGCGGCAGCAGGAGATGACCGAAATGGTCGCTACCGCCGTGCATGAGATGGGCCTGACTGTTCAGGACATTGCCCGCAATGCTGGTGATGCGGCGCAGGCCTCGCAGTCGGCACGGGATGAGGCCTTGCAGGCGCGTGAAGTAGTGCGGCGTTCGATTCAGGGGATCGAAGGTATGTCTGGCGACATCGGCAAGGCCGCTGATGCCGTCAGCCAGTTGGCCGATGAAGTCGCCTCGATCGATGAAGTGCTCGCAGTAATCCGTAGCATCTCTGAACAAACCAATTTGCTGGCGTTGAACGCTGCCATCGAGGCCGCACGGGCAGGGGAGATGGGGCGCGGGTTTGCCGTGGTGGCCGATGAGGTGCGTACGTTGGCCAGACGTACACAGCTGTCCACCGACGAAGTGCAGCAGATGATCCAGCGCCTGAAGCAGGGCGCGGGTTCGGCGGTGAGCTCGATGCAGGCGGGGCAGCAGGCGACTGGCAGTGGTGTGGCATCGAGCCAGCGCACCGGGGCGTCGCTGGGTGCAATTACCGACCAGGTGGAGCACATTAGCGACATGAACCATCAAGTGGCTACGGCGACGGAAGAGCAGTCGGCGGTGACTGAAGAGATCAACCGGACAGTGCAGGGGATTTCCGACTTGGCGCGGGAGACGGCGGCGGAGGTGCAAGGGTGTCGCGAGGAGTGCCAGGCGCTGCGTGGCTTGGCCGATGACCTGGCGCGGCAGATGGGTGGGTTCAGGCTCTAGATCGGTGTTGGCTTTTTCGCGGGGCAAGCCCGCTCCCACAAGTACAGCGCCGTCGCTGAGGTTGGCGCTGTACTTGTGGGAGCGGGCTTGCCCCGCGAATGCGGCCTGTCAGTCAGTGATGATGCTACGGATATCCGCCGCCAGCTCCCGCACCCGCTCTTCCTCGGTATCCCACGAGCACATGAACCGCGCCCCGCCGCTACCAATAAAGGTATAGAACCGCCACCCCTTGCCCCGCAGCGCTTCAATCGCGTGCTCCGGCATCTGCAGAAACACCCCGTTGGCCTCCACCGGGAACATCAGCTCCACCCCTGGCAAGTCACTCACCAGCGAGGCCAGCAGTTGCGCGCAATGGTTAGCGTGATTGCCATGGCGCAACCAGGCGCCATCTTCCAATAGGCCCACCCACGGTGCCGACAGGAAGCGCATCTTCGACGCCAGTTGCCCGGCCTGCTTGCAGCGGTAGTCGAAGTCTTCGGCCAGCTGGCGGTTGAAGAACAGGATCGCCTCACCCACGGCCATGCCGTTCTTGGTGCCGCCAAAGCACAGCACATCTACACCGGCCTTCCAGGTCAGCTCGGCCGGGCTGCAGCCGAGAAACGCGCAGGCATTGGTAAAGCGCGCGCCATCCATGTGCAGGTTCAGCCCCAGTTCCTTACAGGTCGCGCTGATCGCTTTGAGCTCATCTGGGCGATAAACGGTGCCTACTTCGGTGGCCTGTGTGATGGTGACCACACGCGGTTTTGGGTAGTGGATGTCTTGGCGCTTGAGCGCCACTTCACGGATGGATTCCGGCGTCAGTTTGCCGTTGACGCTGGCCGCCGTCAGCAGCTTGGAACCGTTGGAGAAGAACTCCGGGGCACCGCATTCGTCGGTTTCGACGTGCGCGGTCTCGGAGCAGATGACGCTGTGGTAGCTCTGGCACAGCGAGGCCAGGGCCAGGGAGTTGGCGGCGGTGCCGTTGAAGGCGAAGAACACCTCGCAGTCGGTTTCGAACAGGTTGCGGAAGTATTCCGAGGCGCGCTCGGTCCACTGGTCGTCGCCGTAAGCGCGGTCGTGGCCGTGGTTGGCCTTTTCCATTGCTGCCCAGGCTTCTGGGCAGATGCCGGAATAGTTGTCGCTGGCGAATTGTTGGCTCTTATCTGTCATGACACGGTCCTGTGAACGACGCAGAACAGCACTCTAAACCATCGATTCAGCGGTTGCCTATACAACCCCGACATAAGCTGATTTCAGGGTTGTCTGGACCGGCCTCTTCGCGGGACAAGCCCGCTCCCACAATGGCCCGTGTACACAGGGCCATTGTGGGAGCGGGCTTGTCCCGCGAAGAGGGCGGCACGACTAACACAAAAGCCAATGTCGTAAACGCGCCATTGCAAGGCGTGCGCAGGCATCTGACCCGCCCCGACCAGTCATAACATCGCCACAAAGGGCCACAGTGCCCCACGACAAAAAACGATCGCTGCCGGGAGATACACGATGTTCAGCAAGCAAGACCAGATCCAGGGTTACGACGACGCACTGCTGGCGGCGATGAATGCCGAAGAACAGCGCCAGGAAGATCACATCGAGCTGATCGCCTCGGAGAACTACACCAGCAAGCGCGTCATGCAGGCCCAAGGCAGCGGCCTGACCAACAAGTACGCCGAAGGCTACCCGGGCAAGCGCTACTACGGTGGCTGCGAGCACGTGGACAAGGTAGAAGCCCTGGCCATCGAGCGCGCCAAGCAGCTGTTCGGCGCCGACTACGCCAACGTCCAGCCGCACTCCGGTTCGTCGGCCAACGGCGCTGTCTACCTGGCCCTGCTGCAGGCCGGTGCCACCATCCTCGGCATGAGCCTGGCCCACGGCGGCCACCTGACCCACGGCGCTAAAGTGTCGTCCTCGGGCAAGCTGTACAACGCTGTTCAGTACGGCATCGACACCAACACCGGCCTGATCGACTACGACGAAGTCGAGCGCCTGGCCGTCGAGCACAAGCCGAAAATGATCGTTGCCGGCTTCTCGGCCTACTCCAAAACCCTCGACTTCCCACGCTTCCGCGCCATCGCCGACAAGGTCGGTGCGCTGCTGTTCGTCGACATGGCCCACGTTGCCGGCCTGGTTGCTGCTGGCCTGTACCCGAACCCGATTCCGTTCGCAGACGTGGTGACTACTACCACCCACAAGACCCTGCGCGGCCCACGTGGCGGCCTGATCCTGGCCAAGTCGAACGAAGAGATCGAGAAAAAGCTGAACGCCGCTGTATTCCCAGGCGCCCAGGGCGGCCCGCTGATGCACGTGATCGCCGCCAAGGCCGTGTGCTTCAAGGAAGCACTGGAGCCAGGCTTCAAGGCCTACCAGCAACAAGTGATCGAAAACGCCCAGGCCATGGCCCAAGTGTTCATCGACCGTGGCTACGACGTGGTATCCGGTGGCACCGACAACCACCTGTTCCTGGTCAGCCTGATTCGCCAGGGCCTGACGGGTAAAGATGCTGACGCCGCCCTCGGCCGCGCGCACATTACCGTCAACAAGAACGCCGTGCCGAACGACCCGCAGTCGCCGTTCGTCACCTCGGGCCTGCGCATCGGTACCCCGGCCGTCACCACCCGTGGCTTCAAGGTTGCCCAGTGCGTGGCCCTGGCCGGCTGGATCTGCGACATCCTCGACAACCTCGGTGACGCCGACGTCGAAGCCGATGTGGCGAAGAACGTCGCTGCCCTGTGCGCCGACTTCCCTGTTTACCGCTGAGTGGAGTAAACGACCATGCAACGCTACTCGGGCTTCGGCCTTTTCAAACACTCCCTCAGCCACCACGAAAACTGGCAGCGCATGTGGCGCACGCCCACCCCTAAAAAGGTGTACGACGTGGTTATCGTCGGCGGTGGCGGCCATGGCCTGGCCACGGCTTATTACCTGGCCAAAGAGCACGGCATCACCAACGTCGCCGTTATCGAGAAGGGCTACCTGGGCGGCGGCAACACCGCCCGTAACACCACCATCGTGCGTTCCAACTACCTGTGGGACGAGTCGGCGCACCTGTACGAGCACGCCATGAAGCTGTGGGAAGGCCTGTCTCAGGACCTGAACTACAACGTCATGTTCTCCCAGCGCGGCGTGTACAACCTGTGCCACACCTTGCAGGACATGCGTGACTCCGAGCGCCGCGTCAGCGCCAACCGCCTGAACGGCGTGGATGGCGAGCTGCTGAACACCGCCCAGGTTGCCGCAGAAATCCCGTACCTGGACTGCTCCAAGAACACCCGCTACCCGATCCTGGGTGCCACCGTGCAGCGCCGTGGTGGCGTGGCCCGTCACGACGCCGTGGCCTGGGGCTTCGCCCGTGCTGCCGACGCCCTGGGCGTTGACCTGATCCAGCAAACCGAAGTGATCGGCTTCCGCAAGGAAAACGGCGCGGTCATCGGTGTGGAAACCAACAAAGGCTTCATTGGCGCCAAGCGCGTTGGTGTGGTCACCGCCGGTAACTCCGGGCACATGGCCAAGCTGGCCGGCTTCCGCCTGCCGCTGGAATCGCACCCGCTGCAAGCGCTGGTGTCCGAGCCGATCAAGCCGATCATCGACAGCGTGATCATGTCCAACGCCGTACACGGCTACATCAGCCAGTCCGACAAGGGCGACCTGGTGATCGGTGCCGGTATCGATGGCTGGGTCGGCTACGGCCAGCGCGGTTCGTACCCGGTGATCGAGCACACCCTGCAGGCCATCGTCGAAATGTTCCCCAACCTGTCGCGCGTTCGCATGAACCGCCAGTGGGGCGGCATCGTCGATACCTCGCCAGACGCCTGCCCGATCATCACCAAGACCCCGGTCAAGAACATGTTCTTCAACTGCGGTTGGGGTACTGGCGGCTTCAAGGCGACCCCGGGTTCGGGCAACGTCTTCGCCGCAAGCCTGGCCAAGGGCGAAATGCACCCACTGGCCGCGCCGTTCTCCATGGACCGTTTCTACAACGGCGCACTGATCGACGAACACGGCGCCGCCGCCGTCGCCCACTAACCGGAGACACCGTCATGTTGCATATTTTCTGTCCCCACTGCGGCGAGCTGCGCTCCGAAGAAGAGTTCCACGCCTCTGGCCAGGCGCACATCGCCCGCCCGCTGGACCCTAACGCCTGCTCCGACGAGGAGTGGGGTACCTACATGTTCTACCGTGACAACCCACGCGGGATTCACCATGAACTGTGGGACCACGTTGCCGGCTGCCGCCAGTACTTCAACGTCACCCGCGACACCGTGACCTACGAGATTCTGGAAACCTACAAGATTGGCGAGAAGCCGCAAGTGACCGCCAACGGTAAAGCTGCAAACGCACCGTCGACCGTCAAAGGCCAAGGGGAAAAAGTATGAGCCAGACCTATCGCCTCGCCAGCGGCGGCCGTATCGACCGCAGCAAGGTCCTGAACTTCAGTTTCAACGGCAAGACCTACCAGGGTTATGCCGGTGACAGCCTGGCCGCTGCGTTGCTGGCCAACGGCGTCGACATCGTTGGCCGCAGCTTCAAGTACTCGCGCCCACGCGGCATCATCGCTGCAGGTACCGAAGAGCCGAACGCCATCCTGCAGATCGGCTCCAGCGAAGCCACCCAGATCCCGAACGTGCGTGCCACCCAGCAGGCGCTGTACGCAGGCCTTGTCGCCACCAGCACCAACGGCTGGCCGAACGTCAACAACGACGTCATGGGCATTCTTGGCAAGGTGGGCGGCAGCATGATGCCGCCGGGCTTCTACTACAAAACCTTCATGTACCCGAAATCGTTCTGGATGACGTACGAGAAGTACATCCGCAAGGCAGCCGGCCTGGGCCGTGCGCCGCTGCAGAACGACCCGGACAGCTACGACTACATGAACCAGCACTGCGACGTGCTGATCGTCGGTGCCGGCCCTGCTGGCCTGGCCGCTGCACTGGCCGCTGCGCGCAGCGGTGCCCGCGTGATCCTGGCTGACGAGCAGGAAGAGTTCGGTGGCAGCCTGCTCGACACCCGCGAAACCCTCGACGGCAAGCCTGCTGCCGACTGGGTCAACGCCGTGGTCAAAGAGCTGGAAGGCCTGCCGGAAGTGACCCTGCTGCCACGTGCCACGGTCAACGGCTACCACGACCATAACTTCCTGACCATTCACGAGCGCCTCACCGACCACCTCGGCGACCGCGCCCCGATCGGCCAGGTTCGCCACCGTGTGCACCGTGTACGCGCCAAACGCGTGGTACTGGCTGCCGGCGCCCACGAGCGCCCGCTGGTGTACGGCAACAACGACGTGCCGGGCAACATGCTGGCCGGCGCCGTTTCTACCTACGTTCGCCGCTACGGCGTGGCCCCAGGCCGCAAGCTGGTGCTGTCGACCAACAACGATCACGCCTACCGCGCCGCGCTGGACTGGCACGACGCTGGCCTGCAAGTGGTCGCCATCGCCGACGCCCGCCACAACCCACGTGGCTCGCTGGTTGAAGAAGCGCGTGCCAAGGGCATTCGCATCCTCACTTCCAGCGCCGTGGTCGAGGCCAAAGGCAGCAAGCACGTCACCGGCGCCCGTGTGGCCGCCATCGATGTGCAGGCGCACAAAGTCACCAGCCCAGGCGAAACCCTCGAGTGCGACCTGATCGCGTCCTCGGGCGGCTACAGCCCGATCGTTCACCTGGCCTCGCACCTGGGCGGTCGCCCGGTATGGCGTGACGACATCCTCGGCTTCGTGCCGGGCGATGCGCCGCAAAAACGCGAATGCGTGGGTGGTATCAATGGTGTCTACGCCCTTGGCGACGTGATTGCCGATGGCTTCGAAGGCGGCGTGCGCGCAGCCACCGAGGCAGGCTTCAAAGCCACAGTCGGCACCCTGCCAAAAACCGTTGCACGCAAGGAAGAGGCCACCGTGGCGCTGTTCCTGGTGCCGCACGAAAAAGGCACCAAGGGGCCGAAGCAGTTCGTCGACCAACAGAACGACGTGACCGCCGCCGGTATCGAACTGGCCACCCGTGAAGGCTTCGAGTCGGTCGAGCACGTAAAACGCTACACTGCACTGGGCTTCGGTACCGACCAGGGCAAACTGGGCAACATCAACGGCCTGGCCATCGCCGCCCGTTCGATCGGCATCACCATCCCGGAAATGGGCACCACCATGTTCCGCCCCAACTACACGCCGGTGACGTTCGGCGCCGTAGCGGGCCGTCACTGTGGTCACCTGTTCGAGCCGGTGCGCTTCACCGCCCTGCATGCCTGGCACGTGAAGAACGGCGCCGAGTTCGAAGACGTCGGCCAGTGGAAGCGCCCGTGGTACTTCCCGAAAGCCGGTGAAGACATCCATGCCGCCGTGGCCCGTGAATGCAAGGCCGTGCGCGACAGCGTGGGCCTGCTGGACGCCTCCACCCTGGGCAAGATCGATATCCAGGGCCCGGATGCGCGCGAGTTCCTCAACCGCATCTACACCAACGCCTGGACCAAGCTCGACGTGGGCAAGGCCCGCTACGGCCTGATGTGCAAGGAAGACGGCATGGTCTTCGACGACGGCGTAACCGCCTGCGTTGGCGACAACCACTTCATCATGACCACCACCACCGGCGGCGCCGCCCGCGTGCTGCAGTGGATGGAGCTGTACCACCAGACCGAATGGCCAGAGCTGAAGGTGTACTTCACTTCGGTCACCGACCACTGGGCCACCATGACCCTGTCCGGCCCCAACAGCCGCAAGCTGCTGAGCGAGCTGACCGACATCGACATGGACAAGGAAGCCTTCCCGTTCATGACCTGGAAGGAAGGCAACGTGGGCGGCGTGCCAGCCCGTGTGTTCCGTATCTCGTTCACCGGTGAGCTGTCGTACGAAGTGAACGTGCAGGCCAACTACGCCATGGGCGTGCTGGAACAGATCATCGAGGCCGGCAAGAAGTACAACCTGACCCCGTACGGCACCGAGACCATGCACGTACTGCGTGCCGAGAAGGGCTTCATCATCGTGGGCCAGGACACCGACGGCTCGATGACCCCGGACGACCTGAACATGAGTTGGTGCGTGGGCCGCAACAAGCCGTTCTCGTGGATCGGCCTGCGTGGCATGAACCGTGAAGACTGCGTGCGCGAGAACCGCAAGCAACTGGTAGGCCTGAAGCCGGTCGACCCGACCAAATGGCTGCCGGAAGGCGCCCAGCTGGTATTCGACCCGAAACAGCCGATCCCGATGGACATGGTTGGCCACGTGACCTCCAGCTACGCGTCCAACTCCCTGGGCTACTCGTTCGCCATGGGCGTGGTCAAAGGCGGCCTCAAGCGCATGGGCGAGCGCGTGTACTCGCCGCAGGCGGATGGCAGCGTGATCGAGGCGGAGATCGTGTCTTCGGTGTTCTTCGATCCGAAGGGTGAGCGGCAGAACGTCTAAAGGCCCCCGGATAGCGGCGCAGCCCGGTGCTGCGCTGCCCTGACGAACAAGAATTCAAGGCAGGTAAGAAATGAGCGCTATCAACGTCTTCCAGCAAAACCCCGGCGCCGAGGCCAAGGCCCAGTCGCCACTGCACCACGCCGACCTGGCCAGCCTGGTTGGCAAAGGCCGCAAGAACGCAGGCGTGACCCTGCGTGAACGCAAGTTCCTTGGCCACCTCACCCTTCGCGGCGATGGCCACAACCCGGAATTCGCCGCAGGCGTGCACAAGGCCCTGGGCCTGGAGCTGCCGGTGGCCCTGACCGTGGTCGCCAACAACGACATGTCGCTGCAATGGGTTGGCCCGGATGAATGGCTGCTGATCGTACCCGGTGGCCAGGAACTGGCTGTCGAGCAAAAGCTGCGTGCAGCCCTTGAAGGCCAGCACATCCAGGTGGTCAACGTGAGCGGCGGGCAAAGCCTGCTGGAACTGCGCGGCCCGAATGTGCGTGAAGTGCTGATGAAGTCCACCAGCTATGATGTTCACCCGAACAACTTCCCGGTGGGCAAGGCAGTGGGTACCGTGTTCGCCAAGTCGCAACTGGTGATTCGCCGCACTGCGGAAGACACCTGGGAACTGGTGATTCGCCGCAGTTTCGCTGACTACTGGTGGCTGTGGCTGCAGGACGCTTCGGCCGAGTACGGCCTGAGCATCGAAGCCTAAGGAGCGCAGAACATGAGTCGGGCACCGGATACATGGATTCTCACCGCCGACTGCCCGAGCATGCTCGGCACCGTCGACGTGGTGACGCGTTACCTCTTCGAGCAGCGCTGCTACGTGACGGAGCACCACTCCTTCGATGACCGGCAGTCGGGGCGCTTCTTCATTCGCGTCGAATTCCGCCAGCCGGATGATTTCGACGAGGCGGGCTTCCGGGCCGGCCTTGCCGAGCGCAGCGAAGCGTTCGGCATGGCCTTCGAGCTGACCGCACCCAATCACCGCCCCAAGGTGGTGATCATGGTGTCCAAGGCCGACCACTGCCTGAATGATCTGCTGTACCGGCAGCGCATCGGGCAGCTGGGCATGGACGTGGTGGCGGTGGTGTCCAACCACCCTGACCTGGAACCGTTGGCCCAGTGGCACAAGATTCCTTACTACCACTTCGCGCTCGATCCTAAGGATAAGCCTGGGCAGGAGCGCAAGGTGCTGCAGGTGATCGAGGAAACCGGCGCAGAGCTGGTTATCCTCGCTCGCTACATGCAGGTGCTATCGCCCGAGCTGTGCCGGCGCCTGGATGGCTGGGCGATCAACATTCACCACTCGTTGTTGCCGGGGTTCAAAGGCGCCAAGCCTTATCACCAGGCGTACAACAAGGGCGTGAAGATGGTCGGCGCCACGGCGCACTACATCAACAACGACCTTGATGAAGGGCCGATCATTGCCCAGGGTGTCGAGGTGGTGGACCACAGCCATTACCCGGAAGACCTGATTGCCAAAGGGCGCGATATCGAGTGCCTGACCCTGGCGCGGGCGGTGGGTTATCACATCGAGCGGCGGGTGTTCCTCAACGCCAACCGGACGGTCGTTCTCTAGCGCCTGTACCGGCCTCTTCGCGGGGCGAGCCCGCTCCCACAGGTACTGCGCCGCCCTTAGGCCCAGCGCAATACCTGTGGGAGCGGGCTTGCCCCGCGAAGAGGCCGGTGCAGGTCAACACGCCTGCCTCATCCTCCATACCCTCCAGCGACACCCTTGCCGCTAAAAGGCATCTCCCTGTCGCTCCCAGTCAGTGCATCCCGGCCCATCAGGCCCACAATTCCCCTCACTCCAGAAACACATGCCGCCCATGGATGGCGGCGCGTTCAACCACCGCTGCATAAATACAAATCAAGCGAGGTAAGAGCATGTCTGGCAATCGTGGAGTGGTATATCTCGGCGCCGGCAAGGTCGAGGTGCAGAAGATCGACTACCCGAAAATGCAGGACCCGCGCGGCAAGAAGATCGAACACGGCGTGATCCTGAAGGTGGTCTCCACCAACATCTGCGGCTCCGACCAGCACATGGTCCGCGGCCGCACCACTGCCCAGGTCGGCCTGGTCCTGGGCCACGAAATCACCGGTGAAATCGTCGAAAAAGGCCGCGATGTCGAGCGCATGCAGATCGGCGACCTGGTCTCGGTACCCTTCAACGTTGCCTGTGGCCGTTGCCGCTCCTGCAAAGAGATGCACACCGGCGTCTGCCTCACCGTTAACCCGGCCCGCGCCGGCGGTGCCTACGGCTATGTCGACATGGGCGACTGGACCGGTGGCCAGGCCGAGTACGTGCTGGTGCCGTACGCCGACTTCAACCTGCTGAAACTGCCCGAGCGCGACAAGGCCATGGAAAAGATCCGTGACCTGACCTGCCTGTCCGACATCCTGCCTACTGGCTACCACGGCGCCGTCACTGCTGGCGTAGGCCCAGGTAGCACCGTTTACGTAGCGGGCGCTGGCCCGGTTGGCTTGGCCGCTGCTGCCTCGGCCCGCCTGCTTGGCGCTGCCTGCGTGATCGTTGGCGACCTCAACCCGGCCCGCCTGGCCCACGCCAAGTCGCAAGGCTTCGAAGTGGTCGACCTGTCCAAGGACACCCCGCTGCACGAGCAGATCGTCGACATTCTCGGCGAGCCGGAAGTGGACTGCGCCGTTGACGCCGTTGGCTTCGAGGCCCGTGGCCATGGCCACGAGGGCGCCAAGCACGAAGCCCCTGCTACCGTGCTGAACTCGCTGATGCAGGTTACCCGCGTTGCCGGCAACATCGGTATCCCGGGCCTGTACGTGACCGAAGACCCGGGCGCGGTAGATGCCGCCGCCAAGATCGGCGCACTGAGCATCCGCTTCGGCCTCGGCTGGGCGAAGTCGCACAGCTTCCACACCGGCCAGACCCCGACCATGAAGTACAACCGCCAGCTGATGCAGGCGATCATGTGGGACCGGATTAACATTGCCGAGGTAGTGGGGGTGCAGGTGATCAATCTGGATCAGGCGCCGGAAGGGTATGGCGAGTTTGATGCGGGTGTGCCGAAGAAATTTGTGATCGATCCGCACAAGATGTGGGGGGCGGCGTAATCATCATTAAGTAAGAAGAGCCCCTCCAGTCGAGGGGCTTTTCATTTAGGTGCGGTTCTGCCCCGGTTGCATGCCTTAGCCTCGCTTGAGCTGGGTATGAAGACAAGTCGCAAGAGTTCGTGCGGCTGTTGGGGCGTTGCCGCACGTCGCTGTTTCTAGCTTTCCGCGACTCTGATCCGTGCGAGTGAGGTATTGATCTGATCAATGTTCCCTTGGGCATTTTCTTCCAGTTTTTTGTGGTGGTGGTATTGCGCTTTATATTCGTTCTCGGTTTTTATGTGTGCTTTTTTTGTACTAGGCTTTTGGAAAAATTTTTTCGTCTTCTTATTTTCCTTGAAGGCGGCCTGGAGATACAATGATTTTTCATTTTTGTGGAATTCAAGTATTTTTTCTTGCGCGAGGAGATCTTCGAGGAGGAAAGCTTTAGCAGTAGAAAGTTCGCTGGGATGCTCGGAGAGTACCTTTGCATAGCTGGGGGGCGAGGTGACATGGTCATAATGACCCGGTTGGCCTACCTGCGTGTTTTTAGTTGGCTCGGGAAAAATTTTTTTTAAAGCCTTGAAAAGAAGGGCTGCTCTAGAACGTCCTGATGGGTCGTGGAAGTTTGTCGGGTCTCCCGAGCAATAGGCGTAAGCGTTAAGTCCACCAGCGCCGAAAGGGCTGATTTCATCGGGAGAGCAAAAGCGCATAGTTGCTGGTTTGAATAACCTATGGCCGTTACCGAGTATGTAACCTTCTAAGAAGTTATCGAATGGTTTCCCGTTAAAACCTATCGTTGTGAATGCGGTGTGAAAATAGGATTCGTGTCCGTAAGGAGAGTAGGCATGTGTTTCTTGTTTTTCGGCGCTTGTTCTAATCAGTGTGGAGTTGCTTTGATCGCCTGCTGTAAGTGCTTGTCCATGGGTGGTGCTTCGCTCGGAAAGCAACGTGGTCGTGTGGCGAAAAATTGTTAGGCTTTCCTTATTGGTTATGATGGTGCTAAGTTCGCCATTTTGATAGAGAAACTTTCTAGTGCTGGCTCTGATAAGCATGCGAATACTTCCAATTGTGTAGTGCGTGGCCAATTAATTGGCAGCGCTTCTTTATGGATGACGTGAGCGTCTCAAGCATGACTGCCGAAGAATCGACTAGCAACTGGTAAAAATACTAGGTATTTGAAATGTTCCAATTGGTATATGTGATTTCTTGAGTACTTCCACCGCAACCTGCCGTCTCGCAGCGCTTATCGATTACGGGGACATGCGCTTGTGATCGGCTCGGAACAAAGGTTGGTTTTTTTAGTCAAATTTCTCGTTTCCGCAGCCATCCCGGCTCACGAGGTCCCTCCCGATGAAAGCACTCACCCTGGCAACCCTGATGACCCTGGCTGCAAGCCCGGTGTTCGCCTTCAATCTCAGCGATGCGGCCAACGCCGTGTCGGCCATGCAGAACCAGCAACAGCAAGGCCAGGTGCAGGCGCCCGAGGCACAGGCCAACCTGCTCAACACCCTGGGTAGCGAATTGAAGATCACCCCCGAACAAGCCGTTGGCGGAGCAGGGGCGATGTTGGGCTTGGCGCGCAATAACCTGAGCAGCGATGACTATGGGCAGCTGACCAAGGCGGTACCGGGGCTAAACCTGCTGGCCGGGGCCAATGCGCTGGGTGGCTTGAGTGGATTGGGCGATTTACTGGGCAAGAACAGCGAAAGCCAGTCGGCGCTGAGCAATGCCCTGGGCAACAACGTCGAGAACCGCAACGACCTGGACACTGCGTTCAAGGCGCTGGGGATGGACACCGGGATGATCGGCCAGTTTGCCCCTCTGATTCTGCAGTACCTGGGCCAGCAGGGCATCGCCGGGTCGTTGCTGCAGAACCTGGGGAGCCTGTGGACCACGCCGGCGCCAGTGAATACGCCATCGGTTTGATTGGGCTGGACATGGGGTTGGTCAGGAGTGGAACCACCTGACCATCGCCACGTTCAATCGATCTTGCTGTTTTAGCACTTCACTACGGATGCTGGCGAGATTCGCAAGGTAATTGGCACGCATTTTCGGTTCATGCACGTATGTCAGAAACGCTGGAGCATCTGCAAGGGACCGCTTCGCCCCCGCCAGTTCTTTGGCCAGAGTTACGACCTCACTCAATGGCACGCTTGGATTTCTCCGGTCTTCAAACGGCATTCGACCACCGTTTGCCAGTGGGTTTCTATTGGCGCGTGGCTGCTGAATTTGCGGTGGAGGAGTGAGCGGATCGCTGCGTCCGGTCTGCAAGCCCTGCCTGTTGAGGGAGCGATTGAGATGCTGGGCCGTTTGGGGGGGAGGAACATCGGGCGTCAGTATGGCGGCGTGGCGGCGTAATCGATTGACAACAGCATGCCCATCTGGATCTACATTGTTAATGGAGTCTCCTGCGCAATAGCCATAGGCATTCAGCCCCCCCTTGCCGAACGGGCTCCAGCTGTCAGGCGCAAGGAATCGCATGATTATCGGGTTGTACGGACGATAGCCATTGCCAAGCAGGTACGCTCCAGAGTGCCTTTCTAGCAGTTCGCCATTGAAGCCGAGCAGTTGCTGATTTGAAAGGCTATAGTGAAAATGCCCATAAGGTGTATAAGCGCGAAGCGACGCACTACTCATCAGATATTCCTCATGCCATTAGACTCGATAGCTTCTGAGTGTGGAGTTAAGGTTTTTCAACCGATCTTGCGCGTCGTCAAGCCATGTGGCGAGTGCCTCCAGCGAAGTCTGGTATCTTTCCTCACTGATGCCAAAACTTTTCGCGAGGTCAGGCGTCGACGGCTCCATGAGAAAATTGAAGTCTTCTGTTTTTCGTTTTACGCGCTGAGTGAACTTGTAAATGTAAACTTGCAATGACTGTTTTTCTTCAATAAGCCTGGCTCTCTGTACGTCGTGTTCGCCCGTATAGATACGGCCAGTTATCTTTCTGTTAAATGTCACTTTCTTTTTTGGCGCTCGTATCAAAGGGGTCGTTGAGGATTGGGCCGACTGGCTATGTTCAACCCAGAACTTCCGTAGCTGAGCAAATGTTCGCGCATGACCTGTGTCATCCCGGAAATTGATCGGATCACAGTTGCAGTATGCGTAAGTGTTATATCCGCCCTGCCCAAAGGGGCTGAGGTTATCGGGCTTATGGAAGCGCATCAGGGTTGGACTGTAGCTACGATAACCTTGTCCTAATGGGTAGATGCTGGTGAGGGGGTCGTTCTTTTCGCCATTGAAGCCAAGCAGGGTGGCCAACCAAGCTTGACTGTCGATGTATCCGTATGGGGTGTAGGCCAGGGCGGCTGTTCTCAATGGCGGGTACCTCGCAAAAGACGGTGTTACGTAAGTCTTTGTCTTCGCGAGGCCACGCACAACTGGCAGAATTGTCAGTACTTGCGGCGGACCTCAGCCCGCCTCGGAGAAGTCCGTCAGTAGAACCGGACGACGGAAGCCGGCAGTCAGAACGGCAAGATACGCCAGCCCCAGCGCAAACCAGCACAACCCAATCACCAACGTCAGCGCCGACAGGCTGGTCCACAGCCACAGTGTCAGCCCCAACCCCACCAGCGGCACCACGCCATAACTCAACAACCCCTTGGCATTACGCTGGCTGGCATCGTCCATCAGGTGGGTCTTCACCACTGCCAGGTTCACCGCCGAGAACGCCACCAGCGCGCCGAAACTGATCAGCGAAGCGAGGGTGGACAGGTCGATCACCAGCGCCAGCAGCGAGAACGCCGACACCAGCAGAATGGCGAACACCGGCGTGCCGAAGCGTGGGGACAGGTAACCGAACGTGCGCTGCGGCAGCACCTTGTCACGGCCCATGGTGAACAGGATGCGTGACACCGCCGCCTGCGAGGCCAGTGCTGAACCCAGGCTGCCGGCGACGAAGGCGGCGGTGAAGAAGTTGGCCAGGAATTGCCCACCTGCGCTGAACATCACTTCATTGGCCGCCGCATCGGCGTTTGCAAACGTGCTGCCTGGCAGCACCAGTTGGCTGACGTAGGCCAGCGCGGTGAACAGTACGCCGGCGAAGAGCGTGGTAAGGATGATCGCCCGTGGCACATCGTGGCGTGCATCGCGGCATTCTTCGGCCAGGGTCGAGACGGCATCGAAGCCTAGAAACGACAGGCACAGTACTGCAGCACCGGCCATCAGCGGGCCGAAGCCAGGTTGTGTGCCGTCACTCATCAGCGGCGAGAGCAGGTCTACCGGTTGCCCGGCCAGGGTCTGGCAGGACAAGGCCACGAACACCCCGATGAACACGATCTGCGCGCCAACGATCAGGTTGCTGGCCTTGGCGACAGAGTGGATGCCGATCACGTTCAGCACGGTAACCAGCGCGATCGAGGCGAGGATGATGGTCCAGGCCGGGATGGCCGGAACAGGCGATGGAGATCTCAGCCCATATCCGCCCGCAACTGCTCGATCCGCTGATCCTTTTCCAGCCACAGCTGGTTCACCCAAGCCTGCACGGTCTGCCTGAAGGCCGGGTCATTTTCATAATCCCCATCCCACAAGGCGGGGTCCAGCTCACGCACCTGAATGTCGATAATCACCCGGCTAATGCTGCCGTTGAGCAAATCCCAGAACCCCGGCGCCTTGTTGCCGGGGTACACGATGGTCACGTCCAGCAGGGCATCCAACTGCTCACCCAATGCCGCCAGCACGAACGCCACGCCGCCGGCCTTGGGCTTGAGCAGGTAGCGATAAGGCGACTGTTGTTCCTGGCGCTTGGCTTCGGTGAAGCGCGTGCCTTCGAGGTAATTGACCACGGTGACGGGCTGGCGCTTGAACAGCTCACAAGCGGCCTTGGTGATCTCCAGGTCCTTGCCCTTGAGTTCGGGGTGCTTGTCTAGAAACGCCTTGCTGTAGCGCTTCATGAACGGGTAATCCAGCCCCCACCAGGCCAGGCCCAGCAGCGGTACCCAGATCAGCTCCTTCTTGAGAAAGAACTTGAAGAACGGCGTGCGGCGGTTGAGGCTTTCGATCAGCGCGGGGATGTCGACCCAGGTCTGGTGGTTGCTCACGGCCAGGTACGAGGTGTCTTTGCGCAGGTTCTCGACGCCGCGAATGTCCCATTGGGTAGGAATGCACAAGGCGAAGATGGCCTTGTCGATTTCCGACCAGGTTTCGGCTACCCACATCACCGCCCACGAGGCATAGTCGCGGCCACGGCCCGGCAACACCAGTTTGAGCAGGGCGAAGACCAGCAGCGGGCAGATCAACACCACGGTATTGAGCAGCAACAGGGTGGTAGTGAGAATGCCGGTCAGCAGGCGACGCATAAGGAGACTCTTGTTGTGGGAGATAAACGGTTGGCAATGATAAGCAGCGCCGTGGCCTACGCCAAATGTCCAATGCCCGACGGCAGGGACAAATGTTTCACAACATGTTGGTTAACCTTGTGACAGCGAACCTATTCTGCCCGTGCAGTCTAAGCACTGACCCCTCTCAAGGAAGCCTGCCTGTGAAACCTCTGCTTGCCCTGTTGTCGTTGTTGGCACTGCCGGTAATGGCCGCCGAGCCTACGATCTATGGCCGTTACGAGAACATCACCCTGCCCGAGCTGGGCGAAACCCTGAAGGCCAAGATGGACACCGGTGCCTTCACCGCGTCGCTATCGGCCAAGGACATCGAACTGTTCACCCGTGATGGCGAGGAATGGGTGCGCTTCCGCCTGGCCACGAAAGACTCGGACGGCAAGGTGTACGAGCACAAGGTGTCACGCATCAGCAAGATCAAAGGCCGTGCCGATGAAGAGGAAGAAGGCGATGCGCCGGAAATCTCCAAGCGTCCGGTGGTGGACCTGGAGCTGTGCCTGGGTGACGTGAAGCGCACCGTGGAAGTTAACCTGGTGGACCGCAGCAGCTTCAATTACCCGCTGCTGGTGGGTTCCAAGGCGCTGCGTGAGTTCAAGGCGGCGGTGAACCCGGCCAAGAAGTTCACCGCCGGCAAGCCGGATTGCTGATTCAAGAGGCCGGTCAGGCCACCGGCGTTGTGGCGACCATCGATGGCCGCTTGGCCACCTCGGCGTACCACGCCGCCAAACCTGGCTGGCGCTCACGCCAGCCAAACGCCGGCTGACGTAAGTCCAGATACCCCAGCGCACAGGCCACACCAATCGCTGCCAGGTCGAACCCGGACATCAGCTCGGGCAAATGCTCCTGCTCCAGGTTGGCCAGGCTACGGCGGATCTTGTCGCCCTGCGCCTGCAACCAACCGTCCCAGCGCTTGTCCTCGGGCCGCAGGAAGCTTTCATAGCGTGACGACACCGCTGCATCCATGATCGCATCAGCCTGCGACACCAGCGTCATGCGCCGCCAGCGCGCCGAGCCTTCGCGTGGCAGCAGCGGCAGGCCGACGTGCTGCAGGTCGAGGTACTCGCAGATCACCCGGCTGTCATACAGCACGGTGCCGTCTTCCAGGCGCAGGGCCGGGATCTTGCCGATTGGGTTGTCCTGGTTAAGCTGCGGGTCACTGCTCACCGGGCTGATGTTCACCGGCTGCAGCTGCACCCGCTCAAGTTGGCCGGTCTCATGCAACACCACCATGACCTTGCGCACGAAAGGCGACAACGGCGAGTGGAACAGGGTCATCGTGCTCATGCTTCAGTTGCCCTGCAGGCTGGGTGGCAGGCATACACCGGTGCCGCCGATACCGCAGTAGCCGTCCGGGTTCTTGGCCAGGTACTGCTGGTGGTAGGCCTCGGCGAAGTACACGGTCGGTGCCTGGTCGATTTCAGTGGTGATTTCACCAAAGCCTGCCTTGTTCAGTTCAACCTGGAAGGCGTCGCGGCTGGCCTTGGCCTGTTCCAGCTGTTCCGGGCTGGTGCAGTAGATGGCCGAGCGGTACTGGGTGCCGACGTCATTGCCCTGGCGCATGCCCTGGGTCGGGTTGTGCAGTTCCCAGAACATCGCCAGCAGCTCACGGTAGCTGACTTTGTCCTTGTCGAACACCACCAGCACCACTTCGGTGTGGCCGGTCAGGCCCGAGCAGACTTCTTCGTAGGTAGGGTTTGGGGTGAAACCGCCGGCGTAGCCGACCACAGTGCTGACCACACCTTCACGCTGCCAGAAGCGGCGCTCGGCGCCCCAGAAGCAACCCAGGCCGAAGATGGCGAAGTCGATGGCGCCTTCGAAGAACGGGCCGAGCAGCGGGGTGCCTTCGAACACGTAATGGAACTCGGGCAGGGTCATTGGCGTTTCGCGGCCAGGCAGCGCCTGCTCCGCAGTTGGCATGACGTTTTTGTTCACCAGGATTTCCGAACGCAGGACCATGGCCGTTCCTCTGTGTTTTTTCAGTTGGATAGGTGTTGAAGCATTCGCGGGCATGCCCGCGAAGAGGCCCGAATGGCTTCTATAGTGCCCGAGGTTTACGCCGCTGTCAGGCCACCGGGCCACGCGGGTAGCGCTTCAGCCGCTCAGCCAGCTCCCGTCCCGGAATCGGCCGGTCGAACAGGTAACCCTGGCCCACGTCGCAACGGTGGCGGCGCAGAAACGCCAGCTGCTCCGGCGTCTCGATCCCTTCAGCCACTACCTTCAGCTTGAGGTTGTGCGCCATGGCCACCACCGCCGAGGTAATTTCCATGTCGTCCTGGTTGTCGGGGATCTCATTGATGAAGCTGCGGTCGATCTTGAGAATGTCGATCGGAAACTTCTTCAGGTAGCTGAGCGAGGAGTAACCGGTGCCGAAATCGTCCATGGCCAGGGTCAGGCCCAGGGCCTTCAGCTCGTCCAGCTGGCGGTGGGTGTCTTCGGTGGCTTCCAGCAGTAGGCCTTCGGTCAGCTCCAGCTCCAGCAGGTGCGGGGGCAGGGCTTCTTCCTTGAGGATGGTGCTGATAGAGGCTACCAGGTCGGGGTCGGAAAACTGCTTGGGCGACAGGTTGATCGCTACGTGCAGGTTACCCAAGCCGGCCTCGCGCAGTTGCTGGCTCATGCTGCATGACTGGCGGATCACCCATTTGCCAATGGGAATGATCAGGCCGGTTTCTTCTGCCACGCTGATGAACTGGTCCGGGCGGATCATGCCGCGCTCGGGGTGGTTCCAGCGCAACAGCGCTTCCAGCCCCAACAGGCGGCCGCTGCGCAGGCAGATCTTGGGCTGGTAGAACACTTCCAGCTCGTTCTGGGTAAGGGCACGGCGCAGGTTGTTCTCGACGAACAGTTTGTAGCTGGCTTCGGCATTGAGCACTTCGGTAAACACCTGCACCTGATGCTTGCCGTTGGCCTTGGCCTTGTGCAACGCCAGGCCGGCGTTTTTCATCAGGCTGGCCGGGTCAGCGCCGTGCAGCGGCGCGTAGGCCAGGCCCACCGAGGCCGTGACGTTGATCAACTGGTTGTCGACGAACATCGGCTTGTCGAGGGTGCGCAGCAATTGCTGGGCAACGCCTTGGCCATCTTCCAGGCTGGTGTCGTCAAGCAATACCGCGAACTCGTTACTGGCAAAGCGCGCCAGGATACCGCCGGTGTGCAAGCTGTTGCGCAGGCGGCGGGCCAGGCTGATCAGCAGCTTGTCACCGGTCTGGTGGCCAAGGCTGTCGTTGATGCGCTTGAAGTTGTCGATGTCCACCAGCAGCAGGCACATCGCGCTTTCGCCATCGCGGGCAAAGCACTCGTCCAGGCTGCGGATGAACGCCGGGCGGTTGCCCAGGTTGGTCAGGTTGTCGGTGTAGGCCAGTCGTTCGATGCGCTGCTGGGCCAGCTTGGTCTGGGTGACGTCTTCGTAGATGCCGATGTAGTGGGTCAGCTCACGGTTATCGCCGTACACCTTGGAAATCGACAACTGGCCCCAGTAGGGCTCCAGGTTCTTGCGCCGGCTCTTGAACTCGCCCTGCCAGCTGTTGCCCATGGCCAGGCTCGACGGCGAGTCGAACAGCAATTCGCTGAGGTTCTCCAATGCCGGCAGCTCACCCAGGTGACGGCCTTGCACTTCATCGGTGCTGTATTGGGTGATGGCAGTGAAACTCGGGTTGACGTACTCCACCCGGCCATCGCGGTTCACCAGCAAAAAGGCGCTGGCGCTTTGCTCGACGGCACGCTGGAACAGGTGCAATGCGCTGGCCGCAGTGCGCCGGTTGTGGTTGGTGATGACTTGGGCGAACTGGTCGGCCAGCTCACCTGCAAAGGCAATCTCGTCCGACTGCCAGGCCCGTGGCTGGCCGGTCTGCTCAAGGCACAGCACGCCGACTACCTGGCCATCGACACGGATACTGGCGTCGAGCATGGCCTTGTTTTCCGGGCGCAGGCTTTGCGCCAGGGCACGGGTGCGTGGGTCGTGGCCGGCGTTGTGGGCGTCGATGGCGCGGCTGGCGTGCAGCGCGTCAAGGTAGTCGGGGAAGTGGCTGGCATCGATGGCTTCGGGCTGGCGATGCTCTTGTGCAACGCGGTACCAGGCGGTGATCGGTTCCAGACGCTGGTCGTCCAGGTGCCAGATGCTGGCGCTGTCGACCTTGTAGATTTCGCAGGCGCTGCGGGTAATCAGCTGGGCAGCTTCCAGCAGCGAGTTACCGGCACTGTAGCGCTGGCGAGCCAGGCGCAGGATCAGGTCCTGCTGGCCACGCACGCGCTCCAGGTGTTCCAGCTGCTCTTGCTGGGCGCGCTGGTTCAGTTGCAGGGCCAGCTGCAGGCGGTTGTTGCGTGATTCCAGATCGTTGGCGTCGGCTTCGCCGGTATCGTCCTGCTGGTCATCGAGCACGCTCAGGTAGCCGCGCAACAGCTGGCGGTTATGCTGCTTGTAGGCTTCACCCACCTCCAGCAGGCGCAGCGAGGCGCTTGGCGTGTGCAGGGTGTAGCGCACGCGGTAGTAGCCGCGCTGTGCCAGTTGCAGTTGGACCTCGTCGTGCAGCCGGTAGCGTGCTTCCGGTTCCATCAGGCTGGCGTAGGGTGCATCTACCAAGGCACAAAGGTCGCCGGCGTGCAGGCCGAACTGGCGCTCGCAGGCCGGGTCCAGGTAGAGCATGGCCCAGGTGGCTTCGTTGAGCCGTTCGAAACGCAGCATGCCGAGCCGCGAGGGCACGGGTAACGGCGTGACGACCTCGGCCGCCACACGGCTGGCGGCATCGGGTTGGCTTTTCATCGAAGACTCGCTTGAAGAGGGAACGCGGCCTTGCGGCGGCGGCAGATTCGGCAAGGTTGCATCATGTCCCGAGGGCTGGCAAGCGGCCATGCGTGATGCTGTGTACGGGTTATCGGCTGTTGGGCCGGAAATGTTAGTTCGCCTTGAGAATTTTGGCGCCTGGGAAACCGAGCGCCGCGCGGGCGGCGCTCGATCTCCCCGGCGCCACAACCCTATCGGCGGACAAAAAAAGCCCCGCCAATCGACGGGGTTGAGGTACGAGCGTGGCAGCTCGAAAAGGGTACTGCCCCTCGCAAGGAGGGGCAGCGGGCTGCCTTACAGCAGCATGGTGCGGATATCGCCCAGCACGTCGCCCAGGCGCTTGGTGAAGCGCGCGGCGGCTGCGCCGTTGATCACACGGTGATCGTAGGACAGCGACAGTGGCAGCATCAGCTTAGGCTGGAAGGCCTTGCCATCCCACACAGGCTGCATGGTCGCCTTGGAGACGCCCAGGATAGCCACTTCCGGCGCGTTGACGATCGGCGTGAAGCCGGTGCCGCCAATGTGGCCGAGGCTGGAGATGGTGAAGCAGGCGCCTTGCATCTCGTCGGCCGACAGCTTCTTGGTGCGGGCTTTTTCGGCCAGCGCAGCCGCTTCGGCAGCCAGTTGCAGCAGGCTCTTCTGGTCGACGTTCTTGATCACAGGGACCAGCAGGCCGTCCGGAGTGTCCACGGCGAAGCCGATGTGCACGTACTTCTTGCGGATGATGGCCTTGCCGCTTGGTGCCAGCGAGCTGTTGAAGTCTGGCAGTTCCTTGAGCAGGAAAGCACAGGCCTTGAGCAGCAGTGGCAGCACGGTCAGCTTCACCCCAACCTTCTCGGCCACGGCCTTCTGCGCAACGCGGAAGGCTTCCAGCTCGGTGATGTCGGCGGAGTCGAACTGGGTCACGTGCGGCACGTTCAGCCAGCTGCGGTGCAGGTTAGCGGCACCGACCTGCATCAGGCGAGTCAGGGCCACTTCTTCCACTTCACCGAACTTGCTGAAGTCCACGGCAGGGATCGGCGGGATGCCGGCGCCGCCGGTTGCACCGGCAGCGGCCGGAGCTTCCTTGGCCTTCTGCATCATCGCTTTGACGTAAACCTGCACGTCTTCTTTCAGAATGCGGCCGTGCGGACCGGTGGCGGCAACAGCGCCCAGGTCGACACCGAATTCACGGGCCAGCTGACGAACGGCTGGGCCTGCGTGAACCTTGGCGTTGCTGCCAGCGGCCGGTGCGGTAGCAGCCGGTGCTGGGGCAGCAGCCGGGGCGGCAGCGGCAGGTGCGGCTGCCGGAGCAGCCTCAGCCTTGGCTGGCGCCGGGGCAGCAGCAGGGGCCGGAGCGGCAGCCGGGGCTGCGCCAGCGACCTTCAGCTTGAAGATCAGGTCGCCAGTGCCGACTTCGTCTTCCAGCTTGCACAGCACTTCTTCGACCACGCCAGCAGCTGGCGACGGGATTTCCATGGAGGCCTTGTCGGACTCCAGGGTAATCAGCGACTGGTCGGCTTCGACAGTGTCGCCGACCTTGACCAGCACTTCGATGATCTTGGCCTTGCCCGACGAGCCAATGTCCGGCACGTGGATGTCCTGCACGCTGGCGGCAGCCGGGGCTGCGGCTGGCGCAGGGGCGGCTTCGGCAGCAGGTGCTGGGGCAGCAGCCGGGGCCGGAGCAGCAGCGGCCGGAGCCTCAGGGGCCGCAGCAGCGGCGCCCTCGGCTTCCAGAACCAGCAGTTCGTCGCCTTCTTTCAGGCGGTCGCCCAGCTTGACCTTCAGTTCCTTGATGACGCCGGCCTTGGGGGCCGGGATTTCCATGGAGGCCTTGTCGGACTCCAGGGTCAGCAGGCTCTGGTCAGCCTCGATACGGTCACCGACCTTGACGAACAGCTCGATGATTTCACCTTCACCGCTGCCGATGTCAGGTACGCGAATGAGTTCGCTCACTTAAAAATACTCCTCAGCAGTCCAGTGGGTTGCGCTTGTCCGGGTCGATACCGAACTTGACGATAGCGTCTGCAACAACCTTGGGTTCGATCTCGCCACGGTCAGCCAGGGCTTCCAGGGCAGCCAGCACCACGAAGTGGCGGTCGACTTCGAAGAAGTGACGCAGCTTCTTGCGGCTGTCGCTGCGACCGTAACCGTCGGTACCCAGGACCTTGAACTCTTTGCTCGGAACCCACTGGCGAATCTGCTCGGCGAACAGTTTCATGTAGTCGGTAGAGGCGATGACCGGGCCTTTGCGACCGTTCAGGCACTGCTCGACATAGGTCTGCTGTGGCTTCTGGCCAGGCTTCAGGCGGTTGGCGCGTTCTACGGCCAGGCCGTCGCGGCGCAGTTCGTTGAAGCTGGTGACGCTCCATACGTCGGCACCGACGTTGAACTCTTCACGCAGGATTTTCGCCGCTTCGCGGACTTCGCGCAGGATGGTGCCGGAGCCCATCAGCTGTACGTGGTGCGCGGCTTCGCGGGTGTCTTCTTCCAGCAGGTACATGCCCTTGATGATGCCTTCCTCGACACCGGCCGGCATGGCTGGCTGCTGGTAGGATTCGTTCATCACGGTGATGTAGTAGAAGATGTCCTGTTGCTCTTCGGTCATCTTCTTCATGCCGTCCTGGATGATCACCGCCAGCTCGTAGCCGTAGGTTGGATCGTAGGTGCGGCAGTTCGGGATGGTGCCCGCCATCATGTGGCTGTGACCGTCTTCGTGCTGCAGGCCTTCACCGTTCAGGGTGGTACGGCCGGCGGTACCGCCGATCAGGAAGCCACGGGTGCGGCTGTCGCCAGCGGCCCAGGCCAGGTCGCCAATGCGCTGGAAGCCGAACATCGAGTAGAAGATGTAGAACGGCAGCATCGGCTGGTTGTGGCAGCTGTACGAGGTACCGGCAGCGATGAACGACGACATGGCGCCGGCTTCGTTGATGCCTTCTTCGAGGATCTGGCCCTTCTTGTCCTCGCGGTAGAACATCACCTGGTCTTTATCGACTGGCTCGTAGAGCTGGCCGACCGACGAGTAGATGCCCAGCTGGCGGAACATGCCTTCCATACCGAAGGTACGGGCTTCGTCCGGGATGATCGGGACGATGCGCTGGCCGATTTCCTTGTCCTTGACCAGCTGCGCCAGAATGCGCACGAAGGCCATGGTGGTGGAGATTTCGCGGTCGCCCGAGCCGTCCAGGATCGCTTTCAGCGTTTCCAGTGGCGGGGTCGGTATGCTGAAGCTCTTGGCACGGCGCTGTGGCACGAAACCGCCCAGAGCAGCACGGCGCTCGGCCAGGTATTTGGCTTCGGCAGAACCTTCTTCCGGCTTGAAGAACGGCAGGTTTTCGAGGTCGGCATCCTTGACCGGGATGTCGAAGCGGTCACGGAAGTGACGCAGGCTGTCGACGTCGACCTTCTTGGTGTTGTGCGCTGTGTTCTTGGCTTCGCCGGCACCGGTACCGTAACCCTTGATGGTCTTGGCGAGGATGACGGTAGGCTGGTCCTTGTGGTTGACCGCCTGATGGTACGCTGCGTAGACCTTGTACGGGTCGTGGCCGCCACGGTTGAGCTTCCAGATCTCTTCGTCGGACAGGTCTTCGACCATGGCCTTGAGCTCTGGGGTGTTGAAGAAGTTCTCACGAACATACGCGCCGTCTTTGGCTTTGTAGTTCTGGTACTCGCCGTCGATGACTTCGTCCATGCGGCGCTGCAGGGCACCGTTGGTGTCCTTGGCGAACAATGGGTCCCAGAAACGGCCCCAGACAACCTTGTTGACGTTCCAGCCACCGCCACGGAACACGCCTTCGAGTTCCTGGATGATCTTGCCGTTGCCGCGAACCGGGCCGTCGAGGCGCTGCAGGTTGCAGTTGATGACGAAAATCAGGTTGTCCAGCTTCTCGCGGCCGGCCAGGGCGATTGCGCCCAGGGATTCCGGCTCGTCGCACTCGCCGTCGCCCATGAAGCACCAGACCTTCTGCTTGCCGGCCGGGATGTAGCCACGGGCTTCCAGGTACTTCATGAAGCGTGCCTGGTAGATGGCCTGGATCGGGCCCAAACCCATCGATACGGTCGGGAACTGCCAGAAGTCAGGCATCAGCCATGGGTGCGGGTACGAAGACAGGCCGTTGCCGTCCACTTCCTGACGGAAGTTGTTCATCTGGTCTTCGCTGATACGGCCTTCCATGAAGGCACGGGCGTAGACGCCTGGGGAGGCGTGGCCCTGGAAGAAGATCAGGTCGCCGCCGTGTTCTTCGGTCGGGGCCTGGAAGAAGTAGTTGAAGCCGATGTCGTACAGGGTGGCACTGGAGGCGAAGCTGGAGATGTGTCCGCCCAGGTCCGAGTCTTTCAGGTTGGTGCGCATGACCATGGCCAGGGCGTTCCAACGCACCATCGAGCGAATGCGGCGTTCCATGAACAGGTCGCCAGGCATGCGTGCTTCGTGGGTGACAGGGATGGTGTTGCGGTATGGCGTGGTGATCGCATACGGCAGCTGGGAGCCACTACGGGTGGCCAGCTCGCCCATACGGGTCATCAGGTAATGAGCGCGGTCTTCGCCTTCTTTGTCGAGGACCGACTCCAGGGCATCCAGCCATTCCTGGGTTTCGATTGGATCGAGGTCTTGCATGGCTTGCTCCAGGGCGGAAAGGCAACCAGAATCGATTGCCTGAAGTTGCGACTGGCCTTATGGGCAGACGTCGTGAATTCTTGGATTACCGGGGTGTCTTCCGGCGCGTTGTAGTTTTACTACATTTGCTTTCGCATTTCATGCTTTTACACGACGCGAGTAGTAGTAAAACTACATTTGTGCGACGTTTGGTCGCACCTTGGCTTGTGAGGAAAAACGTTCATGTTGGTTGGCATTGTGTCGCGAACGGGTGGTTCTTGATGTTTGTTGCCAAGTTTTCGTTTTTTTCAGCTATTTCCAACTTTTGTACGACAGTCCAACCGTGGTCCGGCTTCCCCTTGGCCGCTTTTTCCCCTCTATTTCACGCCGATCAAGGATAGACCATGCGCCTGCCTTTGCCGTCCGATCTGCCCGCCATCCTCCAGCCACTGGTCGCTCGCAACCAGCAATTCCTCAGCGATGCGCTAGCCGCTCACCCTGAGCTCGACCTGAATGCCTGGAGCCCGCTGCACCGGCAGCAATTCGACCAGGTGGCCGCAGCCAGCGATTTTGTCCTGGGCCTGGCCCAGCGCGAGCCGGCCATGCTGTTCGGCCTGCTGACCAGTGGCGAGCTGGAGCGCCGTTATGCACCGGGTGAGCTGCGCGGGCACATCGCGGCGGCCGCCCAGGCGGCGCAAAGCGACGATGAGCTGGCGCGCAACCTGCGCCGTGAGCGCAACCGCCAGCAGCTGCGCATCATCTGGCGAGACATCACCCGCCAGGCGGAACTGGGTGAAACCTGCCGCGACCTGTCGGACCTGGCCGATGCAGCCATCGACGAAGCCTACCAATGGCTGTATCCGCGCCATTGCCAGCAATTCGGCACGCCCATCGGCAACCGCAGCGGCCAGCCGCAGCACATGGTGGTGCTAGGCATGGGCAAACTGGGGGCGGTGGAGCTGAACCTGTCGTCGGACATCGACCTGATCTTCGGCTTCCCCGAAGGCGGCGAAACCGAAGGGGTGAAGCGCTCGCTGGAAAACCAGGAGTTCTTCACCCGCTTGGGCCAGCGGCTGATCAAGGCGTTGGACCCGGTTACCGTCGACGGTTTCGTGTTCCGCGTCGACATGCGCCTGCGCCCCTATGGTTCGGCCGGCGCACTGGTGCTCAGCTTCAATGCCCTGGAGCAGTACTACCAGGACCAGGGGCGCGACTGGGAGCGCTACGCGATGATCAAGGCGCGGGTGGTGGCGGGTGACCAGGCTGCCGGCGCACAACTGCAGGAGATGCTGCGCCCGTTCGTGTACCGCCGTTACCTGGACTTTTCCGCGATCGAAGCGCTGCGCACCATGAAGCAGCTGATTCAGCAGGAAGTGCGGCGCAAGGGCATGGCCGACAACATCAAGCTGGGTGCCGGTGGTATCCGCGAGGTTGAGTTCATCGCCCAGGCTTTCCAGCTGATCCACGGCGGGCGCGACCTGAGCTTGCAGCAACGGCCGTTGCTCAAGGTGCTGGCCACCCTCGAAGGCCAGGGTTACCTGCCGCCGGCGGTGGTCGCCGAGCTGCGCGAAGGTTATGAGTTCTTGCGTTATACCGAGCATGCCATCCAGGCCATCGCCGACCGCCAGACGCAAATGTTGCCAGAGGGCGAGACCGACCAGGCGCGGGTGGCCTACATGCTCGGTTTTGCCGACTGGCAGAGCTTCCACGACCAGTTGACCTATTGGCGTGGCCGTATCGACTGGCACTTCCGCCAGGTGATCGCCGACCCGGATGATGAAGACGGTGAAGGCGAACTGGTGGTGGGTGGCGAATGGTCGCCGCTGTGGGAACAGGCGCAGGATGAAGAAGCCGCTGGCCGGCAGCTGGAAGAGGCTGGCTTCAAAGAGCCTGTCGAAGCCTTGCGGCGTTTGGCGGGGCTGCGCTCAAGCCCGCAGTTGCGGTCGATGCAGCGCATTGGCCGTGAGCGGCTGGATGCCTTTATTCCGCGCCTGCTGGCCCAGGCGGTCGAGCACGATAATCCCGACTTGGTGCTGGAGCGTGTGCTGCCACTGGTCGAAGCCGTGGCGCGGCGTTCGGCTTACCTGGTGCTGCTGACCGAAAACCCGGGTGCCCTGCGCCGTCTGCTGACCTTGTGCGCCGCCAGCCCGTGGATTGCCGAGCAGATTGCGCTGTACCCGTTGCTGCTCGACGAACTGCTTAACGAAGGCCGCCTGTTCAGCCCGCCCCTGGCTCCCGAGCTGGCCAGCGAGTTGCGCGAACGCCTCACGCGCATCCCCGAGGATGACCTGGAGCAGCAGATGGAGGCACTGCGCCACTTCAAGCTGGCCCACAGCCTGCGTGTGGCCGCGTCGGAAATCAGTGGCAACCTGCCGTTGATGAAAGTCAGCGACTACCTGACCTGGCTGGCCGAAGCCATCCTCGACCAGGTACTGGCCCTGGCCTGGCGCCAGACCGTGGCCCGCCATGGCCAGCCCAAGCGCAGCGACGGCAGTCTCTGCGATCCGGGATTCATCATCATTGGTTATGGCAAGGTCGGCGGCCTGGAGCTGGGGCACGGCTCTGACCTGGACCTGGTGTTCATCCACGACGGCGACCCGCAAGAGGAAACCGACGGTGCCAAGCCCATCGACAGTGCGCAGTTCTTCACCCGGCTGGGCCAGCGCATCATCCACCTGCTGACCACCCAGACCAACTCGGGCCAGCTGTATGACGTGGACATGCGCCTGCGTCCGTCCGGCGCCTCCGGCCTGCTGGTGAGTTCGCTGGGCGCCTTCGAGCGCTACCAGCAGAACGAAGCCTGGACCTGGGAGCATCAGGCCTTGGTGCGGGCCCGCGTGCTGGTGGGCTGCAAGCAGGTTGGCGCGGCGTTCGAAGGCGTGCGTGCCAAGGTGCTGGGCCAGGCCCGCGACTTGGAAAAACTGCGCACCGAAGTGAGTGAAATGCGCGCCAAGATGCGTGACAACCTGGGGACCAAGGCCACGGCTGCGGGTACTGCGGCTAACGCGTTCGAGGCCGGTGTGCCCTTCGATATCAAGCAGGATGCCGGCGGTATCGTCGATATCGAATTTATGGTGCAATACGCGGCTTTGGCCTGGTCCCATGACCACCCGGCCATACTCCGATGGACCGATAACATCCGCATTCTGGAAGAACTGGAGCAGGCGAGTTTGATGCCGGCCAGTGACGCGGTGCTGTTGCGTGAAGTGTACAAGGCGTTCCGCTCAGCCTCGCACCGCCAGGCCCTGCAGAAGCAGGCCGGGGTGATCGACGCGGCGCAGTTTGCCGATGAACGCCGTCAAGTGCGGCGGATCTGGGGGGAACTGGGTTTGACCTGACGGCCCACCGTCCCCACAGGGGCTGTGATCAGCCATGGACTTGCCTGAGTGGTACACTGTCCGCCACATAGCCTGAATATAAAGAGGGGAGGCCAGGCTGTACCGCAGTCTGTAGCCTCCCCGAGCGTTTCTGGACTAAGCATGAGAATACTGATCATTGGCCCCAGCTGGGTCGGCGACATGGTGATGGCGCAGACCCTGTTCCAGTGCCTGAAACAGCAGCACCCCGACTGCGTGATCGACGTGTTGGCCCCCGAGTGGAGCCGGCCGATCCTGGAGCGCATGCCCGAGGTGCGCCAGGCCTTGAGCTTCCCGCTCGGTCACGGCGCGCTGGAGCTGGCCACGCGCCGGCGCATCGGCAAGTCCCTGGCCGGCCAGTACGACCAGGCCATCCTGCTGCCCAACTCGCTGAAGTCGGCACTGGTTCCGTTCTTCGCCGGTATCCCCAAACGCACCGGCTGGCGGGGCGAAATGCGCTTTGGCCTGCTGAACGATGTGCGCAAGCTGGACAAGGCCCGCTACCCGCTGATGATCGAGCGCTTCATGGCTTTGGCCTACGCGCCTGGTGCCGAGCTGCCGCAGCCGTACCCGCGCCCCAGCCTGCAGATCGAAGCGCAAAGCCGCGACGCCGCGCTGGCCAAGTTCGGCCTGGAGCTGGACCGCCCGGTACTGGCGCTGTGCCCTGGTGCCGAGTTTGGTGAGGCCAAGCGCTGGCCGTCCGAGCATTACGCTGCCGTGGCCGACGCGATGATCCGTCAGGGCTGGCAGGTGTGGCTGTTCGGCTCGAAGAAAGACCACCCGGTCGGTGAGCAGATCCGTGACCGGTTGATCCCGGGTTTCCGTGAAGAGTCTTCCAACCTGGCAGGCGAAACCTCGCTGGCCGAGGCCATCGACCTGATGTCTTGCGCCCATGCCGTGGTGTCCAACGACTCCGGCCTGATGCACGTGGCCGCCGCGCTGAACCGCCCACTGGTGGCCGTATACGGCTCGACGTCGCCCGGATTCACCCCGCCGCTGGCCGACCAGGTGGAAGTGGTGCGCACCGGCATCGAGTGCAGCCCGTGTTTCGACCGTACCTGCCGCTTCGGTCACTACAACTGCCTGCGTCTGCTGGAGCCGGGCAAAGTCATTGCCGCCCTGCACAGCCTGAGCGGGCCGGACCTGATCGATACCGTGGCCGAGGTCGACTAAGTGCGGGTACTGATCATCAAGACCTCGTCGCTGGGTGATGTGATCCACACCTTGCCGGCGCTTACCGATGCCGCCCATGCCATCCCGGGCATCCGTTTCGACTGGGTGGTGGAAGAAGGCTTTGCCGAAATCCCCAGCTGGCACCCGGCGGTCGACCAGGTTATCCCGGTGGCCATCCGCCGCTGGCGCAAGAACCTCTGGCAAACCCTCAAGAGTGGCGAGTGGAAGGCGTTCAAGCAGCGTGTGCGCGAACGCCAATACGACCTGGTGATCGACGCCCAGGGCCTGGTGAAGTCGGCCTGGCTGACCCGCTACGTGAAGGCCCCCGTCGCCGGCCTGGACCGCTACTCGGCCCGCGAAGGCTGGGCCAGCCGCTTCTATGACCGGCGTCTGTCGGTTGCCACCGGCCAGCATGCGGTGGAGCGGGTGCGCCAGTTGTTCGCCATGGCCCTGGCCTACGACTTGCCGGAAGGCATCGGCAACTACGGCCTGGACCTGGACCGCCTGCAGCTGCCCCCGGCTGCGCCCTATGTAGTGTTCCTGCATGGCACCACCTGGGCAACCAAGCATTGGCCTGAAGCTTATTGGCGCGAACTGGCCGAGCGCATGGGCCGGCGCAAGCTGGAAGTGCGTCTTCCTTGGGGCAACCCGGCCGAGAAGGCGCGCGCCGAGCGCATCGCCCAAGGCTTGAACAACTGCCAGGTGCTCCCCAAATTGAACCTTGCCGGCGTTGCCCGCGTGCTGGCAGCGGCAAAAGCCTGCGTGGCGGTCGATACCGGCCTTGGCCACCTGGCCGCAGCACTCGATGTACCCACCATTTCGCTGTTCGGCCCGACCAACCCAGGCCTGACTGGCGCCTACGGACGGACCCAGATTCACCAGGCCAGTGACTGGCCTTGCGCTCCCTGCCTGCAGAAGAAGTGCACCTACAAACCGAGCGCCGATGACCTGCGCCGGTTCGATCTGAAACGCGAGTGGCCGCTGTGCTTCACTCGCCTGAATCCCGAGCATGTGGCGGGCCGCTTGAGCGCGTTGCTGCTGGCTGAGGATGTCCGTTGATGCAACTGGCTTTCGTGCTTTACAAATATTTCCCCTTCGGCGGGCTGCAGCGCGACTTCATGCGCATTGCCCTGGAATGCCAGAAGCGGGGCCACCAGATCCGTGTATACACGCTGATCTGGGAAGGTGACATTCCGCCGGGCTTTGAAGTGCTGGTGGCGCCGGTGAAGGCGATTTTCAACCACCGCCGTAACGAGAAGCTAAGCGCCTGGATGGCCGCCGACCTAGCCAAGCGCCCGGTCGACCGCCTGATCGGCTTCAACAAGATGCCGGGGTTGGACGTGTACTACGCCGCCGACGGTTGCTTCGAAGACAAGGCGCAGACCCTGCGTGGCGGCCTGTACCGCCGCTGGGGCCGTTACCGGCACTTTGCCGAGTACGAGCGTGCGGTATTCGCCAAGGACGCGCACACCGATGTGCTGATGATTTCCGAAGTGCAGCAGCCGCTGTTCATCAAGCACTACGGCACCCCGGTGGAACGCTTCCATCTGCTGCCGCCGGGCATTTCCCAAGACCGCCGTGCGCCGGCCAATGCCGCTGAAATTCGCGCCGAGTTCCGCAAGGAATTCAACCTGGGCGATGACGACCTGCTGCTGGTGCAGATTGGCTCGGGCTTCAAGACCAAGGGTGTGGACCGCAGCCTCAAAGCGCTGGCCGCGCTGCCTTCGGCCCTGCGCAAACGCACCAGGCTGATGGTGATCGGCCAGGACGACCCCAAGGTGTTCCAGCTGCAAAGCGCCACCCTGGGCCTGGGCGACCAGGTGCAGTTCCTCAAGGGCCGCAGCGACATCCCGCGCTTCCTGCTGGGTGCCGATTTGCTGATTCACCCGGCCTACAACGAGAACACCGGTACGGTGCTGCTCGAAGCGCTGGTGGCCGGCCTGCCGGTGCTGGTGTCCAAGGTGTGCGGTTACGCCCACTACATTGCCGAGGCCGACTGCGGGCTGGTGCTGGACGAGCCGTTCGAACAGGACCAGCTCAATGGCTACCTGCAACGCATGCTCGAAGACTCGCAGGCCCGCGCCAGTTGGTCGCGCAACGGCCTGGCGTTCGCTGAAACCGCTGATCTTTACAGCATGCCGCAGCATGCTGCCGACGTGATCCTGGGGCAGAAAACCGCATGAAGCTGATAGTGGCCGAGCCCTTCAAACGCCTGTGGGCCGGGCGGGATGCCTTCGACGCCGTCGAGGCGCTGCAAGGCGAGGTCTATCGCGAACTGGAAGGGCGCCGCACGCTGCGTACCGAGGTGGAGGGCGAAGGGTTCTTCGTCAAGATCCACCGCGGCATCGGCTGGGGCGAGATCTTCAAGAACCTGTTCACCGCCAAGCTGCCGGTGCTCGGTGCCGGCCAGGAATGGCAGGCCATCCAGCGCCTGCACGAGGTGGGCGTGCCGACCATGACCGCAGTCGCCTATGGCGAGCGCGGCAGCAACCCGGCTACGCAGCACTCGTTCATCATCACCGAGGAACTGGCGCCGACTATCAGCCTGGAAGATTTCAGCATCGATTGGGTCAAGCAGCCGCCCGCGCCACGCCTGAAGCGCGCGCTGATCGCCGAAGTGGCGAAGATGACCGGTGGTATGCACCGCGCTGGGGTCAACCACCGCGACTGCTACATCTGCCACTTCCTGCTGCACACCGACCGCCCGGTGACGGCGGATGACTTCAAACTGTCGGTTATCGACCTGCACCGTGCCCAGACCCGAGCGAAAATCAGCCGCCGCTGGCGCGACAAGGACCTGGCCGCGCTGTACTTCTCGGCGCTGGACATCGGCCTGACCCAGCGCGACAAACTGCGCTTTTTGCGGGGTTACTTCCAGCGCCCGCTGCGGCAAATCCTGAAGGACGAAGCCCGTTTGCTCGCCTGGCTGGACCGCAAGGCGCAGAAACTCTATGACCGCAAGCAACGCTATGGGGATGCACTCTGATGGCGGGTTGGACACTGGCGCCAGGCTATGAACACCTGGCGGCGGACTTCGGCAGCCTCGATGCGGTATTTGCCCTCCAGGGCGAGCGCCTGACCCGCGACCCGCTCAGCGAGGTGGTGCGCATCGAGCGTGACGGGGTCAACTACTACGTCAAACGCTACACTGGGGCCGGCAAGCACATGCGCCGCTACTTGGGCCGGCCACGCATCAAGGCCGAATGGCAGAACCTCAAGCAGTTCGCCAAGTGGGGTATCCCCACTGCCGAAGTGGTGGCGTGGGGGCTTGAGCGCAATGGCCTGGCTTTTGGCCGTGGGGCGATGATCACCCGCGAGCTGCCGCGCACCGAAGACCTGTCGGCGCTGGCTGAACGCAACGATGCACGCTTGGCCGACCGGGCCTGGGTCGATCATCTCAGCCGCCAGCTGGCGCGCCATACCCGGGTGATGCACGAGCACCGCTTTGCCCATAACGACCTGAAGTGGCGCAACCTGCTGGTCGATGACCAAGGCACGCTATTCTTCATCGACTGCCCTACCGGCGACTTCTGGCGCGGCTTCATGTGGCGGCACCGGATGATCAAGGACCTGGCCTGCCTGGACAAAGTGGCCAAATACCACCTGTCGGCCACCCAGCGCCTGCGCTTCTACCTGCAATACCGTGGCCGCGACCGGCTGAATGTGCGTGACAAGAAGCGCATTCGCCAGGTGCTGGGCTTTTTCGAGGGAAGGGAATGACCGATTACCTGGCCAGCGCGGACCTCGCGCTGCTCAAACGCCATGGCCTGGACGACTTCGAGGCGCTGTGGGCGCTGCAACTGGATGCCGTGGACGAACCCAACACGGGCCGTGGCGGCTGGAGCAGCGTGTTCCGCCTGGAACTCGAAGGCAAGGGCTACTACCTCAAGCGCCAGAGCGACTACCTGACCCGCACCCTGCACCGACCGTTCGGCGAGCCGACCTTCGCGCGAGAGTTCCGCAACATCAGCCGCTACCAGAAACTGCACATTCCGGCCTTGCAGGCGGTGTTCTATGGCGAGCGCAAGCAAGGCGGTAAGCACCGGGCCATCCTGATGACCCGTGCCCTGGACGAGTGGGCCGACCTCGACAGCCTGCTGGCCCAATGGCCGCAGCTAGGCGATGGCGAACGCACCGGCATCCTGCAGGCGTGTGGCCAGCTGGCGCGCACCCTGCACAGCGCCGGCCAAGTGCACGGCTGCTTCTACCCCAAGCACATCTTCCTGCGCCAACGCCGCGATGGCTGGGACGCGCAACTGATCGACCTGGAAAAGACCCGGCCTTTGTTGTTCGGCATGCGCGACCGCCTCAAGGACCTGGAGCCGCTGCTGCGCCGCGCCCGGGCCTGGAGCGAGGCCGATGTGCGCACTATGCTGGCGACCTACCTGGCGCAGCCTGCTGACAGCACACTGGTCGACACCTGGCTGCAACGCCTGACGCAACGCCGTCGTGAAAAAGAGGCCCGCTGATGCGTTTGTCTGAACTGAAGGACGCCGGGCGAAGCCCGTCGTTACCCCTGAGTATCACCCTGGCCGACGCAGCCGGAAGCGCCGACCTGCAACTGCTCAGCCTGTTGCGCGTGCTGCCGGGCCAGCGCTATGTGGGCGCTGGCGTCTGGCGCGGTACCCCGGTGCTGGCCAAGTTGCTGGTAGGCGGTAGCGCCGCTCGGCATTTCCAGCGTGAGCTGCAAGGCGTGAAGCTGCTGGCCGAACAGGGGCTGACCACGCCGAAGCTGCTGGCTGACGGCCTCAAGGAAGGCGAGGGTGGCTGGCTGCTGTTCGAATTCCTCGACGGCGCCGAAAGCCTCGCCGATGCCTGGGCTGCGGTGGAAAACCTGCCGGTGCTATCTGACGAGCAACACCTGGTGCTGGGCGAAGCGCTAACGGCTGTCGCGCAGATGCACGCTAAGGGCCTGTGGCAGGAAGACCTGCACCTGGACAACTTGCTGCGCCACGGCGGCAAGCTGTACCTGATCGATGGCGCTGGCATCAAGGCCGAAACGCCTGGCCAGCAGCTGTCGCGCCCACGCGTGCTGGAAAACCTCGGCGTGTTCTTCGCCCAGCTGCCCAAGCGCCTGGAGCCGTTCATCGAAGAACTGCTGGTGCATTACCTGCTGGCCAATGCCGAACATGCACTGCCGATGGAGGCCTTGCAGAAGCAGGTGGACAAGGTGCGCAACTGGCGCCAGAAGGATTACCTGGAAAAGGCCGGCCGCGAGTGCAGCCTGTTCAGCGTCGAGCGCACCCTGTCGGGCTTGCAGGCGATTCGCCGCAGCGAGGTCGATGCCATGCAACCTGTGCTGGCGCAGGCTGATGCGTTGATCGACCAGGGCCACCTGTACAAGACCGGAGGTGCTGCCAGCGTGGCGCGGATCGAGGTCAATGGCCGCCAACTGGTGCTCAAGCGCTACAACATCAAGAACACGGCGCACTGGTTCAAGCGCTTCTGGCGCCCGAGCCGTGCCTGGCATTCGTGGATCGAAGGCCACCGCCTGGAATTTCTCGACATCGCCACACCCAAGCCGCTGGCGGTGCTGGAACAGCGGGTGATGGGCCTGCGCAGCCGCGCCTACCTGGTCACCGAGTATGTCGATGGCCCGGACCTGACGGCCTGCTTCGCACCCTACGTGGAGAGCGGTGAGGCCCCCGAGGAACAGGTAGATGCCCTGGTGCATGTGATGCAGCAGCTGATTCGCGAACGCATCAGCCATGGCGACTTCAAGGGCCATAACCTGTTCTGGCACAACGGCCAGTGGTCATTGATCGACCTGGATGCCATGTGCCAGCACGCCACCCAGCTCAGCTTCGCCCCGGCCTACGCTCGGGACCGGGCGCGGCTGTTACGCAACTGGCCGAGTGGCAGCGCTTTGCATCAGCGGCTGGACCGGCTGCTGCCCAAGCTGGCCGAATAGCCCGAGGGTAACGCCAGCCAGTCGCTGCCGCGGCCGGTCTGGCGAACCCGGATGCGCCATTCACCCTCCTGGTGGCGCAGCACCGCCCAGGCAGGCACGACACCAGACAAGCCAGCGGGCAACACCAGGTGATAGTGGCCAGGCAGCAGGTGGCGGCGTACTGGCAACTGATGGTTATGCAGTTGCAGGTACTGTGTGCTGTCGTGGTTGAACAGGTGTTCGTCCTCACTATCTGCGGTGCCTTGAAGCGGTATTGCCAGTCGGCACTGTTTGAGCAGTTGCGTGATGTCTGGCAAACCGTCATGCCAGCGTACGGGAGAGTCCACTACCCAGTTGCCATCCTGACTGCGCTTGATCGGCAGTTTCAGGTACGCATAAGGCTGGTCGGGATCGGTAGCTCGCCAACGGGTGCCGTCAAAACTGACATTGAAGTAGCGGCCCAGGTTATCCCGCACGAAGTACTGGGTCAGCCCGGGGCTGGCGGACAGTTGTTCATAGACGGCCTCACCCTGTACCGAGTCGATCCGGTAGCGCAACCTGGCACGGTCCGGCGCGGTTTCGTAGTGTTTAGGCAGGGGTATCGGCGGTGGTTTGGGCAGCCCCCGCAAAGCACGGCGCATCAAGCTGGAACCTGCCATATCGTTCAACCCGGCGGTGGCATGGCCGAGAGCA
>CAACWQ010000016.1_pt1 | contig 36800 bp, 33 predicted proteins | sample 2275681 | NCBI WGS metagenome assembly CAACWQ01 (sample SAMEA5312463, study PRJEB27640) | indoor metagenome | biome: indoor environment; feature: controlled; material: polymer furnished wood metals | place: Austria | collected 2011-04-21
CAAGGCCGAGTTCCTCGAAGAGCGCCGGATGATCATGACCTGGTGGAGCCGGTTTCTGGAGGCGAACCGCGAGGACCATGTGACGCCGCACGAGTTTGCCAAGCAGACGGGCGAGAACGTCACGCGCCTGCGCAGTGCCAAGAGGACCGAGTAACCCGCCGCACCACCACCTCACACTCGCTGTGAAGTTACCCACAGCACCCCATGAAGCTCCTCCGCGCGGGTCCTTTCAAACGGGGCTGCAAAGCCGCCCCGTTTGAAAGGACCATACCTAAGAAAAAAACTACTGGCACAGCTTACGTCTGTGGAAAACCACTGATGTCCACTGGGGGATAGTTTTATCCACAGGCGCTAAATCCCTGAAATCGCTTTGCTTGACGAACATTGTCCACAGGCGTAGACCGGGAGTTGCAAACGCTGTCGATGACAGCACCCCAGGTGACCCGAACCTTAAAGGTCACGCCGCTCTGTCGGTGGTTCTCCCCAAGGGCGATTCGCATCCGGCAGCTCGCTCGGTCACTACCCATGTGATGGATGCTCTTACACATATGGCGCTCGTGCGCCAGCTACACCGTACCTCGCTGCTCTGCAGCAACCTATCCGCTTGGCCGACTATTGCGCCAACCTGTGCCCGTCTCTTTCTTCTGGAAAGAGACGGGCACTTCTACCACTGCTGCAGCCCTGATCGCACAAGGCTTTGCGGCATTCCCCCTCGTGACAATCGGCGTGACAAATGCCGATGTCTCCAGCAACAGCGCTGTAGATGATGGTGCCGCAGACCAGGGAATGGACTGCACCTGACTGACAGTCAGGCATGCTCCGGTCATCGCACCGCTGCGTTCACCCGGCTCAGGATCTTCAGGCGCTGGCCCCGTCAGCCAGTGCTGCCTCCACCCGCCCACCGGTAACGGTGTTCAGGAGGCCAGATCATGAGATGCCCTTGCTCCCGGACGTAAGGAGCCGCCAGTCCCGCGAAGAGGACATTCCCCACAGGTCGCAGGGGCCTTGATCCCTGATAACACTCAACATTCTTGGCGGGATGACGTGGGGCGAGGATCGGAGAGCGAACGATGAGGTGATTCGACATGGCATTGGTCGGCAAACGCAATGGCCGCAATTTCGGCTACGGCAGGCAATTGAGCTACGCAGGACCGCAGGCGCTGAAAGACATGTTTGGCGGTGGCCACTACGGCACGGTCAAAGCGCACTGTGATCGATGGCAGGCATTCGTGAAGTGGTGCCGCTCCGAACAAGGGCCAAGTATCAATGATGCGCGGCAGATTGATCGGAAGGTATTGACGGACTATGCGGCGTATCTGCGCGATGCGGTTGAGTGCGGTAGCCTCGCCATCAGCACCGCACAAAACCGCCTATCCAGCGTTAACAGGACAATGGCGGCGCTGCGCGGTGATCAGTGTGTGAAATTACCCAGTCCGAGCAAGGCGTTGGGAATGCAACGCACCGGGATTCGCCACTCAGTACCGCAGGGCCAAGACCGCGATCAGGTTAAAGAGATCGTCAATGCGCTTTGCCGAAATCATCAGCAACGGACCGCCGCGATTGTCCTGTTGGCGCGAGCCACTGGCATGCGCTTGCGTGAAGCCATATTGGCTGACCTGCCACGACTTAGCCGTCAGGCTGAAGCCTGCGGCAAAATCAACATCCAGGAAGGCACCAAAGGTGGCCGCGCCGGCGCTTCGGCGCCACGTTGGATAGCAGTGGATGATCATATTCGTGATGCTCTTGGATTCGCATCGAAAGCGTCACCTTCAGGTAGCCGAAACCTGATTGCGCCAGATGAGAGCTACCTGAATCTTCTGCAAGAAAGCATCCGCTCTGCGCGGGATATCCTGCATGCGCACAACCTCAAGGGCTTCCATGAGCTACGAGCGGCGTACGCATGTGAGCGCTACGAGCAGATCACCCAACACCCCGCGCCAATTAACGGCGGCCAATGTTGCCAGGTAGATAGGAACCTTGATCGTGAGGCCCGGTGGCAAATCAGCTGCGAGCTGGGGCACGGGCGGATCGACGTGGTCGCTGCCTACATAGGAGGTCGCAGATGAATAAGGTATTCGATATGGAGCTGTTCTTGGCTGCGGTGCTGACGGGATCGCACTCCACACAACAACGCCATTTGCGACAGGCGAAAATCATCCAGGCTGAGATTGCAAACCGCTGGCAGCGAGAAACGCCTTGGACTTGGCGGCGAAAGCATCTAATTTGGTTTCTAGAGCATTGTGTCGCTGGACGAAGTGAGGCGACGCGGTACTACTATCTTCTCACTGTTCGGCTACTGGCTAGACGCCTGAAAGCATCATGGTCCTTCCATCTGTAGATGCATCTGATCCTCACCGTCAGGATTGCAGATGACTCGATGCGACGTCCTCAGGCGAGTCGTCAGTGGCGACCAACGGTCGTCAAGGTACAGCGCAAAGGTGTAGATCTTTCGCCACGGCAGACGAAGCGAAGCCTGACGAAGCTCTGTGCGGAGCGATCGAATATATTCCTTGAAGGGAATGTCGACTGTTGGTAAGGTCCACTCCGCGTATGGAGGTTGATATGTCTCAAAAAACTAAAGTGATCGCTGCCGTATACGGCAAAGAGCATGATGCCGGAAGGGTTGTAGGCCAGTCGTTGAGAAGCCTGAGAGAGGCTGTCGGATACACTCAGCTCCAAATGGCAGAGAAGTTAGGAATTGGTCAGGCGGCCATTTCAAAAATCGAAGCACGGGGCGACGTACAAATCTCCTCCTTAAAAAAGTACGTTGAAACTCTCGGCGCATCTTTACGAATTGAGGCGGCATTCAGTGCTGACAGCGACGTATCCGCTCGCCTACGCGGAGAGCTTGATATAGAAGAACACTCTAACAGGCAGTTGATATTACCGATATTCAGCAGCGACGAGCCAACGCCAACAGCGACCAAAGATCTAATTATAAGTATCCACCCACAATACTCGGAAAAAATTTTAAAAGGCAAAAAAACCGTAGAGCTTCGTAGACGTTTCCCTCTATCCACAGCGAAAGGGACGAAAATCTATATTTACTCAACATCCCCCGTGATGGCTATTGTTGGGTGCGCAGAAATTTCCGACATCATTAAACTTCCTATTCAAAACATATGGAAGAAATACTCAAAATCCGCATTAATTAAGAAGCATGATTTTGAAGTGTACTTTGAAGGTTTGACAGAGGGTTTTGCACTCGAGCTAACAAATGCACGAACATTTCAGACCCCAATGAATCTTAAAGAACTCAGAGAGCGGTTTAACTTCACCCCTCCTCAGTCCTTTATTTATGCCAAGCAGGAAATGCGCAGGGCCCTCATGGATGAACAGACAAATATATCTAATTGATACTAATATTGTAATCGGCCTAGAAGACAACAAAACTGTTCAACCTGTATTTTCGACATTTATACAGTTAGCAACAAAAAACAAGGTTGGCGTATTCATTCATGCAGCCGCAAAGGATGATATAGCGCGCGACAAAAACATCGAACGCCGCAATATCTCGGCAAGTAAGCTTGAAAAATTCAGCCACATCGAAAGAGTTCGTGGGTTTGATGCAAGCACACTTGGCGATGAGTTCGGAAAAATCAGAAAGCCAAATGATGTAGTAGATGTCACTCTATTACATTCATTGCATATTGGCGCGGCAGACTTCCTGGTAACTCAGGATAGAGGCCTGCATGAAAGAGCGAGACGTCACTCATCAGAATTAGGCAGGCGTGTCCTTCATATTGCCGACGCCGTAGACCTCCTGCAAACTACGTTTGAGCCAAAAGAAAGCCCTGTACGCTTTGTAGAGGAAGTTTCAGCAAATACAATACCTTTAAGCGATAAAATATTTGACAGCTTGAGAGAAGACTACGCCCCTTTCGATCAATGGTGGAAAGAAAAATGTGTTCGGGAACATAGGCAATGCTGGATTGTTTCAGACTACAGCACTAAAAGCATAGCAGGCCTAGTCGTTAGGAAAGATGAAACCTCAGGCAACACGGATGCAAAATTACCTGCCAATAAAATACTAAAAATTTGTACATTCAAGGTCCGCCCCGAAAGCAGGGGTGTCAAGCTTGGGGAACTATTACTAAAAAAAGTATTTTGGTTTGCTCAGAAAAACGCCTACGACCTAGTGTACGTTACCACATACAAAACTCAAAACTCGCTTATTGATCTACTCGAATATTACGGCTTTCAAAATACTGCAACAAAACAAGATGGCGAACTCATCTACGAAAAGCGTTTTTCCCAAAACAGGCTATCTCGCGAGCCTGGGCAGGACCTTTTCACTATGGCCAAGATTAACTACCCGCGCTTCGTATCAGACGCTGGCGTGAGAGCGTTTGGCATACCTATTAAAGAGAGCTACCACGACACGTTATACCCAGATTTAAAGTATGATCCTCAAGGTGACCTATTCGAGAGTTCTGGGCTGATAGGCGGGCCAAACCGCCCCGGCAATACTATAAGAAAAGTTTATCTCTGCCGGGCCAAATCAAAGCTCGGCGAACCTGGATCACTGCTGTTTTTTTACAAAAGCAAATCAAAACACGAACCGTCTCAGTCAATTACTGCCGTTGGGATTTTTGAAGAACTTGCAAATGCAAACTCAACAAAAGAACTGATGACTTTGTCCGGCGGACGGTCTGTCTACAGCGAACAAGAGCTTGAAAGCTGGCAAGCATCCAAAGAAAATCCGATAAAAGTTATCAATTACTTGTTAGCAGGGTATATTGACCCACCTGTCAGCTTATCTGAATTACAAGAAATTGGTATTTTCAGAGAGCATCCGCCACAATCCATATTTGAAATAAAGGAAAATCTTGGAAAGCTACTGCTAAGGGCAAAGCTCGGCTTTGAAACATAGAGAAGAGGAGATGCAATGCCAACCTTAATCAGTCACCGTGAGCTAGACGTCAAAAAACTGGTGACCACTGCTGAAAACTCCAGAAAATCAGGCTGCTGCAAAACTTGGAAGGGAATGCTAAGCTCTTGACAAACTTTCCGCGCTTGCGCTCTTTCATGCTCTAGGAATACGCCAATATCAACTGCACTTTTCGCAGAATCTCTAGCTGCTAGGCGTGACTGTATAGTATTAACATCAGCCTCCAAGACCACCACACCTGTAATTTCTATATCCTGAAAAACAGAAGATTCCAACTTAACAAAATCTGAAGCAGCATTGATTAAAACAAAATGCCCATCCAAAATTAAAGGCTGCCCTCCCTTAATAATTCGCTTGACAGCAGACTTTAATGCGAGCTGATTTTCATCAACATTTTTAACTTTTTTATCTACACTCCAATCCGCGAGAGCTCGTTCTTTACGTATTAGCCCACTCGCACTCTCATACGCAACTGAAAACTCATCCGCATATCGCTGACAGAGAAAGCTCTTACCCACCCCATGAACCCCTGCCACAAATACTGTCATATACGCTCCAAAATATTTACCATCACATAATAATTGATACCGATTTTTGAAAAAACTAGAAAAACACCTAACCTAAAATGTCGACATCAGTATAGTTGCATTCATCAAATTAACAAGATTTAAGGTGTGAGCGTTAGGCTTAGTGAGAGCGAAAGGCAAAGGGCAAAAATCTCCTGGATGGTCTGAGCGTGCGACTGGCCAGAACAGCACGAAGGTGAGCCTGATTTATCCCAGCTTTCAGTATATATTCGGGTTTGGGATTGGCAAGTGGTTTGGAATTGAGCCGCACGCCGAATTTACTGCGACATCACAATAACTTTAGAACACAAATCTTCTAACTAAACAATCTTGCATACTTGAAGTCAAATCAATTCACACGCACTATGGCCTGATCACAACAATCCACAAAGGCCAACGCTCGCTACGGACTTTGATAAATTTTATAGGTTTGATTTATACTAAGATCTGTCCGTTAGCTGAAACCTTTACGGTGTTGGCTCGTAAAATCTAATTAGGCGAACATCTAAATTCTTTAAGGAGGAAAATGTCAATCTCCCTCTCGTGCATTTTCTGTAAAAGCCATGAGGCTTCGTCCTTAGCACATATCGTCCCTGAGTCGTTAGGTGGAAAGAATGCACCGACGGGTAGACCAGGCGTCACCTGCGATAGCTGCAATCAATACTTTGGACAAAAAGTTGAGTCTAAAGCACTGCAAAGCTTCCCGTTCAGCGCCTATCGTATGATGAGGGGAATACCCTCAAAGAAGGGACGTTTCGTTCGTATGGATACTGAGCTGGGACGACTAGAAGCCTCCATAACTCCTGGAGTAATTAAACTCGAGCCGCAGAATGATCAACTAAAGGCTTTTGTGGGACAAGGCCGGATTTCCCAATTCCATCTGATAGCCGAAGTCTCAGAACCACTAGCAGTGGCTCGGATGCTTCTTAAAATTGGACTTGAGCAGCTCGGTAAGAATTTTTATAACGTCGCTATCTCCGATCGTATGAGTGAGGCTCGAGATTTCGCTCGGAGGCCTGGAAGAGGTGATCACTGGTGGTTTATTCTCCGCACTGAGCCTAGAGAGATCCTTGCGAATGTTCAGGACAACACTTCCATTGAGATCATAGAACAAGAGAATGTGCTTGTTTCGGTAATGCGCCTACCTGGAATTACTACTTTCGTCCCATTAGAAAAGCGAGCTTTGCCGCCAGCGGAAAAATTCCTATCGGCTCCAGAGTTTCGAATAATTCGAGCCACATGCTGATATTACTAAATAACATTGAGCCATCAAGCGAATAATAGTCCACTGTATACTATGAGCTGTCGACTCAAACGTCGGATGCAAAGGGCTAAAGCTCATCAGCAGGGGAAGAATTTTTTGAGACAGTGATCTCAGATCACCGTCTCATCGGTTTGTGACCGGCAACCCGATAACGAAAAGCACCGAGCGGACGCGAATTCACCAGATCATCAAAAGTCCGCGTTTACCGTAAACCTCAGCGTTCCCATAAATGCAGAAATCTGATCCGGAGTTGCGTTGGGAGGACACGCTTCGACAAACTCACTGAAGGTTTTCACAATTGCGTAATTGAAGTCCTCCCATTCGCCGAATGCATAGGAGAATCGCACTAAGTCACACATGATAAACGTCTCTTTGGCTTTATGATTATTTTTGGGCCGGTGGGTGATTTTTCCGGCGACAATTATTATTTCAAAATGCTCAGAATATTTATCGTGATGAGGGTGAACTATTGTGTACGCATCGGAGTTGATCGGTAGGGAAGCACGAGGACTAAGAGCGCGATGCAGCACACTTTTATCTAGCTTAGCGATATTACACTCCTTGCATACCATCGCGAGGTTTAGAGGCTCATAGAGGAAGCGGGGGTAAACTGCCTTGGGAATTATATGCTCTACATCCCAGGTAAGCCCATGATTCTCTTTTTTCTCCATGCGGCAGTAGGCGCACCGATATTTTTGCTCTGCTAGGTAATGGGTACGTATTGTCCTCCGCAGTTCGACAATAGGACCGTCGGTCTGATTCCACTCCGTATGCGATACACCATCATAGCGGTTAACGTAGTTAAGGTTATCTCCAACGAAAACGATTGGCCGCATTTCCTACCTCAGCATCTGAACTTGATCAATGAGGTGGCGCACCGGGTCTCGTGAAGAAAGCCTTTCCCGAACCTGCAACAGCATTATGACTTGCTGCTCATCTTCATTGGTTAAGGTGGCGCGGCGGGAGATTTTTGTGAGGAGCATCAAAGCTATTCTAATCAAATACTCGTTATTGAATCCTGGGGTGTTGAACACTTGGGCCAACTGAAAGTCAGCAGAGCGATTAGCATACTCATGCGACTTGTAGATAGTTTTGTCTTCTAAGCTTAGAACGTACCCATTATCGCTGGTGAGACCAGCAACAATTTGAGGCGAATGGGTAGCGATTACGAAGTGGCAGCCTTTAAATTGCTCAAACGCTTTTTGTAGGTGGCCGATAATATCGCTTTGCCATTGTGGGTGAAGGCTAATTTCGGGCTCATCAATGCAGATGAGCGCATCATCCTGTATAGAACCAGCGATGCCCAGAATCATCACCAGCATGCACTGCTGTCCGGAGCTCGCTTGAGAAAGCTTTAGCCGACTTTTTGTAGACTTGACGCTCAAGGTGAGATCGGTAACACGGACAGCACCCTGTTCCAATGCATAAGCCAACTCACGCAGATCAAAAGCATGGTGCGTCCGACTACCATGTGTCAGATGAATCTCATAATTAATGCTTTTACGATTATTTATATACTTTAGTATTGGATATAATCGATCTATTACAGATTGATTTTTGCTGATCTTTTTGCTTAACGAATAACTATCTTCATTCAAATTAATTACTGCTTGCTCTTCGGCCTCTTGCTTCCTCCAGTATTGTTTGAACTTTGGATCAAGAGTAACATTAAACTCTAAGAGAGGTTCGAAATCTAAATACTCAAAAATATTAGCCATGCTGGAAAATTTCCAGCTATGGGCTTCAAGCCCACTGATAATAGATGCCAGGCTACGCGTCAGGGAAGATAGGTTGCCATGCTCGGAAGGAGCAATGTAATGATAGCGCTCGAAAAGCGACATGGTCTCGCGCGGTTTGGGAAAACGATCATGGCGACCTGTAGATACAGCGATTACTATACTGGGTGCTTCTTCAGAATACGGCGAGAGGATTAGCTCCTCGGAGGGTGACGACGTACTGTAATTGCTCCATGACTTAGAATTATTTTTATCCTGATAACGTTCCCTATCTGACAACTGTTCATTGTCAAATATATAATGACTCGCAATTTTCCTCAGCAGACGACTTTTGCCCGTCGCATTTTGCCCCACGACAAGGCTGAACACATTATTTCCATATGGATCGGCGCTAAGTGTTAGAGGCACCCAAGTATGATCCGTCGCGACTGCTTCAATAATAAATGCCATTCCATGCTCACTGTTGTGTAAATCGGCCGTTGAAGAAGTCCTTCCGAACCGATAGATTACAATATCACCGTTTGAGCCGTTTCTAGTGACGGTAACTCGTCTTGGGCCAAAAAGCGCGGCGCTATCAGTAGTACACGCAGCAGCCTATCAATTTACTGACTTCGGTGAAAACCTGTGAATCCTACGCCATAAGCAGCTAGCCGCACAATCGGGTGCATAGTGCTAGGTGGAGTGGTGATGGCTTCTGAAACTTTGTCGCGGATGGCATCGATCACTGATCACTAGGCCGTCTTGAAGTAAAACCACACCGACTCAGTAGAGAGAATCTTTTATTCGAGTCGTTGACCTTCTTTGGTCAATTGCAGTCTATTCATCGTAAAGGCCACTTCGGTCGGTGACTTTCGCATACCCTCATCAAAGCTACCCCTAACAGGTAAGCACGATAGACTGCCATACGTAGGACAACATCATTCATTTAGTTCTCCCATCGCCTGTGACCAACTGGGTGAATTCATAAGGATAAATTTAGAGATAGGGGACCTCAGACCTATAAATAAAATCATTTAAATTCATATGGTTATAAATATTTTCGACTCCTGGTGCCGCACCATATCCAGCTCCATCGCGTTCCACCGAATGCCTTGGAAGCCCCTAAACCCCGCCCTTTGGCGGGTTTTTTCGTTCCAAGACCCTCCGTCGGGATCCAACAAAATACCCCATCCCCGGGGGTATTTTTAGGGTACAGCGTCTTGCCTGCATGGAGAACGTACCCTTATGCCACGCCTAGCAGTTCCTCTCAGCGACCTCAAATGCCATACGGCGAAACCTCGCGAACGTGCCTACAAGCTATTCGACGGTGGCGGCATGTACCTCTTCGTGAAACCCAACGGCGTGAAAACGTGGCGATTGCGCTACTTCAAGCCCAGCGGCAAGGAAGGCACGCTGATCATCGGCAACTACCCCATCATCTCGCTGGCCGTCGCGAGGACCAAGCGCGATGAAGCCAAGGCCCTGTTCATCCACAACCTCGACCCGATGGAAGAGAAGAAGAAAGCGAAGCTAGCTGCTCAACGAGCTTCCCTGCTTTTTGAAACCGTCGCCCTGGAGTGGCATGCCGAAATATCGCGGCGCTGGACGGAGGTACACGCCAGACCGTCATGAGCCGATTGACAGTGAGCAGATAGTAGTATCTGCGTGCGCTCCCTGCCCTAAGAGAACACCAGCACCACTCAGGTATTGACATTTCTTCTCAGGAGATTTAAATCACTACCCGATTAGCACTAGTATCATTTCGCCACAATGGAGTGGGTTTACATGAGCAAGGAACAACCACGTCGTCACCGTGATGCCCGTAAAGATGCCTCTGTAGGCACCATCGAGAGAACCATTGAGGAAACCTTTGGCCTACCGGAAGGGTCAGTCCAGATCAACAACGAAGATGGCTCAAATGCCCGAAGCGATCAGAAAATCGGCACTCTTCGTAAGCGATACAAAGACTGATTCGCGCCTAGGAGGACGATTTCAATGTGGTCGTTCTTAACGTCTGAAGAAGATAAGCGCCCTGGCATGTGCCCGAATTGCGGAGAAACGGTCAAGGCGCAGGTAGTTGAATCTAATCGATTTCGTCGGGATTTATGCAAATGCCCGAATTGCCAAGCGCGTATATTGATATGTCGAGGCACCGAGTGCAATGACTATGCACTCGGGGGAAATCGCTATGATGATGAATACTGTGAAACTTGCTTTAAAAAATTTCTAAATTCATGCAAAGAGTATATTAGGGAACTTCCCGAAAAACTACGAGAGCATGCAGCGAAACAGCAGAAAAGCAAGAAGCAATAATTCAACCAGCAAGCTCAACAGAGAGAGGACAGACTGATCCATCACTCTAATTTCCTTAGCAGCCAGCCAACTCTGGCCGATTTAAATGGGCAGCATGATTTCAAAAAATCGATCGCTCGACAAATAATGGACATTGGCAGATAAACAACTTACCAGTCCTCAAGGAGACTATGCACTTTGTTCGTTGGGCTAAGCAACCCCCCCTTAATTTTTATCTCTAGGCTGCCACAAAAAACAGGAAGGACAATATGACCGTTGTTATCAAGTATACCCAAGGATCAGGCCCCACTTCGATCACCCTCCGCGGGTGCGCTTCCGAAGCAGCTGGCATCGCTCAGTTTTGGGCCTTGTCACATATAAAAAGCAACTCGAAGACGGCTATTGTGAGCGTTAGTTCTTATTGAGCATTTGCCATACTTCTCTGCAAAGCTCCTCACGCTCAAGCCTCAGCAAAGGCCTAACTACTGGCTCGATGTGGGCGGCTCCACTGCCGCTGAGTTCGAGAGTTAGACCTAAGAAAATTCCTATATTTGGCGATTCCGGTTCAGGATGTCCACGTTTGCTCAAGCCCAGAATAGGGAAACAGTATTGACTTCTCTGGGTGTCTGGTTTTGGATTGACTCACGCCATTGCAACTGACAGTTCCCTGCAAAATGTCGCTATTCGGGAGCAGCCTCACTGAAGGCGGGACTAGCAATATTTATCTCAGCGAGTTTTATGACTTGCCAATAATCAGACGGCGCACTCGGTGCCCTGCCTTCGAAACTCAACGGCAATGGCAACCAGCAACTCCCCGATTCGATTCCACCAAACGCCATAACCAGCTGATTTATTTATAGCTACGCATTGAGGTACGCCAAAAAATCCACCAAATTCCAGCCTCGCGAATATTCTGCCCTCGCAGCAAGAAACCGTTCGTCTGGTGCCGCCGCGACGCGCGCCTCGCAGGCTAAACATTCTTTAGTTCCCCAACCCCTCCAACCCACTCAAAAACGTCCGCACCGCTCAGTCACATCGTTACAGAAGCAGAAAATTCCTACTTTCCCCATCGAAACTCGACACCTTGTGGTCAGGCGAATCGGGGTTCACGCTATCTACTTTCGAGATCCCACTGAACCCCGTCGGAACGCTCGCGAATGCCTTACACATCACTGAATCTCTCACGCAACACACCCGCCATGCCTATGACTGCTCCGGCAGTTATGCACAAATTGAGCGGGTTTTTAATGCCTGGTCGCTTTGTGTGAGGCCGTTCAGTACGCCTGCAATCGGCATCTCTACGCAGCTTGCGCTGCCCAAGCAATATGACAATGGCGCAAACCTGACCACACATTCTGTAGAACTGGTCTGCGAAGGTGCGGGCAGTCGCGAAGAGAATAAGCTAACCACCACATGACAAACGGTCTTTTTATGGTCCATATTCGGTCTAAAATAGCTTCCACTGAACATGGAGCCAGCCCAATGCGAGTCGAAACGATCAGCTACCTGAAACGCCACGCTGCTGACCTGGATCTGGAAGAACCCATGGTCGTGACACAGAACGGTGTGCCTGCTTATGTGGTCGAGTCCTACGCGGATCGCAAGCAACGGGATGAAGCCATAGCCTTGGTGAAACTGCTCGCCATCGGTTCCCGTGAGTATGCTCAGGGCAAACACAGCTCTGCCGAAGACCTCAAGGCTCGCCTTCTCAAGAAATTTTCTGAGGAGTAATGGGTAGCGCATGAGTAACCCCAGCATACGCTTCACCCATTCCGCCTCTCAGAGCATTGAAGATCAAGTACACCATCTGGCCGTCTATCACGGTACCGCAGCGGCACTTGAGAAAATCACCACACTGGTCGACACGATTGAGCACCGGCTGGCTGCCGCGCCTGTAGGCTACCCGGTCAGCCCACAGGCGAGCGGGCTGGGCGTCATGCAGTATCGTGAACTGAATATCGAAGGGTACAGGGTGTTCTACGAAGTGATCGAAACCGACAATGCCATTGCCGTGGAGTTGGTGCTCAGGCAAAAGCAGAGTGTTGAACAGGCATTGATTCGGTATTGCCTGATTTACCCATTACCTTGATGAATAGGGGCTGCATGGCAGCCCCAGGCATTGCTGATCAGAACGCCGTACTAACCGTCAACGACAGGTTACGCGGGTCGCCATAGATCGCCCCGGCATAGAACCCGTACTGGGTGTAGTAGTGCTTGTCGAACAGGTTGTTGGCGTTAACGCTGACGCTGGTATCGTCGGTCAGCTGGTACTTGGCCATGGCATTCCAGATGGCATAACCGGACCAGTTCACGTCGGTAGCACCGTTGCTCACACCATTGGTGGGCTGGCCAGCCGGGCTGGAGATGGCGCGGATGTTGGTTTGCGCGGTCACACCGGCACCCAGGGTCAGGCGGTCGAGCGGGCCGCTGAGGCGGTAGGTGGTCGAGGCCTTGAACAGGTGCGATGGATCACTGCGACCGTCGCTGTCGACGCGGCGCAAGTGCAGGTAGGTGTAGCCGGCATACACGTTCCAGTTGGGGGTCAGGGCGCCCGCGAGTTCCAGGTCGATACCGTCGGTTTCCTGGCCGGAACCGGCCTTGTAGGCGTTGCCACCGGTCGGGGTGGTCAGGTCGCCGTCCAGCACCGCCTTGTTTTCCTGCTTGGTGCGGAAGTACGCCGCCGAGGCGTTCAGGCGGCCGTCGAACCACTCGCCCTTGATACCGGTTTCGTAGCTTTGACCACGAATCGGCTCCACCTTGCTGCCGCTGCTGGTTTCAGACGTTTGCGGGGTGAAGATGTCGGTATAGCTGGCGTACAGCGAGTAGTTGTCGTTGAGGTCGTACACCGCACCCAGGTAGGGGGTGACGATGCCGTTTTCTTCCTGGCTGCTACGTGCACCGGCCACGCTGCGGGTGACAGAGGAATAGTTGCTGGTGCGCACGCCGACGATCACCGACAGCGGGTCGGTGATGCTCAGGCGGGTGGCAGCGTACATGCCCTGCAAGCGCGTGGTGGTCTTACTGTGACGGCCGGTGCGTGAGGCGATGATGTCGTAGTCGTCATCCACGCCATTGCGCCAGTCGGTCAGCGGGAAGCCGTTGTTGGCGCGGAACTGGCAGCCCAATGCAGGCGCGCTGGCCATGCCGTCGCCAACCATGGTGCAGGTGTACTCCGGCGACCAGCCCACGGTGCGGCTGTCGTTGTAGCCGACCATGGCCTGATGGGTGCGGCCGAACAGCTGGAACGGGCCGGATAGGTCGATCTGGGCCGACTGCTGGGTGGTGTCGCTGGAGCTGTGCAGGCCGTTGAGAACGGCGCCGCTGCCGTCCTGGTCCCAGTAGCCGCCATAGGTGCCGCGCCCGGCCGAATTGACCTTGGCCAGGCCACGGTGGTTCAGGGCTTCGGTAGTGGCTTGGGCGGCTTTCAGGTCCAGCGTCCAGTCGTTGTCGAAGCGGTGCTCCAGCGAGCCGAACGCGGTGCGGGTGGTGTACTCGCCAAAGCTCCAGCTGGGTACCACGTTGGTGCTGCGTGGCAGGTCGGTCTTGCTGCCGTCTCGGTACCAGATTGGGATGTTTGCGCCCCAGCCGCCGCCTACCACCTTGTTGTACTCGTACTGGTAGCCGGCACCGAGGGTGGTGGCGTCGTCCAGGTCGAATTCGAAGTTGGCCAGTGCGGCGCGGGAACGCTCGGACTGGTTGTCGCGGAACGAGTTGGCGTCCTGCTGGGTCATCACGAAGCGCGAACGCAGGCGGCCGTCTTCGGACAGCGGCAGGTTGAGGTCGGCGCCCAGGCGGCGTTTGTCCCAACTGCCGTAGGTGGCGTAGGCGCTGCCGCCGAAGGTTTTGGTGGGGGCCTTGCGGATCAGGTTGACGGTGGCCGAGGGGTCGCCGGTGCCGCCCAGCAGGCCGTTGGCGCCGCGCACGATGTCGATGCGCTCGTACAGGTCCATGTTCAGCGCGTTGCCGCTGCCGCTGAAGTCGGAGCCGCCCTGGGTCTGTAGGCCATCGACCTTCCAGTTGCTGATCGAGTAACCACGGGCACGGTAGTCGGTACGCCCACCCACTTCGGACTTGTTGGCCGTTACACCCGGCGTGGTTTCCAGCGCTTGCTCGATGGTGTGGATGTCGCGGTCATCCATCTGCTGGCGGGTGATGGTGGTGACCGACTGTGGCGTTTGTCGCGGCGTCAGCGCCAGGCCGGTGGAGCTGCGGGTGCTCTCGACTGTGTAGCCCAGTTGGCCCGCATCGTCGGCGGGGAGCAACGCGCTGTCTTCGATCTGCGTGGCGTCCAGCTCCAGGGGTTTACTGTCAGCCGCCATGGCACCACCGCTAATGGCGACGGCGACGAAGAAGGCCAGCGGCTTGATGCGGTTGCCGCTTCGGCTGATGGGGGTGAAAGCTCGCGGGATGCTCATGGGATTCATTTGGGAAGGCTTCGTATTTGCAGATGATTTTTTGTTAGGATTCTAGGGATCGGCCCTCCGGGCTCCAGACCCGACATGTACGGGGATGTAATTGAAGGTAACGAGCGCCACAGGCGCTCACCAAACAGGTGTTTTTCCGCATGAGCACGACCCTGCTGGTTGTCGACGATGACGACGAGATCCGCGAACTTCTTTGTGATTACCTGACCGATGCCGGCTACAACGTGCTGGCGGCTGTCGACGGCGAGCAAATGCGCGACCAGCTGGCCCGGCACAAAGTGGAGCTGGTGGTGCTCGACCTGATGCTGCCGGGTGAAGACGGCCTTAGCTTGTGCCGCCAGTTGCAAGCCACCCCGGGGCTGGCGGTGATCATGCTGTCGGCCAAGGGCAGCACGCTGGACCGCATCATCGGCCTGGAAGTAGGCGCCGACGACTACCTGGCCAAGCCTTTCGAGCCGCGTGAGCTGATCGCCCGGATCAAGGCCGTGCTGCGGCGCCCGCAACGGCTGGAGCACTCTGTCGAAGCGCCTGCCGTGGTCGATGCCCAACTGTTCGCGGGCTTCCGCCTGGAACATGTGAAGCGCCTGCTCACCCGCCCCGATGGCGAAACCCTGACCCTGCCACGCTCCGACTACCGCGTGCTGCGCGAACTGCTGGAAGCTAACAACCGGGTGGTTTCGCGCGACCAGCTGACCCGCAGTGCGTTCGGCCGCGACCACCTGCCCGATGACCGCTCGGTGGACATGTGCGTCAGCCGCCTGCGCCAACACCTGCGCCGTGCGCCGACAGGTGCCGCGCAAATCCTCACCATCCGCAATGAAGGCTACCTGCTGAGCATCGCCAGTAACGTGGCGGATGCCTAAGATGCGCTGGCTTCGCCGCCTGTGGCCACGTACCTTGTTTGGCCAACTGCTGCTGATCATGGTCAGCGGTACGTTGGTGATCCAGCTGATGTCGAGCAGTATCTGGTTCGATGTGCGTTTCGCCCAGGTACTCGAAGCCCCCATTCGGTTGATCGCCGCACGCAGTGCACCGCTCATTGCCCAAGCCGACTGCCACGCTGGCACGTTGCAGGTACCCGCCCACTACCACCTGCGTTGCACCGAAACCTTGCCCACACCAGCGCATGACGAGCGCCGCGGGCGCAGGCGTGTCGAGCTGTTGCTGCATCAGGCCCTCAAATACGAACTGGGGCATGCTCAGGACGTGCGCCTGATAAAGGTGCAGCTTACCGATGAGCTGGGCCAGCCAATCGTCTGGCGCAGCCTGTTCGGGCTGCGCACGGCCCAGGCGCATATCCAGTTCGCGGTGCCGTTGGCCAACGGCCATTGGCTGACCATCGACGGCCAGGAACTGCAAGGCTGGAGCGGCGAGTCGGCCTGGGTGCTGATCAGCGATTACCTGTTGCGGGTGTATGCACTGCGCATCGTCGCGGTGTTGCTGGTGTGCCTGATAGCCGTACGCCTGTGCTTGCGCCCCTTGCGGCGCTTGGCCGATGCCGCACGTGGCCTGGGTAGCAACCTTGAGCAAGCGCCTTTGGCACTGGATGGCCCGGAGGAAGTGCGCCAGGCTGCCCAGGCCTTCAATGCCATGCAGCAACGCCTGATTGCCATGGTCAACGACAAGGCCTATTTCCTGGCCGCCGTGTCTCACGACCTGCGTACCCCGCTGACCCGCATGCGCCTGCGCCTGGAGCGCCTGCCCGACGATGAGCACCGACAGCGTCTGCGGCAGAACATAACGCAGATGGACGACATGATCGGCCAGGTACTCGACTACCTGCGCGCAGGGGAGCAGTTGAACCTGCAGCTAGTGGACCTGGACCGGCTGGTGGCACGCCAGTGCGCCGAACTGGCTACCCCTGAAGAACCGCTACCGGTGCATGGCCAAGCGGGTCATTCACAACTCGATGCCCTGCTGCTGCAGCGCTGCCTGCAGAACTTGTTGGTGAATGCACTGCGATACGCCAAGGACGTTTCGGTCACACTGGAACGGGCTACCACGGGGGTGTTCATCCATATCGATGACCGTGGGCCAGGGATTGCGCCAGCGCTGCTAGCGACCATCACCGACCCGTTCGTGCGCGGTGAAGGGTCGCGTAACCAAGCATCCGGTGGGTATGGGTTGGGGTTGAGCATTGCCCAACGGATTGCCAACAGCCATGGGGGGGAGCTGATGCTGGCAAATCGTGAAGGCGGTGGGTTGCGGGTCAGCATACTGCTGCCCATCTAAAGGCAGACGCGGTCTTACAGGGGACCGCGAACGCTCTGGAATACGCAATCAGGTAACAGTCTTTTACCGATTACCCAGGTTTTCCCCTGCCCGCCTTTGCCTATCCTATGCCCGGTCATCCTGACTGCGATGGACCCATGAAACACTCTCTGCCCAGCCGCTACGCCTGCCTCGCCATCTGCCTGTTGTTCACCTTCGCCAGCCTGCCACTGCTGCCCCAGCATGCCTGGCTCTGGCCACTAACGCTGATCACCGCCCTGCTCAGCCTGGTCGGGCTGAACGACCTGCGCCAGAGCCACCACGCCGTGCGGCGCAACTACCCGATTCTGGGCAATATCCGCTACTTGATCGAAACCATCCGCCCGGAAATCCGCCAGTACCTGATCGAGGGTGACGACGACAAACTGCCGTTCTCCCGCTCGCAGCGCTCGCTGGTGTACGCCCGCGCCAAGAACGAAAGCGCCGAGAAAGCCTTCGGCACGCTCAACGACGCCTACAAGCCCGGTTTCGAGTTCATCAGCCATTCCATGCTGCCAGTGGCTACGCCAGATCCGGCATCGTTCCGCATCGCCATTGGCGGGCCGCAATGCCGCCTGCCTTACTCGGCCTCGATCTTCAACATCTCGGCCATGAGCTTCGGCGCACTCAGCGCCAACGCCATCGCCGCCCTCAACCGGGGTGCGCGCATGGGCCGTTTTGCCCATGACACCGGCGAAGGCAGCATCAGCCCGTACCACCGCGAACATGGCGGTGATCTGATCTGGGAGATCGGCAGCGGCTACTTCGGTTGCCGCACCGAGGACGGCCGCTTCGACCCTCGACGTTTCGCCGAACAAGCCCGCTCGCCGCAAGTGAAGATGATCGAGATCAAGCTCAGCCAAGGTGCCAAACCAGGCCACGGCGGCATCTTGCCAGGGCACAAGGTCAGCCCCGAAATTGCAGAAACCCGTGGTGTGCGCGTAGGCGAGGACTGCATCTCGCCGGCAGCGCACAGCGCCTTCCGCACACCAGTGGAATTGCTGCAGTTCGTTGCCAGCCTGCGTGAGCTGTCGGGTGGCAAACCCGTTGGCTTCAAGTTTTGCCTGGGCCACCCGTGGGAGTTCATGGGCATCGCCAAGGCCATGCTGGCCACCGGCATCACCCCAGACTTCATCGTCGTGGATGGCAAGGAAGGCGGTACCGGCGCGGCACCTCGCGAGTTCAGCGACAATATGGGTGTGCCCATGCGTGAAGGCCTGATGTTCGTGCACAACACCCTGGTCGGCCTGAACCTGCGCTCCAGCATTCGCATTGGTGCGGCGGGCAAGATCGTCAGTGCCTTCGACATCGCCAGCGTCCTGGCCATCGGCGCGGACTGGGTCAATTCGGCACGCGGCTTCATGTTCGCCATTGGTTGCATCCAGTCGCAGAGCTGCCACACCAACAAATGCCCGACCGGCGTGGCCACGCAAGACCCGCTGCGCCAGCGCGCCCTGGTGGTGCCAGACAAGGCCGAACGGGTAGCCAGCTTCCACCGCAACACACTGCATGCACTGGCCGAAATGCTGGCGGCGGCAGGTCTGGAGCACCCCTCGGAACTCAAACCCAAGCACCTGGCGCGGCGCATCAGCTCCAGCGAAATCGGGCTTTTCTCGGACCTGCACACCTTCCTCAAGCCGGGCGAGTTGCTCAGTGGCTCGATTGAAAGCGAGTTCTATGCGCGGATGTGGCAGATGGCACGCAGTGACAGTTTTGCACCAGAAAGTGCAGACGTGATGTCCGCAGTGGCAAAACCCGTGCGCCGGAAAGAAACAGCCCCGGCATAAGCCAGGGCTGTTGATACATCAGACCAGGATCAGAAGATGCTGATCGGGTATTCAACGAATACGCGGACTTCGTTGCCGTCGTCGTTGTAACCGTTCTGCTGCACGGCGTTGTTGGTACGCACGAACGAGCTACGCAGCTTGATGGACAGGTCCTTGGCCGGGCCGTCCTGCACCACGTAACGGATCTGGTTGAAGATCTCGCGCTCTTTACCTTCGCCGAAGCCCTGCGGGTTGGCGACGTTGCGGGTGTTGATGTTGTCACCCACGACGTAGGCCAGCTTGTAGGTCAGACCCGGGATGCCGTAGGCACCGAAGTCCAGGCCATAGCCCAGCTGCCAGGAGCGCTCGTCTTCGGCGTTGAAGTCAGACCAGTACGAGTTGGCCAGGTAGATGGTAGAACCACCGTCACCCACGCCACCGGCGTTCTGGTAGAAGCCGTAGTTGTAGCCAGTGCTGCCGGTGCTGCGCTGGTGGGCGAGGGTGAACGAGTGTGCACCGTACGCGTAAGTGGCAGCCAGGCTCCAGATGGTGTTGGAGTCGCCGTTCAGGCCGGCAGCCTGGACGTACTGCTTGTCGATGTCCGACTTGTAGCCGTTGAAGTCCAGGGTCAGGGACTGGTCGCTGGCAATCGGGAAGACGTAGTTCAAGCCCAGGTAGTGCTTCTTCATCACGTCTTCGTTGTCGGCGGTGTACAGCGAAGCGGTGAAGTTGTCGGTGAACTTGTAGCTACCACCGAAGACGTTGATCGACTTCAAGCCACCACCGTCACGGCGCTCAGCACTTTTGCGCGCTTCCTGGGTGAAGCGACCGGCGTTCAGTTCCAGGCCCTGGATCTCTTTGGAGGTGATCAGGGTACCGGTGAAGCTTTCTGGCAGCAGACGCGCGTCGTCGTATTGCAGCACTGGCAGGGCCGGCATCTGGTCACCGTACTTCAGCACGGTGTTGGAGATGCGGAATTTCACTGCTGCACCGGCGCGGGCCAGGTTGTGCGGCGAGCTGGCGTTGCCTTCGGCGTTGGTGGTTTCGTGCGGCTTGAAGAAGTCGACGCCGCCGCCACCGTTGTGGCCTTTGCCGCCATCAAGGCGAACAGCGTACAGGCCGAATGCATCGACGCCGACGCCAACGGTGCCCTGGGTGAAACCGGAGTTGAAGGTGCCGATGAACGCCTGGCCCCATTCGATCTGGTCGTCGGTGCCGTGCTTCTTGTCGCGGTTGATGTAGGCGTTGCGCAGAAGGACGTTGGCGTGGCTGTCCTCGATGAAGCCCTTGCTGTCGGCCTGGTCATTGGCCTGTGCCTGGGTCGCGGCGATCATCGCCAGGGCGACCAGGCTGATCCTGGTTTTCAACATGTTGTTTTCCTTATTTCTTAATCAAAAACGCTCTGCACTATGGCGCCAGGAACCAACGCCCCTTCGTAGGTTCGACGCTATGCGGATCCAGCCTGGTGGGCCTGCCGGTAAGTACACAGCGGCCCTTGGCAGCAGCTTGGCCAAGATCATGGCCAGCAGGCGTTGGCCGAATCCTAGCCGTGTGCGATTACAAATGTCAAAAACTCGTGAAATGCAGGTTGATATAACTAAAATGACCGTTAGGTCTGGTGCATTTTCACGCCTCCTTGCGCTATCAGTGGGCAATTTATCTTGTGCCGGAAAAGACCTTTTGATCGAACGGACAAATTCCCTTCGAAGGGCAATTTCGCAGCAGAGCGGTTACAAATAGACACATTTGTAAAGACAAGCCTTTACAAATAGCCAAGCAAGAGCAAATAGCAAGCATTACCATTCGCACCTATTTTATCACCTGCCCGGTCCGGATGTGCCCATGCTTGTACCCTGCCGCCTTTCCCCCCTCACGCTTGGCCTGTCGCTGCTGTTCAGCGCCAGCCTGGCCAGTGCCGCCACCACCACGCTGCCGGAGTCGTCGGTTACCGCCGACAGCGAGCGCGAGAAGGACAACCCGCGTGTCAAAGAGGTAAGCACCGCCACCCGAACCTCAACGCCAGTGCGTTACGTGCCTCAGGCAATCGACACGGTGAAAACCGCCAACGTGCTGGACTACGGCAGCAACACCCTGGGCAAGGCGCTGGAAGGCATCCCCAACGTCAGCAGTGGCGCCGACACCCGTTTCGACAGCGTGCGCATTCGTGGCTTCGAGGCCAGCAACGACTTCTACCTGGACGGCATTCGCGACGACAGCCAGTACATCCGCGACCTGCACAACATCGAGCGGGTCGAGGTACTGAAAGGACCAGCGGCAGTGCTGTATGGCCGTGGCAGCCAGGGGGGTATCGTCAACCGGGTCAGCAAGGCGCCAGAACCTGGCCGCCGCTCGACCATCGAAGCACAGGCCGGCAGCGAAGACCTGCGTAGCCTGTATGCCGACCTCAGCGCCGACCCCAGCGACACCGTCAGCCTGCGCCTGAACATGGGCAACCAGGACAACAACAGCTTCCGCGACGGGATCGACGGCAGCCGCCAGCTGTTCGCCCCGTCGATCAGCTGGCAGATCAACCCCGACCTGAACTGGCTGGTGCAGTACGAATACAGCCGGTACAACCGCACGCCCGACCGTGGCATCCCCGGGGTCAACGGTCGCCCGGCCGACGTCAGCCGCGGTACCACCTACGGCGACCAGCGCGACTACATCGATGACCGCGCCCAGTCCCTGCGCTCACGCCTGAACTACCAGCTGAACGAAACCTGGCAGCTGCGCCATACCCTGGGCCTGTTCAAACTCGACAGTGAGTTCGACAACACCTATGTCACGGGCTACAACCCCGGCACCAATATCCTGACCCGCCAGCGCTGGCAGCAGGACCTGAACACCCGCAACCTGTTCAACAACCTGGAGGCTGAGGGCGACTTCGATACCTTGGGGCTGGAGCACAAGCTGCTGCTGGGCCTGGAGATCGGTAACCAGAAGCGTGACCCGGTGTTGTATACCGCCGGTAGTCAGTCACTTCCGGGCTTGGGCAAACCCGGCAGCAACCAGCAGCACAATGGCAAGCTGGTGCTGTCGAGTGACAACCACACCGTGGTCGATAGCCGTGGCCTTTACCTGCAAGACCAGATCCGTCTGAACGATCAATGGCAAATCCTGGCTGGCGTGCGCTTCGACCAGTTCGACGTGAAAACCACCAACAAGGATGGCATAAGCGAACCGCAGGACAGCAACGGCACCAGCCCGCGCCTGGGCGTGGTCTACACGCCATGGCGTGACCATTCGTTCTACGCCTCGTGGAGCAAGACCTTCTCGCCGGTGGGCGGCGGCCTGATCGGCATCACCCCGGATGCACCGGGCAACGGCAACGACGCCAAGCCGGAAGAGACTCGCCAGAAAGAAATCGGGGTGAAAAGCGACTGGCTCGACCAACGCCTGACCACCACCCTGGCCGTCTACGAGCTGGAACTGTACAACCGCCGCACCCGCGATCCGGAAAACCCTAACAACATCCTGCTCAGCGGCTTGCAGCGTTCACGCGGCATCGAGTTGACCGCCACCGGTAACATCGCCGGCAACTGGTATGTACGCGGCGGCATCGGCCTGCAGGACGCCATCATCGTCAAGGACAACAACGGCCAGGAAGGAAACCGCATCAACGATGTGGCCAAGCGCAATGGCAGCCTGTTCATCACCTGGAAACCGGAACTGGGCTGGTATGCCGAAACCGGGCTGACGCTGGTGGGTGAACGTTACGCGGACAACCAGAACACCACGGTGCTGCCGGGGTATGGCCGCTGGGATGCGCTGGCGGGGTACCGCACCCATGACTGGGATGTGCGGGCGGCGTTGAGCAACATTGCCGACAAGACCTACTACAGCTCAGCGACCAGTGCTGCGCAGATCATGGTGGGGGATCCACGCAGCCTGGTGGTGACGGGTAGCTACAGCTTCTGATCTTTAGCCTGTACCGGCCTCTTCGCGGGCGCGCCCGCGAAAAGGCCGGCAGGCTAAAGCGATCGATCAGTGCCACACCCCCATCAACGCCTGCATTTCTGCATCGCTGATCAGCCCCTGGGGGTAGCGCCCTGCAAGCAGCCGCTGTGGGTCGGTCGTCCTGACCTTTTTGCTTCCATGGTGCTTCAACCACTTCGCAACCCGCTTGAGCGATTGGTGATTCACTGCCGATGGGCGCAATGCCGACTCACTTGCTGCGTTCATTTCTACACGTACTCCCTGGCCCGTGAGCGGCAAATTTACGTAAGTATTGTTACAGATCCGAGAGCGCGGCCTGGCCGGGCTATCCGATTGGCTATCCATTTGGCTATCCATTTGGCTATCCATTTGGCTATCCATTTGAAAACAATACAAAACCTATGCCAGCACGGACCTCCGAACGTCGCCCGAAAAAAAGGCCCGTACATGACGGGCCTCTTCATTCGCGCCGCGCTCAGCGCTTGACCGGCGCCGGCTGCTGCTGGGTCAGGCAGTGAATGTTGCCACCGCCCAACAACAGCTCACGACCCGGGATCATCACCACCTCGTGATCGGGGAAGATCTTCGCCAGGATCGCTCTGGCTTCGGCATCTGCCGGGTCATCGAAGCTTGGCGCGATGATGCCCCCGTTGACGATCAGGAAGTTCACATACGAACCGGCTAGACGCACCGACGGGTCACGCTCCTGGCTGCCGGCCACATGATCGACACCGGCACACTCTTCAGCCGTGGCGAACAGCGGGCCCGGAATCGGCATTTTATGCACGATGAACTCACGGCCCTTGGCGTCACGGGTGTTCTTCAACACCTCCATGGCCGCGTGGCAGCGCGCATAGTTGGGGTCGTTGGAATCATCGGTCCAGGCCAGTAACACTTCACCTGGGCGCACGTAACAGCAGAAGTTGTCGACGTGGCCGTCGGTTTCGTCGTTGTACAGGCCATCCGGCAGCCACACCACAGTATCGACCGCCAGCTGGTCGCGAAGCACCGCTTCGATCTGCTCGCGGTTCAGGTGCGGGTTGCGGTTGCGGTTGAGCAGGCATTCCTCGGTGGTGATCACGGTGCCTTCGCCGTCCACGTGAATCGAGCCGCCCTCAAGCACGAAGCCTTCGGTGTGGTAGCGCTGGCAGCGCTCCATCTCCAGCACTTTGGCGGCCAGTTCCTCGTCACGGTTCCAGGGTGCATACAGGCCGCCATCGAAGCCGCCCCAGGCATTGAAGCCCCAGTCCACACCACGCACTTCACCCTGGTCGTTGATGACGAAGGTCGGGCCGGTATCACGCACCCAGGCGTCATCGTTGCTGATTTCGACCACTCGAATGTTCGGCAGGTCGAGCTGGCGGCGGGCATTTTCGTACTGGCCGGCAGAGGCTGCGACGGTCACCGGCTCGAAGCGGGCAATGGCCTTGGCCAAGGTGACGTGGGCCGCCTGGGCAGGCTTACCGCCCAGGCGCCAGTTGTCCGGGCGCTCCGGCCAGACCATCCACACCTGGGTTTGCGGGGCCCACTCGGCGGGCATGTGGAAACCATCGGCACGGGGCGTGGTGTTGAGGGTTTTCATGGGTGACCTCTGTGATGGCCCTGAGCCGGACTGTGCTGGGGCGTTTGTGAATTTATAACCGATATATATCGACATTTAAAGCCCGATGGTCGGGACTTTTCCGCTCAAATGACGAATTTGTATCGATAACAATCGAACCTAATTTATCCTTGTCTGGTGCCGATAGCAGTCTGACGTCTACCATAGCCACACCTTATGCATCCTGTTACAGCTCCCGGCGGAAAATTCCAGCGGGGCCGACTAGGGTCAATACTTGGGCAACGGGCCAGCGAGCCGCTATGAACATCATTCCTACTGCAATCCCTGAGGTACTGATCATCGAGCCGAAGGTTTTCGGTGACAGCCGTGGTTTTTTCTTCGAAGCATTCAACGCGCGTGAGTTCGCACGGCAAACTGGCGTGAAAGCCGAATTCGTCCAGGACAACCACTCACGCTCCATCAAGGGCGTACTGCGCGGGCTGCATTACCAGGTGAAAAACACCCAAGGCAAACTGGTGCGCGTAGTGCAGGGGGAAATCCGTGATATCGCCGTGGACGTGCGCAAAAGTTCGCCAACGTTCGGCCAATGGGTCGCCGTGCATCTGTCGGCCGACAATCACCGTCAACTGTGGATTCCACCCGGCTTCGCCCATGGCTTTGCAGTAATGAGCGAGTCGGCCGAGTTTCTCTACAAGACCACCGACTACTACAACCCGGACGCCGACCGCTGCATCCGCTGGGACGACCCACAATTGGCAATCAACTGGGGGCTGCAGCAACCCCCGGTGCTATCAGACAAGGACAAGGTCGGCCTGCCACTGGCAGAGGCGGAACTGCTGCCTTAACTAGCGCATAATTGCGCCAGACTTTTCTGGCGCATTTACGTGATGATTGCAAAACCCACGCCCCCACGCCGTCCCCGCTGGCGCAGCCTGGCCTTGTTGGCCCTGTGTCTGGCCCCGCTCCTATGGCCCCTGCACCACCTGGCCGAGCGTTACTACCAGGATGAGCTGGCCTCGCAGAACCGCCAGACCCTCGACCTGTACGTCGCCAACCTGCTCGGCACCCTGCACCGTTATGAGACCCTGCCACAAATCCTTGGCGACCTGCCGGCGCTGCGGGGTGTACTGGCCGACCCGTTCCGCCTGGAAGCAGTAACCAACGCCAACCGCCTGCTCAAGGACATCGTGCAGCAGACCGGCGCCGAGGTGATGTACCTGATGGACATCAGCGGCAACACCCTGGCCGCGTCCAACTGGGACAAACACGACAGCTTCGTCGGCCGCAATTTCGCCTTCCGCCCCTACTTCAACGAAGCCATGGCCGGCCACTTGGGCCGTTTTTTCGGCCAGGGCACCACCTCGGCCAAACGCGGCTACTTCTTTGCCGCCGCCGTGCGGGACCGTGAGCGAGTCGTTGGCGTGCTGGTGGTGAAGGTTGACCTCGACCACACCGAGACCCTCTGGGGCCGCACCCCCGAGCAGCTGTTGCTGACCGACCACAATGGCGTGGTCATCCTCACCTCGCGGCCTGACTGGCGCTTCCGCGCTACCCGTGTGCTGACCGAAGCCGAACGCCAGGCCATCATCGCCATCCAGCCCTACCCGACCCAGGCACCGCAACCGCTGGTGCTAAACCCGGACGCCTGGATCACCCAGACCCGCGATATCAAGGAAACCGGCTGGCAAGTGAGCATTCTCGCCCCTCGCCTACTGGTCGACCGTTCGGTACAGACGGTAATGGCCATCGGCGCAGGCACCCTGCTGGTGGTGATGCTGTTGGCCGGGCTGGTGATGCAGCGGCGCCGCCACTACATCGACCGTATCGACTTCGAGGCCCGTGGCCGCCAGCAGCTGGAAAAGCGTGTGGCCGAACGTACGGCCGATCTCGAAGGCCTCAACTCCCGCCTCAAAAGTGCCGTGCTGGAGCGCGAGAACGCTCAGCAGGAAGCGGTGCGTGCCCAGGACGAACTGGTGCAGGCCGGCAAGCTGTCGGTTCTCGGCACCATGTCGGCCAGCATCAGCCATGAGCTGAACCAGCCATTGGCGGCCATTCGCAGTTACGCGGAAAACGCAGAGATCCTGCTCGACCACCAACGCACCGAAGACGCCCGCGACAACCTCAAGCTGATTGGCGAACTGACTGGGCGTATGGCCTCGATCATCGCCCACCTGCGTGCCTTCGCCCGCCGCGACCGGCACGCCCCGGAGAGCGTAGCCCTGCAGCCTGCCCTGGACGATGCCCTGGCGCTGCTGGCCAAGCGCCGCCGGGCCATGGCCGTGGAGCTGATCCGCGACCTGCCCGAGGCCACCTTGTGGGTACAAGCCGGCGAAACCCGCCTGCGTCAGGTACTGGGCAACCTGCTGGCCAACGCCCTCGACGCCCTGACCGAAAAAGCCAACCCGCGCCGCTTGTGGCTAAGTGCCGAGCAACGCGATGACTGCGTCTACCTGTACATCCGCGACAACGGCCCCGGTTTCAGCCGCCAGGCCCTGGAGCACGCCAAGGAGCCATTCTTCACCACCAAGACCCGTACCCAGGGCCTGGGCTTGGGCCTGGCCATCTGTGAAAGCCTGATGCGTGCCCTGGGCGGTGAACTGCTGCTGGCCAACCACCCGGAAGGGGGCGCGCTGCTGACCTTGCAGCTGCGCGTGGCCGCGCCTGGCGCTACTTTGCCCAATTCGGAGGACACCTCGGCATGACCACCGAGACACTGATCGACAACCGAGCCCAGGTCATCCTGGTCGACGATGACCCGCACCTGCGCCAGGCACTGAGCCAGACCCTGGACCTGGCCGGCCTCAAGGTGGTCGCCCTGGCCGATGCCCAAGGCCTGGCCGACCGTATCGAGGCCGATTGGCCCGGCGTGGTGGTCAGCGACATTCGCATGCCCGGCATCGATGGCTTGCAACTGCTGGAGCAATTGCATGGCCGCGACAGTGAGCTACCGGTGCTGCTGATTACCGGCCACGGCGATGTGCCGCTGGCGGTGCAGGCGATGCGCGCCGGGGCTTATGACTTTCTGGAAAAACCCTTTGCCACAGACGCCCTGCTCGACAGCGTACGCCGCGCCCTGGCCCTGCGCCGCCTGGTACTGGACAACCGCAGCCTGCGCCTGGCGCTGAGCGACCGCCAGCAACTGGCCACCCGACTGGTAGGCCATTCGCCGTCCATGCTGCGCCTGCGCGAACAGATCGGCGCCTTGGCCGGTACCCGCGCCGATGTGCTGATTTTGGGTGAAACCGGCGCAGGCAAGGAAGTAGTGGCCCGCGCCCTGCACGATCTGTCCAGCCGTCGCGAGGGGCCGTTCGTGGCAATCAATGCCGGTGCGCTGGCCGAGTCGGTGGTCGAGAGCGAACTGTTCGGCCATGAGCCCGGTGCGTTCACCGGCGCGCAGAAGCGCCGCATCGGCAAGTTCGAGTTTGCCAACGGCGGCACGCTGTTCCTCGACGAAATCGAGAGCATGAGCCTGGATGTGCAGGTAAAGCTGCTGCGCATGCTGCAAGAGCGGGTAGTCGAACGCCTGGGCGGCAACCAGTTGATCCCGCTGGACATCCGCATCATCGCCGCGACCAAGGAAGACCTGCGCCAGTCTGCCGACCAAGGCCGCTTCCGCGCTGACCTGTACTACCGCCTGAACGTGGCACCGCTGCGTATTCCACCGCTGCGCGAACGCGGCGACGACATTCTGGTGCTGTTCCAGCACTTCGCCGACGCTGCCAGCCAGCGTCATGGCCTGCCACCGCACACCCTGCAACCAGCCCAGCGCGCCGTGCTGCTGCGCCACGACTGGCCAGGCAATGTACGCGAGCTGCAGAACGCGGCCGAACGCTTCGCCCTTGGCCTGGAACTGGCCCTGGACGGTCAGGCGCCACCGGCAGCAGTACCCGCAGCACCAGCGCTGATTGGCAACCTGAGCGAACAGGTCGAGCAGTTCGAACGCTCGCTGATCGCTGCCGAACTGGCCCAGCCACACAGCTCCATGCGCAGCCTGGCCGAGGCGCTGGGCATCCCCCGCAAGACCCTGCACGACAAGCTGCGCAAGCACGGCTTGAGCTTTGACGGCGGCAGCGGCGGGCATGACGACCATGAGGACAACCGTTGATGAACACCGATAGCCAATACCTGCAATCCGTCCTGCACAGCGACATCCCCCTGACCCGCGAAATGGGGCTGGAAGTACTCGACTGGCAGCAGCACACCCTGCGCCTGCAATTGCCACTGGCGGCCAACGTCAACCACAAGAGCACCATGTTCGGCGGCAGCTTGTACTGCGCCGCGGTGCTGGCGGGTTGGGGCTGGCTGCACCTGCGCCTGCGTGAGCTGGGGATCGATGACGGGCATATCGTCATCCAAGAGGGGCAGATCAGTTACCCGCTGCCGGTTACCGGCGCAGCGGTGGCGCGCTGCACGGCGCCGGATGAGAAAACCTGGGAGCGGTTCGTGAACATGTACCAGCGTCGCGGGCGGGCGCGGTTGACGCTGGAGACCACGGTGAGCAATGTCGGCAGTGACGAGCCTGCCGTGAAATTCAGCGGCCAGTACGTGTTGCACCGCTAACGCGGATCCCTGTGGGAGCGGGTTTACCCGCGAACACCGGCGAAGCCGGTGCCATGCACCGCGCTGGATTCTTCGCGGGTGAACCCGCTCCTACAGGGTAGGGTGATACACGTCAGATCAGCTTCAGGAAGGCCTGGCGCCACTTAGCATTGGCCGGCAATGCCAGGAAATACGGATTCAGCAGCGAATCCCGCGCCGGGTAGCGGAACGGCAAGCCATCCAAACCGATCACTTCGCCACCAGCCCCTTCCACCACCCCCTGCGCCGCCGCAGTATCCCACTGCGACGTCGGCGCCAGGCGCGGATAGCAATCGGCGCTGCCCTCAGCCAACAGGCAGAACTTCAACGAACTGCCGATATTGGCCAGCTCCAGCTCTCCTACCGCTGCACCCAGCCCGGCCAACAGCGCCTCCTGCTCCGGGCTGGAATGCCGACGGCTGGCCACCACGGTAAAACGCTCGCCCTGTGCCGGTGCGTTGCGCACCTGGATAGGCTGGGCAACCTCACCGGCCTCCGCACGCCAAGCCCCCAAACCGCGCCCACCAAAGTAGCAGCGCCCATTGGTCGGCATCGACACCACGCCAAACACCACCTCGCTGTTTTCAACCAGGGCGATGTTGACCGTGAACTCCTCACTGCCCGCGATAAATTCCTTGGTGCCGTCCAGCGGGTCGACCAGCCACCAGCGGCTCCAGCCCTGGCGCTCGGCCAGCGGAATGTTGCAGTCTTCTTCGGACAACACCGGAATGTGCGGGGCCAGCGCCAACAGGCCATCGGCAATTACCCGGTGCGCTGCCAGATCGGCGGCGGTTACCGGCGAGTCATCAGCCTTGTTGGTAACCGCAACATCGGCGCGCCAGAACGGCAGGATCGCCTCGCCCGCCATCAGCGCCAGCTTGACCACTTCATGCATCAGTTGCAGGTCGTTCATAGCTCCAGCAGCCCCCGCTGAATCAGCAGGTCACGCGCCAGGTACAGCGCCGCCAAGGCGCGTCCTTCGGTGAACTGCGGGTGCATGGCGAATGCCGACAGCTCGCGCAGGTTGACCTTGTCGACCCGCATCGGCTCTGGCTCGTCGCCTTCCAGGCGTTCTTCGTACAGGTCGCTGGCCAACACCACCTGGATCTTCTGGCTCATGTAGCCCGGCGACAGCGACAGCTCGGTCAGATGCTCCAGCTGACGCGCGCCAAAACCGGCTTCTTCCTTGAGCTCCCGGTCGGCGGCCGCCAGCACGTCTTCTCCCGGTTCGATCAGGCCCTTGGGCAACGACAGCTCGTATTCATCGGTGCCGCCACAGTACTCCTCCACCAGCACGGCGTGCTCGGCGTCGAGCATGGCCACAATCATCACTGCGCCGTAGCCGTTGCCCCGGCCCACCAACCGCTCGTAGGTACGCTCATTGCCATTGCTGAAGCGCAATTGCACGGCTTCGACGCGGAACAGGCGGCTGCTGGCGACGATTTCGCGGCTGAGGACGGTGGGTTTCTGGCGCATGGGGCGGCTCCTTGGCGTGAACGGGTTACTATACCGTGGCTTGCCGACTGAACGAGAGTTTCCCATGCCTGTTCTTCCCTGGTCTGCCATCGATACCGTCCTGCTGGACATGGACGGCACCCTGCTCGACCTGCACTACGACAACCGCTTCTGGCTGGAGCACCTGCCCCAACGCTATGCCGAGCTGCACGGGGTAAGCCGGACCATGGCGGAAATGGAGCTGCAGCCGCTGTTCGAACGCAATGCCGGCACGCTGAACTGGTATTGCCTGGACTTCTGGAGCCGCGAGTTGCGCCTGCCGATTCGCGAGCTGAAGCAGGAAATCGCCGACCTGATTGCCCTGCGGCCGGATGCCGACACTTTCCTGGCGGCGATTCGCCAAGCCGGCAAGCGGGTGGTGATGATTACCAATGCGCATCGTGATTCGTTGTCGCTGAAACTGGAGCGGGTAGAGCTGGCGCCGTATTTCGAGCGGCTGATCAGCTCGCACGATTATGGCTTCCCGAAAGAGAGCCCGCAGTTCTGGAATGCGTTGCAGGCGGATATCGGTTTTGAGCCGGCGCGCAGCCTTTTCATCGATGACACGCTGGCGATTTTGCGCAGTGCGCGGCGGTTTGGTGTAGGGCATTTGTTGGCGGTACGCCAGCCGGATAGCCAGGCAGGGCCGCGGGATACCGAGGAATTTGCAGCGGTCGAGGATTACCGGGAATTGTTGGTCGGCCTGTGAGGGCCTCTTCGCGGGCAAGCCCGCGAAGAGGCCCTCACAGGCAGTAGAGATCACTCAGGAATACGCAGCACCTGCCCCGGATAAATTTTGTCCGGATGCTTGAGCATCGGCTTATTGGCCTCGAAAATCTTGTTGTACTGGTTGGCATTGCCGTAAACCACCACCGAGATGGCCGACAGCGTGTCGCCCTTCTTCACCGTAACGAACCTGGCCGCCGCCACCACCGGCCCGGTCACGGTAATCTGGTCCTCCACACTGGCTACTCCATTGATATTGCCCGCCGCCAGAATGATCTTCTCCTTCTCCTCCTGGCTGGCCACCTCACCCTTGAGGATAATCTTGTCACCCTCTACAGTGGCACTGATGTTCGGGTTGCCCAGGCCGACACTTTCCACGTGCTTCTTCAACTGCTCTTCGGCATTGGCGTTACCGGGGGTCAGCAGGTCGATCAACTTCTCGCCGGCTTCCTTCACGAAACTGAACAGGCTCATTGCGTTCTCCTTGTTGACGAAACCTCGGACACACGAGTCTAGGCCAGCTTTTCCACTCCCGCCCCTGTGCGACCAATCGACGCGGTCTATCACGGCATAGACCCTAGCGATTAGACGCCGCCGGCTCGCAAGCCTAGGCTTGTGCTATCAGAAAGCCGCCGGTATTCAACGCCCCTGATGAACAGCAAACCTCCGGTCTGCGCGGCCTCATCGCCCTTGTCCATGCCCGCCGCCAGCAACACCTACGATTACGTCCAGCTCAGTGACGCCAAACGTGACAGCACGCCGCTGGCCGAAGAAGTAGCCCTGGCCATCGTCTACAACGGCCTCAACCAGGCAGTGATGCTGGTCAGCCCCACCGACCTGGAAGACTTTGCCGTCGGTTTCAGCGTTGGCAGCGGCATTGTCGAAGGCACGGCAGAAATCTACGACCTGAAGCTCTCCGGCAGCGGTTCGGCGATGTATGCCGACCTGGAAATCTCCAGTCGGGCCTTCTGGAACCTGAAAAACCAGCGCCGACAACTGGCCGGCACCAGTGGTTGCGGCCTGTGTGGGGTCGAAGCGCTGGAGCAGGCCCTGCCGGACCTGGCCGTGCTGCCCGGTGCGCCCTTGCCCCCGGCCCAGTGGCTGGCCGGCCTGCGTGAGCGTATCGATGCCTTCCAGCCGTTGGGCCAACATTGCGGCGCCGTACATGCAGCGCTGTTCATGGACCGCCATGGCGAATTGCTGCTCGGCCGCGAAGACATCGGCCGGCACAACGCCCTCGACAAGCTGATCGGCGCACTGCTACGCCAAGGCATCGACAGCCAGGGCGGCCTGGCCATCGTCACCAGCCGCTGCAGCCTGGAGCTGATCCAGAAGGTGCTGCGTGCCGGCATCCAGACCCTGGTCAGCCTGTCGGCGCCCACCGGCCTTGCCCTGCAATGGGCGCGCAAGCACAACCTCAACCTCATCCATTTGCCCAAGCACAGCGCACCGCGGGTCTACAGCCCAGCGGCGGAGTCGTAACAGCCGTGACCTCGTACCAGCCCCTTCCGGACAACGCCCCAGCCTCCACCCCTCGCTACAAGCCCTACCACGGCCCCGCCGGTGGCTGGGGCGCACTGCGCAGCGTGGCCAAGGCCTGGGTCGGCAGCGACAACGCGCTAAAGAACATTCGCGCCCTGCTCAAAACCAACCAGAATGGCGGCTTCGACTGCCCCGGCTGCGCCTGGGGCGACTCGCCGGAAAGCGGCATGGTCAAGTTCTGCGAGAACGGCGCCAAGGCGGTTAACTGGGAAGCGACCAAGCGCCGCGTGGATGCTGCCTTCTTTGCCCGCTATAGCGTCACGTCGCTGCTACAACAGAGCGACTACTGGCTGGAATACCAAGGCCGTTTGACCGAGCCAATGGTCTACGACGCCCCCAGCGATCGCTACCAACCCATCAGCTGGGATGCTGCCTTCGCCCTGATCGCCCGCGAGCTGAACAAACTGGCCACCCCTGACCAGGCCGAGTTCTATACCTCGGGGCGCGCCAGCAACGAAGCGGCCTACCTGTACCAGCTTTTCGTGCGTGCTTACGGCACCAACAACTTCCCCGACTGCTCGAACATGTGCCACGAAGCCAGTGGCGTTGCCCTGGGGCAGAGCGTCGGGGTCGGCAAGGGCACCGTCACCTTCGACGACTTCGAGCATGCCGATGCGATTTTCGTCTGGGGCCAGAACCCTGGCACCAACCACCCACGCATGCTCGACCCGCTGCGCGATGCGGTTAAGCGTGGCGCCCAGGTGGTGTGTATCAACCCGCTCAAGGAACGTGGCCTGGAGCGCTTCCAGCACCCGCAAAACCCGCTGGAGATGCTCACCAACAGCGACCGGCCGACCAACACCGCCTTCTTCCGCCCGGCGCTGGGCGGCGACATGGCGATGCTGCGCGGCATGGCCAAGTTCGTCCTGCAGTGGGAACGCGAGGCCCAGGCCAACGGCGAACCGGCCGTGTTCGATCACGCGTTCATCGCTGAACATGGCCATGGCGTCGACGAGTACCTGGCAGTGGTGGATGCCACATCATGGGAACACATCCAGGCACAGTCCGGCCTGACACTGGCGGATATCGAACTGGCCGCGCGCATGTACTGCCGCGGCAAACGGGTGATCATGTGCTGGGCGATGGGCATCACCCAGCACCGCCACTCGGTGCCGACCATCCAGGAAATCGTCAACCTTCAGATGCTGCGCGGCAACATTGGCGCACCAGGCGCAGGCCTGTGCCCGGTACGCGGGCACAGCAACGTGCAGGGTGACCGCACCATGGGCATCAACGAACGCCCACCGGTCGCGTTGCTGGATGCCATCGAAAAACGCTTCGGCTTCCCCGTACCGCGGCACAACGGCCACAACACCGTCGAAGCGATCCACGCCATGCTGGATGGCCGATCCAAGGTATTCATCGGTCTTGGCGGCAACTTCGCCCAAGCCACGCCAGACACCGAACGTACCGCCCAGGCGCTGCGCAATTGCGAACTGACCGTGCACATCAGCACCAAGCTCAACCGCAGCCACCTGGTGCATGGCAAGCAGGCACTGATCCTGCCGTGCCTTGGCCGCACCGACATCGACCTGCAAGCCGACGGGCCGCAGGCTGTCACGGTGGAAGACTCGTTCAGCATGGTCCATGCCTCAAACGGGCAGCTGAAGCCTCTGTCGTCACAGATGCGCTCGGAACCGGCAGTGGTAGCCGGCATTGCCGCCGCTACTCTGGGCAAGCAGCCGGTGGACTGGCACTGGCTGGTGGCCGACTACGACCGTATTCGCGACCTGATCGGCGATACCATCGCGGGCTTCAGTCATTTCAACCAGCGCCTGCAACACCCCGGCGGCTTCTACCTGGGTAACAGCGCCGCCAGCCGCGAGTGGAAGACCAGCACCGGCCGCGCCAACTTCAAGGCCAACCTGCTGCCGGATACGTTGCTCGACGAGCGCGTGCGCACCAGCGGCCAACTGCCGGATCTGATCATGCAATCGATGCGTTCGCACGATCAGTACAACACCACCATCTACGGCCTGGACGACCGCTATCGTGGTGTGCGCGGCCAGCGCGAGGTGCTGTTTGCCAACGAAGCCGACATCATCCGCCTGGGCTTCCAGCCGGGGCAGAAAGTGGACATCGTCTCGTTGTGGGGGGATGAGCATGTGCGCCGGGTGCAGGGCTTCACCCTGCTGGCCTTCGATATCCCGGCCGGGCAGGCGGCGGCGTACTACCCCGAGGTGAACCCGCTGGTGCCGCTGGAGAGCATTGGCGATGGCAGCCATACGCCAACCTCGAAGTTCATCGCCATCAAACTGGAGCGGGCGCTGGACGGGGGGCGTATCCTGTAAAAACGAAAAAAGCCCTGTTCCGTAACGGCTCAGGGCTTTGTCATAAAGGTCTCAGACAGCCGAAAATCGATAAAGTTTCACAGCAAATACAGTAACTTAGAGAATTGTGTACAACTCGTGTTACTCGTCGGATTTCCATTGCCAGCCACGCTCGATAGCCTCACATTCGCCTCGTCATCCTTATGAGGCTCTCTTGATGAAGAAGTACTCCTCGATTCTGTTGTTGTCTTTTAGCTTGCTCAGCGGCGTGGCCATGGCAGGCGGCACCACCGAGGCCGGCATTGGCGGCGCATTGGGTGGGGTACTGGGCTCAGTGGTGGGCAACTCCATCGGTGGTAGCACCGGTGGCGCCATTGGTGCCGGTCTTGGCGGCGCAGCCGGCGGTGCCTTGGGCGCCGACAAGCGCCAGCGCGGTGAGGCCGCTATCGGCGGCGCACTGGGCGCCGCAGGCGGCAACGTGGTGGGTCGCTCGGTGGGCGGCACCACCGGTAGCTACATTGGCGCAGCAGCCGGCGGTGGTGCCGGTGGCGCACTGGGTAACTACCTGGGCAAGGAGGCCGACAGGGACGACTAACACGATGGCCGCCGTTACCGTCGTGGCTACGACGACGACCGCCGCCACTGGGACCGTGGCCACCACTACGGCCACCGCAAGCACAAGCGCCACTGGCGCGACTAATGCCTGAGGGCCTCGCCCCGGCAACAAAAGCCCCGCCCCCCTGCCGGCGGGGCTTTTTTATGCCTGTGGTTCCAGCACCAGGCCGGACAGGATCACCTGCAGCGCCTCTGGCAGCGTCACAGGCCGGCCACTGGCACGTTCGATGAACACCTGCACCACCGTGCCTGCCGCGCACGCCTCCGGCTCGCCTGGACGGAACAGCGCCAGGCGGTACTCCACCGTGCTGCCCGCCAGGCGCATTACCCCCAAGCCCACCTCCAGCACATCCGGGAAGCCCGGCAGCGCGTAGAAGTCCGCCGCCGAACTGACCACGAAGGCCGCCAACTCGCCGTCACGCAGGTCCAGCTCGGCCTGCTCTACAAGAAACGCTTGAATGGCCGTCTCGAAGAAACCGTGCACGGTGGCGCCGGCGATATGGCCGTTCAGGTCGTTGTCCTGAGGGCGGGTAAGGATGGGGTGGAAATGGAAGAAGGCAGTGCGCTGAGGGGATTCGGTCATCTGTCTGGCTCTAGTCTTCGCAATTGGTGCTGACAGTGAAACAGAAAATCCAGATTTGCGCTGCCTGAGCTCCCACAATGACCGCACTGATTTTCAGGAATCGAGTAGGAGGCGGATTCACACCCGCCGTCCTCTCACACCACCGTGCGTACGGTTCCGTACACGGCGGTTCAGGTTACGCGGCTAAGCCGGTTAATCGTATCCAGTATCGAGACCAGCCCGAGCCGGTCCCACAGTTTCTTTGGCAGCGCGTAGTTCATATGTTGCGCTCCCGAATTCCACCATGGACCTCGGCCATTGAAGGCTGACTTGTTGGCACGCTCCTCG
>CAACWQ010000163.1_pt1 | contig 34472 bp, 34 predicted proteins | sample 2275681 | NCBI WGS metagenome assembly CAACWQ01 (sample SAMEA5312463, study PRJEB27640) | indoor metagenome | biome: indoor environment; feature: controlled; material: polymer furnished wood metals | place: Austria | collected 2011-04-21
CCGCCACTGGCGCAACGCCCGCACCGCGGCTTCGCACAACCCGGTGATCTACAAGGAGCGGATCGTCGGCGACTGGCATGTGAACGGTACTGAACCGCCGTATGTGTGGCAGATTGGTGGGGGGGGCCAAGCAACGCTAAGAGACGGCTATATCCGGCTGCCGGGTGGCTGGCCGGTAGCCGTGGGCCGTCGCCGAACAGCTTCTCGCGCAGAGTGCCGGGGCGCTATTCGGTCTTGTAGGCGCCGCGTTGCTGCAGCTCGGGAACCAGCAGTCCGACCACGTCGCGGAAGGATTCGTGGGCCCTGAAGTCGATGCCGGTCCAGCCGGAAATCAGCGCCAGGGCACCTTCGTAGCTGGCGTAGCTTTGCCATTTGGACTGGGCCCTGGCGTCGGTTTCGTCGACGATCGCCGTCTGCATATTGAAGATCAGCACCTTGCGCGGCTCGCGCCCGGCCTCGGCGGCGCGGCGACGAACACGCATTCGGCATGGCCGGCGGCAAAATGGCACTCCTGTTCGATAGGCTCGGCACCCTTGCAAGGTGCCCTTCCGGCTCTATCAACACGATTCATGCCAACAAATTAATCGTTATAAATCAGTACCTTATAAAAAATCAACATGTCCGTTGGCTGCGTGACGACACCAGTGTCGATCAACTGTCTACTGGCGAACAGCAGGTTTTGCGGGTTGGTTTTAGCCGGATGACGCCTGACCCGTTAAGATGAACGACTCTTCAACCAGATGCAGACCACAATGTCCAACGACGCACCCATCGGCCCAGGTCGGCCAAAGGACCTGGCCAAGCGCGAAGCGATTCTCGAAGCGGCCAAGGCGCTGTTCCTTAGCCTTGGCTATGCCAACACCAGCATGGATGCGGTCGCTGCGGCGGCAGGTGTTTCAAAGCTCACCGTGTACAGCCACTTCACCGACAAGCAGACCTTGTTCTGCTCGGCGGTCATGGCTACCTGCCAGATCCAGCTGCCTGACTTGCTGTTCGAGTACCCCGAAGGTGTACCGGTAGAAGAGGTACTGCTGACCATTGCCCGTGGTTTCCAGGCGCTGATCAGCAGTGACGAAGCGGTCAAGCTCAGCCGCCTGATCATGGCTCAGGGCAGCCTGGACCCGAGTTTTGGCGAGTATTTCTACGAGGCCGGGCCCAAGCGTGTGCTAGCAGGGATGGAAGCGCTGCTGCGCGGGGCGGATGAACGCGGGCTGCTGCGCATTGACGACCCGCTGCGAGCGGCAGAGCACTTCTTCTGCCTGGTGAAAGGCGCGCCGGATTATCGCTTGCTGCTGGGCTGTGCGGGGCCGTTGGAGGGGGAAGAGGCCGAAGCGCATGTGCGCGAGGTAGTGGGGGTGTTCTTGCGAGCGTACCAACCCTGAAAGCATCTTCTGGCATACGCGGTCACTTTCCAGGAGCGCGTCTGCCAGTAACCGCATCCCCACCGGCGTACTACCTGACATTTTTACCAGTATCCGACCAGGCACTTTCCTGACAGGCTCTCATGTACCCCACCCACATGAGCGCACCACCATGTCCACGCAAACACTCCAGCTCTTTTACAAGGGCGGAACACTCTCGACAGTGCACTCAGGCAGTGCTCATTTCACAGTCGTCAGCGCCAAACAACAGAACCTGTGCGAAACGACCAGCCAAACCACGCAAGCACAGCTTTTGGCCAGCGATGCCCAAGCGTCAACAGTGACCACCCATGCAGAAAGCCAAAGGACCATTGCCTACAGTCCTTATGGCAATGACAACTTACCCGCCGCTCACCCGATACTGTCCCGCTTTACCGGGCAAACCCGGCTACCTTCAGCCGTCGGTTACCTGCTGGGTAATGGCCATCGCCTGTACAATGAGGGATTGATGCGTTTTCACAGTGCGGACCGTTTGTCGCCGTTTGGCAAAGGGGGGCTCAATGCCTATGCCTATTGCGGTAATGACCCCATTAACCGTACCGACCCAAGCGGCAGATCGTTCAAAAAATGGATAACGCGCCAATATTCATATGATGCGCTGGCTCCGCGATTGAAACTTGCAGACCCATCATTTTCAGCCAACGAATATAAGGCGCTGGGCAAGTCGCTTATAAAACGAAACAAACGTATAGGAAAGCTGGCTGAAACCAAAGTGTCCAATTTATCCGCATGGGGAAGAGGTGTCTTAGAAAACCGTAGCAAGTTCAACGATGAGTATACAGAATATCTACAGCTAACAAAAAACCCCCTTACTGACCGTTACACCTACACGGAAGAAAATCTTAGAGCAGTACAAAGCTCACCAGACATTATTATTCCTTCCTCAAACCAAGCCCCCGACACACAGACCCAGAGTCGGCGTGAATCGCTAGAGTCCAGACTGATAGAGGAAAAACTCGACAGCCTACTGGCCAGATTCATGTTATTACGGGATGATTCAGCTACTACGGCCTTAAATTTAGGTTTGGACTAACTCAATCACGGTTTCAAAGCCTTCTTCGGATAAATGTCGTACCGGCTCGACTTGCCCTCCAGGCTATGGCTGGGCTTCGGCCCATCAATGATCGGCGCCTTGCGCGGTCGCTTCACCACCACCCGGTGGCTGGCCAGCGCCAAGGCAGCTTCGAGCAGGGCCGGCGCGTCCAGGTCATCCCCCACCAAGGGCCGGAAAACGCGCATTTCCTTTTTCACCAGGGCGCTCTTGTCGCGGTGCGGGAACATCGGGTCGAGGTAGATCACCTGCGGCGCCTCCCCTTCCCAACTGCGCATGCGCTCGATGGCGTTGCCGGTCAAAAGGCGCATGCGCCCGACAATCGGGCCCACCTTGTCATCCGAGCGCGCCCGCGCCAGGCCATCCTCCAGCAACGCGGCAATCAGCGGCTGGCGTTCGATCAGGGTCATCTGGCAACCCAGGCTGGCCAGAACGAACGCATCCTTGCCAAGACCTGCCGTGGCATCCAGCACCTGCGGCCGCACGCCTTGGGCAATGCCCACGGCCTTGGCGATCATCTGCCCGTTGCCACCGCCAAACTGGCGCCGGTGCGCCGCCTGGCCTTCGACAAAGTCCACCCGCACCGGCCCCGGTGCCTGCGGGCCCAGTTGCTGAATCTGCAAACCCTCGGCACCGACCTGCACGGAGAAGCCAGCGGCATCGTCCTGCAGCGGCAAACCCAGGCGCTCGGCCCATACCGTGGCCTGCTCCGCATACTCAGCCGACATCGCCTCGACCCTGATACCCGTGCCTTGCTCTTCCATCGTCCACACCTAAAAAGTCAAACCAAGCCTTAATGAATCGGCAGCCACGGCCGATACAGGCAATATCCCGCTATTCTGCCAGAGCACAACGCGCGCGACTGCCATGTCAGATACTCTTCCCATCGGCTTGACCTACTTGTCGCCTGTCGGCAACTACAGTCAGCACAACACCCAGGCACTCGGGGGCGTCAGCCACCTGTGGCAGGATTTCTTTGCCCGGGCCATGGCCGAGCAGCAGGAAGAGCCCGTAGACAGCGTCAGCCAGTCGTTCGTGCAGTATGACCAGGACAGCGGCGAACCCATCGGCGGCGCCCGCGCACTGGCGCTGATCGACGCCCAGCGCGCGTGCCCGGTGCAAGACATCGAGGTAGCACCACCCGAGCCGCTGTTCCTGCCCAAGGCAGAGCTTGAAGCCAAGCTGCTGCCCCCTGCCCCCGAGCCATTCAGTGCCCTGGAACTGATCGAGCAGCAGCGTCAGCTCGATATCAGCAACAGCTGGATGCGCCCGGTGGTGATGAGCCAGGGCCAGCCGATTGCTGAACCCGGCCCAGGCCCTACCCCGCGCTCATTGTTCCTGCCCATCGCCGAATTCGAAACCGACCTGCTGGACCCGGCGCCCGAACCGTTTGATGACGCAACCTTGGCCAAGCAGCAGAACGACCTGGAGTTCGACATCCACTGGGCGCGTCCAGTGGTGCTGAACAACGTGCGCGTTCACGCCTGAGGCTAACGGCAGACCTGCCAGCGCCCCATGTCCAGATGAAAGTGGTTATGGTGCGCGGCGTTGTAGCCCGGCCCCAGTACCGTGCTGAAGCTCTCGCAGGCCGCCTGCTGCACTTGGCGCAAGAATTCCGCCTTCTGCCCACCTGCCTGCCAGTCACGCGCCAACACGATGCGCTGGCCGTCCTGAAGGCGAAAACCGCTGATATCCAGTGCATTGGCCGTTGCGTGCTGGCTCAGGCGGCCCTGTTTACGGTGGTAGACATTGCGGCAGGCGAAACTGCCCAGGTGGTCGACCTGCGTCACCGGTTGCCCCAGCACCCGCTGCGCCACCGGCTGCAAGCCATGTGCTTCGAACAGCGCGTAGGCCACTGCCAGCGGGCAACTGGCCAGGAAGCTGCTGCTGAGCCGCGCCTGGCCGCCTTCGATTCGCCAGGCATTCTGCAACGGGCAGTTGGCCGAAGTCGGGCTGTCGGCTTGCGCCCGGTAACGCAACTGGCTGGTTCCCAGCGCCTGGCGGCACAGCGCCGGGTCATCGCGCAGGCGTGCCAGCTTGTAAGGGGTCAGCAGGTTGGGCGGCTGACGCACATCCAGCGGCGCCCAGGGGTTCCATGCGCCAGGCAGGCGCCAGCCGTAATGCCAGGCCAGGCCAGCCAACAACAGCAGGCCGGCCAGCAGCGCCAGCACAGGCTTCATCAGCGTCGGAACAGGTCGTTCAGCTGAGCGAACGGCAGTGCCTGCTCCCCATAGCCGAATGTACCCTCATCGCGAATTTCCAGCGCAGCCCGGTGAAACGCCCCCAAGGCGGCGCGAGCCAGCGACGAGCCGACACTGATGCGGCGCACACCCAGGTCCTGCAACTGATTCACGCTCAGTGACACACCCGCCATGCCCATCAACACGTTCACCGGGCGCGGCGCCACAGCCTGCACCACAGCACGAATTTCCTCGACGGTACGCAGGCCCGGGGCGTAAAGCACATCGGCGCCGGCTTCGGCGTAAGCCTGCAAGCGCTTGATGGTGTCGTCCAGGTCCATGCGCCCGTGCAGCAGGTTTTCTGCCCGGGCGCACAGGGTGAACGGGAACGGCAGGCTACGGGCAGCCTGCACGGCGGCGCGAACGCGCTCCACCGCAAGCCCCACGTCATAGATGGGCAATTCGCTGCGGCCACTGGCATCCTCGATGGAGCCGCCCACCAAGCCCGCTTCAGCGGCACGCAAGATGGTATTGGCGCAATCCTCGGGCAGGTCGCCAAAGCCGTTTTCCAGGTCGGCAGCCACTGGCAAGGGGGTCGCATCGACAATCTCCCCGGCATTGTCCAGGGTGTCCTCCAGGTTCAAGGCACCTTCGGCATCCGGACGGCCCAGGCTGAAGGCCAGGCCGGCACTGGTCGTGGCCAGCGCCTCGAAGCCCAGGCTGGCCAACAACTTGGCGGAGCCGGCATCCCACGGGTTGGGGATGACGAACGCGCCATTACGTTCATGCAGTGCCTTGAAGGCTTCGGCTCGCAGGGTTTGCACATCCATGAATCAACCTCCGGCAGTGAGGGAAAGGTCAGAGTAGCCCCAGTTGTTCGACCTCGGGAGCGCGCGGCAATTCAGGCAAAGAAGCAAGGCCCGGCAGGCGTGCCATCAGGCGTTGATGGAACCGCTGGGCCAGGGCTGCGGCCAGACGATTGTCCGAGGTGTGCAGGAAGATGTAGGGGCTGCGGCCCTCTTCGATCCAGGCGGCGACCTTTTCTACCCAGGGGGTAAGGAAGGCCTCATTAGCCTCCAGCTCCGGGTGGCCAATGAAGCGCACCTGCGGGTGCTGGCTGAAGGCTGCAGGGCGTGGTGGCACCTTGGGCTTCTTGGACTGCGCGTGCAGCACGGCAGCATCGCGTGAAGTGCAACTGAACAACGCACGCGGGTCGAGGCAGATGCGCTCCACCCCGCGCTCGTGCAGCAGGCGGTTGAGCAGGCGCTCTTCGTCACCCTTGGCAAAAAAGGCCTGGTTGCGCACCTCCACCGCCACCGGCACGCCGATTTCATCAAGGAAGTGGCAAAGCTCGCCCAGCCGTGCCGGGCCGAACAGCGCCGGCAACTGCAACCAGTACGGCGACACGCGCTGCCCCAGCGGGGCCATCAGGCGTGTGAAATCGAAAGCAGGCTCAAGCTGATCACGCAGGTCACCCTCGTGGCTGATGTCACGGGGAAACTTGGCAGTGAAACGAAAGTGCTCAGGCATCACCTGCGCCCAGCGGGCAAGGGTGCCGGGGGCGGGGCGTGCGTAGAAGGTGGTGTTGCCCTCGACAGCGTTGAACACCTGGCTGTAGAGGCCAAGCATCTCATTGCTGTTGGCGTCGGCGGGGTACAGGTAGTCACGCCAGGCGTTTTCACTCCACGACGGGCAACCGAGAAAATAAGGCAGTGGTGATGGACTCATCCATCAAATGTACAGGTCGAGCCCCAGTACTTCCATGTCCCAATCGGTGAAACCGGCAGTATTCAGGTAACTGGCCAATGCGGTGGCTGTGCGTCGGTCACGGGCGCGGGGGAAGATCATGTCCTGCGGGCGGGCAGGCAAGCCACCGCTGCGGCGACGGGCGGTGGTTTCCTGAGGCGCCGCGGTGTTCTCTTCGATCACCTCGGCGTCATCGATGGCCTCGTCACGCACCGCTGCCTTGCGCGGCGCGCGCTTGATCGGGTAGGACTGCGATGAGAAACCGTCGATACGCATGGCATGAATACTCAGGACCAATGATGGCAATTTAGCAGCATCAGTGTCCCGTCGCTAATGCTTAAGTGATAACTGGACCACAGATCGCGCAGAAGGTTTGGGGGTTACCGTCGATAACCGACGAACAGCATTCAGTGCTTCTTTGGCGTAGCGACATTATCGCGCAGGTAAACCGGTTGCGCCTGCTCGGCGCCGATCGCTTCGCCACGGGCCCAGGCGAAGCTGGCCAGGCTGAGCACGTCCAGAGCGTTAGGCAAGGCACTGGCATTGCTGGCAGCCACCTGCACCGCCAGGCGCTCGGCATAGCCCCAACCGGTGCCGGCCCCGAACCACTCGCCTTCGCTGTCTGCCGGCAGCGCTACCTGCTCGGGCGGCAACACCGCTTCGCGGCCAACCAGGCGCATTTCGCCCGCCGTGGCCTGATAGCAGCCCCAGTACACTTCATCCATGCGCGCATCGATGGCAGCCGCCACCTGTTGCACGCCCTGCTCGCGCAATGCACCCTGGGCCAGCGCAGCCAGGTTGGACACCGGCAGCACTGGGCGCTCCAGCGCGAAGGCCAGGCCCTGGACCACACCAATGGCAATGCGCACGCCGGTGAAGGCGCCCGGGCCGCGGCCAAAGGCGATGGCATCCAGTTGATTCAGCGCAACGCCCGACTCGGCCAGCAGCTGCTTGATCATCGGCAGCAGCTTCTGCGCGTGCTGACGTGGGATCACCTCGTAATGGCTGGTTACCTTGCCGTCATGCAGCAGCGCAACGGAACAGGCTTCGGTGGCGGTATCCAGGGCCAGCAGGGTGGTCATCGAACAGGTATCCAGGAGCAGGGAAAAGAGCGGCAGTATAAACGACAACGGCCCGCTAGCGGGCCGTTGTCGATGGGCGTCAGGCGCTGGATCAGCTCAGGGCTGCCAGGACCTTGGCGGTGATGGCTTCAACCGAGCCGACGCCTTCGATGTGGCTATACTTCGGCTTGCCGGCGTTGGCGGCCGACAGCTTCTGGTAGAAGTCCACCAGCGGCTTGGTCTGGCTGTGGTAGACCGACAGGCGATGGCGAACGGTTTCTTCCTTGTCGTCGTCGCGCTGGATCAGGTCTTCGCCAGTCTCGTCGTCCTTGCCTTCCACTTTCGGCGGGTTGTACTGAATGTGGTAGGTGCGGCCCGAGGCCAGGTGTACGCGGCGGCCCGCCATACGGCCTACGATTTCTTCGTCATCCACGGCAATTTCGACCACGGCGTCGATGTCGACACCGGCAGCGACCATGGCTTCGGCTTGCGGGATGGTGCGTGGGAAGCCGTCGAACAGGCAGCCGTTGGCGCAATCAGGCTGAGCGATGCGCTCCTTGACCAGGCTGATGATCAGCTCGTCGGAGACCAGCTGGCCGGCATCCATGACTTTCTTCAGCTCCAGGCCCAGCGGGGTGCCGGCCTTGACAGCAGCACGCAGCATGTCGCCGGTGGAGATCTGTGGAATACCGAACTTTTCGGTGATGAACTTTGCCTGAGTACCTTTACCGGCCCCGGGAGCTCCCAGCAGAATTACGCGCATCTTGTGCTCCTCAAATTTTTTTATGAAATTCAATGGATTCGGCAACCAGGGCCAAGTCCGGAAAATCGGGTATGACCCAAAATCGGTCAGAAGGCTGCTCAAGATACACAGCGCCCGGCAGCCAGACAAGCGTCCCAAAGTTGCAGGAATGCGCCACTTGCGGCTGACCTGGCAGGTGGTTGCGCCCGGCGCAACCACCCTCCCCTTACCCATGCAGGGTCTGCACGGCACACATTCAGGGCAGCCTGCACGCGCCCTCAGCCGGTGTTGCGCAGCCCGGCGGCAATACCCGCCACGGTCACCAGCAAGGCCTGCTCCAACGGGCTGTCCAGAGCGGCTTCGCGGCTGCGCGAGCGGGCCAGCAACTCGGCCTGCAGGCGGTGCAGCGGGTCTAGGTAGGTGTTGCGCAGGCTGATGAATTCCAGCGTTTCGGGGCTGTGCGCCAGTAGCACCGGCTGCCCGGTCAGGCCCAGTACCACCTGGCAAGACTGCGACAATAGGTCGCGCAGGTGTGCACCTAAAGGAAGCAAGTGCGGTTGCACTAGACGTTCGTCGTAGGCCTCGGCAATTTGCGCATCGGCCTTGGCCAGCACCATCTCCAGCATGTCGATACGGGTGCGGAAGAACGGCCACTGTTCGCGCATCTGCGCCAGCAGCTCGCCCTGGCCACGGGCCAATGCGTTGCTCAGGGCCGTTTCCCAGCCCAGCCAGGCCGGCAGCATCAGGCGCGTCTGGGTCCAGCCGAAAATCCACGGGATGGCCCGCAGGCTTTCGATGCCTCCAGCGCGGCGCTTGGCCGGGCGGCTGCCCAGTGGCAGGCGCCCCAACTCCTGTTCCGGTGTCGACTGACGGAAGTATTCGACAAAATCGGGGTTGTCCCGCACCACGCTGCGGTAGGCCTTGACGCCATCGGCAGCCAGCTGGTCCATCACCTCACGCCAGGCCGGCTGCGGGGGCGGTGGTGGCAACAGCGTGGCTTCGAGCACGGCAGCCAGGTACAGGTTGAGGTTTTGCTCGGCAATGCCCGGCAAACCGAACTTGAAGCGGATCATCTCGCCCTGTTCGGTTGTGCGGAAACGTCCCGCCACCGATCCCGGCGGTTGCGACAGGATCGCCGCGTGGGCGGGGCCACCGCCGCGCCCTACCGTGCCGCCACGGCCGTGGAACAGCAGCAGTTCGACCTGATGTTCGGCACAAATGCGCACCAGGTTTTCCTGGGCCCGGTACTGCGCCCAGGCCGCCGCCGTAGTGCCAGCATCCTTGGCTGAGTCGGAGTAGCCAATCATCACTTCCTGCGGGCCTCGCAGCCCGGCGCGGTAGCCTGGCAGGCCGAGCAGTCGCTGCATCACGGGGCCAGCGTTGTCCAAGTCGGCCAGGGTTTCGAACAGCGGTACCACGCGCATGGGGCGGGTAAGGCCGGCTTCCTTGAGCAGCAGTTGCACCGCCAGCACATCGGAAGCGGCACCGGCCATGGAAATGACGTAGGAGCCCAGGGAGGCAGCCGGCGCGGCGGCCACTTCGCGACAGGTGGCCAGCACTTCGGCGGTATCCGCTTGCGGCTTGAAATGCGCAGGTAGCAGGGGCCGACGGTTCTTCAGCTCGGCCTGGAGGAATTCGATGCGCTGCTCTTCATCCCAGTCGGCATAGCGCCCCAGGCCCAGGTAGACGGTAATCTCGGTCAGTGCGTCGCGGTGGCGGGCAGCGTCCTGGCGCACATCCAGGCGGCCCAGGAACAGGCCAAAGGTGACGGCGCGGCGCAGGCAGTCCAGCAGCGGGCCTTCGGCGATCACGCCCATGCCGCATTCGTGCAGCGACTGGTAGCACAGCTCCAGCGGTGCGATCAGGTCGCGGTTATCCACCAGCACGTCGGCGCTGGCCGCTTGGCTGCTGGTCAATGCCGAATGCGCCCAGGCACGCGTCGCCCGTAGCCGGTCGCGCAACTGCTTGAGCACGGCCCGGTAGGGCTCGACAGTGTCGCCAACCCGTTCGCGCAGGGCCTCATTGGCCTGCTGCATGGACAGCTCCGCAGCCAGTGCATCGATGTCACGCAGGAACAGGTCGGCGGCCATCCAGCGGGCCAGCAGCAACACTTCGCGGGTGACGGCGGCAGTCACGTTGGGGTTGCCGTCACGGTCACCGCCCATCCACGAGGCAAAGCGGATTGGCGCGGCTTCAAGCGGCAGACGCAGGCCGGTGGCCTCCAGCAGCGCCTTGTCGACCTTGCGCAGGTGGCTGGGGATGGCGTGCCAGAGCGAATGCTCAATCACTGCAAAGCCCCACTTGGCTTCGTCTACCGGCGTCGGGCGGGTGCGGCGGATTTCTTCGGTGTGCCAGGCCTCGGCAATCAGCCGGCGCAGGCGTTCGCGTACCTGCTGGCGTTCGGCCGGGGTCAGGTCGCGGTGGTCCTGGGCAGCCAGCTGGCCGGCGATGGCGTCGTACTTCTGAATCAGGGTGCGGCGGGCCACTTCGGTGGGGTGTGCGGTAAGTACCAGCTGGATGTCGAGCTTGGCCAGTTGCCGAGCCAGAGCATCGTTACCAAGCCCGGCCTGCTTCAGGCGCGCCAGCAACTCGGGCAGCACACGGGCCTCGAAGGGTTCGGGCTGGTCGGCGTCGCGACGGCGGATCAACTGGTACTGCTCGGCCATATTGGCCAGGTTGAGGAACTGGTTGAAGGCCCTGGCCACGGGCAGCAGGTCTTCTTCGGCCAGGTCTGCCAGGGTCGAGCTCAGTTGCTCGCCGGGGCCGCGCCGGTCGGCCTTGGCACTGTAGCGGATGTCCTCGATCTTCTGCAGGAACGCATCGCCATGCTGCTGGCGAATGGTTTCGCCGAGCAGCTCACCCAACACATGGACATCTTCACGCAAACGCACATCGATATCGGTCATTGGCCCTCTCTTTGGCGCGGCTCTGGCGCACTCCTGTACACAGCTCTCCCGAAGAGTGCCCCCAGGCTGGAGGCAATGGCAAGCCGTGATCGGCTAAAGCAAACTAAAGTGAAGGCATAACACTCCCATGCCATGCAGCCTTAGCAGGCGTAACCAGAGGTCATCATGAAAATCCGTGAACTCGCCCAGCACTGGGAACAGAATGCCGCCGGCACCCTCAGCCGCACGGGCCATGTCCTGCACCTTGACCTGGAGTCAGAGGCGCGTCTGGCCGCGCTGATCGACATGTACCCCAAACGTACCGCCGAGGAATTGCTCGGCGAACTGGTAGCCGCCGCCCTTGAAGAGGTGGAGGCCAGCTTCCCCTATGTGCAGGGCCGTCAGGTCATCGCCACCGATGAAGAAGGCGACCCGCTGTACGAAGATATAGGGCCTACCCCACGCTTTCTGTCGCTCTCGCGCCAGCACCTGCACAGCCTAAGCAACACCGCTGCCGACAGCGACAAATAACCCACGCGCCACCGTTCCGGGCCTGCTTGAGGCCCGGAATACCGCTCCCACCCGCGAAAGTTCAAGAACATTCTCACTGACCAATCAGTCAGAAATAATCGCTCGTGCGGATCACTTTTTTCGGAACCATTCGAAAAACGATCGAGTCGGAGCCAATAGCCATCACGCTAAAACCCTGCACACCTGTCCTTGTGCACCGTTCAGCTGAAGCGCACGGAGTTGTCAGGGGAATGAGCGATGGACTGCTACGGACATCGTCGTAATCAGGAGTGATCCAATGGAGCTGACCACCATGAAAACCCGCACTAGCAAACTGTCATCCACTCACGTGCGCGGGTTCAAGCTGGCCGCGCTGGCCCTGGGCAGTAGCCTGGTCCTGGCCGGCTGTGCTGGCAACCCGCCTACCGAGCAGTATGCCGTTACCCAGTCCGCCGTGAACGCCGCCGTCAGCGCTGGCGGAACCGAGTTCGCCGCCGTGGAGATGAAAGCGGCCCAGGACAAGTTCAAGCAGGCCGAAATCGCCATGCACGACAAAAAGTATGACGAAGCCAAACTGCTGGCCCAGCAAGCCGAGTGGGACGCACGCCTCGCCGAACGCAAGGCCCAGGCGGCCAAGGCCCAGAAGGCCGTGCAGGACGCCCGCCAGGGTGTCCAGGACGTACGTGAGGAAGGCCTGCGCAGCGCTCAATGAGCCCTGCCCCGCCAACCTTAGCCTTCGCACACGATCAAAGGATGAACACTATGCGCAATTACGTCATGATTCCCGCCCTGCTGGCCCTGAGCGTCGGCCTTGCTGCCTGCTCGCACGACCCTAACGCCAACCTGGAGGCGGCCCGCACCAACTTCTCCTCGTTGCAGAGCGACCCGCAATCGAGCAAGGTGGCGGCGCTGGAGACCAAGGACGCCCAGGACTGGCTTAACAAGGCCGACAAGGCCTACATGGACCGGGAAGACCAGAAGAAGGTCGACCAACTCGCCTACCTGACCAACCAGCGTGTCGAGGTGGCCAAGCAGACCATCGCCCTGCGTACCGCCGAAGGCGAGCTGAAAAACGCCGCTGCGCAACGCGCCCAGGCCAAGCTGGACGCCCGCGACGCACAGATCGCCAAGCTGCAGGACAGCCTCAACGCCAAGCAGACCGATCGCGGTACGCTGGTCACCTTCGGGGACGTGCTGTTCGACTTCAACAAGGCCGAGCTCAAGAGCAACGCCTACCCGAACATCACCAAGCTGGCCCAGTTCCTTCAGGAAAACCCTGAGCGCAAGGTGATTGTCGAGGGCTACACCGACAGCGTCGGTTCGGCCAACTACAACCAGAGCCTGTCCGAACGCCGCGCGGGTTCCGTGCGCATGGCGCTGGTGCGTGCCGGCGTAGACCCTGCCCGCATCGTCGCCCAGGGTTACGGCAAGGAGTACCCGGTAGCGGACAACGGCAGCAATTCGGGCCGGGCGCAAAACCGTCGGGTGGAGGTGACCATCTCCAACGACAACCAGCCGGTGGCGCCACGTTCGGTGAGCCAGGTCAGCCAGTAAGACCGGTTGGCTTAACCCAAGACCCCGCCTTCCTGGCGGGGTTTTTATTTGGGCGTTTGGTCTCGTGCCTTTAGAGATGTGGTGATTGGGAGACCGAGCGCCGCCCGCGCGGCGCATCGCGGGCGGCGCTCGATTTCCCAGGCGCCACAGAAATCACTTCGCTCCCTCACTGCACCTGCTGCGGTGTTTCCTCGCCCATGCAGCGCACGGCACGCTTGCGGTTGTCCACCAGCACGCCGGTCAGGCCTTTCTGCTGGGTGTCGAACAGCACCAGCACGCCATCGACGCACTGGGCCACTTGCGGCGCCGGGTCCAGCGAAACCTTGTAGTCCTCGCCCGGGATGGTCTTGAGCATGGTGAAGTCCTGCAACAACAGGGCATCCTCGGGTTTGGCGAAATGCAGGTAACCGTAGTACCACAAGGCCCCCACCGTCACGATGATGCTGCCGACGCCGGTCAGGATCAGCGGGATGGCGTTGCGCTCTTCACTCATTGCTTGTTCTTCTCGTCAGGGTAATTGGGCACTTCGGCCAGGCGCCGAAGGCCGTTGAAATGGCTGGGGTCGTCAAGGAAACGCAGCATCACCTGGCGCCAGGTAGGGTCGGCGAAGGTCTGCACATGGCCGCCTCGGGTCAGCTGCAGTACCCGTGGTGGCGGTGCGTGCTGGTACAGGCGGATGCCGTTGTCCATCGGCACCAGGTTGTCGTCGATGCTGTGGAAGAACAGCTTGGGCGGGCTGCTCAACTGCTCGATCGAACGGATTGCACTGTCGCCGTCCGGCACCAGCCACGACAGTGGCACCTGCAACGGCCAGGTCATCCATGACGTGCTGAGGGCATAGCGCCCTACCCCACGGTAACTGGCCGGTACGCCATCGAACACCAGGGCGCTGAAGCGCTGGCGCTGGTCGGGGTGGGCCGCCAGGTAGTGGATTGCCATGGCGCCGCCAAGGCTTTGCCCCAGCAGCACCAAAGGCTTGCCCTTGACCTCGGGTGCCTGGTCCAGCCAGGCCATGGCCGCCGCGATGTCTTCATACACCTCAGGCAGGGTCGGCGTGCCCTGCGACAGGCCATAGCCACGGTAATCGATCATCAGCACCTGGTAGCCCTGCTCCGGCAGCCAATAGCTACCCCCCAGGTGTCCAGGCAGGTTGCCGCCGTTGCCGTGCAAATGCAGTACCGTGCCCTTCACCTCGACACCCGCCTTGGCCGGCAACCACCAGCCGTGCAGGCGCAGGCCGTCCGACGTGACAAGGGTGACATCGCGGTAGTCGAGTCTGGCCCGTTCGGGGGTGAATGCCTGGCCACGCTCGGGATAGAACAGCAGGCTGCTGCAGCCGCCAAGGCCCAGCAGGACCAGGCCAAGCGCCAGCAGGCGGCAGCACTCAGAGAATGTTCGCGTAGTCGGCTTCAATACGGTCCAGGCTCAGGTGGTTGAGGAAGTTGGAGAAGCACATCCACGCCGACAGTGCGTTAAGGTCGCGGAACTGTTCGGGCAGGTACTTGGGCGGCTCGACCAGCCCCTCCTCCACCAACTGGCGCAAGGTACGCATGTCTTCCAGCGTGGTCTTGCCACAGAACAGCAACGGGATCTGTTCGAGCTTGCCCTTCTTCACGGCCAACTGAATGTAGTTGTAAACCATGATGAAGCCCTTGAGGTAGGACAAGTCCTTGGTGAATGGCAGGCCATTGGGCACCGAGCCGCGGAACACCCGGCTGGCGTTGCTGTAGCTCTGCGCCATCTCGAAGCCTTGCTCGCGGAAGAAATTGAATACCTGGAGGAAATCGGCGCCCTCCTCGACCATGTGGATGGCGCGGGTGCGGTTGGTGAGCTTGCGCAGGCGGCTGGGGTAGGAAGCAAAGGCGATGACCTCCATGAGTATCGCCAGGCCTTCCTGGGTTACCGTCGACGAGGGCGGGCCCTTGGCCAGGAAGGTGCAGATCGGCTGGTTCAGGCCGTTGAGCGTGGTACCCACATGGACCAGCCCTTCGTGCACTTCCAGGGCACGCACATCGCGGCTGTTGAACATGGCATCGGCGCGCACCTTGATGTAGTCGGCGCCAGCGGCGGCATCGGCAACGATCCCGTCAGATTCGAATACCCGAATGGTCTCCTCGGCTTCACCGAACACCTTGTTCAGCCGGCGCTGGAGGATATCTACGGCCTCCTTGGCGGTGAGGTTTTTCGGTTCGTCCTTGAGATCGCCACGGCCATCGATGTTGTTCAGGTAATCCGAGAGCATGAGGCCGAGGTCGGCCAAGGTCGGGTCACCGGCGTGGAAGGCATCGGAGGCGGCGCCGTACAGTTCCTGAGAGATGAGGCCGAAGTCCTCGGTGCCACGCGCTTCGAGCATGCGCACCACCATGCGGTATTCGCGGCACATGCGCTTCATGATCTGCCCGACCGGGTTGAACTGGCCAAGCTGGCGAATGATGTCGCGCTCGATGGCCTGGAACTCGGCCTTGACCGCGCCGGAGTCGAACGCCAGCGGGCGCGACTGGTAATAAGCGCGGTCGACGGCCGGCGGCTCCTTGCCCTTGGCCTTGAGGAAGCCTTGGCGAATGTTGTCGTCCCACTTCACCGCGTCCAGTACCCGGATCGGGGTCTGGGCTGCGACGATGCGGTCGGACAAGGCGCGGATGGTTTGCTGGTATTCGTCCACCGGGGACTCCTTACTGAAACAAAGGGCCGGTAAAGTTAACTACTTGCCGGAACGCTGGAACCGCGCCACTTCAACGAACAGGTCGGAGTTGGCCGGGTCATCCAGATAGGCCAGCACCCGCGCAGCCGGGCTGTCGATCAGCACGCCGTCGCCGTTGTCTTCCGGCACCTCGGTACCACGCCCGGTCAGTTCCTTCTTGTCCACCGCCTGCTGCACCTGCTCGACGTCCAGGTTGTACACCACCAGTTCCTTGCCATCGACGATATCGAAACCGCCAATCAGGAAGTTGCCACCCAGGCGCTTGGGCACGCCGGCCGACAGGTACCAGCGGTTGCCGTGGCGGGAGACGGTAAACACATATTCCTCAGGCTTCTTGCCCTTGGCCGTGGCAACGGCCTTATAGGCATCTGCACCGCTGCGGCTGATGGTCAGCTTCAACGGCTCGCCCCAGGCGTCCTTGCTGCTCCACTTGCCCAACAGGGCCTTGGGCGCCGCCTGGTTACTCGGCAACGGCTCATGGAAGGTCACCAGACAACCGCCCAGCAGCAGGAATGACAAAGTCAACAGCACCACACGCCAGGCTTTCATCAGGTTCTCCTTGAAAAGTCGGTCTCGGCTCAGGCCGATGCCAGCACCAGCTGCAGGTATCGGGTAAGCATAGCGAGCATCTGCCCATCGGCTTGCGCATTCGCATCCTTGAGCAGGCCCTGATATTCCATCTGCTCGATAATCGCCGTCAACATTTGGGCGTCCTGTTCCGGTTGCCGCGAGCCCACCACTTGCAGCAATTGCCGGGTCCCGTGCAACAGGATCTGCTCATGGGCGCGCACCAGCTCGGCCAGGCGTGGGCACAGCAATGCCTCCTGGCGGAAGGCCTGTTCGGCCATCAGGAAGTCGCGCCGGGTCAACAGTTGCCGCTGTACGTAGTCGGCCGTCATGCGGGCCACATCGTCAGCCAGCCGCGCCCGTGCCTGCGGGCTGCCGTCGCCCTGGGCCAGCAACTGGCGCAACACGACCTCGGTGTTGGCCCACAGCTTGGCCATGTAGGCCGCGCTGCGCTCGACGTACTGGGCAAAGGTGTCGGTGAGCAGGTCTTCGATGTCCTTGAAGTAGTAGGTGGTGGCCGACAGCGGCACACCGGCCTCGGCGGCCACGGCACGGTGGCGCACACCGCGCACGCCATCGCGCACGACTATGCGCATGGCGGCGTCGAGGATCAGCTGGCGGCGCTGTTCGCTGCCTTGGCGGGCAGTCTTGCGGCCTTGGTATTGCACGCTTTCGGCGACGGCGGTGGCGATGCCGGCGGCGCCCTGGTCAGGCATGGCGGGTGTCACAGGGGTTACCTCATGGGCCAGTACAGACAACATAAAGCTTCAGGCAAGAAAAAGCCGCCTCGAAAGGCGGCTCGTTCACATCACTCAGGCCTGCGGACGCATGTGCGGGAACAGGATCACGTCGCGGATCGACGGCGAGTTGGTCAGCAGCATCACCAGGCGGTCGATGCCAATGCCTTCACCGGCGGTCGGCGGCATGCCGTACTCCAGGGCACGCACGAAGTCGGCGTCGTAGTGCATGGCTTCGTCGTCACCGGCGTCCTTCTCGGCCACCTGGGCCAGGAAGCGCTCGGCCTGGTCTTCGGCATCGTTGAGCTCGGAGTAGGCGTTGGCGATTTCGCGGCCACCGATGAACAGCTCGAAGCGGTCGGTAACCGCCGGGTTGTCGTCGTTACGGCGGGCCAGCGGCGACACTTCGAACGGGTACTCGGTAATGAAGTGCGGCTGCTCCAGCTTGTGCTCGACCAGCTCTTCGAAAATCATCACCTGCAGCTTGCCCAGGCCTTCGTGGCCCAGCACCTTGGCACCGGCCTTCTTGGCGATGTCGCGGGCGCGGTCGACGTCCTGCAGGTCGGCAGCGGTCAGCTCCGGGTTGTACTTGAGGATCGAGTCGAACACCGACAGGCGGGCGAACGGTTCGCCGAAGTGGAACACCTTGTCGCCGTACGGCACGTCGGTGCTGCCCAGCACCAGCAGCGCCAGCTCGCGGAACAGTTCCTCGGTGAGGTCCATGTTGTCGCGGTAGTCGGCATAGGCCTGGTAGAACTCAAGCATGGTGAATTCTGGGTTGTGACGGGTCGAAACGCCTTCGTTACGGAAGTTGCGGTTGATCTCGAACACCTTCTCGAAGCCACCCACGACCAGGCGCTTGAGGTACAGCTCCGGCGCGATACGCAGGAACATGGCCATGTCCAGGGCGTTGTGGTGGGTTTCGAATGGCTTGGCGGCGGCACCACCCGGGATGGTCTGCAGCATCGGGGTTTCCACTTCGAGGAAGTCACGCTCGATGAGGAACTTGCGGATGTGCGAAATCACCTGCGAACGCACACGGAAGGTGTGGCGGGTTTCTTCGTTGACCATCAGGTCGACGTAACGCTGGCGGTAGCGCTGTTCGGTGTCGGTGAGGCCGTGGTGCTTGTCGGGCAGCGGGCGCAGCGACTTGGTCAGCAGGCGCACGTTGGTCATTTCGACGTACAGGTCGCCCTTGCCGGAGCGGGCCAGGGTGCCTTCGGCGCTGATGATGTCGCCCAGGTCCCAGGTTTTGACGGCGGCCAGGGTTTCTTCTGGCAGGGTCTTGCGGTTGACGTAGACCTGGATACGACCGGTCATGTCCTGGATCACCATGAACGAGCCACGGTTGAGCATGATACGGCCGGCTACCTTGACCGGGATCGCGGCTGCTTCCAGCTCTTCCTTGGTCTTGTCCGCGTACTGCTTCTGCAGGTCGTTGCAGTAGCTGTCGCGACGGAAGTCGTTGGGGAAGGCGTTGCCCTTGGCACGCTCGGCGGCAAGTTTTTCCTTGCGCAGGGCGATCAGGGCGTTTTCTTCCTGTTGCAGGTCTTGCGATTCGGTCTTGAGGTCGCTCATGTCGTCATTGTTTCCATCAGGTATTCGTTGCCCTTTTCGGGCAGGGCACGCGATACCGGCGGGTAGCCAGGTATCGCGGCAGTGGTGTGCGGCTTACAGCCCTTGCTTGAGGCTCGCTTCCAGGTACTGGTCGAGGTCGCCGTCCAGCACCTTCTGGCAATCGCTGCGCTCGACGCCGGTACGCAAGTCCTTGATGCGCGAGTCATCCAGCACGTACGAGCGGATCTGGTGGCCCCAGCCGATGTCCGACTTGCTGTCTTCCAGCGCCTGCGAGGCGGCGTTGCGCTTCTGCATTTCCAGCTCGTACAACTTGGCCCGCAGCATTTTCATGGCGGTGTCCTTGTTGGCGTGCTGGGAACGTTCGTTCTGGCAGGCCACCACGGTGTTGGTCGGCACGTGGGTGATACGTACGGCCGAGTCGGTGGTGTTCACGTGCTGACCACCGGCACCGGAGGAGCGGTAGGTGTCGATGCGCAGGTCGGACGGATTGATCTCGATCTCGACCTTGTCATCGATTTCGGGCGACACGAACACTGCCGAGAACGAGGTGTGACGACGGGCACCGGAGTCGAACGGGCTCTTGCGCACCAGACGGTGTACGCCGATTTCAGTCCGCAGCCAGCCGAAGGCGTATTCACCCTTGATGTGCACGGTCGCGCCTTTGATACCGGCGACTTCGCCTTCGGACAGCTCGATGATGGTGGCGTCGAAACCACGCTTGTCGGCCCAGCGCAGGTACATGCGCAGCAGGATGTTGGCCCAGTCCTGCGCTTCGGTACCACCGGACCCGGCCTGGATGTCCAGGTAGGCGTTGTTCATGTCCATCTCGCCGCTGAACATGCGACGGAACTCAAGCTGGGCCAGGTTTTCTTCCAGGCCTTCCAGCTCGGTCACGACGTCGCTGACGGCGCCTTCGTCATTTTCCTCGACGGCCATGTCGAGCAGGTCCTGGCAGTCGCCCAGGCCGTTGGACAGTTTGTCCAGGGTCTCGACGACCTGGGCCAGCATGGCACGCTCACGGCCCAGGGCCTGGGCGTACTCGGGCTTGTTCCAGACGTTGGGGTCTTCCAGCTCGCGGTTGACTTCGATCAGGCGGTCATGTTTGTGATCGTAGTCAAAGATACCCCCGAATTGACTGGGAACGCTCGGTGAGGTCCTTGATGGTGTTCAGGATCGGTTGGATTTCCATGGGCTGGCTACTCGTGCGAATTCGGTGAAAAGCCCGCGAGTATAACCGAGTCCGCCGCACGGCGGCAGACCCGCCGGGCAGTCAACAGCCGCGAAAAAACCAACAAAAAACCCATGTCAGGCGATGCCGACCTGGTTACGGCCGCCATTCTTGGCCAAGTACAGGCCTTTGTCCGCCGCAGAAATCAACTGCCGGCTATGGCTGCCAACGGTCGGGGTCTGGGTGGCCAGGCCAATGCTCACGGTCAGGTACGAGTCGGCCACTGGCGCCGTATGCGGGATGCCCAGCCCCAATACGGTCTGGCGCAGCTTCTCGGCCACCAGGCGCGCCCCGCCAGGCGAGGTGTTGGGCAGCACCAGGGCAAACTCCTCGCCGCCATAACGTGCCGGCAGGTCGGTGGGCCGCGAACACGAAGCCCGAATGGCTTCGGCGACCTGGCGTAACGCCTCGTCGCCGGCCAGGTGACCGAAGTTGTCGTTATAGGCCTTGAAGTAGTCGACGTCGATCATCAGCAACGACAACTGCTGCTGCTCACGCATCGCCCGGCGCCATTCCAGCTCCAGGTACTCGTCGAAGTGGCGGCGGTTGGACAGCCCGGTCAGGCCATCGGAGTTCATCAGACGCTGCAGCATCAGGTTGGAATCGAGCAACTGCTGCTGGCTGACGCGCAGGGCGCGGTAGGCCTCGTCGCGTTGCAGCAGGGTGAGGTACGAGCGCGAGTGGTAGCGGATACGCGCCACCAGCTCAATGGTGTCGGGCAACTTGACCAGGTAATCGTTGGCACCGGCGGCGAAGGCCGCACTCTTGACCAGCGGGTCTTCCTTGGTCGACAGAACGATGATTGGGATGTCCTGGGTCGCCGGGTTGTTACGGTATTCGCGCACCAGGGTCAAGCCGTCCAGGCCAGGCATGATCAGGTCCTGAAGGATGACCGTGGGCTTGATGCGCATGGCCTGGGCCACCGCCTGGTGCGGGTCGGCGCAGAAGTGGAAGTCGATGTTGTCTTCATTGGCCAGGCCACGCCGCACCGCTTCGCCGATCATGGCCTGGTCATCGACCAACAGCACCATCGCCGAGTTTTCGTTGGCGGTCGCGAAACCTTCGATCGGTAAATCATTCATACCTGTTCACCCGATCACGACCGGTCTGGCGGCGTGATTCAATACATTTCGTCATTTTGCGAAAAATTCCATCAAGCGCCCGGCGATGCGTTCCAGCGGGCGGATTTCCACGGCGGCATCGATGGCCGCAGCGGCCTTGGGCATGCCGTACACCGCACTGCTGGCCTGGTCCTGGGCAATGGTCAAAAAACCCTGCTGACGCATCAGTTTCAGGCCTTGGGCGCCGTCGCGCCCCATGCCGGTAAGCAGCACACCCACCGCATCGCCATTCCAGTAACGTGCCACGCTCTCGAAGAACACATCGATCGAGGGCCGGTAGATTTCATTGACAGGTTCGGCAGTGTAGGCCAGTTGGCCGTTCTGTAGCAGCCGAATGTGGTGGTTGGTACCGGCCAGCAACACCTGCCCGGGCTGCGGCGGTTCGCCTTCACGGGCCAGGCGCACCGGCAGGCCTGCTGCGCTGCTGAGCCATTCGGCCATGCCGGCGGCAAACACCTGGTCCACATGCTGGACCAGCACGATGGCCGCCGGAAACGCAGCCGGCAACCCCTTGAGCAATACTTCAAGCGCCGCCGGGCCGCCCGCCGACGAGCCGATCGCCACCAGCCCGCGACGTTGGGAAGCCTCGCGCAGCGGTGTAGCCACCGGCCTTGCTGCCGGGGCTCGCTGCTGGCCGACCAGCCAGCCGATATTGAGAATTTTGCGCAGCAGTGGTGCGGCCGCTTCACGGGCATCACCAGCCCCCAGCGCCGGCGTATCGACCACGTCGAGGGCGCACGGGGTTTCGGCCATGATCCGCCGGGTGGCCTCTACGCCGTCCATCACCGGCATGATGAGGTCCATGAGGATCAGGTCCGGCAGTTGCTCGGCGCAGCGTTGCACCGCTTCGGCGCCATTACTGGCTACCCACACCACCTGGTGCGCGGGCTCGAAGGCGACCGCGCGACGCAGCGCCTCGACAGCCATGGGCATGTCGTTGACGATGGCGATCTTCATCCCTGAGCACCTCCGATCAGCTCCACCACAGCATCCAGCAACGCATCGTCGTGGAAACTGGCCTTTGCCAAATAGTAGTCAGCGCCGGCATCCAGGCCACGCCGTCGGTCTTCCTCACGGTCTTTGTAGGACACCACCATCACGGGCAGCGATTGCAGGCGCTGATCGCGGCGCACCAGGGTCACCAGTTCGATACCGTCCATGCGCGGCATGTCGATGTCGGTGATCAGCAAGTCGAAGTCCTCGCCGCGCAGGGCGTTCCAGCCGTCCATGCCATCCACCGCCACCGCCACGTCATAGCCACGGTTGCCCAGCAGCTTGCGCTGCAGTTCACGCACGGTCAGCGAGTCATCGACTACCAGCACCCGCTTGCGTGTCACACCACGAACGCCACTGCTGCCGCGCTCGATGCGCTCCAGGCTGCCGGTGCTGAGCAGTTTTTCCACCGAGCGCAGCAAGTCTTCGACATCGACGATCAGTACCACCGAGCCATCATCCAGCAAGGCGCCGGAGGAAATGTCCTGCACCTTGCCCAACCGTGGATCGAGAGGCATCACCACCAACACACGCTCGCCCACCAGCCGCTCCACGGCCACGCCGTACAGTTGCTCGCGCTCACGGATTACCACCACCCGCAGGCTGGCTTCGTCACTTTGCCCGGCTGGACGGTTGAGCAACTGGCTGGCCGCCACCAGGCCAATGTGCCGGCCTTCGTGCCAGAAGTGCTGACGGCCTTCGATCTGAACGATCTGTTCAGCGGTCACCTCCAGCGTGCGTTCGATATGGGCCAGCGGGAAGGCGTAGGCTTCACCGCCCACCTCGACCACCAGGCTACGCACCACCGACAGGGTCAGCGGCACCTGCAAATGGAAGCGACAGCCCTGCCCCGCCACCTGCGTCAGCTCGATCGAGCCGCGCAGTTCGCGAACCATGTGCTGCACCGCATCCAGCCCCACGCCGCGCCCGGACACTTCGGTGACCTTGTCACGCAAGCTGAAACCGGGCAGGAACAGGAACGTCAGCAGCTCCGCATCGCTCATTCGCGCCACCGTGTCGGCAGGTGACAAGGCGCGCTCGACGATGCTGCTGCGCAGGCGCTCCAGGTCGATGCCGGCACCATCGTCGATCAACTCCAGGCTGAGCATGCCGGCCTGGTGCGAAGCACGCAGGCGGATCACACCCTCGCTTGGCTTGCCCGCCAGCAGCCGCCTTTCTGGCAGTTCGATACCGTGGTCGACGGCATTGCGTAACAGGTGGGTCAAGGGCGCTTCGAGCTTTTCCAGCACATCGCGGTCGACCTGGGTCTTCTCGCCGTCCACCACCAGTCGCACCGGTTTACCCAGCGAGCGCCCAAGGTCACGCACCATACGGCTTTGCCCGGTCAACACGTCGGCGAACGGGCGCATCCGGCAGGCCAGGGCGGTGTCGTAGAGCAACTGCGCACGCTGGCTGGCCTGCCAACCGAACTCGTCCAGGTCAGCCGCCTGCTGCTGCAGGATTTGCTGGGTTTCCGCCAGCAGCCGCTGGGTTTGCGCCAGGGCTTCAAGCACCTCGTTGCTTTGGCCACTGTCCTCCAGTTGCATGCGCAGGCCGTCGAGCGCCTGCATGCCCTGACCGTGCATGCGTTTGAGGCGCTGCAAGGTGGCCAGGTACGGCTTGAGCCGCTGGGTTTCCACGAGCGACTTGCTGGACAGGTCGAGCAGGCTGTTAAGCCGGTCGGCGGTGACACGCAGTACCCGCTCGGCACCTTCGCCAACGCGCTTGCCGGGTTTGCGCCGCAGGGCAGGCTCGGGCTCCGGCTCGGGTTCAGCCAGCTCCACTGGCACTACCAGCGGTTCAGACGGCAAGGTTGCCACCTGCGGTTCCGCTTGCAGGGGAGCCGCCAGCGGCACCGCAGGCACGGTTGCAGCGCCTGGGTCGAGCAAGCTGGCCATTTGCGCAAGAAATACCGGCAAGGTCGCCTGCGCCACGGCATCGCCTGGTGTGGCGATGCGCATCAGCAAGTCGGTGCCCTGCAACAGCGCGTCGATGTGCTCGGCGCTCAACCGCAAGCGGCCCTCCTGGGCGGCCACCAGGCAATCTTCCATGACGTGGGCGACACTCACGCCGGCATCCACCCCGACGATACGCGCAGCCCCCTTCAACGAATGGGCGGCGCGCATGCAGGCCTCAAGCTGGTCGGCTTGGGTGGGATTGCGCTCCAGCGCCATCAGGCCGGCGCTGAGCACCTGGGTTTGCGCTTCGGCCTCCAGGCTGAACAGTTCGAGCAACGATGCATCGCGCATTTGCTCTGGGGTCATGACAGGCTCCGCTGCACGGCAGACAGTAAGTGTTGATCGTCCAGCACTCGCACGCTACGGCCGCGCCACTGCAGCACTGCGGCAGTGAAGCGCGTGGCATCCTGGCCACTGTCCAGCAGCAGCGGGTCGAGCCGGTGAATACCGTCGATTTCCTCTACGGCCATTACCACGGGGCCACCTTCGGCAGCCAGAATCAGCATGCGTGGCATCGCCCTGCCGCTACGTTGCTCGGCGGTGCCGGCTTGTACACCCAGCAAATCGGCCAGTGACAGGCACGGCACCAAGGCACCGCGAACATTGGCAACCCCCTGCAACACCCGCGAGCGCTGGTGCGGCAGCGAATGCACAGCCTGCAACGGGGCGATTTCGGCCAGGCTGGCGGTGGCCAGTGCCAACCACTCTTCGCCCAGGCGGAACAACAGCATGGAACGGCCGGTGTTTTCCTCGACCGGCTGCGCCGCCGCAACCTGGTGGTCCTGCATCAGTGCGTAGCGGTCAAGCAGGCGTGTGGCCGCTGCCGCATACACGTCGCAATTGCGACAGTGAACATGACGCTCCAACAGTGGGCATTGCTTGTCGCCGTGCACACCAATACGGTTCCAGCAATCGTCGATGTGCGCGTCGTCTTCGGCGAGTAGCTGCATCGCAGTGTCACCTTTCATCGTTCAGGCTCCCGGCCAACCCGCGCTGCACGCTCCTGCAGGCGTCGGGCACCGGCCTGGTCGCCCTGGGCCGCCAGCAAGGCCGCCAGGTGCACCAGCGCCTCGGGGTGTTGCGGCTCAAGGTACAGCGCCTTGCGGTAATGGGTCAGTGCCTGCTGCGCATCGCCGTCGGTATCACTGAGCAACCCCAGCCAGTAGTAAACCTGTGCCGACGGCGCGTACTGGCCCAGGTAGCGCTGGCATTCGGCACGCGCCTGTTCGCTGGCGCCAGCATTGGCAAGCCGGGCGATACTGGCCAGCAGTTCGTTTGCGTCCTCGCGTTTGGGTTCGCGTGCCGGCGCGGGTCTTGCGACCACCGGTACTGCCCGTAACGGACGCGGCAATGGCGCGACGGGGGGTGGATAACCCACCGGGGCCTGCGGTAGCACGGTACGCCGTGCAGGTTGTGCCGGGGCCGCGGCCTGTGGGGTGCTACTGCCTTCTTGGCGCACGTAGGCGAACGATTGGGCAATGCCCAGCGGGCGCATCCCCATCCGCGCCAGCAAGCTGCCTTCGGCCGGGCCGATGAACAACACGCCCTGGGGATGCAGCAGACGCTTGAGCACTTCGAACACACGCTGCTGGGTCGCCACGTCAAAGTAGATCAACAGGTTGCGACAGAACACGAAGTCGTACAGGCCATCGCGGGTGGCCAACGCGGGGTCGAGCACATTGCCCACTTGCAGGCTCACTTGCTGCTGCACCCGCTCATGCAGGCGATGGCCTTCGTCGAGGGCATCGAAGTAGCGCTCGCGAAAGCCCAGGTCGCTGCCCCGGAAGGCGTTGCGCCCGTATACGGCCTGCCCGGCCTTGGCCACCGAATTGGGGCTGATGTCCATGCCGTCGATCAGGAACGCCCCCGGCGCGATGCCGGCGTCGAGCAGGGCCATGGCCAGGGAATAGGGCTCCTCGCCTGTCGAGCATGGCAGGCTGAGCAGGCGCAGTGGCCGTGCCCCGGCCAATTCGGCCAGGCGTTTGTGTGCCAGGCTGGCCAGGGCTGTGAAGGATTCCGGGTAGCGGAAGAACCAGGTTTCCGGGACGATCACCGCTTCGATCAACGCCTGTTGTTCATCGGCCGACTGCTGCAGGCGCAGCCAGTAATCATCCAGGTCGATGGCGTTCATGGCCACGCAACGCTGGCGCAGCGTGCGCTCGACCATGGGCGCACCCACCGATTCGACATCCAGGCCAATGCGCTCGCGCAAGAAACGGAAGAAACGTTCGTTCATGTCGGCATCCCTGCGGGCTCAACCGTGTACAGCAGTTGGTGCACGGCATCTGGCAACAGATCGTTGACCTCGATGCGTTGCAGCAGGCCTTGGTCATCCTGGCGTACAGGCCCCAGGTAAGGGGCTTCGCCGCTGTCCACACCATAGGGCTGGAACTCGTCGGGGTGGCAGCGCAACGTCTCGGTGGCCTGCTCCAGGATCAGCCCCAGTTGCAGGCCACCCCGATAATGCACCAACACCAGACGGGTACTGGTGCGGTGTGCCGCTGGCTGGCCAAAACTCAGCGCAGCAAGGTCGATCACCGGTACCAGTTGCCCACGATGGGAAAGGATGCCCGCGACCCAGCCTGGCGCCTGGGCTATCGGTTTGAGCGGCTGGCGCGGCAACACCTCGATGACCTCGTGCACGCTCAGGGCAAAACGCTGTTCCCCGATACGAAACTGCAGGTACAGCGCCCCTTTGGCGTTGTCCGCCCGTGCGGCGTGCGGTTGCAAGTGGTTCATCGCGGTCAGACTTTGAAGCGCGACACGCCGCCACGCAGGCCGGCGGCCACCTGGCTCAGCTCATCGATGGCAAAACTGGCCTGGCGCAGCGACTCGACAGTCTGGGTGCTGGCATCGCTGAGCTGGGCCAGCGCCTGGTTGATCTGCTCGGCACCGGTCGCCTGGGCCTGCATGCCTTCGTTGACCATCAGCACACGCGGCGCCAAAGCCTGCACCTGGTGAATGATCTGGCTGAGCTGCTCGCCCACCTGTTGCACCTCGAACATGCCGCGGCGCACCTCTTCGGAGAACTTGTCCATGCCCATGACCCCGGCCGATACCGCCGACTGGATCTCGCGCACCATCTGCTCGATGTCGTAGGTGGCCACGGCGGTCTGGTCGGCCAGGCGGCGCACTTCAGTGGCCACCACGGCAAAGCCACGGCCGTACTCGCCGGCTTTTTCCGCTTCGATGGCAGCGTTGAGCGACAGCAGGTTGGTCTGGTCGGCGACCTTGACGATGGTCACCACCATCTGGGTGATGTTGCTGGCCTTTTCATTGAGGATGCCGAGCTTGGCATTGACCAGGTCGGCAGCGCCCATCACCTGGTGCATGGTCTCCTCCATGCGCGCCAGGCCCTGCTGGCCGGAGCCTGCAAGGCTGGAAGCCTGGTCGGCAGCCGAGGTGACTTCGGTCATGGTGCGCACCAGGTCACGCGAGGTGGCGGCAATCTCCCGCGAGGTAGCGCCAATTTCCGTGGTGGTGGCGGCCGTCTCGGTAGCGGTAGCCTGCTGTTGTTTGGATGTAGCGGCGATTTCAGTGACCGAAGTGGTTACCTGCACCGACGAGCGCTGGGCCTGGGCCACCAGGTTGGCCAGTGCCTCGGCCATTTCGTTGAAACCGCTTTCGATGGCGCCGAACTCGTCTTTGCGGTCCAGGCTCAGGCGCATGCTCAGGTCGCCGGAACGCAGCTTGTCGAGGGCATGGACGATGCGCTGCATGGGGGCGGTGATGGCACGCATCAGCAACAGGCCGCAAATGCCGGCGGCGACGATTGCCAGCAGCAGCGAAACCACCATGCTGCCTTTGGCCGTGCTCACGGCGCTGACGATTTCGTTGGTGGCCGCGTCGGCAGAAGCCCGGTTGTTCTCGATCACTTCATTCAGGTGCTTGCGCCCGTCCACCCAGGCAGGGGTGAGTACATCGGTAATCAGTCGCTGGGCTTCGTCGTAATTGTGCTGGCGATAAGCATCCAGTACCTGGCCTATCAGCTTCATGTAGGTCTCTTCGAGCTGAACGAAGGCGTCGAAGCGGGTCTGGTCGTCTTTTTCTTGAATGGTGGCCTGGTAGCTGGCCATGTGTTGCTTGAGCCTGTCTTCAAAGCTTTTGAACAGCTCCATGTCGGCCGAAGTGATTTCGCGGTGGTTGGACAGCCCCACCAGTTGCTGGCTGGTGACATAGCTGTCGACCCAGGCACTGCGGATCATCGAGCTGTAGTAGACCCCGGGAATGCTGTCGGTCCCCACGGCCTCTTCGGCGGTTTCGATGGCGACCAACCGCGAGTAGGCGGCCACGATCATCAGCAGCATGATGGCGATGATCACGGCGAAACTTGCCAGGATCCGTTGGCGCAAGGTCCAGTTCTTCACATTCAGCCCTCAGGAATTCACAACGAGCGGGAAAATCGCCGAAGTATAGCCCAGAGGCCTTACAGATTTGCGGGTGAAATGAGGGGTAAACAGGCATCCCTACTGATGGACATGCCACTGGGGCTGCTTTGCAGCCCCAGTGCGCTCAATCACTGGCCTGCGGCTATCCGTGCCTGGCTCTCCAGCTCCTGGCGCAGCGCCGGGTCCAGGCGCAGTTGGCGGGCCAGTTCATCCAGGTAGGCACGCTCCATGAAGTTTTCCTGATCGACCATCAACACGCTGGCCAGGTACATCTCGGCCGCCATCTCTGGCGTTTGCGCAGCGCGGGCCACTTCGGCCGGGTCCAGCGGTTTGTTCAGTTCGGCATGCAGCCAGTGCTGCAGTTCGCGGTCGCTGTCCAGGCGGGTGAATTCACCTTCGATCAGCGCCCGCTCGCGCTCGTCGATGTGGCCATCGGACTTGGCGGCCGCCACCAGCGCCCGCAACACGGCCTGGCTGTGCTGCTCGGCCTGAGCGGGCGGCAGGCGGTCGACGGTTTGCGGTTCGGCTGTGGCCACCCGCTGGTTGGCCTGCCAGTTGCCGTAGGCTTTATAGGCCAGCACCCCCAGCGCGGCCAGGCCACCGTAGGTCAGGGCTTTGCCGCCGTACTTGCGGGCCTTCTTGCTACCCAGCAACAGGCCCAGTGCCCCGCCACCCAACAGGCCGCTACCGGCTCCGGACAACAGCCCGCCAAGCCCACCGGCAGCGCCGCCAGCCTTGCTGGCGCCCCCTTGCTTTTCGAGCAGTTGCTGGCCGGATTTGAGGAGTTGATCAAGCAAGCCCCGGGTGTTCATTCGCGTGTCTCCACGTAAGGAAATTCAATCGCCAGAGTAAGGCTTGGCGCAGTACACGCCATCGTGGATTTGCTTCGGGATGTTGCATTGGCTGGCAAAAAGCCAACTAGACTCGATATCGCCAATACCTCGCGCAACCGCACTACGCTTATAACAATTGCTTCACGGCTTGCTTGATGACTGCCCCGACCAAGATCTCCAAGAAGAGGGAACACCATGTCAGTGCACAAGACCGCATTGCTCGGCGCCATGACGGGCGCCGTGCTGGCCAGCGCCAGCCTGCAGGCTGCCGAACCGCCCAAGGCCCTGGGGCCTGGCGAGGGGCGCCTGGATATCGTCGCCTGGCCCGGCTACATCGAGCGCGGTGAAAGCGACAAAGCCTACGACTGGGTGACCGGTTTCGAGAAGGAAACCGGCTGCAAGGTCAGCGTGAAAACGGCCGCCACCTCGGACGAAATGGTCAGCCTGATGACCAAGGGCGGCTACGACCTGGTCACTGCCTCGGGCGATGCTTCGCTGCGGCTGATCGTGGGCAAACGCGTGCAACCGATCAACACCGCACTGATCCCCAACTGGAAAAACCTCGACCCTCGCTTGCAGAACGGTGGCTGGTACGTGGTCGACAAGCAGGTTTATGGCACCCCGTACCAGTGGGGGCCGAACGTGCTGCTGTACAACACCAATACCTTCAAGCAGCCCCCCACCAGCTGGGGCGTGGTGTTCGAGCCGCAGAACCTGCCCGACGGCAAGCCGAACAAAGGCCGCGTGCAGGCCTACGACGGGCCGATCTACATCGCCGACGCGGCGCTGTACCTGAAATCGGCCAAGCCGGAGCTGGGCATCAAGGACCCGTACGAGCTGAACGAGGCACAGTACAAGGCCGTGCTGGAGCTGCTGCGCCAGCAGCAACCGCTGATCCACCGTTACTGGCATGACGCCACGGTACAGATGAGCGATGTGAAGAACGAAGGCGTGGTCGCCTCCAGCTCCTGGGGCTACATGGTCAATGGCCTGAAGGCCGAGAACCAGCCAGTGGCCTCGACCATTCCCAAGGAAGGTGCGACCGGCTGGGCCGACACCACCATGCTGCACAGCGAGGCCAAGCACCCCAACTGCGCCTACAAATGGATGGACTGGTCGCTGCAGCCGAAGGTGCAGGGTGACGTGGCGGCCTGGTTCGGCTCGTTGCCGGCGGTACCGGCAGCGTGTACCGGTAGCGAGCTGCTGGGCGCCGAGGGGTGCAAGACCAACGGGTTCGACAACTTCGACAAGATCGCCTTCTGGAAAACCCCGCAGGCCCAGGGGGGCAAGTTCGTGCCTTATAGCCGCTGGACCCAGGATTACATTGCGATCATGGGTGGTCGCTGAGGTTGCCTGAATGCCTGTACTGGCCTCTTCGCGGGCAAGCCCGCGAAGAGGCCAGTACAGGAGAAACATTGATGTCCGGAGCCCACGCATGCCCCTAGCCGTCCAGTTCACCCAGGTTTCCCGCACCTTCGGCGAGGTCAAGGCCGTCGACCACGTCAGTATCGACATCATTGATGGGGAGTTCTTCTCCATGCTCGGCCCTTCCGGCTCGGGCAAGACCACCTGCCTGCGCCTGATCGCCGGCTTTGAACAACCCACCAGCGGCTCGATCCGTATCCACGGTGTCGAGGCCGCTGGCATGCCGCCCTACCAGCGTGACGTCAACACCGTGTTCCAGGACTACGCCCTGTTCCCGCACATGAACGTGCTGGACAACATCGCCTATGGCCTGAAGGTAAAAGGCGTAGCCAAGGCCGAACGCCACAACCGCGCCGAAGAGGCCCTGGCCATGGTGGCCCTGGCCGGTTACGGCGCACGCAAGCCGTCGCAGCTGTCCGGCGGACAGCGCCAGCGCGTGGCTTTGGCCCGGGCACTGGTCAACCGGCCACGGGTGCTGCTACTGGACGAACCGCTGGGCGCGCTGGACCTGAAGTTGCGCGAGCAGATGCAGGGCGAGCTGAAAAAGCTGCAGCGCCAATTGGGCATCACCTTCATCTTCGTCACCCACGACCAGACCGAAGCGCTGTCGATGTCCGACCGGGTTGCAGTGTTCAACCGCGGCCGCATCGAACAGGTCGACACACCGCGCAACCTGTACATGAAGCCTGCCACCACGTTCGTTGCCGAGTTCGTCGGCACCTCCAACGTGGTGCGTGGCGAGCTGGCCATGGCGCTTAACGGCAGCTCGGCACCCTTCTCCATCCGCCCCGAGCACATCCGCCTGGGCGACCCGGTGGTGACCAGCCATGAGGTGCAGGTCAACGGCGTGCTGCGCGATGTCCAGTACCAAGGCAGCGCCACTCGCTATGAGTTGCAACTGGACAACGGCCAGCTGCTGGCAGTCAGCCAGGCCAACGACCGCTGGCAAGCACAGGGCCAGGCGTGGCAGCCCGGGCAACAGGTACTGGCGCACTGGCCCCGCGAGGCCATGACGGTGCTGCAGGAAACCGAGGCCCGCTGACATGAGTGCACTGCGTAGCCTGTCCAACCTGCTGTACCGGCGCCCCAACCTGTACCTGGCGCTGCTGCTGGTACCGCCGCTGACCTGGTTTGGCGCGATCTATCTGGGCTCGTTGCTGAACCTGCTGTGGCAGGGCTTCTATACCTTTGACGACTTCACCATGGCGGTGACCCCGGACCTCACCCTGGGTAACTTCGCCGCGCTGTTCAACCCGTCGAACTTCGACATCATCCTGCGCACCCTGGGCATGGCCGTGGCCGTGTCGTTGGCCAGCGCGGTGCTGGCCTTCCCCATCGCCTACTACATGGCGCGCTACACCAGCGGCAAGACCAAGGCGTTTTTCTACATCGCGGTGATGATGCCGATGTGGGCCAGCTACATCGTCAAGACCTATGCCTGGACCCTACTGCTGGCCAAGGGCGGCGTGGCGCAGTGGTTTGTCCAGCAGCTGCACCTGGACGGGCTGCTGCAAGCGGTGCTGGCCGTGCCGGGTGTGGGTGGCAGCACGCTGTCAACGTCGCACCTGGGGCGCTTCATGGTGTTCGTGTACATCTGGCTGCCATTCATGATTCTGCCGATCCAGGCCTCGCTGGAGCGCCTGCCACCTTCACTGCTGCAAGCCTCGGCAGACCTCGGCGCACGGCCTGGGCAAACCTTCGTCCAGGTGATCTTGCCGCTGTCGATTCCGGGCATTGCGGCCGGCTCGATCTTCACGTTCTCGCTCACCCTGGGCGACTTCATCGTGCCGCAACTGGTCGGCCCGCCCGGCTACTTCATCGGCAGCATGGTCTATGCCCAGCAAGGGGCGATCGGCAACATGCCGATGGCCGCCGCGTTCACCCTGGTGCCGATCGTGCTGATTGCGGTGTACCTGTCCATCGTCAAGCGCCTGGGGGCCTTCGATGCACTCTGAAAAAGCGTCAACGGGGCTGCGCCTGGCGGCCTGGGGCGGGTTGCTGTTTTTGCATTTTCCGATCCTGATCATCTTCCTGTATGCGTTCAACACCGAAGACGCGGCATTCAGCTTCCCGCCCAAGGGCTTTACCCTGAAGTGGTTCGCCGTGGCCTTCGCCCGGCCCGATGTGCTGGAGGCGATCAAGCTGTCGCTGCAGGTGGCCTGCATGGCCACGCTGATCGCCCTGGTGCTCGGCACCTTGGCCTCGGCGGCGCTGTACCGGCGCAGCTTTTTCGGCAAGGAAAGCATTTCGCTGATGCTCATCCTGCCCATCGCCCTACCCGGCATCATTACCGGTATCGCCCTGCTCTCGGCGTTCAAGACGCTGGGCATAGAGCCCGGTGTATTCACCATCGTGGTCGGCCACGCCACGTTCTGCGTGGTCATCGTCTACAACAACGTGATCGCCCGCCTGCGGCGCACCTCGCAAAGCCTGATCGAAGCCTCGATGGACCTGGGTGCCGATGGCTGGCAAACCTTCCGCTACATCATCCTGCCCAACCTAGGCTCGGCGCTGCTGGCCGGTGGCATGCTGGCCTTTGCCCTGTCGTTCGATGAAATCATCGTCACCACCTTCACCGCCGGCCACGAGCGCACGCTGCCGATCTGGTTGCTCAACCAGCTCAGCCGCCCGCGCGACGTGCCGGTGACCAACGTGGTCGCCATGCTGGTGATGCTGGTGACCATGCTGCCGATCCTTGGCGCCTATTACCTGACCCGTGGCGGCGAAAGCGTCGCGGGCAGTGGCAAATGACCCTGGAGGAGTTCCCGATGCAAACGCAGATGCTGATCAATGGCCGGCTGGTCGCAGGCGAAGGCCCGGCCTGGACCGTACTGAACCCGGCGCTGGGCACTGCGCTGGCGCAGATCAACGAAGCCACCGAAGCCCAGGTGGACAGCGCCGTGCGCGCCGCCGACCAGGCCTTCGACAGCTGGTCGCAAACCAGCCCCAAGGACCGCTCGCAAGCCTTGCTGGCGCTGGCTGATGCCATCGAAGCCCATGGCGATGAACTGGCCCGGCTAGAATCGCAGAACTGCGGCAAGCCGCTGAGTGCCGCGTTGAATGACGAAATCCCCGCCATTGCCGACGTGTTCCGCTATTTTGCCGGTGCCGCGCGCTGCCTGGGCGGTTTGGCGGCCGGCGAGTACCTGCCGGGCCACACCTCGATGATCCGCCGCGACCCGCTGGGCGTGGTCGCTTCGATTGCCCCGTGGAACTACCCGTTGATGATGCTGGCCTGGAAGATCGCCCCCGCTCTGGCCGCTGGCAACACCGTGGTGATCAAGCCTTCCGAATTGACCCCACTGACCGCCCTGCGCCTGGGTGAGCTGTCTCAGGACCTGCTGCCACCGGGCGTACTGAACATCCTGTTCGGCCGCGGCCAGAAGGTGGGCAACCCGCTGGTTAATCACCCCAAGGTGCGCATGGTGTCGCTGACCGGCTCGATCCCTACCGGCGCGCACATCATCAGCGCCACCGCCGACAGCGTGAAACGGATGCACATGGAACTGGGCGGCAAGGCCCCGGTGCTGGTGTTCGACGATGCCGACATCGATGCTGCCGTCGATGGCATCCGCACCTTCGGCTTCTACAACGCCGGCCAGGACTGCACCGCCGCCTGCCGCCTGTATGTGCAGGACGGGATCTACGAGCGCTTTGTCGAGCGCCTGGGTGAAGCCGTCGCGAGCCTCAAACCTGGCCTGCAAGATGCCGAGGACACCGAACTGGGGCCACTGATCAGTGCCCAGCACCGCGACAAGGTAGCCGGCCTGGTACAGCGCGCCATCGCCCAGCC
>CAACWQ010000468.1_pt1 | contig 34440 bp, 32 predicted proteins | sample 2275681 | NCBI WGS metagenome assembly CAACWQ01 (sample SAMEA5312463, study PRJEB27640) | indoor metagenome | biome: indoor environment; feature: controlled; material: polymer furnished wood metals | place: Austria | collected 2011-04-21
GCCCCAATTCACTTTCTCCAGACCTTGCGCAATTTCATCAAGGCTTCGGCGATCTCCCCCTCCGGCACCGCCGCAAACCCCAACACCAGCCCTGCCCGCTTATCCACAGGCACGTCGCTGTCCGACAGCCAGAAATTGCTCAGCGGCGTCACCTCTACCCCCGCAGCTTCAGCCTTGGCCACCAGCTCCTGCTCTCGCGCAAAGTTATCCACATCCACCTTCACATGCAGCCCGGCCGCCACTTCCGGCATCTCGCCCAACCCGGGAATATCCACAGGCCAGCCAGCCTTGAGTACGTTACGTCGACTCAAAGCGGCCTTGCGCATACGGCGGATATGCCGCTGGAAATGCCCGCGTGCCATGAATTCGGCCATCACGCACTGGCTGCTGACTTCCGAATGCCGCACGGCCAACGCCTTGCCCTGACTGAATCCCTGCACCAGTTGCGGCGGCAGCACCAGGTAACCCAGGCGCAACGCGGGGAACGCAATCTTGCCGAAGGTACCGACGTACAGCACCCGACCGTGCCGGTCGAGCGCCGCCAACGGAGCCAAGGGCGCACCGCTGTAGCGGTACTCGCCGTCATAGTCGTCCTCGATGATCCAGCCATCGTTGCGTTCGGCCCACGCCAGCAGCGCCAGGCGCCGTGCCAGGCTCATGGTGACCCCGGTCGGGTATTGATGCGCCGGTGTGACATACGCCAGCCGGCAGTCCGCCTGCTGACCGAGCAGGCGGCAGTCCATGCCCTCTTCGTCCACAGGCACGCCATGCAACGTGGCGCCAGCCAGCGCAAAGGCATGCCCGGCCGCGCGGTAGCCGGGGTTTTCCACAGCCACACCGTCACCCGGCTGCAACAACAGCTGTGCACAAAGGCTGATGGCTTGCTGTGCACCACTGGTGATCACAATTTGTTCAGCCATACAACTTAGCCCACGCGAACGGCGCAGGTAGGCCGCGATCAACTCACGCAAAGCCGGCTCGCCTGCCGGGTCACCGTAACCCAGCTGCGCAGGGGATGGTTTACGCCAAAAACCCGCCTGCAGCTTGGCCCAGACGTCAAATGGGAACAAGTCGAATGCCGGAATGCCGACCCGAAAGGCACGGGGCGCACCACTTCTTGGGGAAGGTAAGTGGTTACTTTTTAGGCGCAATAAAGGCGCTGATAAACGCCGTTCGCTGGATAAATCCTCAGTATTTTCTGCGGAAAATGTGGATAACCCTGTTGATAAACCCCGGGATAACCCTGTGGATATTTGTGTGGATATTTTTGGCAGCCGACTTACGTAAGTACCATCTCCAACTCGGCTTTCGATGTAGCCCTCGGCATACAGTTGGTCATAGGCGCGCACCACACTGTTGCGTGACAGCGCCAGCATGACGGCCAGGTCACGAGTGGCTGGTAGCCGTGTACCACTGCTCAGGCGCCCATCCAGCACCCGCGCACGCAAGGCCTGGTACAGCTGCTGACTCAGCCCACGGCGTCGATCAAGGGCGATCCCGGCAGGGTCGAATGGCAGTGTGAAGGGGCGCTCGCTCATGGTATTGGACCTATCAAATCAGGCAGTAATGGCTCTTACCCAGAACCAATAGCCTGCCTAGGATGGAACCATTCGACAAGGACCAAGCCCTATGTACAACAGCAAGCCGCATCAGGAGCACGACCTCGGCCGCCTGCACCAGCACATGCTCGACACCCGCCTGGCTGTCCTGGTCAGCCACGGCGATCAGGGGCTGCTGGCCACGCACCTGCCAGTGCTGGTCGATACCACCGAAGGCGAATTCGGTACGGTCTATGCCCACCTGGCCCGGGCCAACCGCCAATGGCAGGACCTGGCACAGGGTGTCGAAGCCTTGCTGGTATTCCCCGGCGCCGATGCCTATGTCAGTCCCGGCTACTACCCGAGCAAGGCTGATAACCCCAAAGTCGTACCTACCTGGAACTATCTGGCCGTGCACGCCTATGGCACAGCCAAGGTGATCCACGATACCGAGCCGCTGCTGGCGATCGTCAGCCGCCTAACCGACCGCCATGAACAGGGCCGCAGCGAACCGTGGAAAGTCACTGACGCCCCTGCCGACTACCTCGATGGCATGCTCCGCGCCATCGTCGGCATCCGCCTGCCCGTCGCCCGTCTGCAAGGGGCACGCAAGCTCAGCCAGAACCGTTCCGATCAAGACATCGCAGGCGTGCGCGAAGGCCTGAGCGCCAGCGCCGATCAGCTGGACAACCAACTCGCGGCGCACATGCGCCAACTCTGAAGGAATAGCCCATGTCTAGCGTTACCCTACGCCCTGTCACTGCCCAAGATCACGCGGCTTGGCTCGCCCTGTGGCAGGCCTACCTGCACTTCTACGAAAGCGAACTGGCCGATGAAGTCAGCCTGAGCACCTGGCAACGCCTGCTCGATCCGAAGGAGCCCACCCATTCGACCCTGGCCTGGGTCGATGGCAAGGCGGTGGGCATGGTCAACTTCATCTACCATCGTTCCAACTGGAGCATCGAGAATTCCTGCTACCTGCAGGACCTGTACGTGGACAGTACGCAGCGGGGCCTGGGCATTGGCCGCCAGCTGATCGAGCACGTCTACGCCACAGCCAAGGCCGACGGCTGCATCAAGGTGCACTGGCTGACCCACGAAACCAATGCCACCGCCATCAGCCTGTATCAGCAGGTTGCCGAGCGCTCGGGCTTCATCCAATTCCGCAAAGGTTTGTAGGCCGAACATGACAGACGCATTGAACTGGAAACCCGCCGCAACGCCCCAGGCCGACCCCATTGAAGGCCGCTTCATCCGCCTGGAAAAGCTCGACCCGGCGCGCCATGGCGACGATCTTTGGAACGTGCTGCAAGGCCCGGCATCCGACCCGGTGCTATGGGACTACCTGCCTTATGGGCCGTTCACCGAGCGTGCCGCCTTCGACCGTTGGCTGGAGGGCAACGCCGCAGGCCGCGATCCGCTGTTCTACACCGTCATCGACCGCCCCAGCGGCCAGGCACAGGGCATTCTGAGCCTGATGTCCATCGTACCCGACCACGGGCGTATCGAAATCGGCCATATCGCCTTCGGCGCCGCCATGCAGCGCACGCCCAAAGGAACCGAGGCGGTGTACCTGCTGGGCAAACTGGGCTTCGAACTGGGCAACCGCCGTCTGGAGTGGAAGTGCAACAACGCCAACGCCCGCTCCAAGCGGGCGGCGGAGCGGTTTGGCTTCACTTATGAAGGCGTGTTCCGCAAGCACTTGGTGGTGAAGGACCATAACCGCGATACAGCCTGGTATTCGATTACCGATGAAGAGTGGCCGGCGGTGGCTGCCGGGTTCGAGCGGTGGCTGGGAGAGGAAAACCAGCAGCCGAGTGGGCAGCTGCAAACACTTGAGGCATGCCGCAAAGGCTGAATCTTGCATGGGCCATCAGGTTCAGCACAAAAAAAGGGGAGCATTCGCTCCCCAGAGGTAAACCGCTTGTAGATGAGGGCTTAAATCAGCCCTCGATCTCGATCAGGATTTCACCCGGCGTTACACGGTCGCCCTTGGCCACATGAATGGCGACGACCTTGCCGGCGATGGCCGCCTGCACTTCGGTTTCCATCTTCATGGCTTCGGTGATCAGCACGGCCTGGCCGGCCTTGACCAAGTCGCCTTCCTTGACCAGCACATCGACGATGTTGCCTGGCATGGTGGTGCTGACGTGGCCTGGGTCGGTGGCTTGCTTGCGCTTGCTGCCGCCGCCGCCAACGAACTCGTTGAGTGGCTCGAACACCACTTCTTCCGGCATGCCGTCGATCGACAGGTAGAAGTGACGCTTGCCTTCGGCCTTAACGCCCACGCCGGTGATATCGACGCGGTAGGTTTCGCCGTGCACGTCGATGACGAACTCGGTCGGCACGCCTTCACCGCCCGGGGCGGCTACGGCGCCGGCTTCCGGAATCGGCAGCAGGGCTTCTGGCGTCAAGGTGCCGGCTTCGCGCTCTTCGAGGAACTTGCGGCCAATATCAGGGAACATGGCGAACGTCAGCACGTCTTCTTCACAACGAGCCAGGGCGCCGATATCGGCACGCAGCTTGGCCATTTCCGGCTTGAGCAGGTCGGCCGGGCGTACGTCGATCACTTCTTCGCTGCCGATTGCCTGGCGGCGCAGCTGCTCGTTGACCACGCCCGGCGCCTTGCCGTAACCGCCTTGCAGGTACAGTTTCACCTCGTTGGTGATGGTCTTGTAACGCTCGCCAGCCAACACGTTGAAGAATGCCTGGGTGCCAACGATCTGCGAGGTCGGGGTTACCAGCGGCGGGAAGCCAAGGTCTTCACGTACACGCGGGATCTCGGCCAGCACTTCGTTCATGCGGTTAAGCGCGCCCTGCTCTTTCAGCTGGTTGGCCAGGTTGGAGATCATGCCACCCGGCACCTGGTTGACCTGCACACGGGTGTCCACGGCGGTGAACTCGCTTTCGAACTGGTGGTACTTCTTGCGCACGGCGTAGAAGTACAGGCCGATTTCCTGCAGCAGCTCCAGGTCCAGGCCGGTGTCGAATTCGCTGCCCTTGAGCGCAGCCACCATCGACTCGGTGCCTGGGTGGCTGGTGCCCCAGGCGAAGCTGGAGATGGCGGTGTCGATGTGGTCGGCGCCGTTCTCAACCGCTTTCAGCTGGCACATGGCAGCCAGGCCGGCGGTGTCGTGGGAGTGGATGAACACCGGCAGGGATTGTTCGGCCTTCAGCGCCCTGACCAGCTCGCCAGTGGCGAACGGCGTCAGCAGACCGGCCATGTCCTTGATCGCGATCGAATCGCAACCCATGGCTTCCATCTGTTTGGCCTGGGCTACAAAGGCGTCGATGGTGTGCACGGGGCTGACGGTGTAGGCGATGGTGCCCTGGGCGTGCTTGCCAGCGGCCTTGACCGCTTCAATGGCCACGCGCAGGTTACGCACGTCGTTCATGGCGTCGAAGATGCGGAACACGTCGATGCCGTTGACCGCTGCCTTGGCGACGAAGGCCTTGACCACGTCGTCGCTGTAATGGCGGTAGCCCAGCAGGTTCTGGCCGCGCAGCAGCATTTGCAGGCGGGTGTTGGGCAGGGCTGCGCGCAGCTTGCGCAGGCGCTCCCACGGGTCTTCTTTCAGGAAGCGCACGCAGGCGTCGAAGGTGGCGCCGCCCCAGACTTCCAGCGACCAGTAGCCGACTTTGTCGAGCTTGTCGCAGATCGGCAGCATGTCTTCGGTGCGCATGCGGGTGGCCAGCAAGGACTGGTGGGCGTCGCGCAGGATCGTGTCGGTAACGTGGATTTTCTTGGACATTATGGGGTTCCTCACAGGCCTGCGTGGGCGGCGATGGCGGCGGCGATGGCCAGGGCCAGCTCTTCGGGTTTGCGCTTGATCGAGTAGTTGGTCAGTTCAGGGTGGCTTTCGACGAAGCTGGTATTGAACTGGCCGCTACGGAATTCCGGGTTGCGCAGGATTTCCTGGTAGTACGCGGCAGTGGTCTTCACCCCTTGCACGCGCATGTCGTCCAGGGCCCGCAGGCCGCGGTCCATGGCTTCTTCCCAGGTCAACGCCCACACCACCAGCTTCAGGCACATGGAGTCGTAGAACGGCGGAATGGTGTAGCCGGTATAGATTGCCGTGTCGGTACGCACGCCCGGGCCGCCGGGGGCGTAGTAACGGGTGATCTTGCCGAAGCTGGGCAGGAAGTTGTTTTTCGGGTCTTCGGCGTTGATGCGGAACTGCAGCGCGTATCCGCGGTGCTGGATATCTTCCTGCTTGACCGACAGCGGCAGGCCCGAAGCAATGCGGATCTGCTCACGGACGATGTCGATACCGGTGATCTCCTCGGTGATGGTGTGCTCCACCTGCACCCGGGTGTTCATTTCCATGAAATACACCTCGCCATCGGCGAGCAGGAACTCCACGGTACCGGCGTTCTCGTAGTTCACGGCCTTGGCCGCACGCACCGCCAGGTCGCCGATGTAGGCGCGCTGCTCGGGGGTGAGCTGCGGGCTTGGGGCAATTTCGATGAGCTTCTGGTTACGGCGCTGGATCGAGCAGTCGCGCTCGAACAGGTGCACCACGTTGCCAAAGCTGTCACCGAGGATCTGCGCCTCGATGTGCTTGGGGTTGACGATGCACTTTTCCAGGAACACCTCGGCCGAACCAAAGGCCTTGGTGGCCTCGGAAATGACCCGTGGGAAGTTCTGTTCCAGTTCTTCACGGCTGTTGCAACGGCGGATACCACGGCCGCCACCACCGGAAGTGGCCTTGAGCATCACCGGGTAACCGATGCGGTCACCTTCGCTCAGGGCTTCATGAATATCGGCAACGTTGCCTTCGGTACCCGGGGTTACCGGCACACCGGCGGCGATCATGGTGCGGCGCGCTTCGGTCTTGTCGCCCATGCGGCGAATCACGTCGGCAGCCGGGCCGATGAACTTGATCCCGCGCTCTGCGCAGATCTCCGCCAGTTCGGCGTTTTCCGACAGGAAACCATAGCCTGGGTGCAGGGCATCGCAGCCGGTTTCCACAGCCAGGTTCACCAGCTTGCGCGGGTTCAGGTAGCCAGCCAGCGGCTCGGCACCAATGCTGTGTGCCTCATCGGCGCGCTTGACGTGCAAGGCGTGACGGTCGGCGTCGGAATAGATCGCTACCGAGCGAATGCCCATCTCGGCGCAGGCACGCACGATCCGAACTGCGATTTCACCTCGGTTGGCGATCAGGATTTTTTTTATCACTGGAGTCTTCCCAAAGCCGTAGGAACAGTCGAGCCGGTTCTACCGGTCGGCGCGTGACCAGACGATGCTGGCCAGTCGCGTATTCACCCTAGCGCTGTAGGTCGATAAACAAAAATCAATATTTGTTAGGGGCTGTATTAGCAAAAGCTTATAGTGCGGTTACAAGGTGTTGCCAACGAGCCGATAAAAATGCGTAAGTCCTTGATGCGTATGACTTTGCGTCAATTGCAGATCTTCAACGAGGTGTGCGATTTGCGCTCGTACAGCCGCGCGGCGGAGGAGATGGCACTGACGCAACCCGCCGTTAGTCTACAGATCCGCCAGCTCGAAGAGCTGATTGGCCAGCCACTGTTCGAGTACGTAGGCAAGAAGCTGTACCTGACCGAGGCGGCCGAAGCCTTGCAACGCGCCAGCCGCGACATCTTCGGGCGGCTGGAGAGCCTGGACATGCAGCTGTCGGACATGCAGGGCTCACTGCAGGGGCAGCTGAAACTGGCGATCGAGTCCAGTGCCAAGTACTTCGTGCCACACCTGTTCGCCGCCTTCAAGCAGCGTCACCCGGAGGTCAACCTGACCCTGACGGTGGTCAACCGCGCCCAGGCCATTCGCCGCCTTTCGGATAACCGCGACGACCTGATCATCATGTCGATGGTGCCGCAGGACATGGGCCTGGAATTTCTGCCATTCCTCAACAACCCAATCGTGGCGGTGGCACCGCCCGAACATCCGCTGTGCAAACTGGAGCAGTTGCGCCTGCAGGACCTGGAGCCTCATACCCTGCTGGTCCGCGAGCAAGGTTCGGGCACACGCAAGGCGTGCGAGGAGTACTTCAAGGACAAGCGCGTACACTTTACGCAGACGCTGGAAGTGGCCTCTGCCGATGCCCAGCGCGAATGCGTGATCGCCGGCCTGGGTGTCGCGTTGCTGACCCGCCATGCAGTCAACCTGGAGCTGGCCACTGGTGTGTTGAGGGAGCTACCCGTAGAAGAACTGCCGCTATACCGCAGCTGGTGCGTGGTGCAGGCCAAGGCCAAGCGGCAGTCGCCAGTGGCCTTGGCGTTTTTGGCGTTCATCCGCAGCGAACGTGCGTTGATCAGCGCGCTTGTTGAACGTTTTTCGGGGAAGCTGCCGACGACGTCTGCCATACCGTGAGCGCTTGCAGCTCGGGGTAGTCTGCCAGGTCGCGGAGCAATTGGCGTTGGTCGCAATAGACCTCGATCGCGCGGCGGTACTCCATGCGGCGCTGATCCTTTTCCTGCTGTTTGCGAGCCTTGGCGTTGGGTTGGTAAGTACCTTCGTGGTCGCGTGCCATTGCCTGTCTCCCAGATAGGATGCGGGAGTTTCAGACTGGCCTGGATGGTTTACGGTTTGGCGGTGGAATGGTGACAAAACAATGAATTTTTACTGCCTGTGCCGGCGATAGGGCCAGTACAGGCAATGCAGATCAGTCGTCTGTAGCCTTGATCGACTTGGGCGACAAACGCAGGCTGCGCAAGCTGCGTTTAACGCTTTTCAGGTGGTTGACCAGGCTCGGCCCACGCGCCATCGCCACGCCCATGGCCAACACGTCGATCACCACCAGGTGAGCGATACGCGAGGTCAGCGGCGTGTAGATTTCGGTGTCTTCATGCACGTCGATCGCCAGGTTGACCGTCGACAGCTCGGCAAGAGGTGTCTGGCTGGGGCACAGGGTAATCAGGTTGGCACCGCTCTCACGCACCAGGTTGGCGGTGATCAGCAAGTCCTTGGAGCGGCCCGACTGGGAAATGCACACCGCCACATCACCCGGCTTCAGGGTAACCGCCGACATCGCCTGCATGTGCGGGTCGGAATACGCGGCGGCGCTGAGCAACAGGCGGAAGAACTTGTGCTGGGCATCGGCCGCCACCGCACCGGACGCGCCAAAGCCATAGAACTCCACGCGTTGCGCCTGGGCCATGGCACTCACCGCCTGCTGCAGCGCCTGCGGGTCGAGGTGCTCACGCACTTCCATCAGGGTATGCAGGGTGGTGTCGAAGATCTTCAGGCTGTAGTCGGCAACCGAGTCGTCTTCATGAATGGCGAACTGCCCGAAACTGGCCCCCGCTGCCAGGCTCTGCGCCAGCTTCAGCTTGAGGTCCTGAAAGCCCGAGCAACCGATAGCCCGGCAGAACCGCACGATGGTAGGTTCGCTGATACCCACGCTGTGTGCCAGGTCGGCCATGGAACTGTGCATGACGGCAGCCGGGTCGAGCAGCACGTGGTCGGCCACTTTGAGTTCCGATTTGCGCAGCAGGTGGCGCGATTGGGCGATATGTTGCAACAGATTCACAGGCTGGACTCGGTTATGATCGGCTGGCCGGGTTGTAGCTTTCTTGTAGTTATACTACATGGACGCCAACCCGCCCAGTTAAACGAACGTGGAGAGTGGCGGTTTGACTATTCCTTGCGACATTCTGGTCTTCGGCGGCACCGGCGATCTGGCCCTGCACAAGTTGCTTCCGGCGCTCTACCACCTGTTTCGCGAGGCCCGTCTTGACCCTGCCGTGCGGATCATCGCGCTGGCGCGCCGCAACTTGCCACGCAACGATTATCTCAAGCTCGCCGAACGCCATTGCCGGGCACAGATCGCCCGCAACGACTTCGAAGAAGAGGTCTGGCAGCGGTTTTCCGCGCGGATCGACTATTTCGCCATGGATGCTTCGCAAAGCGCCGACTTCGGCCGCCTGGCGCGCTACCTGGGCGAACCTGGCGGCTTGACGCGTATCTTCTACCTGGCCACCGCCCCCAACCTGTTCGTACCGATTGCCAAGCACCTGCATAACGCCGGCCTGGCCGACGCCGAAGCGCGCATCGTGCTGGAAAAGCCGATCGGCCATTCGCTGGAATCGGCTACCGCCATCAACGAAGCGATTGGCGCAGTGCTGGAGGAAAACCAGGTATTCCGCATCGACCACTACCTGGGCAAGGAAACCGTGCAGAACCTGATGGCCCTGCGCTTCGCCAATGCCCTGCTGGAGCCGGTGTGGCGCAACAATCAGGTCGACCACGTACAGATCAGTGTTTGCGAGACGCTGGGTGTAGAGAACCGCGGCGCCTACTACGACCGCGCCGGGGCAATCCGCGACATGCTGCAGAACCACCTGCTGCAGCTGCTGTGCCTGGTGGCCATGGAGCCCCCCGCCCAGTTCGAAGCCGAAGCGGTACGCGACGAAAAAGTGAAGATCCTGCGCGCCCTCAAGCCGATCACCGGCCAGGATGTGCAGGACAAGACCGTGCGCGGCCAGTATGGCGCCGGGCACATTGGCGGCCAGGAAGTGCCGGCCTACTACTTCGAAAAGGATGTCGACAACGACAGCGATACCGAAACCTTCATCGCCATCGAAGCGCACATCGACAATTGGCGCTGGGCGGGCGTGCCATTCTATCTGCGCACCGGCAAGCGCATGGCACGGCGCTCGTCGCAGATCGTCATTCAGTTCAAACCGGTACCCCACGAGCTATTCAACGGCGGCCAGGTCAATCAGTTGCTGATCCAGCTGCAACCGGAGGAACGCATCAGCCTGCGCATGATGACCAAAAGCCCGGGCAAGGGCATGCGCCTGGAACCGGTGGACCTGGACCTGAACCTGGCCCAGGTGTTCAGCCAGACCCGCCGCTGGGAAGCCTACGAACGCCTGCTGCTGGATGTACTGGAGGGCGACTCGACGCTGTTCATGCGCCGCGATGAAGTGGAAGCAGCCTGGGCCTGGACCGACCCGATCATCAAGGGTTGCGAGGAGCACTTTCAGGCGCCACGCCCTTACCCGGCGGGTAGTAGCGGGCCAGAGCAAGCCAACAGCCTGCTGGCGCGTCATGGCAGGCACTGGCATGGCTGACCCACTGTCATCGGGTCGAGGAACGGCCATGCGCCAAGGTGAATATTTATACAGTGGAGGTTTGCCCCATTTCCTGCCGCGCCCTAGAATGGCCCGATGCACACAGACGACCTCTCCCTCCTGCTGAATTCCCTCAACGATGCCCAACGCCAGGCCGTAGCGGCCACGCTTGGGCGTCAACTGGTGCTTGCCGGCGCCGGTTCCGGTAAAACCCGCGTGCTGGTGCACCGCATCGCCTGGCTGATCCAGGTGGAGCAGGCATCGCCGCACTCGATCCTGTCGGTGACGTTCACCAACAAGGCTGCAGCCGAAATGCGCCAGCGGATCGAGCAACTGCTGGGGATCAACCCGGCAGGCATGTGGGTCGGCACCTTCCACGGCCTGGCCCATCGCTTGCTGCGGGCCCACTGGCAGGAAGCGCGGCTGGTGCAGAACTTCCAGATTCTCGACAGCGACGACCAGCAGCGCCTGATCAAGCGGGTGATGCGCGAGCTGGGCCTGGACGAACAGAAATGGCCGGCACGCCAGGCACAGTGGTTCATCAACGGGCAGAAGGACGAAGGCCTGCGCCCGCAGCATATCCAGGCCGGTGGCGACCTGTTCCTGGCGACCATGCGTGACGTCTATACCGCCTACGAGCAGGCGTGTGAGCGTGCTGGGGTCATCGATTTCTCCGAACTGTTACTGCGTGCTCTGGACCTGTGGCGCGACCACCCGGGCCTGCTTGAGCACTACCAGCGGCGCTTCCAGCATGTGCTGGTAGACGAGTTCCAGGACACCAACGCCGTGCAGTACGCCTGGCTGCGCCTGCTGGCGCGCGGGGGTGCAAGCCTGATGGCGGTGGGTGATGACGACCAGTCGATCTACGGCTGGCGCGGTGCCAAGATCGAAAACATTCACCAGTACACCGCCGACTTCCCCGACGCCGAAATGATCCGCCTGGAGCAGAACTACCGCTCTACCGGCGGCATCCTCAAGGCCGCCAACGCCCTGATCGCCAACAACAGCGGGCGCCTGGGTAAGGAGCTGTGGACCGACATGGGCGAAGGCGAACCGCTGACCCTGTACGCGGCCTACAACGAGCACGACGAAGCGCGCTACGTGGTGGAAACCATCGAGAGCCTGGTCAAACAGGGCAATGCGCGCAACGAAATCGCCATCCTGTACCGCTCCAACGCCCAGTCGCGCGTGCTGGAAGAAGCCCTGCTGCGCGAGCGCATTCCCTACCGTATCTATGGCGGCCAGCGCTTCTTCGAACGCGCTGAAATCAAGAACGCCATGGCTTACCTGCGGCTGATCGAAGGACGCGGCAACGATGCTGCCCTGGAGCGGGTAATCAACGTACCGCCACGCGGCATTGGCGAAAAAACCGTCGAAGCCATCCGCGAGCATGCCCGCCACAGCCAGGCATCGATGTGGGACGCCATGTGCCAGCTGCTCGCCGCCAAGGCCCTCAAAGGCCGCGCCGCCAGTGCGCTGGGGGCTTTCATCGAGCTAATCGAGGGGTTGGCCGCCAAGGTCGTGGACATGCCGCTGCATACCATGACCCAGACCACCATCGAGCAATCCGGGCTGATCATCTATCACCAGGAAGAAAAAGGTGAAAAGGGCCAGGCACGGGTAGAAAACCTTGAGGAACTGGTCAGCGCGGCGCGCAACTTCGAATCCACCGACGAAGACGCCGACCTTTCGCCCTTATCGGCCTTCCTCGGCCATGCCTCGCTCGAAGCCGGCGATGCCCAGGCTGACGAGCACGAAGACAGCATCCAGCTGATGACCCTGCACAGCGCCAAGGGCCTGGAGTTCCCCTACGTGTTCCTGGTGGGCATGGAAGAAGGCCTGTTCCCGCACAAGATGAGCCTGGAAGAACCCGGCCGTCTCGAAGAGGAACGCCGCCTGGCCTATGTGGGAATTACCCGCGCCATGCGCCAGCTGGTCATGACCTACGCTGAAACACGTCGCCTGTATGGCAGCGAGACCTACAACAAGGTGTCGCGTTTCGTACGTGAAATTCCGGCGGGCCTGGTCCAGGAGGTGCGGCTGTCCAACAGCGTCAGCCGGCCGTTCGGTGGGGTCAAGACGGCCACCAACAGCAACTTGTTCGCCAATGCCAGCATTCCGCAGACCGCGTTCAACCTGGGCCAGCGTGTGCAACATGCGGTTTTCGGGGAAGGCGTGATCCTCAACTTCGAGGGATCCGGCGCGCAGGCGCGGGTACAGGTGAACTTTGCCGAAGGCAGTAAGTGGCTGATGCTGGGGTATGCCAAGCTCGAAGCCCTGTAGCAGCCTTGTAACATTCAGGCAAAAGCTCGAAACACTCTGTCGCTGGTCATGTGCACGGGAACCTGTGCAACATGACGCGCGTGCAATCCACAACAGGGGATATCCCACTTATGCAACGTTTTCTTAGCATCGCTCTGGCGCTCTGCGTCGGCCTGACGCTGAGCCTGGACGCCAACGCCAAGCGTTTCGGCGGCGGCAAGAGCTCGGGCTCCGCGCCTATCCACCAGACCCGTCAGGCTACGCCAACCACGCCTGCCGCCGCGCCGGCCGCCGCACCTGGTCGTGCGGCCCCGGCCGCCAGCGGTGCTTCGCGCTGGTTGGGCCCACTGGCAGGCCTGGCCGCCGGTGGTCTGCTGGCATCCATGTTCATGGGTGACGGTTTCGAAGGCTTCCAGATCATGGACTTCCTGATCGTGGCGCTTATCGCCTTCCTGGTGTTCCGTTTCATCGCCGCTCGCCGCCGCCAGCAGCAGCCGCAAATGGCCATGCCAGGCCATGCGCCAATGCAGCGTGAGGCTCACGCTCAGCCTGCCCAGCCTTCGATCTTCGGTGGTTCGGCCGCACCTGCTGCCGCTGCCGCCCCGGTGATCAATGCCCCGGCCTGGTTCAACGAACAAAGCTTCCTGGCTGCTGCCCGTAACCACTTCCAGTCGCTGCAGCAGCACTGGGATGCCAACGAGATGGACAAGATCGCCGAATTCGTCACCCCGCAAATGCTCGAGTTCCTCAAGCGTGAACGCGCTGAACTGGGTGATGGCTTCCAGTCCACCTACATCGATAACCTCGAAGTGCAGCTGGACGGTGTAGACGATCGCAGCGATCGCACCGATGCCACCCTGACCTTCCGTGGCGTGTCGAAGAACTCGCGCTTCGACCAGGGCGAAGTGTTCAGCGAAAGCTGGCACATGGTTCGCGCCCAGGGCGAAAACCAGCCTTGGCTGGTTGCCGGTATCCGTCAAAACGGCTAACCGCTGCATGCTGCACAAAAAACCCCAGGCGCTGTCCTGGGGTTTTTGCTTTTGCCAGAGTGGCCTACTAGGGTATAACGCGCAGCGTTGTCATCTAGGTCAGAGGAAGTGAACCGTGGAAGAAGTGATCGAACAACTCCGTGAAGCCAATGAGCCGGTACCGGTGCCCTTGGAGCTTCCAGACGAGGACCAGCTGGTAGAGATCGAAGAGCAGCTGTTCATCAACATTCCGTTCGTGTTCAAAGAGTTCCTGCTGACCGTCAGTGACGTGGTGTATGGCTCACTGGAGCCGGTGACCGTAACCGACCCACAGTCTCATACCTACCTGCCCGACGTCGCCGCCAATGCCTGGGACGCCGGCGTGCCGCGTGATCTGATTCCGCTGTGCCAGGACGGTGACAACTACTACTGCGTCGAAGAAGACGGCACCGTGGTGCTGTGGGATGCCGATGAGGAAATCGTCGGCGAAGACAGCTGGGAATCGGTGTGGCACTGGGCGCGGGATGTCTGGCTGGAGAGCTGATTCCAGCCGTTGCTTGAATACCACCTGCACAGGAAAAATAATGGCCTAGCGCCATCAATGCAGCTAAAATCGCCAGGCTTTCTGCGCCTGGCGACATCGCTACCGCTCCATCCCCTCGGACGACGGTGAAATCTTGCGCAGGGAGCATTGCCCCCTCAGTGTGAATTCTCGCGGCTGTTGTCCAGTGTCTCCAGCAAGGCAATCTGCATGCGCGTGTGCACGCGGATGAACCAGCGCCACAGCAAGGCCACCACCACCGCAGCCACCACGGCAATCACCAGCAGCAACTCGCTGGTTGGCAGAATGCTTGCCGAAAGCGCCGACAGCAGCAGGAAAATCACCAACAGCGACAATAGCGGGATCACCTCGGCGATCACTCGCCGCACCCGCTGGGTATGCCGCCCGGCCATTTCCGGCTTAACGCCCATCTCTGCCAGCAGCATCGACAGTGCCTTGAGCTTGCGATAGGCCGCGATCAGGAAGGGCAGCGACAGCAACAACGCCGCCCCCCAGATAAGCGCCTTCTGTTGGCTGGCATCGCTGACCCACTCACTGAGCCAGTTGCCAATACGCCCTGCAAAGTAACCACCGCTGAAGAAAATGGCGATCACCAGCGCCAGGTTCACCCCCACCTGCAACAGGATGCGCCGAATCATCGCCGCCAGCATGGCACCCTCGCCCTGCGGCTGAATGTTGCGTAACCACTCGCCATACAAGGAAAGTACCCGCGCCAGGCGGCCAGGCACCACATTGCCCAGCTTCTGCGACAAGGGGTCGGCCGCGCGAATCAGGTACGGTGTCAGCAGCGTGGTGATTGCCGATACCGCAACCGCTACCGGGTACAGGAAATCGCTGGTCACCTGCAGGGTCATGCCCAGCGCGGCGATGATGAACGAGAACTCGCCAATCTGCGAAAGCCCCATGCCCACCCGCAATGACGTGCGCCCGTCATTGCCGGCAATGAACGCCCCCATGCCACAGGACAGCATCTTGCCCAATACCACCGCCAAGGTAATGACCACGATCGGCCAGGCGTAGTCGATCAGCACCTGCGGGTCGATCATCAGGCCAATCGCTACGAAGAAGATGGCGCTGAACAGGTCGCGTACCGGCTCGATCAAGCGTTCGATCTTCAGCAACTGGCGCGATTCAGCCATGATTGCGCCAATCAGGAAGGCACCCAGCACCATGCTGTATTCCAGCTTTACCACCAGCAGGCAGAAGCCAAAGCACAGGCCCAGCACGGTAATCAGCAACATCTCGTTGCTTTCGAACTTGGCCACATAGGCCAGCAGCCGTGGCACCAGCAGGATGCCGATGACCAAGGCAACGATCATGAACAGCGACAGCTTGCCGACGGTGGAGAACACTTCACCGGAGCTGACCGTGCCACTGACAGCGATGCCCGACAGCAGGGCGATGATGCCGATACCGAGGATGTCTTCCACAATCAGCACACCGAAGATCAGCTGGGCGAAACGCTCGTTCTTCATCTTCAGGTCGTTGAGCGCCTTGACGATGATGGTGGTCGACGAAATGGCCAGGATAGCGCCAAGGAATAGCGAATCCATGGTGCTCCAGCCGAACCAGCGGCCGATTTCGAAGCCGATCCAGATCATCAGCACGATTTCCAGAAACGCCGCAATAAACGCCGTCGCGCCCACCTTGAACAGCTTGCGCAGGCTGAACTCAAGGCCCAGGCAGAACATCAGGAAGATCACCCCCAGCTCGGCGAGGGTCTTGATGGTGTCTTCATCATGGATCAGGCCGAACGGCGGGGTGTGGGGGCCAATGATGAAGCCGGCGACGATGTAGCCCAGCACCACCGGCTGCTTGAGACGATGAAAAAGAATGGTGACCACGCCAGCGACCAGCATGATGACTGCCAGGTCCTGGATGAAGCTGATGGCATGCATGGCGTGATACTCCTTTTCTCGTCGTTTTCTGGATGCCTGGGCAGACCGCTCCTCTGCCAAGGCAAACCTGAGCGAGCAGCAAGTACATACTGTATTGAATGCAGGAACGCCCATATTGCATGGGCGTACTCAGGTTAACATCGCACCCCGCCGCAAAAAGCCGGTGCAATATGCAGAAACAGATCGGCTGGAAAAGCGCCGCTGATGGCATGATCAGCGTGACGGCGGGGCGTCAGCCAACGTCCCGTATCAGCAAGGCAAATTCAAAAGAGGGGAACAGAAGTGTCAGCAGATAACGCCCCGCATTCGCCCGATTCAGCGCAACCTCACCGTGAGCACACTATGGAACCTGGAAACGCCCAGCTGAGCATGACCGTCCTGATGACCCCGGACATGGCCAACTTTTCTGGCAACGTACATGGCGGCACCCTGCTCAAGTACCTCGACGAAGTGGCCTATGCGTGCGCCAGCCGCTATGCCGGCAGCTATGTGGTGACGCTGTCGGTCGACCAGGTAATCTTCCGTGAACCCGTACACGTGGGTGAACTGGTGACCTTCCTGGCATCGGTCAACTACACCGGTAACACGTCGATGGAAGTTGGCATCAAAGTGGTGACCGAGAACATCCGTGAGCGCTCGGTACGCCATTCCAACAGTTGCTTCTTCACCATGGTCGCGGTCGACGACAACCGTCGCCCGGTGGCGGTGCCGCCGCGCCAGCCGCAAAGCAGTGAAGAAAAGCGCCGCTTCCTGCAGGGCCAGCAGCGCCGGCAGATCCGCCAGGAGCTGGAAAAGCGCTACCAGGACCTGAAGACCGACGCCATTTAAAGCGCCAGCAATTGCGCCTCGAAGCGCACACGCGGGTGGGCAATGCGGTCCTGGGCCCGCACCAGCTGCAGTTCGTAGCTGGCGCAGGCCTGGGTTTCCAGCAGCACTTCATGCACCGCCGCCGCGGTGAACTCGAATGCCTGTACCCAGCTGTCGCCGAGCAGCACGCGGGCCAGGAACAAGCCCGAGGTCAGGTCGCCCACCCCCACCGGCTGACGTGGAAACGCCAGCAGCGGGCGGCGCAGGAGCCAGCTGTGCTCGGCAGTCACCAGCAGCATCTCGAACTGGTCCTCGGCACGCCCGGGATAAGCCAAGTGCTTGACCACCACCACCTGCGGCCCCCGCTGCAGCAGGCTGCGCGCCATATTCACGCAGTCTTCCAGCGACTGCGCACGGCGCCCACAGAAGCTGTCCAGCTCCAGCTGGTTCGGGCACAGGATATCCGCGCGGGCGGCCGCCTCCTCAAGCAGGAACTCGCTGACTTCCGGCGGCACGATGCAGCCCTTCTCCGGGTGCCCCATGACCGGGTCGCACACGTACAACGCTTTCGGATTTACTGCCTTGATCCGCTCGACGCCGGCCAGTATCGCACGCCCTTGTTCGGCACTGCCCAAGTAGCCGGAAAGCACCGCATCGCAGTGACCCAGTTCGCCGATGTTGGAAATGCCTTCCACCAGCGCAGGAATTTGCGCCGGAGCAAGCACTTCGCCGGCCCACTGGCCATACTGAGTGTGATTGGAGAACTGCACGGTATTGAGCGGCCAGACATTGACCCCGATACGCTGCATGGGAAATACCGCGGCACTGTTGCCGGCGTGGCCGAACACCACATGGGACTGAATGGCGAGCAGGTGCGGGGTACGTTTCATGCGGGAGGTTTCCAAAGCTGTTTCAAGGATTGTGCGCAGCGCAGTATGAACTCGATTGCCACCTGTACGACAGGCCAGGGACGCAGTTAAGCTGGATCTACCTGTTTGGAGCATATGCAAATGTTGACCCTGGAGAACCTCTTCGTCCTGATGCTGGTAGCCACGGCAGGCGCCTGGTTGTGGCACAACCATGGGTTGCGCGAAAAAGCCCTGGAACGGGTGAAACAGCATTGCGCCAAGCTTGACCTCGAATTGCTCGACGACGCCGTCGCGCTCAAGCGTATCGCCTTTGTGCGCGATGCCAACGGCCGCAAGCGCCTGGCGCGCATCTACGCCTTCGAGTTCACCGTTACCGGCGAGCAGCGCCATCCCGGCACGGTGACCCAGTTCGGCGCCCACAGTGTGCAGATCGAACTCGCACCCTATCCGTTCGAAATCAAGACACCACCGCGCACCGACAACGTCATCGAAATGCAGCAGTGGCGCCAGGAGCACAACCGCTGGCGCAATTGATCAACTGACGCGGCACTCGCTCAACCCGGCTTGCAGTGCGGGTTGCGATTGCGGCTGGTCGAAAATCAGCTCAATACGGGAGTCCCTACGCCAGTCGCTAGGCTGCCAGGCGGGCATGTCTCCCCTCAGCCCATTGAATGATTGCCAGCCATCCACGCTGTGGATAACCCCCTTGGCGCGACGCCAGGGCCATGCGCGCAAGAACGCCTGCACCCGCTGTGGATAAAACTGTTGGCCCGGGTGCCAGCGCCAGCCAATACTCCAACCTCCCTCCCCCTGCTGGGCAAGACAGATAGGCTGACCTGGGTCTGTCCACAATATTCCTGGGCTACCCTCAAGATTGTCGACAATCCGGTCTTCCTCAAATGGGCTGTCGACAATCTGCTCAGGGCTGCCGGGAAGGCTTGAGAATGGCACCTGCCCCTGCACGGCCCAGATGATTTTCTTGTCTTTAAACTTATTAGTTATCAACAGCTTACATACTTCATCCACAGCTTCTGATTTGTTGAAAACCACGCTTCCAGACACATCGAAAGCCTGCTGTTGAGCCTCTGGAAGCGGCTCGTCACGCGCCATGGACTGCGCATCCACCACCATCAGGAAGGGCTTGATTGTCAGCACTCCGGCCCAAGGAGCCTGTTGCAGCTGAGCAAGCAACTGCAATGGGTGACCCAGCCCGGAAGGTTCGATAAACAGCCGATCAGGCCGGGATTTGCGCAGTAACCGACCCAAGCCCACCTGGAACGGCATGCCATTGACACAGCACAGGCAGCCGCCAGCGACTTCCCCGATGGCAATGCCATCTTCGTCACGGCTGAGCAAGGCGGCATCCAGCCCTACCAGGCCAAACTCATTGATTAATACAGCCCAACGCTCATGGGGTGGGCGCTGAGCCAGCAGATGACGGATTAGGGTGGTTTTGCCGGCCCCCAGCGGGCCGGCTATCACGTGGGTGGGTATGTTCTGCAGCATGGCATGGCTTCAAGCGGTGGCGATGCCTCACTATGCGCTGTCAGGCAAGCCAGTCAAGGCTGAGCAACAGACGCCCCTGCTGGCCCGAAGGCGAACGATGCACCAGCCCTGCGCCTTCGTTACCTTGCCACTTCTCCCCTTTAAGTATGGCCACTTCGCCAGCGTGCAGATGCTGAATGTTATCCACAGGAACTTGAGCTGTGTGTAACTCCCCACGCGGGCTTTCCTGCTCTCGCAACCACTCGCTGCCTGGGCCTACGTAAGTGGTGAGTAACCGCAACGGAACGTTATCCACATGGAAACGCGGGCACATGGGGCCAGCCAGTACCCGCAGACGCAAGCCAACCCGTCGAGCGCCAACCAGGCAGGTGTAAGCCGCCACCAGCCAGGTCACATCAGCAACGAACGCCTCATAGCCGTGTAAATCTGCCGCTTCACGCATCAGATCGGGCAATACCGGTGTTTGCTGCTCATCCACATCGATTACCCGTTGATCAGCCAAGGGCTGACCAAGACTTATCAACAGGTGCGCAAAGTCTTCCAGCTGCGCCGGCAACCGTCGGCGCCAAACGGCCAGGTTCACACCATCCTGCAGTACTTCAGTCAGCACTTGCGGGGTTTCGCCGAACACCTGAAAGATATCCACAGGCCGGTGTGCCAAGTTCATGCTGCCACCTCTTCGTGCCATGGGCCGAACGGGTCGGGCAAACGCAACCAGCCCATGTGGCCCAAATCCATTTCCTGGTCCGTCAACAGGCAGGCATCAAGGGCTGTGGTTAATTTTTCGAAGTCGATGTTCTGCCCGATGAACACCAACTCTTGGCGGCAATCACCGGTCTCAGCCGTCCAGTGTTTCAAGATCGCGCCAGTGTTATCCACATCCTGCGGCCATTGCTCGCGAGGCACGAAACGCCACCAGCGACCAGCCAGGCCGTGGCGCATCATTCCGCCCGCCTGCGACCAGCTACCGGCTTCCTGGTACTTGCTGGCCAGCCAGAAAAAACCTTTGGAACGCAAAAGCCGCCCATTGCTCCATTGCGTGTGGATAAAGTCGAAAAAGCGCTGTGGATGAAGCGGACGTCGGGCCTGCCAGGTCATGGCCGCGATTCCATACTCTTCGGTTTCCGGCACATGCTCACCACGCAGCTCCTGCAGCCAGCCCGGCGCTTGGGCTGCCTGGTCAAAGTCGAACAGGCCAGTGTCGAGGATACGCGCCAGCGGTATCTGGCCCATGACCATGGGCACGATCTGCGCCCGTGCATTGAGGCTGCGCAAGATGGCGATGAGTTCTTCACGCTCATGCTGGCTGATCAAGTCGATCTTGCTCAGCAACAGCACATCGGCGAACTCGACCTGTTCGATCAGCAGGTCACTGATCGACCGCTCGTCTTCTTCACCCAACGTTTCGCCACGGCTGGCCAGGCTGTCTGCTGCCTGGTAATCGCGCAAGAAGTTCAAGCCATCGACCACCGTAACCATGGTGTCCAGGCGCGCCATATCGGACAGGCTACGGCCCTGTTCGTCACGGAAGGTGAATGTCTCTGCCACCGGCAGTGGCTCCGAGATGCCAGTAGACTCGATCAGCAAATAATCGAAACGCCCTTCTTCGGCCAGCCGCGCCACCTCCTCAAGCAAGTCTTCACGCAATGTGCAGCAGATGCAGCCGTTGCTCATTTCGACCAGTTTCTCCTCAGCGCGGTTGAGGCTCACATTGCGCTGCACCTCGCTGGCATCAATGTTGATTTCACTCATGTCGTTGACGATAACCGCGACCCGCAGGTTCTCGCGGTTACGCAATACATGGTTGAGCAAAGTGCTCTTGCCGGCGCCAAGAAAGCCGGACAGCACGGTGACGGGGAGACGATTGGGCATGGCGAACCTCTTCAGGCGGGCGCATTCGAAACGATGCATTGCACAATGTTATAAAGTAACAATACAATTTCGCCAAGCCGTTCTCGACGGACGAGTGCTTACCGGGGATAAAACATGTATCTGCCACGCGCCATGGCGTTGCTGCTGCTCGCTGTGCCCAACGTGCTGTTGGCCATGCCACACGCCAGTACGCTTGCGCTTTGTACGCGAAGCGCCACACTGCTCGCCTGCCAGGACAGCAAAGGTAGTTACTACAGCGTGCGCACCGACGGCAGTACGTTCTACCTGCGCGGCTACGACCACGCCACCCGGCGACTATGGGCACAAACCAACAGCCGCTACGGCACGTTGACCTTTTTCACCGGCCTGGCCAGCGATGGTGAGGCCTGGGTGGGCTACAGCCGCCGTGTTGGCTGGACCACTTTGAACCGCGTATCCAGCTCCAGCGGGCAGCGCTTCAACCTGCATTGCAGCTTGATTGGCGGTTGCCGTTGATGCCTCTTTTTATCTGGAAAGCCAAATGACCCAGCTCAAGCTCCCCGATATCGCCGCACAAACCCAGAAGTACACCTTGCCGTTGAGCTGGGTTGGCATGTGCGGAATTGCCCTGCCTGTGCAATTCGAAGGGCGTACCGCAGCTGCCAAAGTCGATGCAGGGGTAAGCCTGGTGGATGGCAGTTCACGCGGCATCCATATGTCGCGGCTTTACCTTGCACTGGAGTCCTTGGAACACCAGCCACTCACACCGCTGGCAATGAGGCAGCTCCTGGCAGATTTTCTGTCCAGCCATGACGGCCTGTCTTCCGCTGCCTACTTGCGAATCAGCTTCGAGCATCTGCTGAAAAGACCTGCGTTGGTCAGCCCCTTGGCAGGCTGGAAAAGCTATGCCGTAACCGTCGATGCGCGAATCGAAAATGAAATGTTCCACGTGGAACTATCGGTTTCCGTGCCTTACTCCTCGACCTGCCCTTGCTCGGCAGCACTTGCAAGGCAGCTGATTCAACAACAGTTTCAGGCGAGCTTCAGCGAGCAGCAGGTTGATAAATCTGCCGTTCTGCAATGGCTTGGCAGTGCCGAAGGAGTTGTGGCTACACCTCATAGCCAGCGAAGCAATGCTCAGATTCAGGTGCGCCTGCACAGCAGTCAGCAGGTGCTGCCAATTACCGAACTGATCGATCGTATAGAGTCGAGCTTGGGTACAGCGGTGCAGACAGCAGTGAAGCGCGCAGATGAACAAGCCTTCGCCTTGGCCAACGGGCAAAACTTGATGTTCTGTGAGGATGCCGCCCGACGCCTGCACAAGGCACTACGGCAAGTTGAATGGAGTACCGCTTTCAAGCTGCGTGTGGAACATGCAGAAAGCCTGCATGCCCACGACGCGGTTGCCACCAGCCAGTGGCAATGGAATATCAGCTGCGCGGTTTAACCGCGCCGCAGTCATTGCCTAACCACACCGCACGGGTGTTCATGCTGCCTTGCTGCTGCACCCCTGAAGCGTTGAACGTACCACTGACCTGGGTGGTGAATTCACGATCACTGAGGAAAGTAGCCTGGCCACTGCCCTGAGCCTTCGGGCAGCTGAACTGGAACTTCCACACATTACCGGTTCGGTCGGTGATCTTCTGAGTGCAGCCGGATTTCGGGTCTTGCAGCGGGATGTCATTGGTTGCCACCTGCTCTGGCGTCAGGCACGAACGCACGCCATTTCCTCCAACGGTCACCCCCTGTTTGGCCAGCACCCCTTCCATCATGGCACGCTGCTCGGGCGGCAGGTTTTTCAGCTGGCCGAGCATGAACGCCATGTCAGGTAACGGCTTGCCATCGACCTGCATGTTGCTGGTGGTCAGCTCCCACAAACCGGGCTGCAGCATCTGTGCATGCACCAGCGGGCTGCTCATACCTAGGGCCAACGCCAACAGTGGCAGACGAATCTTCATGGATGAACGCTCCTGAGAAAAGCCGGCCAAGCGGGCCGGGCTGAGCCTTAGACGCCAAATCCACCTGCGGGTTGCAAGGCGGGCCGGGAACGTGTTCTGTTACCCCAAGTGTACTCGGCAAGCAGGATGCATATGGATTACCACAGCCCCTACTTTTTTGGTTACCTACTCGGCCTTATCCACCTGTTGGGTATCGTCGCCGCGCTCCACGCACTGTTCACTGTACGCACCGCTCAAGGCGCAATTGCCTGGGCCATGCCCCTGTTCTTCATCCCTTACCTCACCTTGATCCCCTACCTGATCTTCGGCGCCCGCTCGTTCTATGCCTACATCAAGGCCCGGCGCCAGGCCAACCAGGAAATGCACGTGGCCATGGCCAACCTCAACTGGCGGCCTTGGGTGGAAGAAGCCCTCACCGCCCGCGAGTCGGAAAGCTACGCAGCCTTGCGCGCCATGCCCAAGCTGGGGCGTATGCCTTGCCTTGCGAACAACCAGGTGAAGCTACTGGTCAATGGCAAAGCCACATTCGATGCCATCTTCGCTGCTATCGAAAAGGCACGCGATGTGGTGTTGGTGCAGTTCTTCATCATTCATGACGACACCCTCGGCAAGGCACTGCAGCAATTGCTGTTGCGCAAAGCTGCCGAGGGGGTGCAGGTGTTCGTACTGTATGACCGCGTCGGCAGCCATGCCTTGCCGGCCAGCTACAGCCAGCAACTGCGCGACGGTGGAGTGCAGATCCATGCCTTCGCCACCCGCCGCGGCTGGTTCAACCGCTTCCAGGTGAACTTCCGTAACCATCGCAAGATTGTGGTGGTGGATGGTCTGCTCGGTTTTATCGGCGGCCACAACGTGGGGGACGAATACCTCGGAGAGCATCCTCAGCTGTCGCCCTGGCGCGACACCCATGTGCAGATCAGCGGGCCGGTGCTGGCCTGCCTGCAGGAGTCGTTCGCCGAGGATTGGTATTGGGCCACGCGCCAGCTACCGCCGCTGATCCTGCCGGATGCCTACCCGGATAACGGCGTGCTGTGCCAGGCGTTGGCCAGCGGCCCCGCCGACCCGCAGGAAACCTGCTCGTTGTTCTTCCTCGAGGCGATCCATTCCGCTACCCGGCGGGTATGGATCACCAGCCCTTACTTCATCCCGGACGAAGCGGTCTTTGCTGCACTGCGCCTGGCGGTACTACGGGGTGTCGATGTACGGGTACTGATCCCGTCACGGCCAGACCACCGCATCGTCTATGCCGCCTCCAGCCTGTTCGCCTTCGAAGCCGTGCGCGCGGGTGTGCGCATGTTCCGCTACCAGCCGGGCTTCCTGCATCAGAAGGTGGTGCTGGTAGATGATGAGGTAAGCGCAATCGGCAGTGCCAACCTGGACAACCGTTCGTTCCGGCTGAACTTCGAGATCACCCTGCTAACGGTCGACCGCAACTTCGCCGACCTGGTTGAACACATGCTGATCAATGACTTTGAACAGGCGCGGGAGATTACTGCGGAGGACAGCAGCGATACACATCGGCTACAGCAATTGGGGATGCGGATTGCGCGGCTGATTTCACCCATTCTGTGAGAAAGGCCGCCTCCCTTGCAGAGGCGGCAATGGGGTTCAGCGATACATGTCCTCACGCGTCCATGGCAAATCGTGGTGGCCATCCGCATAAGGCTTCACTGCCAAAATCTGGTGCAGGTTGATCCAGCCTTTCTCAAACGCATAGGCACAGCCTGCAAGGTAGAGGCGCCAGATACGCAGGGTTTTTTCTGGCACCAGCGCCGCGGCTTTGTGCAACTGGTTCTCCAGGTTTTCGCTCCAGTGGTGCAAGGTCTTGGCGTAGTGCAGACGCAGGCTTTCCACGTCTACCACCTCCAGCCCCGCTTCACAGATACTGGCGCTAATCATCGACAAATGAGGGAGCTCACCGTGGGGGAATACATAACGGTCGATGAACTCACCTGCACCCCGCCCTACCGGACGGCCATCGACGTGTTTGGCGGTGATACCGTGGTTCATCACCAGCCCGCCTTCCCTGACAGCACCGAACAGTTTCTGGCAATACAGCGCCAGGTTGGCATGCCCGACATGCTCGAACATGCCCACGCTGACCACTTTGTCGAAGCGACCATCTTGGGGCAAATCGCGATAATCGAGAATCTGCAGCTCCACTTTGTCGGCCAAGCCCTCGGCTTTGACACGCTGCCGGCCGAGCTTGAGCTGCTCCTTGCTCAGGGTAATACCGAACACCTTGGCGTCATATTCGCGTGCTGCAAAACGCGCAAGCCCACCCCAACCACACCCAACGTCTAGCAGGTAGTCACCAGCATTCAGCCGCAGCTTGCGGCACAGGTGATCGAATTTATCCTGCTGCGCCTGGTCGAGCGTGTTGTCCGGTTCACGGAAGTAGGCACAGGAATAGGCCATATCCTGATCCAGCCACAACTGGTAGAAGGCGTTGGATACGTCATAGTGGTAAGAGATGGCTTCGGCGTCAGTGCGCTTGTCATGAGACCGGCGTTCCGGCCGCTGTTCATCTTCGTCCGTGAACAGCGCTTCGCTCAGCTCATCGCACACACGAATGGCTTCACCGATATCGCCTTCCAGTTCCAGCTTGCCTTCAACGAATGCTGTGCCCAGCTGTTCCATGCTTGGGTGGGTCAACTGGCCAATAAGCTGAGGCTCCTTGACCAGGATCGTGACCTGCGGGCTCGGCCCCAGATCGAACTGGTTTCCGTCCCACAGTTTCAGCCGCAGCGGCAGATGCAAGCTCTGCAGTGCCGGTGGAAGTTGAGCAAGCATGAACGACCCTCCTGTCCGTATATGGCCACGACGCCTGATATTTCGAACGTCGCCGGATCAGAGTAGTTCATTCGTGGGAGGTTTCCTCTATACGAGACCATGGCCTAGAACCAACTGATCTTATCCACACATAGGATTGTATACAATTTTAACGTCTCAGCTTAACCTTGTGCCCCTCTCGCACTTCTTCATCCTGGAGTTGAACCCATGAAATCCTATGACGTGGTGATCATCGGCGGTGGCCCTGGTGGCTACAACGCCGCCATCCGCGCCGGCCAGCTGGGCCTGACCGTTGCCTGTGTGGAAGGCCGCTCGACCTTGGGCGGCACCTGCCTGAACGTGGGCTGCATGCCGTCCAAGGCGTTGCTGCACGCTTCCGAACTGTACGAGGCTGCCAGTGGCGACGAGTTCGCCCACCTAGGTATCGAAGTGAAACCCACCCTCAACCTCGCACAGATGATGAAACAGAAGGACGAGAGCGTAACCGGGCTGACCAAAGGCATTGAGTATCTGTTCCGCAAAAACAAAGTGGACTGGATCAAGGGCTGGGGCCGCCTGGATGGCGTTGGCAAGGTTGTGGTCAAGGCCGAAGACGGCAGCGAAACTGCGCTGCAGGCCAAGGACATTGTCATTGCCACCGGCTCCGAACCCACCCCGCTGCCGGGCGTGACCATCGACAACCAGCGCATCATCGACTCGACCGGTGCGCTGTCGCTGCCGCAAGTGCCGAAGCACCTGGTCGTCATCGGTGCCGGTGTGATCGGCCTTGAACTGGGTTCGGTCTGGCGCCGCCTGGGAAGCCAGGTCACGGTCATTGAATACCTCGACCGTATTTGCCCGGGCACCGACACGGAAACCGCCAAGACCCTGCAGAAGGCACTGGCCAAGCAAGGCATGGTGTTCAAGTTGGGTAGCAAAGTGACCCAGGCCACCGCCAGTGCCGACGGCGTGAGCCTGGTGCTGGAACCTGCCGCCGGTGGCACGGCAGAATCACTGCAGGCCGACTATGTGCTGGTGGCTATCGGCCGCCGCCCTTATACCAAAGGGCTGAACCTGGAAAGCGTAGGCCTGGAAACCGACAAGCGCGGCATGCTCGCCAACGAACACCACCGCACATCCGTGCCGGGTGTCTGGGTGATTGGCGACGTCACCTCCGGCCCGATGCTGGCACATAAAGCCGAAGACGAAGCGGTGGCCTGTATTGAGCGCATCGCCGGCAAGCCACACGAGGTCAACTACAACCTCATCCCGGGCGTGATCTACACCCGCCCGGAGCTGGCCACCGTGGGCAAGACCGAAGAGCAGCTCAAGGCTGAAGGCCGTGCCTACAAGGTCGGCAAGTTCCCCTTCACCGCCAACAGCCGCGCCAAGATCAACCACGAAACCGAAGGCTTCGCCAAGGTTATCGCCGATGCCGAAACCGATGAGGTGCTGGGTGTGCACCTGGTAGGCCCAAGTGTCAGCGAAATGATCGGCGAATTCTGCGTGGCCATGGAGTTCTCGGCCTCGGCGGAAGATATCGCCCTCACCTGCCACCCGCACCCGACCCGCTCCGAGGCATTGCGCCAGGCGGCGATGAATGTGGACGGTATGGCAATGCAGATCTGACAGGAACAAAAAGCCCTCCGTGTGGAGGGCTCTTGTGAAATTAGAGAATTAAAACTGTCGCAGTCAGAAACCACGCGGCTTTCACACAGCCGGCGGCTCGGCCAGAGCCCCAGGCAAGATAAGGCCAGCCTGCAGAAGATCCGTAGGCGATCCAAAACCCCCACCTACCATCAGATGGGGCAGCAGGTTAGTCGGCATGGCATCGAAATCCCCCGAAAAACGCTGCCGTTGGGTAATCCAGTGCAGTGAGCATTTTCAGCCGTTGTTGAACTTGATGCGTGACCGGTTGGTGAAAAGTCCGGTGACCCACTGCGACGAAACGCGAGGGCAGGTTTTGAAAGAGCCAGACCGCGATCCGACCAGCCAGTCCTGGATGTGGGTACAGGCCAGTGGGCCGCCCGATCGACAGGTTGTGCTGTTTGACTACACCACCAGCCGTGCGCAGGAGGTGCCGTTGCACCTGCTGGAGCCAACATGATCAGCATTCGAGACAAGAAGGTTTTCGAAACCGTGTTCGACCTTAAATAAACTCTATTGATTTACAAAAAACTCAATAAAATCAATACATCAAACGCATGACCACACAACCGCACTCCACACGACTTGGGGGTTCTAGTCCCCCAAAATTCCCCCAAGATCCAGGCATCCCCTGATACGTGGGCTGCTTAAACCATCAAAATTCAGACCTGTCTTATTGGACGGAGGCCTACGTAAGGATAAAACGGTCTCAAGCCAGACAGACTGGCCTTCCCTGCCACGACGCACCGAAAGGTAGATCCATGAACTCCATCCATAGCATCCAGTCCCTGCAATTGCGTCTGATCGAATCAGCATCGGTGAGCGAAAGCTGTGCCAGCGATCTGATGATGATTTTACGTAAGCTCAGCACAGCGGAGGCCACCAGTGTTGTCGGTATCATCAGTCTGCTGCACAGTGAGGCAGGGGCGTTGAGAAAGATAGCCAAGGACATCACGCAACGTTACACAGCTTTGTCGGCCTGCTGAGATCGACGAATGTTGTGTCAAAATTTCCTGACGTTTTCAGATCAACAGGAACGCCCGCCAAGTACGAAGAAAGGCAACTGCTTGGAAGCGAGGTACATTACCGGGAGCGGCCTCCCTCATCCCAAACACAGCTGTTAGCAATTCGCATAATGGTTTGGTAAGACCAGTGCGCAGCGCTCGAATCACACGCCGCCTGCAATCCCCCGGGGAAAACGCAGGGTGTCAAGGCGACGTCAGAATGACCACATAATACCTTGTGAGAGCTGTTTACCGCTGGCATCAAACAGCGTGTAACTCTGACTGGTGCGGTCAAGTGCGCCAGCGCTGATCATCTGTACAGCCCCTCCTTGGCTTTCCACGCCGTGGACATCGATGTGGCTGCCAAGAGTCCCTGATGGACACTCATCCAGCCGCCCCCCCAATCCCCCGCAGTCCCACGACAAGAAGGCTCAACGATGCTGCCGGTGAACTGCAGCACCCCGGCTTCTCTGAGGTTCGGTGGGGCAATGGCCTACCAGGCTTTATCCTGGCCTCGTTTACACAACATACGTGATGCACGGCGGCTACTTTCACCTATCGCTGTAAACATGTCACTGCATTCTTCCGGCGACCTATTCGAAGTGAATATTTTCTATCTTATGGTTTCGGAGACGTTACGAGTTTTCAAACCAAATCTACACGAAGCGCTGTCCGAGAAAAGTCGCTATTCTTAAAAGAAAACCGGTTTAAGGCGAAGACGATAAGGAGAACGTAAAAGCCGCCATTGAGGGCATTCTTGAAATCATCTAATAAGAGCTTCGTGCACTCGCAGTGCTACACGCCAACGGAGTTGCTCCTCACCATTGAATGGGTACTGGGCGGCATACGATACGAAAAGAGCGCCTATGCGCAGTGACTGGCAGAAAAAATAAGTATGCTCGACACGTTACTTTCCTTGCTATTTCGAGCTCCAGATCGAACTCGGTGAGAGTCTGCCAGCGGGAGACTCCTACCTAATCGACCATGTTGCGCAGTACGCACTGCCAGATTCGACCCAAAGCCGTAAAACCGAGCTTCGCAACGGTCCGGACCATTGTGGCAGTAGATATACTTTTATGATTGCCTAGAGGAGATGATTACTACGCGGCAATCCAGATTTTATCCAAAGGTCTACTCTCTGGTAGATCAATTGTATTCTAGTACGTAGGTCATGGTTGCGTCCCCCCTACCTGGTTTCAACTTTCCCACCTGGCTTGGAGCATACTGTGCTACGCCGGAAAACCGGTAGACCTCTGCTGTGGCTTCGCTGCGTAACCACTCGAGATCAATTGAATTGGCTTTGTTAAAGGGTAACGCTGTCCCCTTGCTTGTGGCGAGCGCTATATGAACGCCACCGGCTACGCCATCCTGGCCAGCCCCAGAAAGATTTAGTTGACCGTCGGCTGGAGAGTCGCCCTCAAAATATATTTTAATAGGGACCGGTTTGTTGGGCTTTAGGCCAAGACAGCGCACCTCGAAAGAGAACTCTTTCTTGGGCGAGGTAGCGGCACTAATTTTTTTAATATTCTGTCTACCCATTGGTACATTAAGGTTACGAGCCTGTGATTCGCAACTTGTAAAGTAAGTTTCGTTGATCAGCTCGCTAGATTGTGCGGAAGAGGCAAACTCTATTGTGCTCGGGTTTGTTCCGGGAATTTTAAATAGGACACGGAAATCAGAGTTTACTTTTCCTGACCCGACCACGAAGCCTGTGCGTATGTACTCGACTTTTATGCTCGTCGGGCTCGCATAACATCTGGGTTCGTTATAGACAATTGTCTGCTGCGGCGGGGTCCACGCCAGCCTTGAGTTGGCGTATCCAGTTATGCGGATACCAACACCCTCAACGTTTGTTTTATAGACATCTTTGATACCTGCAGGCTCCAATCCCTTGATATCCAAGGTGGCTTCTAGCTTATCAAATCGGTCACAATTAACAACGCCAGCCCTAGCTCCTCCCCCAGAAAAGCTGGCCAGCACACCGCCGATTGGAGTGGGGTTCATTGTGATGCTCGGGGGAACAACAACACTATAGTACGGATCAGGTCGAAATCCCACCATCACCTGATCCCATTTGCAAGCGGCCCATAATGAGCTACTTTCAACTAGCAAAAAAATCCCGATCAACCCAACCAATAGCCGCATTCTAATCTCCTAGAAGTGTAAATTAATTACTGTGCTGACGACGTGCGGCAGCGCAGTTCAAAACGCTCATAGGCCCTATCCCTTTCCACAGGAGTTAGATGATATTCGGCCTTGCAACTGCCTGAGCTCCAGTTGAGCTCCAGTACTCCTTGATCATGAATGCCGAACACCAAAAGTCTCGACAGATTGTCGACGATGCCTAGCACTTTGCCCTGTGAGTCATGAGCTTGGGCACCGAAGGGAATTGGCTGGCCAGTGTCCTGCTTCAGGTCAAATTGTACGCGCCGGCCTTGCTCGGAGGCGTAGCGCGCTTTGACGATGGCGCCACGGGTCGGCACAAGCATGGCACTGCTCTCGCTCACTTCAGTGTTGATGCCCAGCGTGGTGGTATCCAGGTTGATCCAGTTGTAGCGATAGGGCTGTACGTAGGGCACTACGGCGTATCCTTTACGGTCGGTGCGAATGGAAGCTGAACTGTCCACGCCGACCCCAGAGACGTCAGGAACCTCGATCAACGCAAAGGTTTCCCCCAGCGGTTGGCCGAAGGTGATGCCGTCTCGGTGCACCACCACAGATCCGCCGGCACTCAGGTCCATGTGTTTGTTGTCGCGACTCTGATTGTAGTTGCCATTGATCCGCGAAGTAGGGGTGTCCCATCCCAGGCCGATGCCACTGGAGTTACCGCTCTGCTTGCTGTGCCCGGTCTGGACGGAATAGCTGAGCGTACTGCGCTCATTGAGAAATCCCGAAACACCACTTTGCACACTGGAGTCGCCGTGCTGTGAGGCCAGGGCATTGGCATACACACGATGCGACCTGTCGCTACGTCCCAATGGAATACTCAGCGACGCGGTGAACTGAGTATCCGAGTTCGGTCCGCCAGAGCCTTCGGTATGGGCGATGGCGAGGCTGTAGCTGGCATAGGCCAGGCTGCCGCTGTAGCCGAACTGCCAGTTGCGCGTGCGGCCCTGACGGTTCCAATAGCTGGCCTCGCCCAGGCTGGCGTACATCGAGCCACGTTGTCCCAGCGATTGGTTGATGTTCATGTCTAACCGACTTTTTTGCCGTCCGGACGATTGTTCGTTGAGGTACGTCAGGTCATCGATGTGCTGGCTGAAGGTCCGATAGCCAGCGGTTGAGTAGCGGTAACCGGCCATCGTAAAGCTCGTATCGGTCGCGTTGAAGGTCTTGGAGTAGAGAAACCGTGCGCTCTGACCTTCATCAGTGTTGCCCTGCAAGCCTTTTGAGTGACTGTTGGTTACATCAAAAGAAAAGCCACCCATCCCAGAATTGACCCCGACGCCAACGTTTGCGGCCTTGTAATCCTGTGCCGCTAATCCACCACCATAAATCGTTAGGTTGTTCGATAATCCATATATCAGTGTTCCTTGGGTGAATTTGGGCGATGGCTGACCATCATAGGCGTACTCACCAGCAGCTAGGCTGTAACGGAAGTTACCTAGACGGGTCATCACCGGCAGGTAAGAATAGGCTTGTGAATACTCTCTCACCAGCCCATCAGCCTCGATGATTTTGATCGTCAGATCGCCACTGGAACCACTGGGATAGATGTCGGTAATTTCAAAAGCTCCTGGTGGCACGCTCGTGGAGTAGATCACATAGCCGTTTTGCCGCACCTCAACGGTCGCATTTGTCTCCGCGATGCCACGCACTACAGGCGCATAGCCGATCTCGTTATCCGGTAACATGCCGATATCGGAATTGATCTGAGCGCCGCGAAAACGCACGCTATCGAATATCTCGCCCTGACTGTAGAGTTCGCCAATGGCGAACTTACTCTTGAGACTCGACAGGTCGTGCTCGGCATAGTTGCGGTTACTACGAAAGCTGCTTTTGCTGCCGGTGCCGCCGGTCCATGCTGACTCGTTGCGCAGACGCCAGCCCGAGACATTGAAACCGCTGCGCAGACCGAGGTAGCGATAGTCGCTACGGTTGCCGTTCGAGTCGTTACGACTTAAGTTGGCCTGATAATCGGTATAGAAGGCGGTTAGGCCCTGATCCCACAGGGAGGGGTCAACATAGCCGTGCACCTGACGTTTTACGTAAATCTGCGGCACGCTGATTTCCAAGGCCAGGCGAGTCACCTCGAACTCTAGTGTCGCGCCCTTGATCAACTCAACCAGATCGACGATCTGTGAAGGGTTGGGGTTAGTCGGAATAACGCCATCTTTCTCTAGGCGCTGAGTATCGATCCCTAACTCTTCGAGGAGGGACAGTCGAATGATCGGCTTTACCTTACCAGAGCTACTGTCGAGGCTGAAGCTGATATCCTGACGCTTAGACAGTGACTGGTTCAAATAGATGTCAACATTGTAGATACCCGGTTGTACCGTATTGCCCTGTTCAAAATACTTAAGGTCAATCGAAGTGCCTGCTTTATTCAAGAACAGTTCATTGAATTGCACCTCTATTGCCGCTGCCCGTGCTGTAACCCCCAAGGCTATGACGCACGAAACTCCGGGCAGGAGTACAGCGTTAACTTTACTAGTTTTCCTAACGTTTGTTAAAGTTGGCATGTGACCACCCGCCAGCCTGATCTCTGATATTTTCAGAGATCAAACTTTTTATTAATAAACTGCCTAGACTTTACCCGTGATTAGTATTAGCCCGAAGTGGCGTTCGAAACGTGCTAGTGGCTCAATTTTATTGAGTGAGTGTCATGACCGCCATAATCATTAATACTGTTGAATTCTATGGTCGTGGGCTTGACCATTTTACTGGCGGCCAGTCCTTGTACGTTGAAGACTTGCGTCTTGCCAGGGGCAATCATGCCGGCGGAGACGGGGTAGCTAACAGAACCGTTGTGGAGCGTGACGCTGGCGAAAGAGACGTGGAACGCCGAAGGGTTGCGTACTTCAACAGCGGCTTTGCCTGACTGCTCGACCAGACGCCAATGCAGTTGTTGTGGGGCTTCATCGGGCTTGCCCACTAGGCTGATTGGTCTATAGAACAGCTTCAGTCGCTGGCGCACAGCAATCTGCAGGCTGTTTTCGTCTTTGGATTTCTGCGGGATCTCCTGAACATTCAGCCTGAACAGCGACTCCTTATCGCCAGGCAAATGTTCGCCGGAGTAAAAGATTCGCAGCAACTGTTGTTTGTTACCTCCCAGACGAATGAGCGCCGGCGTTATCACGAATGGTACATTTTGTACGCCATCTTTAACCTCGGGTTCGATCCAGGACTGGATCATGATGTCTTGCGTGCCCTGGTTCATCACCATGATGGAGGCTTCCTTGGTAGGCTCCGTGTATAGCACCCGAGTTCCGCCCAGCATGATTCCCGCATTGGCCAGCGAGTTGAAGCAGGTCAGCGCGCCGAGCAGTGCCACTTTTGCAAACATCATCGTTTTCATCGACAACTCTGTGGATAGCTAAGGATGGTCTGAAGTAGCCCCTGTTTTCCGGCTACTTCGCCATCGACACTTTCAAAAAACGGTAGCCGCTCAAATCCCGGTCAAACCTGCCGTCTATTTCAGCCTTTTTTGCCGCTGCAAGCACCTCGCAGCAGTCACTTCACTCTTCACGGACGCACCTCTCCTGCATTGGAGAGCAAATGTCGACGCGCCATCCAAATGTTCGACAGGGCGAACAGCGTCA
>CAACWQ010000591.1_pt1 | contig 31106 bp, 20 predicted proteins | sample 2275681 | NCBI WGS metagenome assembly CAACWQ01 (sample SAMEA5312463, study PRJEB27640) | indoor metagenome | biome: indoor environment; feature: controlled; material: polymer furnished wood metals | place: Austria | collected 2011-04-21
CCTTAGGCAGCACCCCAGATGACCAGAGCCTTCAAGGTCATGCCGCTAACCCGGTGGTTCATCCCAAAGTGCGATTCGCGCCCGGAGGCTCGCACGGTCATTCGCCAGAATGATGGACGCCCTCTAAACAATCCGCCTAGTGCGGCTGCCCGCTAACCCTTTAGCCCTGCAGCAACGAACCTGCTCGGCCAACGTTTTGCGCCAACCGTTCGCCCGTCTCTTTTTCCAGAAAAGAGACGGGCACTTCTAGCACTGCTGCAGCCCTGATCGCACATGGCTTTGCGGCATTCCCCCTCGTGACAATCGGCGTGACAAACGCCGATGTCACCAGCAACAGCGCTGTAGATGATGGTGCCGCAGACCAGGGAATGGACTGCACCTGACTGACAGTCAGGCATGCCCCGGTCATCGCAGTGCTGCTTGCACCCGGCTCAGGATCTCGCGGCGCTGGTCTCGTCACCCAGTGCAGCCTCCACCCGCCCACCGCTATCGGTGCTCAGGAGGCCAGATCATGAGATGCCCTTGCTCCTGGTCGTAAGGAGCCGCCAGTCCCGCGTCAGTGGACACCCTCACAGGTCGCAGGGGCCTTGATCCCTGATAACACTCAGCATTCTTGGCGGGATGACGTGAGGGAGAGATCGGTAATTTATGGAGGACGGCTATGCAACTGCGCGAGGTACAAGGCCCACCACGCCCCTTGTTGGAACAGCAGATTCCGCCCCTACCCTACCCGGTCGTGGCGCTAGGCGATCTATTGGGGCCTGCCGTGGAACGCATGGCCGATGTGATCGGCGTGCCCTGCGCCATGGCCGCGCAATCTGTTCTAGCCACGGCAGCTTTGGCGAGCCAGGCGCACGCCAATGTTCACCTCGACGGTCGAATTTATCCGTTGTCGCTGTACTTGCTGACGGTGGCTTGCTCGGGTGATCGCAAAAGCGCGGTGGACCATATTGCGCTGCAGGCCGTACGCGACTGGGAAAGACAGCAGTGGATCGCCTATGGCGAACAGCTCAAGGCGCACCGAGCTGCAATGAGCCTCACCGCGAAGTCACCGACCTCGAAAAAGTCAGCACAACTAGCGCTGGACGCCCAACCTGAACCCATCCAACCGAGACTCCTCAGTGCTGAGCCGACCATTGAGGGCCTGGTCAAAAGCCTGTGCCACGGCTTGCCCAGCATGGGTCTGTTCAGCGATGAAGGCGGCCAGTTTTTGGGCGGCAGCACCATGAGCAAGGACAACATGATCAAGGCGATCACTCATTTGTCGACGCTCTGGGACGGCAGCCCGATTGATAGGTCGCGCGCGATGGCTGGGGAAAGTCTGCGTGCCTATGACCGCCGCCTCAGCATGCACTTGATGCTTCAACCCCGCCTGGCCGAGCGCCTGCTTCAGGACGCTGATATCAAAGACCAGGGCATCCTGGGGCGCTGCCTGATCAGTTGGCCCGAGCGCCTGGTTGGACAACGGCTTTACAAAGCCATCGACCTGACCCGAGATCTAAAGGTGCACCTTTACCAGCAGCGTATTGCCGCACTGATGCAGAAACCTTGGTCACGCCATAAAGACAGCGGCCTCAACCCTGTAATCCTAGAGTTAAGCCCCCGCGCCCGTGAAGCATGGATTGCCATTCACGACACCATTGAATGCGAGTCTGGGGAATTCGGCGAGCTGGTCAACGTGCAAGCTGCTGCGGGCAAAGCCGCCGCGAACGTACTACGCATGGCTGGTGTGATGGCGGTGGTTGAGGAATCGACTGTATTGGAAGACATGCACATTCAGCGCGCCTCCACGCTGATGGATTACTACCTGGCCGAGAGCCAACGCCTGACTGAACAGGAACCACTGAATAAGCTTCGCGCAGAGGCTGATTGCCTGCTGCGCTGGTTGATAAAGAAGAACTGGCCACCGTTTCGCCTCCGCGATCTCACGCGCAACGGCCCTCGCTTTGCCCGTAAAAGCACGCGGCACACCTTCGAGTTGTTGCTGCAACTGGTTGCCCATAACTGGCTGGACAATGACGGGGACATATTCGAGGTGCGCCATGTTCCGACTCAATGACGCCGTGCGCCGCTATCGAGCGCAACATCGCTCGCCGACCGAGTTACGGTGTGTCGCCGCCACTGCCACCACTTTGTCGCCACGTGCCAATCCAGATGCGGCGGGGGTTGTCGCCAGTGTCGCCGCTGTCGCCGCTCCAACACCTGAGTCAATCGACCTCGCTCAGCTCATCGAGCAGTTGCAAGAAGAAGGGGCTCTCCTGCAACACAGCGAAAATGCCCTTTTCATCCGCCCAGCACACTGGGGGCAGTTGGAGAGCATCGGCCACCACTGGAAAGCCCTGCTAGTGCACCTACAAACCAACGATCAAGGTGAAGACAGTGGCGCTGGTCGGCCGGCATGACGGTCGCAATTTTGGCTACGGCCGCCAACTGAGCTACGCCGGTCGGCAGGCACTGGAAGATCTGTTCGCCGGCGGCCACTTCGCCACCGTCAAAGCGCATAGCGATCGCTGGCAAGCCTTCGTGCGCTGGTGCCGGTCAGAGGACGGCCCTGGCTATAACGATGCGCGCCAGATTGATCGACAGACACTGCAAGACTACGCCGCATACCTACGCCAACAGATCCAGCAAGGCGAACTGTGCATCGCCACCGCGCAGAACCGCCTGAGCAGCGTCAACCGCACCCTCGCTGCGATGCGCGGTGATCAGGACGTGAGAATCATCAGCCCGAGCCAGGCGTTGGGACAGCAGCGCTCCACAGTCCGCACGCGTGCGCCGGATGGCCAAGACCAACAACAGGTGCAGCGATTGCTGCAGGTGCTGGTTGAACAAAAGCAGGAGCGGGTGGCCGCAATTGTCATGTTGGCCCGAACTACCGGTATGCGCCTGCGCGAAGCGATCCTAGCGGACCTGCCGCGCTTGCACCGAGAAGCCAAACACTTGGGCCGCATCAATATCCAGGACGGTACCAAAGGCGGCCGCTCAGGGGCATCAGCGCCACGCTGGATCATCGCCACTGAACAAGTTAACGCGGCGCTCCAACTAGCGCGTGATGCGTCGCCGCCCCGTAGCCGCAACTTGCTGGCCCGCGACGAAAGCTACGCTGCATTCCTGCAACAGACCGTGCTCCCCGCCCGCGAAACGCTGCATGAACACGGGCTGAAGGGTTTCCATGAACTGCGAGCAGCTTATACCTGCGAGCGTTATGAGCAACTCACAGGCCACGCCGCTCCGGTCAATGGTGGTCACTGCTATCGCATTGACCGCGGCCTCGATCAACAGGCGCGCCAACAGATCAGCCTTGAGCTCGGACATAACCGGATCTATGTGGTTTCGGCCTACATTGGAGGTCGAGCGTGAGCAAGCCCTTCGATATGGCGCTATTCCTGAGCGGCGTATTAACTGGCTCGAAGGCCACTCAGCAACGCCACCTACGGCAAGCCCGAGTCATGCAAATGGCCATTCAACAGCGATGGCAGCGAGACAATCCCTGGACCTGGCAGCTCAAACATGTTCGCTGGTTCCTCACCCAGTACCTGAAAAACCATTCCGACGCCAGCCGGTTCTACTACGGACTAACGGCCCAGTTGATCTGGAAACGGCTAGCCCAGCATCAAATGAGTCGACCTTGATCAGATTAGACAGCCACATCCAAGCAAATTGGTAAATAATTTTACTGTACAGATATTTACGCAGTCTGTTCATTCAGACATTATCGCGCTGAAATCCTGATCTGACCTTAAAATGCTCAACCTCAAACACGAAGTCCTGCTCCGCCTGCGCGCCATTGAGCTGATTGCTTTTTGGGAAGGGCGTCTGATTACTACCCAATTAGTCGATTGGTTTGGTATTACTCGGCAGCAGGCCTCTGCGGACATCAATCGATACATTACAGAGCTCAACGAGGGCGCGCTGACTCATAATCCTGCGGTCAAAGGCTATGTTCCAGCTGCAGGCTTTCAGCCGGTACTGACGACTGGACACGTCAATGAGTATCTGGAAATGCTCGTGAGTCAGGGCTGGCAGCCAATGGCTCAGGTGCTGGAGTCTCACCCTGGGGTTGCCACCGTCCAGTTGCCCGACCGTGCAATTCGACCGGAGGTTGTGCGCGAGGTAGTCAGGGCTTGTCGTGGGGGAACTAGTCTCAGAATTCTCTACGCCTCAATGAGCAACCCCGCGCCACACGAGCGAGTCATTTCTCCCCACACGCTGGTTTACACGGGCTTCCGCTGGCATGTGCGCGCCTGGTGTCACAAGCGGGGGGACTTTCGTGATTTTCTGCTGTCTCGTATTGATCGCACGCCCAGGCCTTGTGATGACCCGGCGCCTAAGCTGGAAAGCGACTGCCTTTGGCAAGAGACGATTTCTCTTACGCTCATCCCCAATGTGCTGCTTAGCGACTCCCAGAAAACCTTGGTCGAGCGCGACTTCGCTATGCCGGAAGGGCGCTTACAACTGACCGTACGCAAGGCTCTGGCCCACTACACCCTGCAGCGCTTTCAGGCAGCAATTACCGAGGACGACGCCACCCGAGTGCGGACGCATCCGCTGCAACTATTACCAACGGATCGCAGAAAACTTGAACCTCTTCTCTTTGGTGGAGGCCAGGGGTGAGCGTGCAGGGTTTCAGTTATGACTCCGACCTGATTGGCGGCTCGCTGCAGGTTCGAGAATCTCGCATTGTGGCCGACCTGCTGCTGCAGAACGTCAGCACCGAGCAGTGGTACGAGGTCATCCAGCAGGAGAACCGGCTGCAGAAACGTACTCCCGCTTCGGCCAAGCGCGTTGCCCAGGCCTTACGCAAACGCTTGGAACGGCTGGACGCGGCCTTTTGGCGGGCTATTCGCGATGGTGACGATGAACTCGCCACTCAAGTGGTGTTCTGCTCGGCCCTAGAGCGTAACCTTCTTCTCGTCGAGTTCATCGAAACTGTCGTCCGGGATGCCTTTGTCACTCGTGCTGGAGTGCTTGAGCCCTACCACTGGAGCGAATTTTTGGATGAGCGCAGTCATCGAGATCCAGCCATCACCTCCTGGACTGAGTCCAGCCGCAAAAAGATGGCTCAAGTCGTCTACCGCATGCTGGCTGAAGTCGGTCTGTTGGAAAGTACGCGTAGCATGAGATTGCAAAATCTAAGGATCCGGCCAGAGGCCCGCGCATTGCTGGACGACAGCTACCGACAACGAATCAAGGCCTGCCTGGAAGTATCCAGCGCCGCTGCGCAGTAAGCGCGGAATCAAGGAGTCAGTGATGAATCAGCAGCTACAGGATCGGCTGAATCAGATCCCGGAAAAAATCCTCGCCGAGGAGTTCCTCAAGAGCCAAGGCCTTGGCAACGAGATCGGCTTCTGGATTTTCGACTATTTCCCCGAAGATGAGCTACAGGTGCGTGAGTATTTGGACTTCCTAGAGGGGCTCCTGGCCAAAAAGCACAGTCATCTCAAGGTTGCCCACATCAACCTGCTGCGGGCCATGCGCGAATACCTGGATCTGCGCAGCTTCACCGACAAGGCCATCCTGATGCAGAGGAGCAAGGGCGACCAGGCCTTGCTCAAGGCACTTTCCGGGCCTCTGCACATGGATAAGTTTGCTCCCTTCCTGATGGAGCACAGCGGCGCGGCTGAGCGCGATGTTGTCCTGATTTCAGGCGTCGGCTCTGTTTGGCCCGTCCTCCGAGCCCACAACCTGCTCAACAAGTTGCACGCGCTGCTCGGTCACAAGCCTTTGGTGCTGTTCTACCCCGGCCATTACTCAGGGCAGTCGCTGTCCCTGTTCAACCGTATCCCCAGCAACAACTACTACCGTGCGTTCAAGCTGGTGCCCTGATCAATAAGGACGATTGCCGTGAGCATTCAAGACATCTTCTCCAAGGAGCTCGACCGCCCCATCAATGGTGTGGTCAAAGCGGACCAGTCTGACGACGCCACCGTGTACCAAGAACTCGACGAGTATGTGGTTACCAACGAGCTGGAGAAGCATTTTCGCAGCTTCTTCGAGTCCTATGGCACCGACCTGACTGATCCTTCCATCGCCAACCGCGTAGGAGTATGGATCAGCGGCTTTTTCGGCTCGGGTAAGTCGCACTTTCTGAAAACCCTGTCCTACCTGCTGGCCAACATCAGGGCTCGGGATGCCCAGGGCAACACTCGTAACGCTGTTTCTTTCTTCGATGCCAACAAGCTGCGCGATGCGATGATTCGCGCAGATATCGACAAGGCTGTCGCCAATAGCGCCGATGTGATCCTCTTCAACATCGACAGCAAGGCGAGTTCCAACGACGCCGGCAACCCGATTCTCAATGTCTTCCTGCGCGTTTTCAACGAGCATCAGGGATTCAGCGGCGACCACCCACACATCGCCCACATGGAGCGCCACCTAACCCAGCGTGGCGTCTATGAACGCTTTGTTGAAGTCTTCAACGAATCTACCGGTTTGGTCTGGGCCGAAGAGCGCGACGGCTACCAGTTCTATCAGGACGATATCGAGAAGGCCCTGACGCAGGTGTTGGCTCTGTCCGCCGAAGCGGCGCACAAGTGGTTCGAGGAGTCCGAGCAGACTTTCAGCGTCTCGGTCGAGAACTTCTGCCATTGGGTACGCGAGTACCTCGATGCCAGGCCGGCCAAGCACCGTGTTCTGTTCCTGGTGGACGAGGTCGGCCAGTTCATAGGAAGCGATACCCGCCTGATGCTGACCCTGCAGACCATCACCGAAAACCTCGGCACCATCTGTAAGGGACGCGCATGGATCATCGTCACCTCCCAGGCCGACATGGATGCGGTGCTCGGTGAGCTCTCGGCCTCCAAGGCCAACGATTTCTCCAAGATTGCCGGACGCTTCAAAACACGCCTGTCGCTGTCTAGCTCCAACACCGATGAAGTGATCCAGAAGCGCCTGCTGCGCAAAACGGCGGAGGCCGAAACCGAGTTGCGCGCTCTGTGGGGGCAGAAGGGCGACATTCTGCGCAACCAGATCACCTTCGACCGTTCCGGTCCGACGCTGCGGAGTTACGACGGTCCGGAGAGCTTCATCGCCAACTACCCCTTTGCGCCTTACCACTTTCAATTGGTGCAAAAGGTCTTCGAGGAAATCCGCAAGGTCGGTGCCACTGGCGCGCATCTGGCCTACGGCGAGCGCTCTATGCTCGATGCCTTCCAGATGGCAGCCTTGTCGATTGCCAACAAAGGCATTGGCGCTTTGGTGCCTCTGTACAGTTTCTACCATGCGGTGGAAGGCTTCCTCGACACAGCCGTCAAGCGCACTATCGACCAGGCCGGGGAAAACACTGTACTCGATACGTTCGATGTACAGATACTGCGCACCCTGTTCATGATTCGCTATGTCGATCTGATCAAGGGCACGCTGGACAACCTCGTCACCCTGTCCATCGAGCAGGTCGACGAAGACAAGCTCGCCCTGCGCCGCCGTATCGAAGAAACCCTGCAGCGCCTGGAGAAAGAGAGCCTGATCACCCGAAACGGTGAAGAGTTCGTCTTCCTCACCAACGAGGAGCGCGATATCACCCGCAAGATCAAGGCCACTGAAATTGCCTCGTCCGATGAGAACAAGGCTCTCGCTGATCTGATCTACAAGGACTTGCTCAAGGACAAGAACAAGTTCCGCTATAGCATCAACAAGACCGACTACAGCATCGGTCGCTACCTCGATGGCCATAGCCTGGAAGGCCGCTATGAGCATGACCTGCGCGTCGAGGTGATCTCACCGCTGGATCTGGATTACGCCCTTTACGGTGAAGCTGGCTGCCTCAACAAAAGCAACGAAGCGCCCACTGGCATGGCGCTGTTCAAGCTGCCGGACAACAAGGAGCTCTTCATCGAGCTACGCACCTGGCTGAAGACCAACAAGTTCATTCGCCTCAATGACGACGGCAGCCAGCCCGAGCTGAGCAAAATCCTCGCCGACCGCGGCCGGGAGAACCAAGAGCGCAAGAAGCGTCTGCGCCTAACGCTCGAAGAGCTGATCGAGCGCGCCGAAGTCTACGCACTGGGCCAGCACCTCAAAATGTCCGGCAGCAACATTCAGAGCAAGTTCGACGAGTCCTGCCAATACCTGCTGGAGAATACCTACACCAAGCTGGGTTACCTGAAGGTGCTGCAGCAGGAGCCCGAGCGCGAGCTCCATGCCATCCTGCGCACAGACGACATTGGCCAACTGGGCCTGACCCTCGAAAGCGAGGAAGGCAATCCGAAGGCAATTAAGGAAGTCGAGCAGTTCATCACCCTGCGCGCCTCTGGAAATGACCGCTTGCTGGTGGCTGACATCATCGAGCGCTTCAGTAAGCGGCCCTATGGCTGGCCGGACGGCGAGATCCTGCTGATACTCGGCCGCCTGGCTGCGACCAGCCGCATCTCCTTTCATGCTGCCGGCCCCAGCCTGCCGCTGCCGGATGCCTTCGACTACCTGAACAACAGTCGCAAGCGCCGGGAAATCTCGGTGCAGAAAAAGCGTCAGACCGATGAAGTGCTGCTCAAGCAGGTGCGCAACCTCAGTCAGGACTTGTTCAACGCCCTCGGCCCTGCTGGCGAGAAGGAGTTGTTCGAGTATTACCGTGGCCATTTCGAGACCTGGCTGAGCAACCTCAGGAACTACAAGAGCAAGACCGATGTTGGTCACTTCCCCGGCAAGGCGGTTATCGAGCAGGCCCTGCTCAGCCTGCAGCGCCTCTTTAGCAACACCGATAGCGTCGACTTCTTCAAGGCCGTGGTCGACAAAAAGGACGACTACCTGGATCTGGAGGAGGACTACCGCGACCTCCATGAGTTCTTCACCAATCAGCTGCATACCTGGCAGCAGCTGCAACAGGCCCTGCGTCGCTTTGACAAGAACAAGCCTGCTCTGGAAAAGGACGACAAGGCCCGCACGGCCCTTCTTGAGCTGCAAGCCATCGAGCAGAGCGCTGCACCCTACAACCAACTGCACAAGGTAGCCGGCCTGGTGGAGGCAGTGGAAGCGATCAATGCTGCGATCCTCACTGAGAAGCGCGAACATGCCCTGGCCCGTGTCGACGAGAAGATTGCCCAGCTGCAGGCTGAAATCGCCAAGAGCGGTATCGAAACGGCAGAGCTGAGCAATCGCCTGCTGCGCCCGCTGCAGTTGGTCAAGGCGGATCTGGAAACTGAAACCAGCATCGCCAATATCTACCTGCTGCAAACCCAGACCGCTGACGAGCGCCTGCAGGACGGTGTGTTCGAGTTGGAGCGAGCTATCCAGGTCGAAGCAGAACGCCAGCAAAAGCTCCAGCAGGATCAGGCCAAGGACGTGCAGTCCGGCAATTCTGCTTGCGGCGCCAAGGAAGATAGACCGGCTTACTTATCACCAACACCCAAACCGGTGGCGCCGCCGAAGCCGGTGGTCGAGGTGGCCGCCACCAGCGTCTTTAATAAGCTCGGTAGCGGCCTGTATCTGGAAAGCCAGGGCGATATCGACCGCTTTGTCGATGCACTCAAGTCCGAGCTAGAAAGCGCCATCAAGCAAGACAAGCGGATTCGTATCCGCTGACTCGGCGCAGCCTCGAGGGGCGGCCACCTCCAGGCTGCCGCTCTTCGCCAACACCGGCTCAAGAAGAATTAGGGAAAGCCAGCATGAATACCAACAACGTCAGAAACTACGCCCCCAAGGCACGCACGGCCTTTATCGCTGCCATGACCAAGCGCGCTGCACTATTTGGCATCCGTGAATCCAGCATCCCCGCCATGGGCATCGTCCCGCTGGAGCAGAAGGGTGATATAGCGCTGATCGGCGACCACGCGTTTCCGGTCGACATCATTCGCCCGCGTGCCGCGCTGGTGAAAAAGGTCGAGCAACTGGGCTTTGCCCAAGCCATAGAGCAGGCTGCGTATAGCTGGTTCAACCGTCTGTGCGCCATCCGCTATATGGAACTCAAGGACTACCTAGACCACGGCCGCCGCGTGCTCAGTGCAGCCGATGGCAGTGCTGCCACACCGCAGATTCTCGACGACTGTCTGGAAATTGACGTGCCGGGCCTCGACAAACAGCGCATTACCGAGCTGAAGCTCGACGGCACGAAAGACGAAGAACTCTACCGTGAACTACTGCTCGCCCAGTGTCACGCTCTGCATCAGGCCATGCCGTTCCTCTTCGAGGCGGTGGATGACGCCACCGAGCTGCTCCTGCCGGACAACCTGACCAAAACCGACTCACTGATACGCGAGCTGGTCAGTGCCATACCTGAAGAAGACTGGGCCGACATCGAGATTATCGGCTGGCTCTACCAGTTTTACATCTCGGAGAAGAAGGATCAGGTCATCGGCAATGTGGTCAAGTCGGAAGATATTCCGGCCGCTACCCAGCTGTTCACACCCAACTGGATAGTCAAGTACATGGTGCAGAACTCGCTGGGTGCGCAGTGGTTGGCGACCTATTCTGACTCGCCGCTCAAGGCCCAGATGGAGTACTACATCGAGCCTGTCGAGCAGACCGACAACGTCAAGGCGCAGCTCGCGGCTATCACGCCCGATGCCCTCAATCCCGAAGAGCTGACCCTGATCGACCCGGCCAGTGGCTCCGGTCACATCCTGGTCGAGGCCTATGACCTGTTCAAGGCCATCTACCTGGAGCGGGGCTACCGCCAGCGCGATGTGGCGCAGCTGATTCTACAAAAAAACCTGTTCGGTCTCGACATCGACGGCCGCGCCGCCCAGCTGACCGGCTTTGCCCTAATGATGAAGGGCCGTGCCGATGACCGTCGCCTGTTCGAGCGTAGGATCAAGCTCAATGTCATGGCACTGGTGGACAGCACAAGCTTGGATCCAGATGTATTGACTAGCAGTGTAAAACTGGCGGATTACGGACTGCAGCTGGGCGATCTCACAGAACTGAAGCGGCTGTTCGAGCACGCCACGACCTTCGGCTCATTGATTCATGTGCCGGCTGGGCTGGTGAAGAAGCTGCCGGGCCTAAAGCAGATTTGCGACGCGAGCACTCAGGACCTGTTTGTAGCGGATGAGCTCAAAAACTTGGGGCCGCTGGTGCGGCAGGCTGAGTTGCTAGAGGCGCAGTACGATGCGGTGGTGGCGAATCCACCATATATGGGAAGCGGCGGGATGAACGACCGCCTGAAAAAGTACGCTAAAAATAATTTCCCCAATGCAAAGAGCGACCTATTTGCATGCTTTATCGAACGTGGATACATGTTCGCGAAAGCTAGTGGACATAACTCAATGGTCACTATGGAAAGCTGGATGTTCCTGTCTAGCTACGAAAAATTCAGACACTCAGCCCTTCAGCGGCATACTATTCGGAATTTGGCTCACTTTCCATACGACGGAAAACAGCCAACTGCGATGGGTATAAATTTTGGGGTAGCTGTAATGACCTCTCAAAACACCCACATTGCAGGCTATCTTGGTCATTTCTGCTGTTCGCGACACTACGAGCTAAATGATAACGGCGTACCTATCAAATTTCCAACACCTAATGAACGCCAGAAATTCGTTGGCTCCGACGATTTTAAGAGCATCCCCGGCAGCCCTATCGCCTATTGGGTGAGTTTGAAGGTTATTGATGGGTTCTCTAAATTCCCGCCGCTATCAAATTTCGTGGACACAAGGATTGGTCTGATTACTGGGGAAAATGAGAGATACATTCGAAATTGGTCGGAGGTTGACTTTCATGCAATAGGTTTGGGCCTTGAAACCAGAGAAGCTGCAGAAAAATCAGGGCGCAAATGGTTCCCCCAGTCTAAGGGTGGGGACTACCGTAAGTGGTTTGGCAACAACACTACAGTGCTTGATTGGTCAAATGATGGGCACGAGTTGCAGACCCGCCTGCATTCTTCAGGAACCAGAACGCTTGCTCATAACTTTAATCTTGATCGTATCTTTGACGAAGCGGTTACCTGGACAAAAATCTCGTCAGGCGCATTCAGCCCTAGATTTCAGCCATCTGGGTATCTTTTTAATGACGCTTCAAGCAATGCATTTCCAACGAATGTAAACAGCTACTTCTGCCTAGCACTGCTTTGCGCTGCTACAACGCAACCAGTTATCAGTGCACTCAACCCTACACTCAACTATCTGCCCGGCACGATAGGGAGTGTTCCTACTCCGACAGAACAAACGTTGATGGGGGCAGTGCAGCAGATCGCTGAGCGGGCTGTAAATTTTGCCCGAGATGACTGGGATAGCTACGAACGTTCCTGGGACTTTCAATCACTACCGATCTTGACGGCCTCCTCTGAGCCTGTGTCCACCCTCGAATCCAGTTACATCGCCTGGATCGCTCGTAACCGCAACACTATCGCCGAGCTGCAACGCCTGGAAGAGGACAATAACCGCCTCTTTATAGAGGCCTACGGTTTGGCGGAAGAGCTTACCCCCGATGTGCCTATTGAGCAGATCACCCTCACGATCAACCCGGCCTACCGCTATAGCGGCAAGCTCAGCGAAGCTGAGCTGTGGACGCGCTTTCGTGAAGACAGCATGCGAGAGCTGGTCTCCTTTGGTGTTGGCTGCATGCTCGGCCGTTACAGCCTGGATGAACCAGGTCTGATCTACGCCCACAGTGGCAATCATGGCTTTGATCCCAGTCGCTATACCAGCTTCCCGGCCGATGCAGACGGCATCTTGCCACTCACCGATTACGAGTGGTTTGCCGACGATGCAGCCAATCGCCTAGTCGAGTTTGTTTCGGTGGCCTGGGACAAGACCCACCTCGAAGCCAATCTGCGCTTCCTCGCCGACAATCTTTCGCCGAAAAAGACCGAATCCAGCCACGAAACCCTGCGTCGCTACCTCTGCGACAACTTCTTCAAGGATCACCTGCAGAGCTACAAAAAGCGCCCGATCTACTGGCTGTTCAGTAGTGGTAAGCATAAAGCCTTCCAGTGCCTGATCTACCTGCATCGATATAATGAAGGGACCTTGGCGCGCATGCGTACCGAGTACGTCATTCCGCTGACTGCCAAGTTCAACACCTATGCCACTAAACTTGAGCAAGACATCGAAGCCAGTACCAGCACCGCTGAGAAAAAGCGTCTGGAAAAAGAGCTTGCAGCCCTGCACAACCAGCAAGCCGAACTCGCCACCTTCGACGAGAAACTCCGCCACTATGCCGACCAGCGCATCAGCCTCGAGCTGGATGAGGGAGTGAAGGTGAACTATGGCAAATTTGGTGATTTGCTAGCGGAAGTGAAGGCTGTAGCCGGGGATAAGGTGGAGTAAAGCGATGACGGCTCAGAATAACTACTTGGCCTCGCTCAATACCTGCAAACGGATCGCCAAAGAAGAATATAAGATTGTGCAGGGGCACTTTGAGCAGTGCGACACCATTATTGATGCATTGAGTAAAAAACTGCAGGGCGTGATTGAACATGGCAGCCAGACGCTAACCGAAGACAAAATGGTGGAGGATGGCCTGAGAAACATGCTGCAGGATCTTGAGAGAGACTACGGAAAGCTTCTCTCGAGAAGAAACGCCAATCTCGCCAAGCAGAAACGAAGCCTTGATTGCTTTAATGTAATGTTATTTGGCCGAACGATGGCTGGCAAGAGCACTATTCGTGAGGCTATCACTAGAGGGGACGGCCAGACCATTGGTAAAGGAGCGCAAAGAACAACGCGCGACGTTAAAGAGTACGAATGGAACAACTTGAGGATAATCGACACCCCTGGCTTCGGAGCCTACAACGGCCAGGAGGACACGCAGATTGCCCACGAGATCCTTGAACAGTCAGACGTCGTTCTTTTCATGCTCAACAGCGACAGCATCCAAGAATCGACCTTTGTTGAGCTTGAACATGTTTATAAGCTTAACAAACCCTTGATCTTCGTATTGAACATGAAGAAGGATCTGGAGAATGACGGTAACCGGCGACGGGCATTGAAGAGCCCGGAAAAATATATTTTCAAAGAAGAAGATATCCAGGGACATGCTGACCGATTAAAGAGCCTCGCCGGCCGTGCAGGCATCAATCCAAGCACAGTCCGAATCATCCCAATTCATGCCCAGGCTGCATTCTTGGCAACCATAGTGCCGGGGGAAGAAGGTTCGCAATTACATGAGCTGAGCCGAATAGATAAGGTTCTTAATGCGCTCATTGATGAAGTTGAAGGTAACGGGCCGATCCGTAGAGTCCAGACGTTTCTCGACTCAAGCCTTCATCATGTTGATGAACAGAGCTTACTCATCCTAAGCCAAAGGGATCGGCTCAACAAGCTCTTGCCACAGTATGAAAGTAGCCTCACTCGTATCTCCCAATGGAAGGTGAAAACTCTTCGTGATGCCCCACGATTGCTCTCAAAGGACGTAGATCTTGCGTTTAAACCACTAATTGACTCTGTGGCGGATTTTGTTGACGACCACATTGAAGATGATAATGCAGCAGGAGCTTGGGATCGTCATTACAAGAGCTTAAAAATTACAAAAAACATAGAGCAATCCGTACAAGCTTTGGCAGAACAGGTGGTGGAGGAGCTTCATGATTTTAATCGAGAGATGAATGAGGGTCTGGATATTACCTTGTCTTTTGAGGTTGCCCACAATGGGCAGAACTTCAGCGAGTCCGACTTCAAGCGTATAAACGGCTGGGGCTCTGCTATAGCTGGGGTTGTAAGCGCAATTGCCTTTTTAAATTCATGGAATCCTGTAGGCTGGGTGGCGGCTGGTATTGGCATAGTATTCTCAATATTTTCTTTTTTCTCTGATAGCCGTGCCAAAAAACTAAAAGAGGCCAAGTCTAAACAGCGCCAGGCTTTGCTTGAGGATATCGAGAAAAGTAAGAAAAAAATAAAATCCAATCTAGAAGCTTGGTTCGAAAAAAATATCTATCGAGCCACTATTTTACCAGCAGAACACAACCTATCTCTTCTTTGCCAAGCGCTTAGTAAATTTATAAGCAAGTTGGATAGCACCGACAGCCAACTCTACACTCTGAAGCACGAGATTAATTTTCGCCTACTAAATAAAGTCGCTTACGTAATCACAAAGCAACACCTTGCTCTACCAAAACCCATAAAAATAGTGAGAGCCCCTGGGTATGCCTGTTACTTCCTGATCTCGGATTACTTTCGAAACACTGAACTCCTTATGACTATGAGCAAAGCCATGAGAGAAAAAATAGTTGCAGTGTATAACACCAGCCTGGATAAAAAAATCCTCCATCTTTATAAGGGACTTGTAGAGGGAGTCGAATTTTCCGAGCAGGATAAAGTATCCGTGTTCGTCCAGAAAAAAAATCTTAGCAAAATCATTGGAAAAGACCACCGCCGAATAAAAATGGTGGCTGCGCTTTGCTCCTGTGAAATAACCCTCATCGTAATTTAAGGAGGAGTCATGAGCGAAATCGCTTACAGTGTTCTCAAAGAAAAAGTCGAAAGCCTTTACCAGCGCTCTAATGAACTATGGAGCGCCGGCAATTTCAAAGCATCGAAAGCAGAGTTCGATATTGATTTAGCCCCTTTGAATCTTGTTTTCGCCGGACAGTACAGCGCTGGCAAATCCTCTTTAATTAAGATGTTGACGGGCATTGAGCACATCAAAATTGGAGCCGGTGTAACAACAGATGTGGTCACTCAATATCAACATAAATCGTTAAATATTTGGGACACCCCTGGGATCCTTGCGGGCGAGTGCGAGCAACATGATGCTAAAGCACTCGAGGCCATATCGAAAGCAGACCTACTGGTATACGTAATCACCAATGAACTGTTCGACGATGTCGTGGGTGCCGCCTTCCGAAACCTTTGCTTTAACCAAGGTCGCGCCAAGGAGATGATGATCGTCATCAACAAATTTGAAAGCGACTCGGCCGACAAAGAGACCAAGATATCGGGCATCACTCAGGTGCTTGAGCCCAAAATCCCAGAGGACTTCCCCATCGTCTTCACTGATGCCCAGTCCTACTTCGACGCTTTGGATGAGGAAGACGAGCAAGAGCGTCAAGAGTTGTTGGCGCTTTCCAACGCTGAAGGGTTCACCAAAGCCATTGATGGTTTTGTCGCGCAACGTGGTCTATATGCCAGACTGACGACGCCGCTCCAGCAGCTTCAAATCAAGCTAGAGTCAAAAATTGACGAGCTGACCATTTCTGACCCGCTGCCAAAGGGCTTGGTTAGCCTGCTCACTCAAAACAAGCGCATTTTTCAAGCCAACAGGCGGGACCTGATCAAAAAGGTCGGGGCGGACCTAGACAAGCTTAATGGCCAGATTGTTGAGCAAGGAAACCGGCTTGCCGATGCTTTGGGTGGAGAGCAGGAAGAATTTGAAAAGGTACAGGACAGCTCAACTTACGAATGTGAGCGGCTCATAAATTCTGCTTTGGAGGATCTGCAGGTCACTGTAAACGAGTGCCTATCAGATCTTGAGGCTGAGTTAGTCGAGTTGGCGAATACCCCTGCTAGCTTGAAGATCAATGAAGCTCTGGAAGCTGCAAAGAATTTCAATCCTGAAGCCGAACAAGGGAAAGTCGGCAGCGTCTCCAAGGATGATCCCTTGAAGCTTAACAGTGCTCTCAGCCAGAGTATGACGAAGTCCGCAGAGAAAGGATTTTCCTTCCTTGCGAAAAGTGCTGTTGGCGATGCATCTAAAACAGGGCTCAAGTCAGTTTCGGGTAGCACGCTACACAACGCTATAAAAGAGATTGGCGGCTTCTTTGGCTACAAGTTCAAGGCTTGGGAGGCCGTGAAAATAGCTGAAAAAATAGGGAAGGGTGCGAAATTTCTAGGTCCGGCCATGGCGATTTTTGGGGTTGGCATGCAGATATATGACGACTATCAGCAGTCCGAGCATGCAAAAGAAATCCGTAAAATAAAGCGGGATATTCGAAAAAACTTTAAAGAATACAGCGATGCCGTGCGTAAGAGCATCGACGCGCAGCTGGAGAAACTACTTGATACCGGCTTTAATCTACCTATCACCAATATCGACGAAGCCCTCCATGAAATACGCTCACAGGCTGAGGGTAAATCAGATAGCACTAATGTGCTGCGGGCTCAACTGGATGGAGTCATAAATTTACGCGCCGAAATTCAACGCGCCTATTGAGATCTCCGAGCGTAATTTTCATGTCTGGGACATTGTGCTAGGCCAAGGATTGATTTAATGGATACGCAACAACTGACCCAAGGCCTGCGGCAGGCTTTTTTCGCGGAAAACCACCGCATCGTCTTCTGGTACGACCCTGAGCAGAGTTTTGTGAGCGAGCTGGAGCAGCTCGATCTGCCCGATGTTCAGGTGCTGAACATGCAGGGCGAGTCCACCTTTGGCATCAAGCTCAAGCTGGAGCTTGAGGACGCCAAGGGGAAGTACCTACTGTACTTCCCCTGTGCCGAGCCGAATGCCAATGATGACTGGCTGCTGGATATCAAGCTGTACTCGCGCAGCTTTTATGCGGACAAGATCTCGCTGATATTCAACGATCTGGGGCTGCAACAACAGAGCTTGCGTGAGCATTTAGCTGCGCGCGAGCGCTTCCTCAGCAATAAGAGCCGCTTGGTCAGCCTGAAACGATTGATCCAGCCCAGCGACACTGAGCAGGCGCTAGATCTGGCGATGATAGCCGTGGTGTTGGGGGCTAACGCCAGTGACATCATGGCGCTGCTCTGTACCATGGCTGTGACTGTGGTAAATGATGACCTGGGCCTGGAGCATAATCCCCCAGTTATCGACGAGCTGTACAAGTTTGGCCTGATGCCGGCATTGCTCCAGGCGCTGCGGGATGAAGTTGGCTACCCGGCCAGTGTCGAGGAAATCAATGGCGAAAAGTCGTTCAGCTTCGGACATTTCCTGATTCGTCTGCTGGCTACCGGCTTCTGCGAAAGTGTCGGCGACATCCCAGACTGGGCTTCTGCTATTGCCATCCCGTCTGCCAATGCTCGGGCTACTTCTCGGGCGCTGCTTTCGCGCTGGCGGGATAGTTCGCGTTACTACAAGGCTTACGACGAAATCTCCAGCTGGGTCGCAGAGGCTCTGCATATCGGGCAGAAGATAGGTGAGATTCCGCTGGAGACGCTGGCCAACGTCGCCACCTTCGAGGCCGTCGAGCGGCAGATCATCGTCGATCTGAGCAAGGCCATTCCGAAGTCGGATCCGCGCGATCTGGGCCTGTTCTCGAAAATCATTTCCGAACGCTTGGATAACTACTGGGCCTCGCGTCACAAGGACGACGAGATCCGCCGCAAGTACCGCCTTCTCTACTCCGCACTGTCAGCGGCGATTGATCTCTTCAACCTGCGTCAGCAGTATGCCGCTGGGTTCCATTTCGCAAGTACCGAAGCAATCTACAAGGCCTATGAAAGCGGGCTGTATCGCTTTGACAGGGCTTATCGCCACTATTTTGCGGCCTCCCAGCGCACTCATGTAGAACTGCTGAAGAAGCTCGATGAAGCCGTCGAGCAATGTTACGCCTACTGGTACCTCGACCAACTGGGCCGAAGCTGGGGCGACAAGGTAGAGGCCGAGAAACGGCTGGAGCACTGGAAGATCGCCGGAGTACCCAGCCAGCAGAATTTCTTCGATCATTGGGTGCAGCCACAATTTGTGAAGAACCGCAGCAAGCGCCTGGTTGTGATCATCAGCGACGCATTCCGATATGAGGCTGCGGTTGAACTGCGTGACCGAATCAATGAAAAACGATACAGCGAGGCAAACCTCGCCAGTCAGCTTGGCGTGCTACCCAGCTACACAACATTGGGCATGGCCTCGCTACTGCCACACAACACTTTGGAGTATCGGGAAGGTGCCGTCGATACGGTGTTCGCAGATGGGCAATCCACCGCCGGCACAGTGCAGCGAGACAAGATCCTTGCTCAGCACAATGGCATGGCAGTGACGGCCGACCAGGTCAAAGCCTGGTCACGAGATGAAGGCCGAGAAGCACTGAAAGATCAGCAACTAATCTACGTCTATCACAACGTCATCGACGACCGTAGCGACAGTGGTGGCCCATCCGAGTCGGACACGTTCCACCATGTGGAAGTCGCCATTGAGGAGCTGACCGAGCTGACTCGTAAGGTCCTCATGCACTTCAACACCAGTACGGTGCTGATTACTGCCGACCATGGTTTTCTATTCCAGCAGAGCAAACTGGAAGTCGCTGATCGCACCACACTTACAGAGAAGCCCGAGAACGCGATCAAGAGCAAGAAGCGCTACGTCATAGGGCACACCCTGCCCGCAGCCAAAGATGTATGGCAGGGCTCCACCAAGCAGACAGCAGGTACAGCCTCGGATACCCAATTCTGGATTCCAAAAGGCGCGAACCGCTTCCACTTCGTTGGCGGTGCGCGTTTTGTGCATGGCGGTGCTATGCCCCAGGAAATTGTTGTACCGGTGCTAACAGTGAACCAGTTGCGCGGCGAGAAGGCCGAGAAGCGCACCAAACGTAAGGTGGGAGTGATTTCACCGAAGTCAGTGCTGAAGATGGTGACCAATATCCAACGCTTCGACCTGATCCAGACCGAGTCGATAAGCGAACAAGTATTGCCAATCACTGTGGCGGTCGCCATTTTCGAGGGTGAGCAGCCGATATCTAGTGAGGAGGTCGTGACCTTCGATTGTTCCACTGACTCGATGAGCGAGCGCATGAAGCAGGTGCGGCTGTCTCTGCTCGGTAGTGACTTCGACCGCAAAAAAGACTACTTCCTGATCATCCGGGACAAAGACCTCCATACAGAGTTGGAGCGCTATAGGGTCACCATCGATTTGGCCTTCACCGACGACTTTTTTTGAGAGCATGACACGCAATGGACACCTATCAGGACAAAGACCTGGATCAGCTTCTCAATGAACACTTCGCCGGGCGCGTGGTGCGCAAGGACCTGACCAAGCTGATTAAGGAGGGCGCTAACGTCCCCGTGTATGTGCTCGAATACCTGCTGGGTATGTATTGCGCATCGGATGACACCGAGGTCATCGAGCAGGGCCTAAAGAACGTCAAGACCGTGCTGGCCGAAAACTATGTGCGCCCTGACGAGGCCGAGAAGGTTAAATCTCTTGTGCGCGAGCGCGGCACCTACAAGGTGATCGACCGGGTAACCGTACGGCTCAACGAGCGCAAGGACCGTTACGAAGCTTCTTTCAGCAACTTGGGTATCAAGGACGCTGAAATTTCTGCAGGCACCGTTAAGGAGTACGAGAAGCTGCTGGTAGGCGGGATATGGGTAATTGCCACCTTGAGCTACTACCACGAGGAGGGCCAGAATGGCTCTCCCTTCGGCGTGACGCTGCTCAAGCCGATCCAGATGCCGAACATGAACATGCAGGAGCTTTTCTCGGGCCGGGCGGCACTGACCACTGAGCAGTGGCGTGAGGCTCTGATTCGCTCCATCGGTATGGAACCCTCTACCTTGGATGGGTCCGTGCAATGGCACTTGCTGGCTCGCATGGTTCCCTTCGTCGAGAACAACTACAACGTCTGCGAGTTGGGACCGCGTGGCACCGGTAAGAGCCATATTTACAAGGAGTGCTCGCCCAATAGCATGCTGGTGTCCGGTGGGCAGACCACGGTGGCCAACCTGTTCTACAACATGAGCAGCCGACGGATTGGCTTGGTCGGTCTGTGGGATGTTGTTGCCTTCGATGAAGTGGCCGGTATCAACTTCAAGGACAAGGATGGCGTCCAGATCATGAAGGACTTCATGGCCTCCGGATCCTTTGGCCGAGGGCGTGAGCAGATGGAAGCTTCGGCCTCTATGGTGTTTGTTGGCAATATCAACCAAAGCATCGAGTCCTTGGTGAAGACCAGCCACCTGCTCGCTCCCTTCCCAGAGCAGATGATCGACGCAGCCTTCTTCGACCGCTTCCATGCCTACATTCCAGGCTGGGAGATCCCCAAGATGCGCCCAGAGTACTTCACCAACAGGTACGGCCTAATCGTGGACTACCTGGCAGAGTTTTTCCGAGAGATGCGCAAGCGCAGCTTCGCCGATGCCATCGATAAATACTTCAAGCTTGGCAATAATCTCAACCAGCGCGATGTGATAGCGGTACGAAAGACCGTTTCCGGGCTACTCAAGCTGCTATATCCACACGACCAATTTACCAAGGAAGACGTGCGGTGTTGCCTGGACTACGCCTTGCAGGTGCGTCGCCGCGTCAAGGAGCAGCTGAAAAAAATCGGTGGGATGGAGTTCTACGATGTCCACTTCAGCTACATCGACAATGAAACTCTCGAGGAGCACTTCGTAACGGTGAAGGAACAAGGGGGAGGGACGCTGATCCCCGAAGGTCAGAGCAAGCCTGGATTCATTCACACCATCGGCTTGAGCGGCAAGGGAATGCCAGGGCTGTACCGCCTCGAGCTTCAGGTGACCAAAGGCTCTGGGAAGCTTGCCACCTCTGGCCTCTGGAACTCCAGCATTGCCAAAGAGCAGGTGAAGATCGCCTTTGACTACTTCAAGGCAAATGCCTCGCGCATCAGCGCCTCGGCCAGGGTCCTCGAGCATGATTTCCACCTGCATGTGGTGGAGTTACAAAATACGGGGCCGCTGACTCACATGGCGCTCGCGAGCTTGGTGGCTTTTGCATCAGGCTTGCTGGGCCGCTCTGCTCAGGGGCAGATGGTAGTGCTTGGCGATATGAGCCTGGGGGGCAACATCGCTCCGGTAGAAAGCATCGCTGAATGTCTGCAGGTGGCTTTCGACGCTGGCGGCAAGCGGGTAGCGTTGCCTATGAGCAGTGCCTTAGACCTGCCAACCATTCCCCCAGAACTGTTCACCAAGTTCCAGACTAGTTTTTACGCAGACCCCGTCGATGCAGTTATAAAGGCATTAGGAGTGGATTGAACCAGATAGACCGGCCCAAGCCAGAGCTCGGCATGACACATGCCAGAGCTCTTGGTGGCGGGATAACCGCGTTTCTGTATCAAGTCGCTCGAGAACCGGCTACTTTCAGTGATCCGGTATTCCAAACGGTATTCCACGAGAATAAGTTAACCGAGAAATTTTCTTATTTCTCTGATACTTAGGTATCCATTTCAAATTACCCCGGCCCCCTTGCCTACCAGACGACCCACCCTGCAAAAACGATACCACTGAGCTTTATTTCAAGCCTATCCACACAACTCAAACACCGCCCACTACTCCGCAACAACCTCCTCCTTAACACTCAACCGAAACGCATCCCGAGCCGTTTTCCCCACATACTTAGTAAGCGCATAGTTCGCCGTCCCTCCCACCACAACTCCAATCCCAAACGGAATGACCTTCGCTGCAGCCTTCTGGGTAAACGAAATCCCAATCTTCGCAAACAAGTCCTTGATCACCACAAGCACCGGCCCTGTCAGGTACTTTTTGACCATGCGTACCCCCGCTTTGCTAGCGATTCTGGTCGTTCCCGCAGACCCCATCTGCTCCAGCGAACCGTACAACGCAATAATGTACGACATGTGCTTAGCATCTTCGTTGGACATCTTGCCGTTGATCGCCACTGCAAGGCACATGGTCATATCAATCTGCAGCTTCATGCACACTGAAATATCCGCCAGCCCTCCGCCCACTGCGCTCACGGCGGTGCCGATCCCAGGGATAACACCTGGAAGTGCGGTGGCAGCACCGGATGTGGCGGCCAGCTTCGAGTACCGGCTGATGATCTTGTCTACAACCACGTCCTCAATTTTCTGCTCGGTTGCAGACGGCGAGGCGTTGCGGGCTTGAGCCTGGTACTGAGCGACCAGCTCCCGTGCATCCTGAGGACTGATGGCAATGGCTTCTACCATCTTCATCAGTGATGAGCTGCTTTCTGCTTTTTCGGTGGTCATACCAGATTCCGTTCGAGAAGTTGTTGGTCCGCTACCTGTACCAGGCTTAGTGGGGACCAAGGCTGAAAAGGTCGATATCAAAACTGTTTTCAATAATGGCATTTGGCCATAGTTCTGGCTAGCATCATTACCGTGTTCACTTGCGCTGCTATGATCAAAACCGCGCTATCAAGGGTGGTGCAGCTCAGTGTATTTCCAGCGGCAGGCAGTCGCTGCCCCCCTCAATGTTACTCATACTTGCCGCCCATCCCCGAAGGCTAGGTCCTGCAAGATCACCACCTTCCTCTGCAATTGCCCCACATGCTCCCTCTCCGCCCGCACCGCCGCCCTCAGCTCCCGGTTCTCCATCTCCCAAATCTGCAACCAGCGCAAATCCTTCTGGCAGTGCTCCACCTTCTTCCCAAGCTCACCCAGCCTCAACCCCTGCTGAACCAGCACCAGCAGAATGATCCCCATCGCCACCAGGGCCCCCGTCGCAACCACTTCCGGCATTGTCATACTCATGTCCTTTGCAGCCCCCGATGTATTCCGAAGACGAGCCAAAGATATGTAATGCAAAACTACACGTCCAGAATGTAGACTTATACAGGTAAAGTAATCGCGCACATGGAGAGGGTATGAAACGCAAGCAATCCATCGAGCAGGTACGCTGGGACTTGGCACTTCGCTATCGCCTGATCGAAACTGTTGCCTGGTGGGAAGGCCGGCTGACCACGGGCCACCTGATGCAGAGCTTTGGCATCAGCCGCCAGCAAGCGTCGAAGGACATCAACACCTACATCACCGAGCATGCGCCCGAAAACTTGACGTATGACAAGCAGATCAAGGGCTATGTACCTAGCGGACAGTTCGAGCCGCTATTCATCGACAACAGCGCCAGCGCCTATCTGCACCTGCTGTATCAGAACAATGAACGCGCCCCGCACATCGACGGGTTGGCGCTGGCTTATGCGCATACTCGGGTGCTGGAAGTGCCTGATCGCCCCATTCGGCCCGAGGTGCTACGCCCTTTGCTCAAGGCCTGCCGTGAAGGCCGGCGGCTGGAAACCGAATACGTGTCCTTCAACACCCCCAACGTCGAGGTGCGCCTGATCGCCCCGCACACGCTGGTGTACACCGGCATGCGCTGGCATGTGCGGGCCTACTGCGAAAAGAACGGTCAGTATCGCGACTTCGTGCTCAGCCGCCTGCGTGGGCAACCAGACTTGCTCGACGCCTCGCCGAACACCCGCGAGCAGGATGAAGACTGGAATGTCGAGGTGCCGGTTATCTTCGCGCCGGATGAGCGGCTGAACGCGGCGCAGAAGGCAATCATCGAAACCGACTTCGGCATGACGGATGGGCGGTTGGTAGTGCCCAGCCGCAGGGCGCTGGTGAAGTACGTGTTACAGCGGTACCAAATTGACCACCGCAACATGGCGGTACTGCCCGAAGCCCAGCAGCTGGTGGTAAGCAACCTCAAGGAACTGAAGCCGTGGCTGATGAATGACTAATGCCTGAATGCCGGGGTTATCTCCGGCTTACTTGCGCAGTAGTTCGTGCCTGAAGCGCGCTTCCAGCGAGGGTATTTCAAGCAGCACGTCTTCGTCTTCCCATACGTCGTAGGAGTGTTCCATCTCGATGTCGCCGGCCATGAAATTTTCATCGAAAGGGGCATCTTCATCGATTTCCTCGTAGAGCGACGTGGTGTACCCCTTGATCCAGAGCTTGCGCTTTTCGGCACTGATCACATAGCCGGAGGTGTACTCGCTACCCAGCAAACGCTGGGGTTCTGCCGAACCTTTGCGAGCAAGGCCGGTAACTGCAATGACCAGATGCGCCAGTTCATCCATGTCTGGGCAGACGAACTCGTGAAACGCGGGCCAAAACTCCATATCAGCCTCAGAAGCTCGCCAGCCCTTCGCGTCGTTGACCTCGCTGAGGTCTTCGTAGGGGTGCGAATGAAAGGTGCCGATAAGCTCCAGTTGCGGCCAGTACTCTGCAAAGAAATCGCGCTTCATCGCGATGGATGCAAAATCGGGCTTTACCCATTCCGAGTGTCTGAGTGCAGACGTTTCGACCGTTGCTACAACCGCAACCAAGCGCGCAGGCTGGTTGTTGCGCACGGGCAAGGCATACCCCCACAGCAAACCGAATGTTTCGAGCTTTTTGTTGCTCTTGCCTCGCGCGTGCGACCTGTGCGACACCTCGTACGCTTCGATTGCCGAGGTGAGCAACTGTGGTAGGACGTGATCCTCAATAATTACCTGTGTGCGCATTTAGTCCTTCCTGGGGATTGTTGCTGGTCTTTACCGTTCCATGAGTGCCCAGGACACTACCCAGGCGAATAATGGCAATTCGCCTTAATCTTACCTCGTTCAGTTGTTTGAAGTGCGGTAGAGGCGGGCTGACTTCCCCAACAGCCACCCGCCCCAGACCCAGGCCTTACCAGCTATAACTCAACTTGGCCGTAACCTCCCGCCCCGGGTTGTAGTAGTTAGCCGTCCCCGACCCCACCACATGCTGCTCGTCAAACAGGTTGCTCACATTCAGCGCAAGGTCTGTCCCCTTGGCAATCTTGTAGTTCAGCGCCGCGTCAAACAGTGTGGTGCCGTCGCTTTTCTTGGTGTTGGCAGCATCCATGTAATAGCCACCTACGTACCGAGCCCCCAGACCAACGCTCACATCCGTGTTGGCAATGTCGTAGTAGCTCCACAGCGAGGCCGTATGCTTCGGCGCCACGGTGAATTCCTTGCCCTTGAGCGAAGTGCCGTCATACAGCGCGCCGCGCAGCACCTCCGTTTCCATGTAGGAATAGGCACCGATCAGGCTGAGGTTTTGCGTGACTTGCGCCTTGGCTTCCAGGTCCAGGCCACGTGCCCGTGACTCACCCACCGTCTGCTGCTCGATGATGCCGCTCGGCAGCACGACGGCGATAGTGACGTTTTCCTGGGTCAGGTCATAAACGGCAGCAGAGAACAACGCATCCATGCCCAGTGGCGAGTACTTCACGCCCACTTCGTACTGCCTGCCGGTCTGCGGCGTTACGCCAACCTGCGGAGGCGAAACCGACTCCACCATGCTCACGTAAGTGGAAACTTCATCGTTGACGATGTACGTCAGCGCGCCACGGTAGGACGTTTCAGAGAAGTTGTCGCTTTGCTTGTTCACCCCGCCAACGTACTCCGTGCTGGACAGGTCCATGGAGTCATTACGCACACCCGCTGTTGCGATCAGGCGGTCGTAGAAGGACAGGTTCTGCTGCAGGAACACGGCCTTGGTGGTGGCGTCGTTTTTCTTGCGGGTATAGGGCGTAACACCGCCCGGCACGCCGGTGAATACCGGGTTGGCGATATCGATGGAGGGGGCCAGGCTGTAGACGGAGCTCTGTTTGGTGGTCGAGTCGAGGTATTCCACACCCACCAGGGTGCTGCTGTCGATGTGCTCGAACTGGGCATCGTATTGCAGCATCAGGTTACCGTTGAGCTGGTCGGCATCGCTGTCAGTCCCGAATACATAGCGCGGTATGGTGGTACCCACCCGCGAAGCGCTGTCGCTCAGGTAGACATAGCCAAAGTCATCGCTCAACTCGCTGTAGCGCAGGTTACTGCGCAGCGTAAAGCCGTTGTCGAAGTCGTGGGTGATGTTGCCGCTGAGGCTGGTGCGCTCGACATCGTGGAAGTTGTAGCCGGGCTCGCCGTAGAAATCGCTGCGGTCGTATTCCTTGTCCAGTGGGTAGCCACCGCTGTTTGGCGAGCTGTTGGTCTTCAGGTAGTCGAGGATCACCGTGGCCGAGGTGAAGTCGGTAGGTGCCCAGGTCAGCCCACCCATCACGAAGCGGTTGTCGTCCTGCGAATGGTCGTACTCGCGGTCGCTGTTCTGCATCTTGGCTGTGAAGCGGCCGGCCAAAGTCTGTTCGTCATTCAGGGCGTCACCCACATCGATGCCGGTCTCGGCATGGTCATAGGAGCCATAGGTCACGTAACCCTGGCCAAACTTTTCGAAGCGCGGCTGCTTGGTCACGAAGTTCAACGAGCCACCCGGGTCTGCCGGGCCGAACAGGGTGGAGTTGGCGCCTCGCAGAATTTCGATGCGCTCGTATGCGTAAGGGTCTTCGCGCACACCCCGCATCGAGCTCAAGGTCAGGCCGTCACGGTACGTGGTGGCCTGAAAGCCGCGAATCTGGAAGTAGTCGTTGCGGTCGTCCGAGCCGTAGAAGTCGCTGACCACGCCAGGGGTGTATTGCAGCGCCTCTTCCGTGGTGCTGACACTGCGCTGCTGCATTTCCTTGTTGGTGACCACAGACACCGAAGCTGGCGTGTTGAGGATGCTGGTCGCCACCTTGCCACCTACCCACAGTTCCTTGGCAACCACCGAGTTAATGTCGTCATCGGCACTGGCCTTGACCTTGGAGTTGATGATGATGGGCGCAAGGCGATAGTCCTCAGTCGCACCCAGCTCCAGCGGGCCGGCAGGTTTTGGCTGCGGCACCACCAGGTAGGCAGCAGGGCCTTGCTGTTCAAGCTGCAACTCGGTCCCTTGCAGCAACGACGACAATGCCGACTGGGTATCCAGCGCGCCCTGCACCCCTTGGGTGTTGCGGTTGGCCACGTTCTGCGCTTCGAAAGAAAGGCTGATCCCCGCCTCCCGCGCAAAGCGGTCAAGTGCCGGTGCCAGCGGGCCGGCGGGAATGTTCCACTGCTTGAGCGGGCTGCTGTGTTCAGCGCTCGAAGGCTGCGCCAACGACGGTAGCGCGTAAGTGCTGACAACCAGACCAAAGAGTGCCGCGTGTAGGGCACGATTCAATGGGGTGCGCTGTGAAACCGGGGTAAAACTCATTCTCTCGCTCCGTGTCGGGGGTCGGCTGACTGGCCTGTAATCCGGCCTTATCTACACAAGCCGAACGAGAATGAGAAATTACCTCATTTATTTTTACTGGAGTTCACGCTCCGCCACTACACCCCGACTGCAGCACGGAAATGCGGCCGGATTTCGACATTGAATGAGCCGCAGACGACATCTGGAACATGAACCCCTAGCCAGAAATGCAGGCACAAAAAAACCGGACATTGATCCGGTTTTTTGTGCCTGCCAACACCGACAAAAGCCGGTGAACTCACGCGCTATCGCCAGGGCAATTGCCTTACTGCCAGGTGAACTCAATCACCCCATCGAACGCGCCCCCACCGGTTGCGCATGGCCCCGCGAAGTCACGATCCCCAGGAAGGAAATCACGATCGCCAGGCCCAAGGTCGAACTCACTTCCGCCCGGTGCTCAGGCGTGTACATCATCACCGCCAGTGCCCCGGCGATGAAGATGATCACCGCCCAGGTCATGTACGGGAACAGCCACATACGGAACTTCAGCTCGGTGTTCTCCCGCTCCAGGCGGCGGCGCATGCGCAGCTGCGAGATGGCGATGACCATGTACACCAGCAGGGCGATGGCGCCAGAGCTGGCCAGCAGGAACTCGAACACGCCCTTCGGCGCGAAGTAATTGAGGATGGCGATGGCCGCGCCGATCAGGGTGCTGCCAAACACTGCAGCCCGTGGCACGCCAACCTTGGAGGTCTTGTTGAGGAAGGCCGGGGCGTCACCGCGCTTGGCCAGCGAGTACATCATGCGCGAAGCAATGTAGATCGACGAGTTCATGCAGCTGGTCACGGCCACCAGCACCACCAGGTCGACCATGAACGCCGCATTGGGGATGTTCATGATTTCCAGCGCACGCTGGTACGAGCCCACCACGGCCAATTGCGGGTCGTTCCATGGCACCACCGAGATGATCACGAAGATCGACAGGATATAGAAGGTGCTGATACGCCAGATCACCGAGCGGGTGGCCTTGGCAATGTTGCGCGACGGGTCGCTGGACTCGGACGCAGCGATGGTCACCGCCTCGGTGCCGATGAAGCTGAACATCACGGTAATGAACGCGCCCACCACTGCCGACCAACCCTTCGGCGTAAAGCCGCCGTGCTCGGCCATCAGGCTGCTCAGGCCGCTGACCTCGCGGTTAGGCAGCCAGCCCATCAGCGCGGCAAAGCCCAGGCCGATGAAACCCAAAATCGCCGTTACCTTGAGAATGGCGAACCAGAACTCGAACTCACCGTACTTGGCCACGCTGAACAGGTTGGTGCCAGCGAGCAGCAGTACCGAGGCCAGGGCGAAGATCCAGCTGTCCACCTGCGGGAACCAGGCGTTCAACACATGCCCGGCGGCCAGCGCTTCGATAGGGATCACCAACACCCAGAACCACCAGTACAACCAGCCGATGGTGTAGCCGGCCCAACGGCCGATGGCCTGGTCGGCATAGGTGGAAAACGACCCGGTGTCAGGGTGCGCCACGGCCATTTCGCCGAGCATGCGCATAACCAGAACCACCAGGGTCCCGGCCACGAAATAGGAAATTATGGTAGCTGGCCCGGCCGCCGCGATGGCATGGCCAGAGCCTACGAAAAGTCCGGCGCCGATGATGCCGGCGATGGACAGCATCGTTACATGACGTGGCTTGAAACCTTGTGCAAGGTTGCCATCAGATCCCACGGTGTTCATTGATGTTGTTCTCTTTTTGCTGACACAAGGATGGACGGGCAGGCGTAGGCGAAAATATCTCCTTTCAAATCAATAAGTCGACAGGTTGCTCGCGCGCTGTTGTTGATCTTTGGCACGCATCACAGAGCAAGGTGTCATTGCGGTTCGGGCTTCATTTAAGCCCCGCAAGGCTGTGGGAAATTACACGAGAACGCCCCGGAACTGTTCGATCACGACAGGGCAATTCCATTAACGCCAGATGTCGCGAACGGCATGCCCGATCGCGCCATCGGGCCGTCTGAAGCTTTTGTTTTTCATTTGAATGTGCCAACGGGTCTGGCCACGTTTGAGCGCCCACAAAAAAGCCCCGGTCTCCCGGGGCCTCTGTTGCCAAGGCGTCTGCCTACGCCTGCCCGGTGCGCTCGAAGCGTCGGGCCAGCAACAGGTAAGCGAAGATCCCCAGCACGCCATGGGCGGCCACGAACCAGAGTGCGTTATGGAACGAGCCGGTGCTGGCCACCACATAACCGATCACCAGCGGGGTGACGATACCGGCAACGTTGCCGATGCCATTGAACACACCGCCGCACAGGCCAACCATCTTTTTCGGCGCCACATCCGACAGCACCGCCCAACCCACCGCTGCCAGGCCCTTACCGAAGAAGGCCAGGGTCATCATGGCAATCACCGCCGCGTTGCTATCCATGTAGTTGGCCAACACCAGGCTGGTGGACAGCGCCATGCCAACGATGAACGGGGTCTTGCGCGCTCTGGACGGATGCACGCCACGGCGGATCAGCCAATCGGAAATGAACCCGCCAAGGATGCCGCCCGTGAAACCACAGATGGCCGGCAACGCAGCCACCCAGCCTGCCTCCATGATGGTCATGCCACGGCCCTTGATCAGGTAGATCGGGAACCAGGTGATGAAGAAGTAGGTCAGCGCCGTGATGCAGTACTGGCCCAGGTACACCGCCCACAGGTTGCGACTGGTGAACAGTTGCATCACTTCGGCACGGGTCGGTTTGCTTTGGGTCGCCTTGCGTTCCTTTTCCAGGTCGACCAGCGCGCCGCCTTTACGCATGTAATCCAGCTCTTCGCGGCTCAAGCCTGGCGCGCTGTGCGGTTCGTGGTACAGGCGGAACCACACCACGCTCAGTACCAGCCCCAACACCCCCATCCAGATGAACACCTGCTCCCAACTCAGCGTATGGGTCATCCACGCCATCAGCGGGGCAAATACCACCACAGCCATGTACTGCGCCGAGTTGAAAAGCGCCGAGGCGGTTCCACGCTCACGGGTGGGGAACCAGCAACTGACGATGCGCGAGTTGGCCGGGAACGCAGGCGACTCCACCAGGCCCAGCATGAAGCGCATGGAAAACAGCGCCACCGCAGCAGACACACCGGCCAAACCCATCCAGCCGACAGTCCCTTGCAGCAGCGTGAACAGCGACCAGAGGATCAGGCTGATGCCATACACGCGGCGGGCACCGAAGCGGTCGAGCAACCAGCCCCCGGGCACCTGGCCCAGGGCGTAGGCCCAGGCGAACGCAGAAAAGATCATGCCCAGCATGACCGGGTCCAGGCCGAGGTCCTTGAGCACCTCGGTGCCGGTGATCGACAAGGTGGCGCGGTCGGCGTAGTTGATGACGGTGATGACGAAGATCAGCGCCAGGACCAGGAAGCGATGGCGACCGATCCCGGCCACGGCCTGCGGTGCGGCGACGGCGGATTTGCTGTTCATGTGGACCCTCTTGCTTCTCGATGGAAGCGATTGTTCTTGTGAAGAGAAGGTGTGGCCCTTGGGCCTTTGAGCTGCTTGTACTGGCCTCTTCGCGGGCACGCCCGCGAAGAGGCC
>CAACWQ010000146.1_pt1 | contig 28822 bp, 30 predicted proteins | sample 2275681 | NCBI WGS metagenome assembly CAACWQ01 (sample SAMEA5312463, study PRJEB27640) | indoor metagenome | biome: indoor environment; feature: controlled; material: polymer furnished wood metals | place: Austria | collected 2011-04-21
CGTGTGTCTGGCGAAACGCTGGAGGTCTGGGACGGTTACAGCTGGTTCGAAGTGCCTCGTGACACGAAGTTCAACAACGGCAATGGATCTGCGGGTGACCTGTTCACTTATTGATCTGCCAGCAATAAACGCCTTTCAGGAGATACACATGAGCACCCGCACCCCTGTCGCAAAACTGGGCAAGACCGTCATCGCCGCCACAATCGAGCTGAAGGTGGGCCGAAGCGCTTACCAAATTGACGTACCTGCTGGCACCACATGCTGTTTCCTCGTAGGAGGTAGCAATGGAGGACGTTGGGTCGTTGAGGATCTGTCATTCCTCAATCCGAACTCATCGGTGTACCACGATGCCGACCACTACGGGATTCCTATCCCGGAAAGCAACGTAATGGAGAATGCAGGCCGGACATGAGCCGTTTGGATTCTTGCGAGCGAACCAGCTCTGCATAACTGCTTCACCATCCCTCGGACCATTGGTTCGAGGGATTTTTTATGCCGCCGGCTGCACCAGAGTTCTGGCTGACGAATGCAGTATTGCACCCGACGTCGACATCTCGGCGCCTTCGCGCTCGATCGCTCCCGCAGTAGATACCTCAGCCGTTAGCGGCAGCTGGCAATCACCGCACACCAGGTTGAACTGGTCGCCGCCGAGCACAGATTTGTTGCAGCCAGCACATGTGTATTTCGTTCTGGCCCAGGCTTTTTTGTTCGCGCTTCGGAGGCCAGCACCAGCAGGCCCGGCCGCACCCGCCAGATTGATATTCAGCCCTTGATCGTGAAGCTCGCGGATGAGGAGACTCAGGCCCCCGCCTTCGAGAAGGTAGTGCGACACCTTCTGCCCAGTCACTCGGCCACCAGGCATACCGGTACTGGACGGTTGCAGACCGATCTCGACCATTTTCTCGGCCCAGACCTGGTCGTGGTAGGACCGCCGCGGGGGCGGTCCGGAGTGCTGGCGGTACTGATGACAGGCCTGATGCGCCAGCGATTCGATCATCTTGCTGCTCGAAAGGTGCGCCCCGATGGCGATTTGGTCCAGGGCCGGGCAGAGCTCCCCGCTCGGAAGAGCGCCAGGCCGGTAATGGCCTTCAGATCCATGGCGTGTCGAAAATCCGATTTCACAGCCAGGCAATGCCCCGGAAAAGAAACGCTCGTTGATGGCGTGATAGGCGTGCTGCAGTTGCTGCAACGGGTGAGATGGCGGCTTTGCGGTATCCATAACTCTCTTTTAATACTCGCTGCGTATAGTCACGCGTTGTCGGTATTGCTAGTATATGATCACACGTACACATAATTCTACCGATGCCATTTCTAAATCTGAGGTAACCGATGAAAAAGCTCGTTGTCGCTATCGCTCTCGCCAGTTGCTCGCTGGCTGCATTCGCCCAGGCCGAGTCTCCTGCACCAGAGGTGGCTCAGGCCCCTGCAGCAGCCATCGCTCCAGCTGCTGCGGCAGCGGCGCCAGCTGCTGACATCGAGATCATGACCGTGCTCAACACGCTCAAGGGCAAATACCCCTCCACCAACTTCACCAACGTGGAGCGGGCGCCGATTGATGGCCTCTACGAAATCACCATGGGCAAGAACATTGCCTATACCGACGCTTCAGGTCGCTACCTGTTGTTCGGCAGCGTCTACGACATGCAGACCCGCAAGGACCTGACGGCACCTAAGCGAGCTGCCGCTGAGAAAATCGACGTATCGAAGTTTCCTCTGGCCGATGCGATCACTCGCGTGAAGGGCAACGGCGCCCGCAAGCTCTACCTGTTCTCTGACCCTGACTGCCCGTTCTGCAAAACCCTGGAATCGGACGTCCTGGCCAAGCTCGACAACGTCACGATCTACACCTTCATGTATCCGCTTGACTCACTGCACCCGCAGGCTCGCGCCAAAGCAGAATCGGTTTGGTGTTTGCCTGAATCGGGCCGGGCTGCAGCATGGGAAGCACTGGCGCATGGCACCCAGCCTCCGGCGAAGAAATGCGACAACCCAATCGAGCGCAACATCGCCCTGGCTGAAAGCATCGGCTTCCAAGGCACCCCAGCCATGGTGAGCGAAGACGGCCGAAAGCTGCCGGGGCTGGTACCACTTGAGCGCCTGGATAACTTCCTCAACGGCGGTTCCTGATCCCCCTCCGACAGTTTTCTCCACGTGGCCATTTCGATGGCCACGTTGGTTTCTGATCACCTGATCATCATGAGCCCCGGGCTGGGCATTCTCATTGGAGTTGTGATGAAGCTACGCCGCTTATGCGCATCCGCTTTCCTTACCGCCCTCTACCTCACGTCATCCACTGTTCATGCCGAAGATCTCGGCAAGTACGGAAACACCTGGGAGATCCAGGAGCAGGATGCAATCGACATGATCCAAGGTCGATTGAAAGCGATGGACAAGAAAGGCGAACTCGACAAGTTCTGGAACGACTACCGCGACAAGCAGTTGGCCGGAGCAGAAAACCCCAAGCCGGTACCCGGCATTGGGCCCGTCGTTGAGCCACAGATCAGGATGTACGACCCGACCTACACGTACCCTGAGACCGTCAAAGATCATCTGGGCAACATCCTGGTGCCGGCGGGCACTCGCATCAACCCGCTGGACCACATCACCCTCAGCAAAGCGATCATCTTCATCGACGCTCGCGATCCGAAGCAGCTGCAGTACGCCAAGAAGCGCACCGATGAGCATCCCCGGGACAAAGTGATATTGGTCGCGGGTTCGTTCCTGAAGCTCAACCGGGAGTGGGGTCGCCCGGTCTACTTCGACCAGATGGGGATCCTCACGAAGAAGTTCGGGATCGAGCGCGTTCCCGCGGTCCTGACCCAAAAGGGCAGGGAACTCCAGATCGAGGAGTTGAAGCTATGAAGAAACTGCTTATGGCCCTGGGCTTTGTGGCAACGGCCCTGCTCAGTCCGGTCAGCTCTGCCGATGAAGGCGTGTGCACCGGTAAATTCCCGAACCTGATTTCGGATGTCTGCTGGTCCTGCATGTTCCCGATCAAGCTTTTCGGTTCAACGGAGCTCATCTCCGATGGCCAGGAGGACTTCGACAGTGGGAACAAAAGCGCATTCTGCACGTGCGACAACCCGCCCAAGGTCGGCATTCCCACATCGTTCTGGGAGTTCGACATGATGACCGACGTTACCACGGTGCCTGGATGCTTCCCCTTGCTTGGTGGGGTGAAAGTCAACGTAGGCGTGAACGCAGACGCCTTCGGCTACATCTCTGACGATCAGAGCAGCGGCATCGGGAGCACACGCGACTCGTTCATGCAGGTCAACTTCTACATCAACCCGGCCATGTATGTGATGGGCGCCATCCTGGACGATACCTGCATGGACAACCGCGGTATCGACGTCCCCTGGATGTCTTTTGCAGACCCCACCCACAACGACGACGAGCTCGCCGGCATCCTGACGCCATACGCATTCCCGTTCGGAAGCATGCTGGCGATTGGGGCCATGTCCGCCGATGCCGTTGCCGCCGCCGCGGGCTTTCCACTGTCCACGATCTTCTGGGCCGCCGGCTCGTACGGTCACATGTACCCGCTGACCGGCCGAAACGAGGCGCACCTGAGCATGGAGCAAACCGCCCGGCTGCAAACCACGCGAATCCTCGCAAAACTGCATGCCGCTGGTACCCAGTGGGCGGCAATGGGGGGTGACGCCATGTGCGGCTACTACCCGCAGATCATCATGGACAAGCGGCAGTACAAGCTGACTCGCCTCTACCCCAAGCCTGAGACCGCAAAAATCGCAGGCAAGTGCTGCTCTCCAATCGGGCGGTCGACCATTCTGACCGAATCGAACACTGAGTTCCCTCTCCCAGGATACAAGGACTTTGGCTATGGCATTTTCCGTAAACGCGACTGCTGCGGCGGCGCTACTCTTAGTAACTAGCTTCATCGCCGTGCCTGCCGTATCCCAGCAACTGGAAATGCCTTCCAACGAAGCTATCCAGAAGATCATGCAGGAGCAGGCGGCATCTCGTAGTGCCGCTCTGAACGGGAAGATTGACCCGGTGAAGGCGGGCACATTCAAGGCCACGGTACCGGTCATCGACGCCCCACCGCCCACCAAGACCGAGTCGCTTGACGACGTCATTGCGCGATTCAACGCCGCAAAAGACGGCGCTAAGGGTGGCCACGGCGCGAATGACTTCATCATTTTCGTGTCGTTCTCGATGCCCAAGGACAAGCTTGAGCAACTGGCGAAACAAGCCCGCGAAACCGGTGCTGTCATGGTCGTGAGAGGGTTCAAGAATGGCTCCCAGATGCAGACCAAACAGGCTGCGCTGGAGGTGAACAAAGCCGGTGTGCCGTGGGAGATCAACCCCAATCTGTTCAAGGCCTTCAAGGTGGAATCGGTACCGACGTTCGTCGTGGCGTCTGCAGAAGCAGAGTCCGTTCTGGACGATGGCTGCTCACCAGATGCCACCTTCACGTCGATCACCGGCGACATCAGCGCCATGCTGGCCCTGGATACCATCCGCCTCCGTGCGCAGCCTGAGATCGCGAAGCTTGCCGAGGCCAGGTTGCAGAAGATCTACAAACAACAAGCCCCTGGCAGCGTCCACTGATCACGATCGAGCCCGGCATCGCGCCGGGCCTCTGGAGAAACTATGCAAACTGAACTGACCACCATTGCTTGGGACCCTGGCTTCCAGCTGAACCTGAGCTCGTGGGCTGATTTGGAGATTGCAAAGCGTCGCGGAGAAAGCCCGGCCGAGCTATCAGCTTGCGCTTTGAATTCCTGCATCTTCTACCTTGGTGCTTATGTCATGACTAGCGACCTGCTCGCACACGTTGAAAAGGGCATCACCTGGAACGCGCAGGTTTATGAGGCATGGAGCTACGGCCGCTGCGACGAAATTCACAGAATCTGCCGAGGGCTTTCACCGTCAGACGCCGACGCCCTGTTGCATGCCAGTGGGTATGCAGACGTTAGCCTGGATGAGCTCAGCGACGCCTCGGACGAAGCAGTCCAAGAGGCATGGGACGCGCTGTACGGCGAATAATAAAAAACCCGGCCTCAGGTGAGGCCGGGTGCTGTGAAACGTTAATCGGCTTGCGCCAAGCGCCCAGACCCGAATGCCACACGGCGGGCCACTGCATCCCATTCCTGTTCAGTAACCAGCATGCTGGTGCGAGCCTTCTCGTGACCGTTCACCGTCTGGCGATACCGCAAGCGCACATGACCAGGCGTGACGCTGGGATACCCTTCGAGCTCATACACGTTACGGAAACCGTCAACATCGATGTTGCTGGCGGTGTAGATCTGCGAAAAGAACATCCTGAAATAACCGGCCTTGGCCAGCATCACAGCAATCTCAACGATCAGTTTCAACCGCATGCAGCACGCGTTGATGAACAGAGCGAGCTCAAGCGACAGAGCTTGAGCTTTGCGTTTGCAAACATCGGTGTCGATAGTCAGTTTCATGGTCATTCTCCCGGGGTGAGTGGCTAAGCCTTGCGTTCGCCTAGTACCCGGTAATGCACATCACGCGACTACAAATCTGATTACCCCTGTGCGGACTCCTCACCGCCAAGGGCCTCCATGAGTGCGGGCACGAGCTTTGAAAGCACGCCGGCGTAAGTCACGAACATCGCGCCAAAGGCAGCTTCTTCATCCTCCTCATCGGGAATTTCTTTGTTCACGCTCTCCAAGAAAACAATGCGCTTGAGGGTCGACTTGTCGGTCAGGACGAAGGACACCTCTTCATTGAATGTCATGGCCAGCCGTACGGGCCGTCGACCTTCCAGCAGGTGCTGTCGGATCTCTTCGCGCTCCAGGCTGATCGAGGCGTAGCCGACCTTGGATTTTTCAAGGTCCAGCCCCTGCAGGTTGACCTCGCGGTCGACCGTGAATTCGTCGGGAGATTCGTTATTCATCAACCAGGTGGCCATCGCAGAGGAGGGGTCCATCGAGGTCCGAATCAGTGATGCGGGTATATCGATGGCATCATGGATTTGAGTGACAACATCATCGGCTTTCGCCGGTGAGCCACAGTCAATGCCGATCAGCCCCGCCGCGGTATCGATCCACACCTTTTCCGTGCTCTGTGCTTCGAATGCCCTGGGCAGAAGTTCGATAAACGCTTCGTCCTTCATCGCCTTCAGCTGGTCCCGGCTGGGCTTGTAGCCCTTCTCTGAGAGCATTTTGGCCGCCTTCTTTGCCACGTGTCGCTGCAACACCGGCTCTGGGACTTTCTTTTCTTCAAAGCACAGATTCAGCAGGATCTGTTTCTGCACCTCAAGCACGAGACCACCGCCCACGCGGGGCTCCACCCACCCCTGGGTTTTGGTGACGCTACCCGAACAAGGGGTGAAAGCCTTTTTTTCCAGCCGTTTCGCAAGGTCGGCCGTAGACAAGCCCCAGGGCTCAGTAATCCGGTAGAGGTGAAGGTTCGAAAACATGATGCAACTCACTCCTGGCCGGCTTACCGCCAGCACAATTTGGCGCACGAAAAAGAAACATGTACGCATAATACTGGCAGATTTATAATCATGCACACACCTATCCTGCCAGTGGAAAAACCATGTCTGAATTCGCCCAGGTTGAGCAACGCCTTCTTCAACTCCGTGCAGAGGTCGCTGGACACATGGATGCGTACCACCGACTCGATGCCCCGACGATCCCGGACGGAGAATTCAACCTCCTGTTTCGTGAACTGGAGCAACTGGAAGCTGCGTATCCAGATCTGGCTACCGCCGACTCACCAACGCAGCGGGTCGGTGGCCGGGTTCTGGAGGAGTTCGTCCAAGCACCACACGATGTGCCAATGCTGTCGCTCAAGGACGCCATGAACGAGGAAGAGGCACGGGCATTTGCAAGCTCTGTGCTGGATGAGCTGTCACAGCCGGCGGACATCGAGTTCACCGCTGAACTGAAGTACGACGGCTTAGCGCTTTCGGCGCGATACCTGGCTGGCGTCCTGGTTCGCGCAGTCACCCGCGGGGATGGTACGACCGGGGAGGATGTAACGGCACAGGCCAAAACCATCCTGAACTTGCCTTTGACCCTCCCTGCGGCCATTGATTTGGAGGTTCGTGGCGAGGTTGTCATGCTCAATAGCGATTTTGAGATCGTGAATGAGCGCCTCAAGAGCCAGGGCTTGAAGACCCTCGCCAACCCCCGCAACGGCGCCGCCGGCAGTATGCGCCAGTTGGACCCCAAGGTGACTGCCTCCAGGAGGCTGTCCTTCTACGCGTATGGAGCCCAGGAGCTCGATGGCACGCCTGCGTTCAAGACAACCAAACAGTGGAAGATCATTGAGGGCTTGCTTGAGCTCGGATTCAGCATCGCCCCGGAAACGACCGTGGTCCGCGGCTGGGATGGCATCAAAGGGTTCTACGATGAGGTGGGTGCGAATCGAACCAACCTCCCAGTAGCCATCGACGGCGTCGTATTCAAGGTCAACTCCCTTGCCGACCAAGAAAGCCTTGGCTGGAACAATCGCACCCCCCGCTTCGCCATTGCGTTTAAGTATCCGGCAGAAGAGGCCGTGTCCATCGTCGAAGACATCGTGGTGCAGATCGGCCGAACTGGGCCTGCAACCCCTGTGGCGAAGCTTAAACCTGTGCGAGTCGGAGGTGTAGTGGTGTCCAGCGCCACTCTCCATAACGCTGATCAGATTGAGGCCAAGGGCATCAAGGTCGGTAGCACCGTTATCGTTCGCCGAGCTGGGGATGTGGTACCGGAGATCGTTCGGACAGTGCCCTCGATCGGCGATGAGTCCCTCTCCCGCTATGTGATGCCGACAAAGTGCCCGTCGTGCGATAGCCCCCTAGTTCGCCTGCAGGGCGCCGTCGAGTTGTATTGCCCAGGTGGCATCAAATGCCCAGCACAGAAGCAGGGCAAGCTCGCTCACTTCGGCTCTCGGCTGGGAATGAACATCGACAACCTGGGCGACAAGTCGGTCTCTACTCTGGTCGCCGCCGGCCTGATCAGCATGCCCTCCGACTTGTACAGCCTGAACGACAAGGTAGTCGCACCGCTCCCGGGGTTTGGGACGGTCTCCGCGAAGAACCTGATCGCGGGCATTGAGGGCTCCAAGGCTCCTGAACTCCCGCGGTTCATTTTCTCGCTGGGGATCGAGGGTGTCGGCGAGGCCACCAGCAAAGCGCTGGCGGCGCAGTTCGGGTCCTGGTCAGCATTCCGCGCAGCGACATACGCGCAACTGCTGGCCACCGCGGATGTTGGAGACGGTACCGCCACCAACATCACCCGATTCTTCGAGGATTCAACACTCGGTGCTGAGGCGGATCGCCTAGCCGTGATCACCACACCGAACGACTTCATTGCCATCAGTGGAACCTCGCTGAAGGGCAAGGTCGTCGTCCTCACTGGCACTTTTCCAACCCTTAGCAGAGAGGCTGCCAAAGCCCTGGTCGAGGGAGCAGGGGGGAAGGTCTCCAGCAAGGTTTCAAGCAAAACCAGTTTCGTCGTTGCCGGCGAAGAAGCAGGCTCGAAACTCGAAGCTGCCCGGGAGCTAGACATTGATATATGGGATGAGGCTCGGCTGCTGGCCACGGCCGCGGGCTGAGGTTTACAGGCCGGCGTGAAGCATCACAAAGCATCAAGTTTTCATCTGGAGAACCAGAAAATGTCAGTAACTAATGGACCATACAAGCGCGATGCTAATGGAGTCGCCTATGAGGTCGACTTTGAGTATGTGCGAGATAATGTCCCGCTCGACTGGTTCTTCGAGCACATGCTCGGTGCGAAGGCGAGACCGTCAGCAGGTGCTATCCGGTACAACATCTGTCCAAACCCTGGGTGCGGAGCTTCTTCCGCTCACTCGGTGAAAATCAGCGTAAAAAATGGCGGGTGGCTTTGCTACTCGTGCGGTGAGCAAGGTGACGTGGTCGCTGCGGCGGCTTACTACTGGGAAAAATCACATCGTGAGGCTGGCCTGGAACTCATGAGCGCCGACGTGGAGCTGCTTAAGCACTACATTCCGCCGAAGCCCATGGACGCGATCCAACGCGATGACAGTGCTCTTGCGCTGGTATTGCAACGGGTCGCCGAATCTCGCAATTATCCGTCGAATGACGCCCTGAAGTACTTTGCTGGCCGGGGTATATCCGAGGGTGTAGCACGAGAGGCCTGCAATCGAGGCATCCTGATCACCATCCCGAACAACCCAATGGAAGCCAAGGGCTTCTTGACTGAGGTCGCAGGGCAGGAACTGATGGTGAAAGCTGGCCTGTGGAACCCCGAAAAGAAGGCGCCAGCCTGTGCATTTCGGCCACTGTGGTTTCGGTCGCAATCGCACTGTGCTGCAGAGTTCAGGCTTATGCGTGAACCCAAAGAAGGGGAGAAGAAGGCCATGCGTTACGGCGGAAAATCTCCTTGGATTTGGGAAGGCTCTGAGAGTGAGTTCATGATCGTCGAAGGCCCTATCGACATGTTATCAGCCGTCGAAATGGGCTCGAAAAGGACGATCTTTGCGCTACCTGGTTGTGAGAACTGGGAGCCTGAATGGTTCAACATGATGGCCAAGAAGAACGTGCTTCAAGCGCTCGATCCTGATAAGCCGGGCTTCAAGGCTGCAGAGAACCTCAAGCCAGTGCTAGAGGCTCTTGAAGCCAACCTTGGAACCTTCAATCCACCCAACCGGGTCGGCGACTTAAACGAGCAGCTCAAGCACATGCGAGGGCTCTTAAATTAACCCCCCAAACCCGGCTCTTGCCGGGTTTTTTTATGCCTACGCATTGGGTGGTGATTGCAATGGAACGATCGGTAGGACTACTCCCGTTGAGACATCCGCTACGCTGAGATCAACCTGCATACCTTTAGTTGATCGGAGCCCTCCCATGCACGAAGAGCCATTTGTTTTGAGTTCGATTGATCGGGCTCGTGACTGGGTTGACATATGCAGCTGCGGAGCAGAGCTGCCCAAGGATAAGGTGGCAGCGATGCTCGCAAGTCTGTGCGGCTTCGGTAGCTGGGACATCATGAGTTACGCCATTGAAGCTCTTCCACCCTCACTGGTCGACGAGAAGGTTGATTCGGAAGTTGTCCAGGCCAGACTTAAGCATCACATGCAGGTCTTGGTTGGAGTGCACCAACTCGATCCCCCCCTCGCGATTTTTATCTTAAGCGTGGTCAACCCCACCTCGGGAAAGCCGCTCAAGGCTTTCTCGAAGTCAGATGAGTTCGCTGTCAGCACTGAACAGAGACTGGCATTTGAAGCATTCCTCAATGAGCTACCAGAGGATGACGGACTCAAGTTTTTCGCTGCACCAGGCAACCCCGAACATTTCGAGCTGCAATGTGAGCCTAACCGGACACAATTGGCACTAGCTCTTTGCGGTGACACAGAGCCGTTTCTTTGGTGCGAGGTCTTTGATGCCCTCGGTTGGGAGTATGAGCTCGCTGATGACGATACCCCGGATATCGACGAGCCCTCCTTTGAAATTTACGACGACATTCTCGGGGAGGTTCCGGTATACATTACTCCGTTGTCTCGATCACCCGCGACGCCAGATGCACCGATAGACCGTGCCCTGCGCCTGCAGAGAGCAGCATGCTTGGGAGATTTTCTTACCCAGGATTTTCCTGGTGAAGCCGCTCTGATGTTGATGCGCTGGCCAGTCATGAAGGAAATTGATGGTCACACCTATTGCCATGCGGGCAGCGTCCACCACTTTGAATTGGGCGAGTGGCAAGACCTGCTGTTCAACTTCCGATGCACAAGCGTGTCCGAGCTTCTGAATCTGAATAATCTCGTTGAGAACATCCACCAGGGGCACCCAGCGCTAGAAGATCATGGGGGTAATTTCTGCACCCTGCTCAGTATCTGTCTCTCCGGTCATAGCGCGGATGATTTTGAGGGTGGGATTGTCCCAATGATAAGCCAACAAAGTGCAGAAACGAGTTGGTTCATGCAGCGGGTGAACGAGGACGAATAGCCCTAGGGCTACTCGATTAAAGTATAAATCACAAATCCATACATAACACGTACACATACGCTGCATGCAGTGATAGAGTCTGCTTCACAGATAGTGGAGCTCTCCCTTGGATCGTCGATCATTCCTACACTACGCCCTCGGCTTGGCCGCCTCCTCAACACCGCTACTCTCAATCGCCAGCACCTTCTGGGATCAACCGAGACGTCTCTGGCTGAAGCGTGAGGTCGAGCCTGGTAAATGGGAGGAGGTCGATAAGGTCTACTTCGATAAGGGGGCTCTTGTATGGCCCGGTTATGATCCGATATGTCGGCTGATGCGCGATGTTCACACCGGACAGGCCGTACAGATTTCCGTCCCACTTTTGAACATCATGTGCGGAATACAGGGCTGGTTCTCCATCAACGGCATACACAAACCTCTCATAGTACTTTCAGGCTATCGGGAGGAGTCGACCAATAAAAAGGTGGGTGGCAAGAAGCATTCAGCACACCTCCGTGGCGGTGCATGCGATCTCACGGTACCAGGTATTCCGGTTGATTACCTTCGACGTCTTGCCCTGTATCTAGGTGGCGGCGGGGTGGGGTTTTATCCCGATGGAACTGGCTTCATCCATGTAGATGATGGGGATGTGAGAGTCTGGCGTGGGTAGGGTATTACCAGGCCCCCGCGCAATCGAGAGCCTGGCTTCCTCTTCACTTGGTTAGAACATGCTGGACCAGGAGATCTGATTAACCAAGGGCTTGTGGGGCAACAGAGCCAGGTCCACGGCCCTCAGTGCTGGGTTACGGCCGGTGAGGTACCAGCAGTCATTCTGCTGGCTCAACATGTAACGATCACTCAGCCGCTCCAGGGCCGAACGGTAGGCCTCTGTGACATTGTTACGGGATGCCAGTGCCAATAGGTCAGCCGATCGAATGCCAGGCTGCCCCCATGCTACCCGGGCAAGATCGAAACCTTCATCACCGGCCAGAATGAAGATCTCATCCGCAACAGCTTCAGGCACAGGGTCGATCATGAAAGGGAACTCGACAGGGAACACGTACCAGCGACGCCAGAACTCGTAGTGGATCCGCAGGCGGATAACGTCCTTACGAGCGCCAAGCACCTCGCAGCACTTATCAAATGCCCAGTCGCCAAGAGTAGGCCCGAACACCCACTGCGCAGCCGTAACGTACACGTCGGTCGGTAGCTTCTTCGCGAACAAGGCTTCGACGTTGGCCTTGATGATGCGAAACGCGAGACGCGTTACGCCGTCCTCGAAATCCTCTTCATCAAGCCGGCGCAGCTCATCCTTCTTCAGTTTTCGTCTTTGCGCTCCAAGGTTCGATAGATTATTGAGTGCGGCGAGCCCAAGTTCTTCAGCAAAAGGATATGACTCGACCACAGTTTCGTCAGTCCCCAGAAAATCCACTTGAGCATCGTCTGCAGCGTTATCAAGATCGAAGGCGTCAAGACCTTCGAAAAGATTGGCGCTATCAAAGCTCTCAAGCCAGTTACGAACATCGCCAGGATCAGAAAGACCGCCAGAATCGTCAGATAGAAGCTCAGATCCGAAGACATCATTTTCTTCCTCGTTGCCCAGGGGCATATCAGTGAATTCGTTCATTGGCACCACCCTTAAACCGGAACTGTTTGCGTGAATTGGTCTGCGCCAGTCATCCGGGCATGCTGGCGCCTGGCCGGCCGTCTGATGTCGGCCGCTGTGGCGAACCTCACTTCACCCGGGGTGGCCACACTCGCCCAGGTCACCTGGTGCTCGCCGGAAACAATCGCGTAGTCGGTGGTGCCCATCGACAAGAGTTTTTGCATCACATCCCCTGTGCCCTGGGCTTGCTCAGGCTCCATAGGCAACAGCTGGGAATAGACCTGCGCTGCCGGCTCGGATTGAGGTTTGAACAGAACCAGGTTGCGAGCTCGACTCAGGCAGGCCTCGCGCAGATCCAGAGACTCACGCCCAAGATCGTCGAGCGAACCAGCTGCAACCCATACGCTCATCACCTGCTCAGTCTGTGGCGAGAGCAGCTGCTCGATGCTCGGGTCATTGCAACCACCTGGATCGGTGAACACAGCCAGCGCAGTGGGTGCACCAGGCTCACCGATCGACCGCAGAACAGCATCCGCCAGGTTCGAGATCACGATGCGGCGGAGATTGGACGCAGCCTGGCCTCGGCCGATGTAGGGAATTGCGAGATACACGATCTTTCGTGTTACCAGCGCCTCGTGCAGCACGACGTCAGGCTGGTAGCTGTTGAACACTTCACCCGCTCTACCGGCGCCGAGCATGCACATGCTCCCAGCGAGGCCCGAGAAGCGTCCTTTCAGCTTTACCGCACAGATGTCGCCATCATCATCCTGAAAGGCCTTGCAGGCCTGCTGCAGGGCTCCCAGCTGCACTGAACGAGGGTATGCAGTGGCCATGTGTTCGATCAGCGCTGAAATAGCGTCAGGCTTCATCACGAACATACCTAGATCAAGGTACGAGTAGGGCAGGCCAGCGAGCTGCAGCGAGGATACAATCGCCCGAACAAGAGCTGCGGTTGGGGTTGAATCGTGACCTGCCGTCGCATCCTGATCCGCGAGGAAATTCAAGACATGGCTCGCGACCTTGGTAGGTGCTGTGTGCAGCACCGGGTTGTAGGTATGGCTCAAGGCGGGACTACCAGGATTCACGATGAGCAGATCAGCTCCCCGACCAACTGCAGTGCTGGCGCCGATCATCGCTCCCAAAAGTGATTCATCGACCGATGAGCCGACCACGAAGACCGCAGCGCCGGCTGCAATGCGTCGCTGAATCACCTCCCTGATCAGTTGCCCCTGGCCCTCAGTGCTCTCATCGAGCACAAGGGTATGCCCGGGCACAACATGAGCGCCCTTAGGTTCTACGTTACTCATCTCTCAGCTGCTCCTGTTGTTTCTTCCGCCCACCAGTGGGCAGCCCGCTGCCACCCAGGTACTTGTCACTGTTCTTGAAGAAGTCCGCACCCTTAACGGACGGCCTGCGGAAGTGGTTGATTCGAATAGGGCCGATTTCTTTCTGCAGCTTTCTGTCGATGCTGATCATCGGCACCCGGACGTTGAAGATCTGGTCTCCGCCGTACTGGATGATGCATTCCCCCTTACCGAGCGCTTTGAGGTCATCCGGCGAGACCTTGTACTCCTCCTGCTCTCGCTCACCGACCGATATGCCGGCGGCGGCACCGGTGCCACCCTCTGGCGCCACATTGAGAAGGGGGGTGCTACTGCTTTCGTTCTGCGTACCGCTCAATGACTTCGTGATACCGATTTTCATGCCGATGAGGTCTGCACACTCAACGGCTGTGGCCTGGGTACCGATCTTGAAAAAGATCTTGGTCCAGGTGTTACCGATGACCATCTCTTTGAAGTCAGGGGAAACCACATCCAGGTTGGCCAAGGTCTGGGCTGCGGGGAACAGTGCCATCTGCGCGCTGCGCCCCTGTTCAAAGGGGCGTGCTAGCGACTGAACGGCGTAACTGCCCAGCTCATCCATGAAATTGAAATGCGGGGGGTTAGGCCGGTCCTCTTCAGGCAGCGCCTGGATCCACGAGATAGCCGTACGCAGGTCGCCCAGGAACATCTTGCCGAAGTTCGAGGCGGCTTCGTTTTTACCCATCGTCGGGAGAGCGACGTAGATGATCTTCTTCGCCCGGATTGCTTCGAACAGGTCGATTTCGGGGGCGTAGGTGTTCATCACGTCACCGAATTTCCCCGTACCGAACAAGTACATCCGGCCGGCAAGACCGCCGAACGTTTCCTTCATCCGCTTGATGTCGACAACGTTCTCCATACCCGGCTTTCCGCCGATCTTGTATTGCTCAAGGAACAGGGAGAAGTTCTTGGTCGCCGGGTTGTGAGGCTGGGTCTTCTTCAGCAATGTTTCCAGCTCCTCGATCGCCTTGTGGTTCATCAGCAGAATCGTGAAGTCGATGAAGTTGTAAGCGAGGCCGGCAGCTTGCATAGCCGCTACGAGAGTGGTGATGCCCTGGTTCGCCGACTGTTTGTAGTGGTCGGCGCCAGGGTTATTCTCGGTAGACGGAATGATGGATAGGATGCGTGCGGCGATCTCATCCGGGTCACCCCGGAGGATGGGGTTGTACGTGTTGCTGAGCGATGGGTTACCAGGATTCAGAATCAGCAGATCCTGCTCGCGGCCCGCCCAGACGCAGTACTGGTAGATCGTTTGAATGTCGTCCGCATTCATCTTGCCGTCAATAAACGTCAAGCCGCCGCCACGCTGAATTTGCTGGAACATCATCAGCTTGCCCAATACGGTTTTACCGACGCCGGACTGGCCCAGGATAAATCCATGTCGCATGAAGTCTTCATCAGGGACACGTACAGGCTGGCCCGTGTCAGTAGTGAAGCCCAGTAGCAAGCCATCACCATGCGCCAGATCGGTAGCCGACCGGATGTTTATCTTCGACTCAAGGAGCAGCTGGTTCTTCCAGAAATCAAAAACACGGTTGCCGATGTATGCCGAGCCCGCAGCCCCCATGGCAAGGGGGAGGGTGGCCGGCACCGAGCTGAAGAAAGGTGATGTCAGCAGGCCTCCCGCACCGATTGAACTGAGTGCTAGGGTGTCTTTGAAGCCACCGATTTTCGAGCGAAGTATCTGATCCATACTCATGGAAGTGAGCCTTTAGCTACGCACAAAAAAACCCGAGCACCGTGAGGCGCCCGGGTTGTGGGGTTAGAGGAACACGCCAGACGCTGAAGCCTGCGCATTGTCTTTCTCTGCTGCGGGTAAGCGCAGCAGCGGGGATTGCAGAAGCGTTTGGATTTCCATCTGCGACAGGAGCGTGTCCTGCTCAATGGTGGTCCGAACGCTTGGCACGTCCTTTACGGCCTGCCCGGTTTGAGCAATTTGATCCAGCTGATCCTTGTATTTCTGGTACCGAGATTTCTCTGGCGGTTGCGTAGATGCCTGCTGTTGGGTATCTGATTGAACAGTCTCGGCTGCACCTGTTGTGCCTCCAACTGATTCGTTTACCTGACCTTGCTGGGCTTCCTCGCGGAGACCCTCGACATACTTGGTGTCATCGAATTTGCCAGTGAAGACATCAGCACTGAAACCGAGCAACGAAAGGCATTTTGAGGTCGCGTCTGTGAGACTTTTCTTGGCGTGATCCTCATCACTACTGATGATTCCGTAGGAATCTCGCGTGATGTAGGTGGTCGCGCCGAACTGCTTCACTGAACCGCGGAAACCCCGTTGGAGATACCACAGCTCGACGTACACCTTGTGAATGACCTCTTTACCAACTACCTGGCTATCCACCACGAACGGTTTTCCGTCCACGTACGCCTCACTTATCAGTTCGACACCCCAGCCAAGGCCAAAAGGTCCGAAAACCTCAGTAGCACGCTTGATCTGATAGATGGGCGCGATCGCAGTCCCCTGGAAGCCACCCTTGTTGAAGGACTTGGTCTCATCAGGATTGGTTTTCTCAACCTTGTTCCACACCTCCAGGCCGATAGAAGCCGCGGCCTGGCCCTGGCTGGACCAAAGCGATTCGCCGTTGGCCGAGCCTTGGTGGGATGCTGCGTCTGTTCTAGTTTGCATTTTTGACTCCTACGACTCTGCAAAGAGGGAATACCTAATGCAGGGGTATGAAGCACAGCTGCTGATAAGGTGGGGGCTAGACCGCGAAAGCTCTAAAAGCGTTTGCAATACGTAACACGTCGCTATATTTTAGGCGCCACAAGAGGACGGTTGCAACAAAAAGCCAACTATCTGTATTATCGCTACGTGTTAATTCGCATTTCAAACCAACGAGTATCCTATGAACACCTTGAACAGAGCCATTCTGCTTGCAACGCTTGCGCTCTCAGCAAGCACCGCGGGTGCCGTTGATGTGCGACAGGTAGTGGTTCCAGATAGCTATGGCGTTGCGGTTGAGCCCGCGCACGCTGGCCACGCGCTTGTTGAATCCATTCGCGACACCCAGCAAAAAGCCGAATCCCCGATCTGGACTGTGACTGAGCCAGCCAGGGCCCGCGCTCTTATGCCGGCAGAAGAGGCTCTGCTCGATGCAGAGGACGCAAGGGTGGCCGAGGAAGCCCGCCACACACGCGCCACACTTTATTTTGATTTCGACAAAACCATGCCGACGGGCTGGTGGCCGCTGAAGAACGTCATCGCTGACGCTCTCCGCCTCGGCAGCACCATTACCTTGATCGGTTATGCAGACGAAGTGGGTGAGGCGGTTTACAACCAGCGCCTGTCCGAGAATCGCGCCATCGAAGCTGCGCGTTACCTGATCCGGCAGGGTGTTAAGAAGAAAAACATTAAGGTCTACGGCCGGGGCAAACGCGATCCTGTTTCGAGCTCCGACAGCTCGATGAACCGTCGGGTCGAAGTCGACATCGTGAAAGCCGCGGGGAAACCTCTGTGAAAGAGATCGATATCCCCCGGTACGTAGACAGCCAGGTGCAATTACTTTTCTGGGAAATTGATGAGGCTGCGATCTTCATTGGCTGCTTGGGCGCAGGTATCGCACTGGGTGGCTGGGCAACCATCGCTTCCCTCGCCGGCGGCTGGTATGCAGTGAAGCGGTTTAAGCGATTCAAGAGTGGTGCACTGGACGGTGTTTTGCACCACCTCTGCTACGAGGCAGGAGTCATGGCGCTGAACAAGCACTACGACGACTCCTCGAAGCGCGACTACTTCTACTAAAGCTTTCGAATCAATTTATCTGTACGCGTTATGTATCTGATAGCGCTCAGGGGCCGGAATGAAGATCAAGAAAATGCAGAAAACGATGGAAGGGCTGAAAAGCCTCACAAACTTCCAGACCTTGTCGAACGCTTGCCTTGCGGTAGCGGTCCTGCTACTCGCCTTCAACCAAATGGGGCAGCACGAAACCACGCGTTTGGTGCCGCCGAACCTGGACAAGGCGGTGAAAGTTGGCTGGAACAACGCGGACGACGAATACATCAAGTCCTTTGGTCTTTATGCCTCGACCCTGATGGGAAATGTCACGCCCAAGAACGTGAACTTCATCGCCGACTCTGTAAGCGCCTTCGTTGATCCGAAGATCTACGCAGACGTTCGCAAGAAGATGTTCGTGTTGGCCAACGATCCCGTGTTCGCAACGAACGCCGGCTCCGTGTCTTGGAACGCCACTGACATCAGCTACGAAAAGGAATCCAAGAAGGTTTTCATTCTCGGTTCGATGGAGTCACGCAGCGCAGCCGGCAAGCCTAAACAGGACTACCAAGTGGTCGAGTACGTCATCGAGATGCGTGCGGGCCGCCCATGGATCACGGGCATGGACCATTACCCAGGCAGCACCCCCAAAACACTCAAGTGGCTTCAGTCTCACCCGCCTAAGCCAGCAGAACCAACCAAGGAGGCGCTTCAGTGAAACGCTCAGCCATTGCTCTAGTCGTGCTGGCCACCATCCATGCATCCATCTCATGGGCTGATGGGATGGCGGAAGTCAAATTGCCACCCGTTCCTACGGCAGCTAAACGTGTCAAACCTGTCGAAGCGCAGCCTCTGCCAGGTTTAGGTGTAATGCCGGGTGCCGAATCAGATTCGCGCACCCAGGTTGTTCGCGTGAGTTCAGACCGGAACGAAGTTATTTACGTTTCGAACATCTTGCCGAACCGGATTTCTACTCCGTTCGCTTCGCCTAAAGCTGTTGACCAACAACCAGATGATTTGGATATTAACCAGATTGGTCAATCGCTTTATGCGACGATGAAAACCAAGGATAAGCCTGTCGCACTCTACGTGACAGGTTCCAATCCAAACGACCCGGTTATCTCTTTGACCTTGATTCCGAAGGAGCTTCCACAGCAGACAATTACTCTGCAGCTGGACAAGCCAATGGCAGAAACTGGTGGGCATGCCTCAGAAAATCATGCGCCAGACAGCAACAACTACACCGATACCATTCGTTATGTGCTACGAGAAGCAGCTCTTGGCAAAGCGCCTGAGGGTTTCAGCGAAGGTCTGCTCCCAGCATCGGCTGCGAACATTGGTAATGTGATTGCCTATCCTAAGGTGCGTTACTCCGGCCCAGAGTACGATATTTATCGCTACAGCCTGCAAGGAACATCAAAAACCGATGTTGATCTTGATGAAGGCACTTTCTACAGCGAAGGCGTCCGTGCCGTGTCTTTCTTCCCGACCGCCACCCTTCGTGCCGGTATGACCACTGATGTTTTCATCGTCTCTGATAAGTCGGCAACGGGGAACTGAGCATGGCTATCAAGGACCAGTTGAAAGATAAGTGGCAGGATCTTAGCCCTGGCGTTCGATCTACCATTGCAATTATTGGCCTTTTAGGCTTTTTGATGATCGTTGGGTCTGTCATTGTTGGTAATGACAAGCCTAAGAATAATTCGAAAACCGACGCGACCTCTGATACCAAACTGCTATTGCCTCGTGGAGATAACAATACTCCCGAGCAGATCATGGCTATGTTGGCTGTTCAGAACAAGCGTCTAGATGAATTCGGCAGATCGATCAAGCAGATGGATCAAGATCGTAAAGATGATCGACTGCGCGCACTCGAAGAAGAACGGCTGCGGGGGCAACGGCCAGACCCAGTTACCCAGGACACGCTTCGCGAGCTGAAGCGTTTGGGTGATCGGATGGAGAAATTGGAACTGAACAAGGGCGGTAACGCGCCAGCACTGAATAGTGCGTTGCCAGGCTATGAAGGCGCCACTGCCACTGGTGAAGCTCTACAAGAGCCGAAACCAAAGGCAGCAACCCTGCGGGTTACTGGCGGCACTCAAACGTCCCGCAATGAGGCACCGAAGCAAGCAGAGAAGCCGACCCCGGCTATGCCAGCCGGATCGTTCTTCGAGGGAGTGCTGTTGAACGGTATGGACGCTCCTACCAGCTCTACAACGCAGAAAAACCCCGTGCCGACAACACTGCGAATCAAGTCTGACGCAGTACTTCCAAACAAGTACAGCGTCGATGTCAAAGAATGTTTTGCGCTCGCTTCAGGCTACGGTGTTCTGTCCAGCGAACGCGCCATGCTTCGAACCGAAACTTTCTCTTGCGTACGCAAGGACGGAAAGATCATCGAAGGGAAAATGGAAGGTTACATCGTTGGCGAGGACGGGCGGGTCGGTATGCGTGGCCGTCTCGTGTCCAAGCAGGGCCAAATGATTGCCAAAACTTTGGTTGCCGGCGGTCTCTCGGGGCTCGCACAAGGCATGACACCACAAACAATCCCGCAGTTGAGCTTGGGTGACAATAGCACCACACAAACCCAAAGTGCTGATACTTCGACCATTCTGCAAACTGGTGTGGCTAAAGGGTTCTCTACTTCCGCGAATGAAATTGCCAAATTCTATATGGAGATGGCTCGCGAAATGACTCCGGTGGTTGAGATCGACGCCGGCCGTAAAGTTACGATCATGCTGGTGAAAGGGATCGAACTGAAATGATGAAAGGTAATTACATGAAACGTACTGCATTAGTCGCAGCGCTGTTGCCTATTGCTCTTCTGAGTGGTTGTTCGTCCTGGCTGAATACTGCCGGCGAAGACGAGTTCTCATGCCCCGGCATGCCACAAGGCATCATTTGTAAGTCGCCAATGGCCGTTTACAAGTCCACTGAACAGAGTCCAGCGCTGACTGACAGTGACATGCCAATTGGTCAGAAGGCGCCGAACGTGAAGTACGGTGACGACATGGGAAAGACTGCCGGCTCTGAGCATAACCTCAAAGTATCAAACGGTATGCCAGGGCCAGCTGTTGCAGAACTTGCTCGACCAGTCCGAGTTCCAGCCCAGGTCATGCGCATCTGGATTGCGCCATGGATCGACAGCAAAGACGATTTGCACTTTCCGTCCTACCTCTTTACCGAGATCCAGCCACGCACTTGGTCGTTCGGGAAATCCGAATATTCAGGCCAAGGCATGGTTGTCCCTCACCTTGAGTTAACCGCTGTACCGCCAGTCAGCGTTGCCGCACCTAAATCGGAAAACGTTGCTGCAGAACCAACCAATTACGGACCGCAAGTTACATCGTCCGCAATCCCATCCACAACTGACATCAATCTGAACTGATAACACTGGGAGCTACACAATGACCGCACAAATCGCACAAATCGAAACCAACGCAGTAGCCGCTGCTCCATTCAAGAAAATCGACAAGCGTGCACTGCTGAGCATGGCTGTTGTCGGCCTGGCTGTCGCCGTCGACGTGACAGCTGGCTCCGACTCCACCTTCACCGAGATCGTCACCAGCCTCGACGGTTGGATGACTGGCTCCCTGGGTAAAGTCTTTGCCCTGGGTGCCCTGGGTACCGGCCTGGCAATCGGCGTGGTCAAGCAGTCGGTCATGGCTGTTGTGACCGGCGTAGCTGTAGCCCTCTCCGCGAGCGTTGGTCCAGGCGTGCTGACCAACATCTTCACCGCCACGCTGTAACGCCTCTCAAGGCGCACTAGGTCGCTAGTGCGCCTTTTCAACTGGCTCTGCCTGCGGGTTGCCCTCCAGGCCTTCCAAGCCTACTCAACCACCACATATGGCGAACAGTGAAATGGCAGCCTCGAAAGCGACGATCAAAGGGGATAGAACCTCCACCCCTCAAAAAAAACTCAATGTCAGGGCTATCGATCCCGACTCAAAGGTATTCTTTTGCTCCGATGGAAATGAACATTACCTCGGGGCATGTTTTGTATCTGATGCCCTGACAGGCGCCAGCTCCTCAACCGTTGACAAGCTCCAGTCTGCCTTGAGCATGAACTTCGCGCCCGGCACCTTCATTCAGATCGCTATGCTTGGAAGCCCCGATGTCGGTGAATACATCGATGCCTATCTGAACAGTAAACCTGCGCTGAACCCGATCCTCAAGGCCCTCTCTCGGCAGCACGCGAATCTGATCACCGGTGGCATCGATACCCCGTTGGTTCAACGGAGCGGTGTGATGCTGAATCGTCAGCGCGTCATCGTGACAGTAAAATTCCCGTGCCGTAACGAGAGCCCGGATGACGCAGACATTGCGGCAACGAAGGAATCGGCCGACCGTGTCACGGAAGCGCTTAAAGCAGCGTCCCTGAACCTGTTCCAGCTCGATGCCGTGGGCTACCTAGTGCTCATGCGAATAATCACGAAGCTCTGGGATGCTCCTCGGTCTCACTACGATGAAGATCAACTGATCAAGGATCAGGTTTACTACCCTGGCGACTCCATCAACTATGATGATCCGTCGACCATCAATTTCAATGACGGCGCCCATTATGCGAAGGCGCTGAGTGTCAAACACTTCCCGCAGAAAACCAGCCTCGCAATCATGAACCACATGATCGGGGACCCGAACGGTCTTTCGAACCAGATCACCGACCCGTACTACATGGTGCTGACCATCCACTATCCGGATCAGGTCGTGAAGAAGGACGAAGTCAAGCAAACGTCCTCAATCATCAATCACCAGGTCTTTGGACCGACAGCCCACCTGATCCCCATCCTCAGCTACAAGAAAAAGGGCATCGACACCCTGGTCCATGAGATCGACGGTAAGGGTGCGATCATCGTAGAAGTAAACTTCACGATCTTCCTGTTCTCAAGGGATAAGCAGCGCCTGAACAAACTGTCCGCAGGCCTGCAGGCTTATTACACATCCCTTGCTTTCGAGCTCAGGGAAGATCGCCGAATCTTGGAAGCGCTCTGGAACAACCTGCTGCCACTCAACACATCGCGAGAAGGGGTCAAGAACCTCTATCGCTTCCATACGATGGCAGTTCGGCATGCCTGTCAATTCCTGCCAATCCTTGGCGAGTGGACTGGTAGCGGCATGGCCGGAGCAATGCTCATGCTCACCCGCCGCGGCCAGGCGGCATTGATTGATTTGTATGAATCGAGCACCAACTACAGCGGAATCATTTTTGCTGAGGCCGGCGCTGGCAAGTCGTTCTTCACTCAGAAAATCGCCGCCGACTATCTCGCTGCTGGTGCAAAACTGTGGGTGATCGACGCCGGCCGGAGTTACCTGAAGCTTTGCAAGATGGTTGGCGGCGAGTTCATCGAGTTCAAGCCTGAGTCGGATGTGTGCCTCAACCCGTTCACGCACGTCGAAGACCTGCACGAGGAAATGGACATCCTCAAAGCCACCATCGCCAAAATGGCCGCCCCAGAGGACACGCTTGACGATTACCAGCTCTCTCGCGTTGAACAGGCCATCACCAGTACCTGGGAGAAGTATGGCAACGCAGCGAACATCACTGCAGTTGCGGAGTGGTTCATCAATCAGTCGGACGACCCGGAGTGCTTGCGACTAGGGCGCCAGCTGTTCCCGTTCGCCGGCGGCCAATACACCAAGTGGTTCGATGGTGAGAACAACCTGGATATGAGCAATGCGTTCATCTGCATGGAGCTGAGCGACCTCAAGGGGCGGCCGGCTCTTCAACAGGTAGTGCTGCTGCAGCTGATCTCCCGCATCAACCACGACATGTACAAGGCTCAGCTGGGTGAGCGGGGCCGGAAAAAAATCCTCATCGTCGATGAGGCTTGGGAGATGCTCGATGATCCGATGATGGCCAAGGCGATGGTTGCGGCTTACCGCAAGGCGCGTAAAGAAGACGGCGCAGTGCTGGTGGTCACGCAGGCTATCGGCGACGTCTACGCGTCGAAAAACACTGAAGCTATCGCTGCGAACTCGGCCTGGCAGTTTATCCTGCAGCAAAAATCCGAATCGATCGACTCGGCCATCGACAGCAAGCAGTTCAAGATCGAACCCTACGGTGCTCACATGCTGAAGTCAGTTCACACAATGCCTGGCAAGTACAGCGAGATCATGGTCAAACGCAGCGAAACCGATTGGGGCATCGTGCGTCTTGTTGTGGATGAATTCCACAACGTGACGTTCTCCTCGAAAGGGGCAGCGCGCAACGAGATTCTTGACGATCTTGACCGTGGCGTCGATGCGGTGGAGGCAGTGAACAACTACATGGCCCGCCAAAGCTCCGCGGCGTAGAGAAGCCAGCAAGCTATCCGCACCTCCAGCTCGCACCGCATGCACTGCAATGCTCAGCCCGGCCATCAGCCGGGCTTTTTGTTGCTGCAATCTAATACTGTTGTCGTAGTGCTACGTGTTATGCTTGTCAAACAACTGCGCGCAGAGCGCTATCTTTTTCCATCGCTATTAGGGAAACGCCGAGATGACTGATACAGCGAATAGCCAAGAACAACAGGCAGGGGAACAAATCCGCCCTGATGACGACCAGGTTAGGACGAAGCCAGCACCAGCTACCAAAGCCCAGCAAGGACCTGCTGGTGTTTCCTTTCTGACATGCGTCATCGTGGCCCTCGCTGTATCCAGTTTTAGCAGCTTCATGGCTTATCACTTCGCCGGGCAGAATCTCAATGTGGGTGCTCAGGTAGTGTTGGTTGACGGCACAAAGCTCGCCAATGCACAGATGAAGCGAACCCTCGATAAGGCCGAATTGAGCCCCGAGCAAGCACAGGCCGACGGCCTCGCGTTTGTGACAGACCTCCAGAATGTACTGAAGGCGTACACGGATTCAGGGGTACTGGTTATCAACTCATCGGTAGCCTTGAACGCCCCGGCAGGCATGAACGTAACTGTCCAAGTTGCTCAGCATCTTGGCCTTGAGCTGGAGTGATCGCATGAACGCTAAAGCACTGGTGTCTCGACTGGTGTCCCCGCTCAAAGCCCTTCGGTCAGACAAGGCACGGCTTCGATTTCTTCGAAACTCGCTCATCGGTATCGCCGCTTCTTTCATCGTTGCAGTTGCCGCTGTTACGACCTTTCGCCAGGACTACCGGATCGGCGTTGATCTTGCGTCAGTACGTTGCCTGCCCTGGCGCCTGTACATGATCACTTATGGCCAGCCTGCCGAGCTCAAGCGTGGTGATTTCGTCGCTTTCGTGCCAAAAGGTGGCTTCATGGGCGAGCACTTTGAAGGGAAGACCGTCGGAAAGATGGTCGCAGGCCTCCCGGGCGACAAACTGGTCGTGAAGAACAACGTTGCATACATCGGCGATCGACTGATCGGTGAGCTGGACCTCATCGGAAAACTGGGCAAGAAGTCCGGCGATTTCGACCGAGTCATGACAGTACCAGCCGGCACGATTCTGGTTATTGGGACTGAGCCACGTAGTTATGACGGTCGCTACTGGGGCTTCCTTGATTCGAAGCTGATCATTGGCAAGGTAGGGCCTATCATCTGATGAAAGCTCCATTCAAGCGCCTTTCACGTACGCGTACGCGTAAAGGATTATCAAAAGCAATTTCGGTATTGGCGCTGTTCTCGATCGCTGCCTTGCCGAGTGCTGTCTCTGCGGATACCGACAGTGGATCTCCGAGGTTCATCGAGCGGAAAGCAGAAGGGTGGTTCTTCTACAAAGATCCAAAAGAGCCCCCCCCGGCTCCGCCATTAATGCAACGAGAGCCAAAACCGCCCGCCGGAAAAACGGCCGCCGAAGAACCGAAGATCCAGCCGTTTTCTGTTTCGTGGTTGCGCGAAAACATGCCGAAGCTGTTGGACGCCGCGATCGACGACCCTAGCAAGGAAAACGTTGAGGCGTACCTCTACGCGCAGCGCGTGGCCATGGACAAGTCCCAGCGCTATGCAGAGATGACAACCCGTGTAGTGGCAGCCGATCCATTTTTGGACGAGAACAACCGAGTCCCTATCGCGACATATACGAAACCCTTCTTCCTGCGGAATGCCCAGGCCGGTGTAACCGAGGCTTTAAAACATGTCGCGACAGTCGGCGGTTTGTGGGTTTTCTTCGATTCGAAGTGCGAGTTCTGCCGGCCTCAGGTTAATACCGTTCAAAAACTAGCCAAGGAGTATGGATTTGTCACGAAGTTCATTTCCATGGATGGCAAGCCCTTACCGAATGTTACAGAGTTCGAGAAAAACACTGGGCAAGCGAGCATCCTGAACTTGCGCATCACGCCAACTACTGTTCTCGTTGTTCCGCCGAACAACTACTACATCGTGTCGCAAGGGATGATGGCTCAGGATCAGCTCGCGGAGCGGATCATCATTGCAGCTGACAGCAACAATCTACTGCCGAAAGATATTGCCCAGAAAATCAATACCTATGATCGAGGCGTCTTGACCAACGAAGACACTCAAAAAGGTGCAAGTGATGATCCAAAGCAGTGGGTTAAATATCTAAAGGACAAATTAGAAGGCCGCTACGAGGGGGGCAGCAATAATGCGGAATAAATTTAAGCAGCTGGTTTCGTTATTACTGGTTGCAACACTTACCATGGTTTCAGTACCTGCTTCAGCTGGACTTGCAGATGCGCTTGACGGCATGTTCATGTCGAACAGCACGAGCGCGGGCGCATTCACAAGCCAAAGCCGGGGCGGCATGGTCGGCGGAGGCGCAGCCCTTCGAAGCCCGGTGCGAAACATTAACCTGGTAGCTTTCGACCCGCCCCGATTCTCGGCCGGTTGTGGCGGTATTGATATGTTCGCGGGGTCGTTCTCTTTCATCAACGCTGACGCCCTAGTTGCGCTGTTCCGCCAAATCGCAGCAAACGCTGTTGGTGTTGCGTTCAAAGCCGCCATTGACGCTATTAACCCGGCCCTGGGCAAGCTGATGCAGGACTTCCAGAATAAACTTCAAGCCCTGAACCAGATGATGAAGAATACCTGCGCAGTGGCGAACTCGATCGTCAAATCGTTCACTGACCCATCAGCCCGAAAAGAAATGGTTGACCAGGCTTCGACGGCGGCCTCGGCAGCAACTGGCTCTTTCTCTGATCTGTTTGCTGGTTTGTCGGACCTGTTCAGCTCTCCAAACAGCAGTTCTGACAAAGGCACAAATGACGGAAGCTGCGAGGAGTGCGGCAACCCAGTATGGAAAGCATTGACAGATACCTCATCCGGCCAATACCTGGGCAATCCCGACACTGGCGAAGCTGACAGCAACCTCGCTAATGAAGTTGTGATGAGCATGATTGGCGCAGTGGTAATGACCGCTCCTGACAGCTCTTCCAAGAACTCTGACGGTTCTGAGAAGCCAAAGGTTGGCCAAATCTACAGCCCGACTTTGACTTTGATGAACTTCAAAAACGGCTCAAGCTCAAACAGCACCCCATTGAGAATCCTGCATTGCAACAACGGGTACGACCGGAACAAGTGCACTAGCATCAACCCTAATAAGACGTTGAGCTTTGATGGCACGTTGGGATACACCAACAAAATGCTGTTTGGCTACGCACAGGGCGCGACTACTGGGACAGCTAGTACTTCGATTGTTGGTAAACTTACAAACTGCACTACAAACTCATGTGACTTCACCGCTGCACAGAAACAATTCATCAATTCTGTAAAAACACCAGCGCTGGCTCTGATAAGAAAGGTACAACAGTTCCCAGGGGCCATTCAGACAGTTGCTGAGCAAATGGCACCAATCATCGCCAACGAGCTGGCCCTTAAATATGGTGAGGCGGCACTGTATGCCGCCAATCAGACCTTCAATGGAGTCAAAGGTATTAAACCAGACTTTGTTGACCAGAACATCAGTAAGCTCACTCAAGAACTGGCGGCAATCAGGGCGGAAGACGCAAACTTCCAGCCCAGAATTGTAGCTACTGAGCAATGGGTCAAAATGATTCTAACCAGTAACCCCGCCATCTTTGTCAAGCCGGGCCTCTAGGAATAAACTATGGACTTCACTGTATATGTACTTGGTGATGTTTCGACCTTCTATAATACGCTTAATAGCGTAGCGATGGTGTTCAACGCTAAGGGATTCATGACTGGCGTGTACCTGGTAGGTGGGTTCGTTGCGTTGATCTCGGGAATTATGTTCGTCATCCAAAAGGGTGCATCTGAACAGTTCATCCCTGCTAACGGTCCTGTAGGTGGTCTATTTGGCTTCGCTATGATGGTTGCCTGTTGCACCATTAAGGCCGATGTCAAGATCGAAGACATCTACACAGGGACGGTGAACAAGGTCGACAACGTCCCCCTCGTACTTGCCGCCCCGGCCAGCTTATTCACGACGACTATGTACGGTCTGTTTGAAAAGATTACCACGGCATACCAAAGTACTTCTGGCAGTTACATGGCCGTAACTCAGAACGGCTTTGTAACGCCATTGAAACTGCTCCTCACTCTGCGTAAAGGGGTGGAGAATGTTGATCCCTATCTTGTTGCCAGTCTCAAACAATATGTGATCGACTGCGTTCCAGGCTCTACGACGTTCAGCATCGCGGATTTTCAGAAATCTACGAACATAGTGTCTTACGTTTTAGGTCATTCCCGCGGCACAGGTCTTACAACCTACTGGGATAACGTGAACATTAGCGGCTTAGCGCTTTCGTGCCAGGAGGCACAAACGAGGCTTGACGGCCGAGTTGGTTCTTTCCCTTCCTCTGATGCCGCCAAGAAAATGATCAATGCGGGCATGAAGGACAAAAGTCCTTCAGGTAGCGCTTACACGCCAGATGATGTCAGTGCCGCCATCACTAACTTGGTGCCTTCGCTGTGGTCATCAGCACAAAGCGCTGATGATTTCATGGTCAACGCATTCTTCTTTAACTCTATAGTTGGCACATATAACTGTCTCGACAGCGTTGCGGATCAAAATAGCTTCAACCTCTGCATGTCCTCCCTTACCCAGCAAGACGAGCAGTTCCGTTCCGACGCAGCAGCATCTGGAAGCTTCTTTGCTAAAATCATGATGCCGACGATGGTCTTTCTTCAGATCCTTTTCTTCGGCTTCGCCCCAATCGTCATCATTTACAGCCTATTCAAAGGTGCTGGATCTTTGATGATGTATGTGAAATTCCTTGGTTTTGGCATCTGGACAACTTCGTGGTTACCATTCTCCGCAGTAATTCAGATGTACATACAAAACGATGTCGCTGAAAAGCTGACTGAGTTCACCGAGAAAGGGTTGGTGCCGAGCAACTTGAAGGCCGTATATTACGAT
>CAACWQ010000223.1_pt1 | contig 25655 bp, 29 predicted proteins | sample 2275681 | NCBI WGS metagenome assembly CAACWQ01 (sample SAMEA5312463, study PRJEB27640) | indoor metagenome | biome: indoor environment; feature: controlled; material: polymer furnished wood metals | place: Austria | collected 2011-04-21
CGTTCGTTCTTCCTGGGCATGGGCTCTCGCCTCCTCCTGCGCCGTGACGCGTCGTTGTTCTTCCTGACGGGCATCGCGCTCGCCGATCAACTCGGCCAGCCGGTCACCGCTATCTCGTTCCGCCGATGCCTGGCCAGCCCCAGCGCGCTCAACCGACCGACCATGCTGGTACGCCCCCCAGTAGGATGCGAGCACCAGCAGCGCCGCTAGCAAGCGCAGCGGGACCGAGAATTTTGCTACCAGCTGTGCCATGCCGCCTCCCACTCTGGAAGATCTACCGTTTGGCCGGCCAGGTCGTGGGGGCAGTCGGTGAGATACTGGATGCGCCCGTCGGTCACGAAGGAGTGGCACACCGTTTCTTTATTACCCATGCGGTACCGGGACAGCACAGAGGGAGTGAAGGTCGGCGCATCAGCATTCTCGTTGTACCCCCACCGTGGGCCGGTGCCGGCGCCAACATTCAGGCTATGCGGGAGTTTGCAGCCATTGCAGAAGAACCACAGCGATCCGTCTTCTGCCCGCCCCAGGCAGCGACCAATCGTCTTGATTGTCATGCCAGAGCCCTCCGCACGCCCTCGTCGATCACTTCGGCCTTGTACGGGTTGCCGCCGTTCTCGTGGACGATGATGCCGACCACGGCTTCGCGCAGCACCTGCGGCTTGGAGATGTCGATGGAGTCGCGCACGCCTACGCCCAAGCGCTTGGCGATGGCTTGGGCATAAGCCAGGGTGTTGTTCTCGCTGGCCGGCGCCCACCGGCTGATGAACTCCAGCGGGGTGTCGATGCCGGGACGGCCGACCCCAGGCATGCCGTCCTTGCCCCGGTAGTTCAGCAGCAGCTTGCCTAGGGCGCGGATACCGTTCTCGGCTTGGTCGAAACGGGCAAAGCGCGGCTTGCCCACGCCCACCTCAATGCCAAGCTGGCCCTGCCAGGCGTTCCGTGGGTTGAAATCGATATTGCCGGGGTTGTTGTTGCGTACACCGCGTGGTGTTGCCATTGGCTTTCTCCAGGCACAAAAAAGCCCGCACTGGGCGGGCTGGGAAGAGATTAGGAGGTCACTTCGATTCAAGTGCACCTATGATATTTCGGGCCATTATCGCGTGCCCCCGTTCATTGGGATGAGCGAAGCCATCCACCACCTTGCTGGCATCTGTGCCGTCAAAGGGGGTCAGGTTATCGATGAAGTCGATCTTATTGCGCTTGGCCACCGCATCCACAACTCCACGCACCTCTTGCATCGTCATGGCTGTGCGGGTATCGGCTTTACCACCCTCCAGAATCGGTCCGGCTACCATCAGAATCACGTTCGCCTGGGGGGCTAGTCGATCAACCAACGCCTGCAAGTTTCTGTCGAAGTTGCCATCGCCAGAGACCGTGCCTTTCTCGCCACGGTCGTTCGTGCCGAATTGGGCTATGACAAACTGGTCTTGAGCGGTTACCGCAGCTTGGCCATACCTACCCGAAAGGTTGTATAGGTTGTAGGTTTTCGCGGTTTGGCCAATAACGCCCTGATTGGTTAACCGAATGGTCTTCGGGATATCTAGCCCTTCGATAGCCAATACCCGCCGGCCAGGGAGCCCGGTCGAGTTTGTGCGGATCTCTACGACCTTGTCACGGACATAGCTGAATTTATGATCGATACGTGCTTGGCTATCTGTCGTATCGGCGTCATCCGCCCCTGCCGAGAAGGTACCCAAGTTCTGACCGTCAACAATCAAGTCGTAGCGACTGAAATCTTCAGGCGAGCCTTTTCGATAGAGGACAGCCAGCTCGCTGCCGGTGAACTTGAACGACACCGATTGGGAAGCCTGGCCATCACCCTCATCGTCTCGAAGCACGAGAACCCGGCCTGTCGCCGAGTCCTTGCGATTCAGGACCTCGAGGCTTTGCCCGTGTCCGACATGGCTGGTCGAGAACGCTTGCCCGTCCGGGAAAACCTGTACTTGCCTGGTGTAGGTTACGACCGACTCACCAGACGGAGATGCGGCCCAGTTGCCAAGCACCGGATCAACCCCTGGCATGTACTTTTCGCCAATGTGCTTCCTGAATCCATTCCAGAAACTTGGCGAATCGGAATTGTCACGTGCGGTGTCCAGGAACCGCGTCCTTGGCGTCACCGGCGAGTTCTCTGGAAGGGTGCGCCCCCACATGATGGAGTCGCCCACGCCAGCAATACCCACAAATTGTACTAGCGGATCGTCCAGCGCTGAGCGCATTTCTGCTAGCTGCGTGCCGTAACGCTGAAATTCAGGGTACTCCGTTACCGATCCCTCACATCCAGCAAGAGCAGCCAAGTAGAGAGACAGTACAGTAAAGCGCATCGGTAGATCCATCAAGCGTAGTGGCGATTAGTCATTATAACGACATCTGCTCATTCAAGCGATGGTATGCATTTACCTGATGAGGCTTACCCCATCTACGCCGACAACCACGTCCCGCCTCACTCCGCCGATAGTCAGCCTGGTTTTGGTGTCGTAGTCAGTGCCACCGGTGTCACTGAAAAAGTGATAACCACCTCGCCATCTGTAACCCTGACCAGCGACTAGGTGAGTTTTTGTGGCGGCAACTATCGCGTTATAAAATTTTGCTCGCCCCTTGCCGCCGCCGCGTATGTACGGCGATGTCGGCGCAACGTAGCGACCATCTCCAGCTTCATAACTGCGATCAACCCAGCAGGCCATGGTGCCGTTTTTTGACTTCATCAGAAGCAGCCATGCTTCGCTGTTCTGATCACGCCTACCGCTCGTTGCCGTCGGATCCAGTGCTGACCGGGTAGCACTCGCTGAGTCTGCCAAAAGTTGCGTTTCGGTAAATCCACCGAAGTAAGCCTGCGGACCATTATCGATTACAACCACGACATCCTCTAGCGCATTAACATCTGCTGTAACCTCAAGTCCGCTGTCAGACATATTCAATTCGAACTTCTGCCGAACACCATAACGACCAGCAGCCACAGCATTGTATGGCATCAGCTCATTTACAATCGTAGCCTGTACAAAGTTGGCATAGCCCGAAACGCTAGAATCAACTTTTTTGCCATTTACGGCAACTGACCACATTGTGTTGCGCGCGGTCATCGGACCTCCACCACCACCATCACCGCCATGGGCGCCACCCGTATAAAATGCACGGGAGCCATCGCCATCTTTAGCGGCCATGAAAACCATTGGCGGTAGATAGTCTGTCCTGGCACTGCTAAGCAGCTTCCAAGAGGCCGACGCTAGATCCACAGGCTTTTCCGCCTTCTGGATGCTAATTATGTTTGGAAGCTCGTTGTGACCATTAGGTCCAATGGTCACCTTGAATGCATCACCATCGGAAAAATACGAGTATGAGACACGTTTGGTGGTCGCGTCGTACTCGTAGTAGACCGTATCTTGATGTCGGCCGACTACAAGCCATACGGCAGCTAGCACCGATATGACAGCCGCCGCCAGGAAGATGGTTTTCCTAGTGAATATCCGTTTCAATTTAAGGTCCGACATTACTGCCCTATTGTGTTTCAAGGCCTGACGCCGGCCTTTGATGGCACATTATCATCCATGCGCACCGCCAGAATCCAGCGCCAGCCCAACTTCAAACCGCCCGACTAACTCCGGAGCTGGTGACTGTCACGATTTTTCTACGCCCCACCTGCAGCGCCGCCTTGGTGTCAAACCCGGTCTGAGCAGTATCTGAAAAGAAATGAAAGCCGCCTCGCCACTTGTAGCTTTGCCCTGCTGCCAGGTTCGCAGTCATGGCAGCAACGATCGCGTGATAGAACTTGGCCCTGTCGGGCCCAGGGGCACGAATAAATGGCGAGGTTTCGGCGACGTATCTGCCATCACCTGCCTCATACGATCGATCAACCCATGAGGCCATCGTCCCATAGGCTGACTTGGTGAGCAGCAACCACGCTTTTGGATAGGCAGATCTGGCACCACTTCCTTGTGATGTGCTGAGATCAATCCGAGCGGACACCTCTGAATCGGGGATCATCTGAGTGGCTTCGAACCCACCAAAGTAGTGCTGAGGGCCGTTGTCGATGTAGATTCTGGCGTCCTCAAGAGCGGCATACTCAGCGCTGATCTGCGATCCACGACCCGAGCACTCTAACCCCAGAATCTGCTGGAGAACGTAACGACCAGCACTCACCGTGTTGTAGGCCATGATCTCGTTCAAGATCATGACCTCCACGCTTTCTGCATATCCTGAAGCGGCAACTTCAAGAAGCTGGCCGTCCACGAACACCGAAAACATGGCATTCCTGGCGGTCGGGATGCTTCCATCAGTCCCTGCTCCATGCGCGCCCCCCGTGTAGATCCTGGCTGCACCGTCACCGTCATTTACTGCTGCGACTTGGACCGGAGGAAGGTAATCGGTCTGAATGTTTATTGCTCCCGGGATACCAGACCAGACTGCTTGCGACAGATCTGTTACCCGAGGGCCTCGCTCGATCGTATTGAAATCCGGAAGCTGGTTTACTGCTCCTGGAGTGATCGTCACTCGATACGCGTAGGATCCGGACAAGTATGCGTAAGTCAGCTTCTTCAGGGCCGGATCGTACGTGAAGTAGGCGCCCATCTTTTGAACGTCGCCGGCTGGCAGGGACGCGGCCGGCTGCTTGTAACGGCTCTCATCAATGATCCAATTGCGCCCTGGGAACCCTACGTTCACCGACTGGTAGACCTGGCCATCAGCAGGAATTTTGGAGCCATCCAGGGTTATTTTTATCTTCATGCCTGAGCGCGAGGCAGGCGTGAAAGTTAGTGTCTGCGCACCTCCAGTTCGACTCACAACGCCAACAGGGATGGTGAAGTTCTGGATGTTTACCGGCGTCCCGCTCGACTCGTAGGTCGCCTTATCGAACTCTTCAATGCGGAAACCAATATTTGCTTTTGATGCATCCACTGGAGTGACAGCGGTTGAAGCGACATATGCCACGCGGTAAAGCTTTCCTGCCTCGACCCCAGAAACTTCGATATCGAGGAAGAGATCTCGGAATGGCTGATAGTCGTTGTTGATCACTCCCGCCCTAGGAACCAACGCGTTCAAGGGAAACACTTTTCCTGCGTTCAATGAAAGAGTATCCACCTGAGGCGACTTGTACTCGGAGGCATAGCTGTAGCAGCTCTCATCAATGATCCAGGACCAAGCTGCAAAGCCCGACGCAGAGTTCGAATTGATCGGAGTGCCGGCTGGTGGGAGGCCCGTAGGATCTACGGTGATGCGGAACTGCATTTCTGGGCGCTGAGCCGGGACGAGCACAACCGTCTGCACGCCGCCTGCCCTGATGAACTGAGGCTGGCTATCGCTCAGCGCCACAAGCGTAACCTCGCCGGCTCCCGTGGACTCATAGGTCGCAGAGTCGAACTTCTTGATCATCCACTTGAAGCCGTTGCCGCTCGCTTCGTTCGCCTGATATGCGACCTGGTAGTACTCACTTGGGCGAGCATTGACCACCTTGATATTCAGCAGGAACGCGTTCCACGCCGAGCTTTCTGCGCTGGTAACGCCCGCCCTGGTCTTCGACTGCAGCGGGTAGCCCTTGCTGCGGTTAACCGTGAGGGCGTCAATCAAGGCGCTGGGGTAAACCTTCTTTGGCGCCGCCACACCCGACTCATTGCGGTACAGCGTGACGTACTCGCTGGCATTTGCTGACACCACACTGAAATAGGCGCCGTTGACCGTAGCGGCCAACCCAAGCGCCACCGTTGAATAGACCATGGCGCCGGCCAGCTGGACCGCGACGTTTTCCAGAGCAAGGTTCACCTTGTCCTGAGCCAGCACGGCCTGCCTGGCCAGCGAAGGGACCAAGCCACCTTCGGTCAGTACGTCCAGAGTCGGACCGCCATGCACCACCTGGTGCTGGATATTGGCCGCTGCGCGGACCTGTGCCGCAATTTCGGAGATTTGCCCCGTGTAGCCTTGCAGCGATTCAACTGTTGCCATCTTGAACTCCAGGCATAAAAAAACCCGCAGCCTTTCGGGAGCGGGTTTGCAAATTCGTTGGGTGGATCAGGCGGTGCGCTTCCACATGAACACCGCCAAGTAAGGCGGCAAGTTGTTGTGCGCACCGCCGCCGCCGGCCTTTCCGGTGTCGGGCACGTTGGTGCCGATGGTGGATTGCGTCACATCGTCACCCGATGCGTAGGTCGGCCCGGTTGTGCCACTGGGAGCCACGCTGCCCTGCGGCATGGAATGGACGTGTTCAGGGATTTCACTAACGGTCAGAACATGGTTGTATTCGCCGCCACTGGCGGCCGCTGCAAAGGCCTTCGTCTCGTTGCGCGCGTCCGTGCCGCTGCCCACGCCAATCAGCATGCGACCGGGCGCCAAGGCCTGCCATTCCCCAAAGCCGAAAATCACGCCGGGATTGGTCGAATCGGTCACGTTCATGTAAACAGAGCCCACCGGGTACACCACGGCCAGCATCGAAGGCTTGTTGCCGGTGTGATAGGGCGTGTTGCTGCCGCCAATGGTCAGCGTGCCATCGCTCTTGAAGCGCGCCGCCTCCACCCCGTCGACCAGCAGCACAATGGCCGAACCATCCGTGTCGGTGCCGCCAGTGGCGTACAGCCCCGTGTCGCCATCACCGCCGAAGCCGTAACCCACCAAACTGTTGTTGCCGGCAGTGGGCAGGCCCTTGGCGCTGCGCACGCCCTTGGTGGCCTTGAGAAGCCCCGTCAGCGTCCCGCCTGTAAGCGGCAGGAAGCCGCTGACCATCTTTTCAATGGCCTGCTTCAACTGGTCTTCTTTGGTTTCATCCAGGGCGATGCCGGCGCCCACGATCACGTTGGCGATTTCCTCCTGCACCATGTTCAGCCACTCGGCCTTGAGCGGGGTAGGCGCTACGCCACCCTGTACGGTGCCGTAACGGAAACGCCCCAGCGCAGCCACCAGGTCTGTCCAGCTTGAAATCCGCTGCATAACTAATCCTCAAGGCCGGCCACCGAGGCCGGCATCACGTAATGAATTACATCCAGAAACTGGTCAATGTCGGCCGCCATGCCGTACACCTCTTCACGCCCGTAGCTGATCACCACATCGGTGTACTCGGGCGCCTCCAGCTGCAGGCGGCAGTCCAGCGCCGCCGCCTCGGGCGTGCCGTAGGCGCTCAAGGGCGCCGACACCTGCCACTGCCACGGCCACGGGCCGCCATACAGAAAATCGCCCGTCATCGTCGAGCCAACCCGGGCGGGCCGGAACTCTTCAATCGTTACTGTCACGCCAGCCTGCGCCGCTAACCTGCGGTAATACTCCAACTGCGGTGCCCCCGAGGCTGTCAGCTTGTCCAATACGGCTTGCCGGCGCTGCGCCACGGTTTGCGAGCCCGGCACCGTGCAGGCGTCCGGCAAGCCCAAGTAATCCTCCCAGTCGATCAGCAAGGCGCTGACCGTGGCCGGGTTAAGTTCCAGCTGCAGGCCGTCCAGCGTCTGATCCACACGGGCCAGCTCGGGCGCCAGGGCAGCCACGATCTGCGCCCAATCGGGCTGCAGCTCAAGGTCGAAGGCAGGCCCCGGCGGCAGTAAGCCGCGCAGCTGTTCGCGGTAGCCGTCTTCGGTCATAGCCATTGAATGCCCTCCAGCGTGGCCACCTGGTTGCTGGCCACCGCAATGTCAGCCGTGGGCCATTCCAGCTTGTGGTCCGTCTCGCCGGGCGCGTTGCTGATCGCCTCACTGATATGGGTCAGTAAGATCACCGAGCCCGATCCGCCCTCATCGTTCACCAGGGCGGTCAGCGCTTTCTCTACGGCCGTGCGGGTGGCCGACGTGTCGGGTACCAGCTTGATGCGCGGCGTGATCGCCAAACGCTGGGCCGCGAACGGGTAGATTTCGCTGGTTACCGGCCGCTTGCGCTCCAAGTAGGCTTGCATCTCTGCCACCTTAGCTTCGCTGGGAAAAATGTCGGTATCCCCGTCACAGACGAAGGTTAGGCCGAAGGTGCCCGGCCCCATCCAGCGGTGCAGCGCCCACGCGCGGGTTACCCCCGGCACCTCCAGCGCCCATTCCACGAAGTCTTCACCGTTGCCTACCTTGCTGGGGTTCTTGAACGCGGCCCGCACCCTGACCCGAAGGTCGTCAATGCTTTCCTGCTCGGTTCCTCCAGCGATCCCGGCCGGGCCAATGGTGGCGGTCGAGTTGACGCCCAGCACAGGCGCCACGGCCGTCAGCGTACCGGCCTCGATGTTGCCCGCCGTCCCGGCCGCCTCAGCAGCCACTAGCACCTGAGCCGATCCGGCCACCAGCGTGGCGGCCTCACGGACCACGTAGCGCCGGCCATCGCTGGACTGATACACCACACCTGCGTCGGCCAGCGCGCCGCTGGAACCCGTCACGGTGACATAGCCAGAGGCCGCCACAGCCGGCTTGCGCCCTTCCTCCAAGCGCCAATCCGCCCACAACAGCAGCATGTCTTCATCACAGGTCGCCGGGTGCGACTGCCTGGCGATCCACTGCATGTAGCCGAACAGTTGGAACGCGGCGCCACTGAGCGCCCGAGCGGCCACCTTGGCATCGGATCGGCGCAGAGCATCCGGGGCATTGCGTTCAAAGTCAGCCTCGGTACGCGTGATCAGCGCCGGCAGTGTCGGGATTTCATACGGCATTGATAAGGCTCCAAGTGTCTTCAAAGGCAAGGTCGACGGTTTCGCCGTTGGCCTCGGTGAGGCGCACCAGCATGTTCACCCGGTCATTGCCCTGTCGCTCAACCGTTACCGTAACGCTCGTCACAAGCTGGTCGTCGGTCATCCAGCGCAGGGCCTCTTCGGCGTATTCCTTCGCGTCCTTGAGGGTGTCCGCTGTGATCGTCCGTCGCTGCAACAACCACAGGCGGGAGCCGATCAGGTCGCCGGACACCGTGGGCACCGAATCGCCCCACCAGCCCTTGCGGTCGTCATCGTCTAACGGGTCATCGGCGCCGGCGCGGCGCCAAGTGAAAAGGCTGATAGTGACAGCGCGGCGCATCAGGTCTTCCCGGGTCATCCGTCACCCCCTACCGGTTTATTGGTGCTGCCCGGTCCGTTCAGCACGTTGTCATGCACATGCTCGATCTGGCTGATGCCGGCCGCCACTTGATCGCCATCCGACACGATGCGGCCAGTGGTGCGGATCAGCGGCGTGTCGAACTCCACCGCCTCTTCGGCTTTCACCTTGAGCGTCACCGTCTCCACCTCGAGCACCCGCCCGCGTTTGAACACCAGGTAGTCGCCTTCATCGGTGTACAGGGCCACTTCACCGGGTTTGAGACCCTTCAGGCGAAAACGCCGGTCGGCCACCATGATCACCACGCCGTGGCTGCGGTCACCGATAAAACCTACCAGGGCTTCGGCGCCGTCCAAGGGGCAGGATGTGAGGCCGTACTGCTCCAGGTGCTCGATGTCGTCTTTGACCTCCCCGGCGGTGATGCGCAGCTGCAGGCTTTGCAGCTTGCGCGCCGAGTTGGCCAGCACGACCACGCCGCGAGCCAGCACGCTCGCTAAGGGGTTTCTCATGGCTTGTAGTCCGCTGGAATGAGGTATTCGAAGTTGTCTGTTCTCTTGCCCTTCTTGAGCTTGCGGCTCTCGTAGGCATCGTTCGGCTCAGGCAGGAAGCCGTCAGGCGGGGCAACGGTCATCTTGGTGAAGGTGCCCGACTCGCCCAGTTCGTAGGTGATTTCACTGATGAGCATGTCGCGGTCCAGCCCGATCAACGGGTCAATCACCCGCACGATCATGTTGTGCCGCCACAGCTCGCCACTGCTCTGCCGCCAACCCTGCACGGTGTAGTTCAGCGTCATGGCCTTGCTTAGGGCGTTGGCTCGCTCCCACTGCACGCGGTCGCGCGCCATCTTTTCGGTTAACTGCCCCGACTGGCTGATCACCTTCACGCGCCGACGCGCCACCCGGTCATCATCTATGCGCGCCTCAACCTCAGACGCTTCGGGACCGAACGAAGCGTCCGTGCCGCTGCGCTGCCCCCGACTGATGTACTCGGAAAACACGTTGGAGAAATCCAGCGAGGTGTCACCGGTCAAAATGTTCTTGCCCAGTTCTAGCGCATCGACCGCACGCCCGGCCGTGCCCGGGGTGGCGATCACCAAACGGCCACGGCCGTCGTCGGTACTGAACAGCCGGGAAAGCGTCAGCAGGCGGTCGATACTCTCGAATGCGGTTTCGCCCGGCTCGATGGTGTGATCATCCAGGCCGAGCGTTACAGCGGCCTCGTTGACCACCTTGATGCCGTATTCACTGGCCAAGGCCTCGACGATCTTCTGCACGCTCTGCCCGCGCCACTGGCCCGGTGAGTTGATCGCCGCACAGTCCACCAGGTCAGCGGTTTTCGAGCGGCCGGAAATGCTCAGGGTGATGGATGTGCCGTCGTAGCGAATTGGCGTACTGAACACATAGCCGGTCAGCAACAGCTCATCGCCAATGCGCACCTCGACTTCTTCACCCTGGGGAATGCGCACCGGCGCATCACCGCCGCCCGGCCACTTCCAGGTGATCGAAACCGTGAAGTCACGCGCTTGGCGCTCCAGGCCGGCGCTAATGCTCACGTCTTTCCAACCGGCGTAGTCGTGCCCGCCAGCGCTCAGGGTGACGGTGTTATCTGGCTCCATGGCTTAACTCTTGGCGACTTGCAGATCTATGGCAGGCACGAAGCCCGGGTGGCGAATCGCATTGCGCGAAACGATTTCAGCGCCGCGCAGGGCGTCGCCGTACAGCTGGTGAGCCAACACCAGCGAGGACAGCGTGACGCGGGGCTGATACGGGCGCAGCCAGACACCGCTGCGCGCCACCTCGGTCAAGTGCCGATCCAAAGCCAAACGAACGTCACTGAGCGCGCCGAAGTATTCCGGCTCACTTTCCCCAGCAACCACCCACATCGCCTCACTGATCGCGTCCCGCGCAGCCAGAATGTCGTCAGCAACTGGCACGGCGGATTCCATAGCGCTACCCGCCTCGATCGTCGCCCCCTGCTGCTCAAGCTGAACGCTCAAGGCAGCCGGCTGATCAACGGTACGCACGCTGGCCACAGGTACTTCCGCCATGTCCAACAGCAGGTCAACCAAGGCCGCATCCTGCACCAGGCCAATGACGGCCGATTGGATCAACGCAATGTCGGGATCGTCCGTTGCCGGCCGCTCGGTAGACAGGGCCACGATGGCCTGCGCCTTGCTCTTGGACGAGTGCACCCAGCCGCTGGAACCGTACCCGCTGAACCAGCGTTCAATGCTTGCCAGATCGCTCAGCAGGCTGGCTGCCAAGGCGCCGGGCGCATTGATCACTGATTGCACGAACGCGCCCAAGTCGGCCGCCAGCGTGGTGAGCGGCTTCAAGAAGTTGATGGCGAAGGCATAAGCACTGGCAATGGCCCGGCGCACCTTGTTGACCTGCTGCCGAGCCCAGTCCACCTTAGCCATCACGGCATCAAAACGCGCCTTGATCCGCTCCAGCAGCGAAGGCACATGCGCCGCCAACTGGCGACGGGTGTTCACCCGCTGCACCGGGAAGGTCAACATGCCAGCAAAGAACGTCAGGGTGAACCGGGTCATGCCCAGCTCGCTGCGAGCGTGCGAGACCTCACACTTACCCGCCGTCACCATCAGCCGCCCATACCAGGGGTGCACCAACTCGCCCGGCCCCGGAATGTCTAGCGCAGCCTCCAGCCGGTCACGCTGGGCAATGAAGTCGCTACCGACGACAAAGCCTTCAAACTTGTACTCCCGGGTTTGCCGACCCATGTCCTCTACCATGGGCTCATCGCGCTTAGGATATTCATGCAGCTGGGTGCGCCGGCCAACCGGCACACTGTCGCTGTCTACCCAAAATGGCACGCCGCGAAATGACGCCTCGCGGCGCAAGTCGCGCCACTCACTCATTGGTACCCCCCATGGTCCGACGACCAACGTTCGTCGGCGTTACGGTAACGCCGGGCTGGCTACTGGTTGCCCGCTCGACCCGCATGCCTGCCGGAGCACCGTCGAACACCACGCGCACCTCACCATCCAGCTGCGCCTTGCCGCCCGGCGCAGATTGACGCAACAGCGAACCAGGCTCAGGCATGAGGCCCGGTGCCTGTAGCAGGGCGCCCGGGTTGATACCGAACTTCTGCTGGTTGTAGGCCTGGCGATTACTCGCCACCACGCCCGCGCCGGCCATTATCATTGCACCGGTACCACCGCCCGCCCCTGCGTTACGCTCACGCTGCGCTGCCGCTGCCTGCTGCACGCGGGAAGTCAGGCTCCCCCCTTCATCGCCGCCGAACAGCTTGAGAATCGGCTGCAGATAGGGGCTGACCCGATCCCACAGGCCCTTGAAGAATTTCACGATAGGCTCCCAGTTACGGGTGATCAGCCCGAGCGGCGACCAGTCCAGCAGCGTTTTCATGAAGTCCATGAACGGCACGCTATAAGCCTTGATCAGCTCCCACAGCGCCGAGAAGAACGGCCCAATCTTTTCCCAGTTGGCCACGATCAGGCCGGCCGCTGCCGCGATACCTACTGCGATCAGGCCTATCGGGGTAGCCGCGAAGGCCACCCCCAGCAACCGGGTGGCCACCGTTGCCGCAAACACTGCCGCCCGCAGCGCCGTGAAGGCCGCGCCGGCCACCACGATGCCGTGCACCAGTTGCGGGTTGTTGCGCACCAGCTGCGCCACCTGCGAGATCCACGGCCGAATCTGCTCCACCACAGCGTTGATGCCCGGCAGCAAAGCGTTTCCGACCTCCCGGGCCACACCGGCCACGCTGTTGCGCAGCAGTTGCAGGTTGTTGGCCGTGGTCGCCGCCCGCGACGCATATTCCTGCTCCATGGAGCCGGCGAACTGCTGGGCATCACCGACCTTATTCAGGTTGCCGCGCAACAGCTCCAGGTTGGTCAGCAGTGGCGTGATGGCCCCGATGGACTCGGTACCGAACAGCTCAGACAGAACCGCCGGACGCTTCGCCGCATCCACCTGACCAATGCGCTTGAGCAGGTCTAGCATGGTGCCCTGCGCATCTTTCTGCATGTTCTCGGCCACGGTCTTGGAATCCAGCCGCAACGACTTGTAGGCGTCCGCCTGCGCCTTGGTGGCGGCCGTGCCCTTGGTCATGGCCAGCATGAAGTTCTTGATGCCGGTGGCGGCCACGTCCTGCTTAACGCCCACCCCAGCCATGGTCGCGCCAATGGCCGCGACCTGCGCCGACGACATGCCCGCTACCTCACCCAGCGCGCCCACCTCAGTGACGATGGCGGAAATTTGCTTGGTGTTGGCCGGGCCGGTGTTACCAAGGAAGTTGATACGGTCGGCCAGGCCGACCACCTCAGCCTGGTTCATGCGAAACGCGGTACGCCACTTGGCCATCATGTCGCCGGATTCGTCGGCGGTCTGGTCAAAGGCAATGCCCATCTTTACCGCGGCCTCGGCAAATCCCAGCAGCTCGTCCCGGGCGATGCCCGATTGCCCACCGGCCGCGACGATCTTGGCAATGTCCGTCGCGGCCATGGGCAATCGTTCTGACATCCGGCCAATGTCGTCGCCCATTTCCTTGAACTGGCCGGGCGTATCGAAGTTCACCACCTTGCGCACGTCGGCCATCTGCGACTCAAAGTCGATGGCCGCCCGCGCCCCGGCAATGAATGGGGCCGCCATGGCCCCGCCGGTGACGATATCGCTCCAGCCAATCTTACCGAGGCCGGTGCTTTCCAGGTTCTTGCGGAACGCGGAAATGTTCTTTCGCACTCCCGCCAGAGTCGGTGACAGCTTGTCAACACCGGTAATCAGCGCCTTGAGCTGGAATTTGTCAGCCATCCTCCCCCCCTAACGTATCCGCGATGCGCTGGCTGTGCCTGACGGCTTCCATGATCACGTCCAGCGTTCGGCCTATGACCTGCTCGGGGTCTGACTTCCAGATCCAGGCGAGGTCATAAGCGACCGCAATCAGGCCTTCAACGTCGCTGACGCCGGCATCAAGAAAAAACGCGCCACAACCCACGCGGCCTGGTTCAGGTCCGCGAGATCCAGCTGGTCCACCGACGTTGGAGGGATATGACCGCACAAGGCGATGTACTTGGCCGCCACGTCCATATCCAGAGAGACAGCATCCTCTGCATCAATCTTGTAGGGCAGTGACTTGAGTTTGCGCACTTCGGCAACGGTCGGCCGACGCAGCTCCAGTTCGTGTACTTCTTCGCCGTGTGCTTGGATCGGCGCGGACAGTTCAACCTTTTCTTTCATTGCCATACTCCCTTGCTGCCTTCCCAGCGGATGTCGATGGTGCCGTCTTCGCCCTTGGCCGCCGGTTCTTCCACGACGTAGGCGCCGGACAGCACGTAGACGCGGCCATTGGCAAACTCGGTGGTGACGGTGGCGTCGGTGGCGGCCACCAATTGCGCAATCGGCAGGTCTGGGTCATCGACCACCGTGGCCGTGGTGTAAGGCACCAGGTCTTCTTCCTTGTAGTAGCCAGGTGCTACCGACTCGCGCTTTCTGTCACTGAGCGGGGCCTCAACCCCACCCGTTACGGTGAACTGGGAACCATCTGCTTTGACGTAGCAGGTTCCCGCGACTTTCTTGCCCATGGGCAGCTCCTATAAAAAAGCCCGCACAGTGGCGGGCTTCGGTGGATGGTTTTACTTACACCTGGTACTGCAGGCGGAACTGGTACTGCAGCGCGAACACCCGCAGCTGATTCACTAGGTCCGGTGGGTACAGCACGTTGACGCGGGTCGGATCGGTCAGCGAACGCTCCACCACCAGGTACTGCGCAAAGGCATCGGCGTTTTCCACGATGCCCATCTGCTCAAGGATGTAGTAACCCGCGATCAGCTCGGCGCGAATTACCGCCGGAGTGACGATGGCCTGGCCAGCGCCGAAGCGGGTACCGTCGTTGGCCAGCTTGTGGCGGCCGTACTTGCTGGTGATCCGCCCCTTAAGGAAACGGATGATGTAGGCCGATTGGTGCAGCGTTTCGCTGTCCAGATACGAGTTGTCCGCCTGCCCGTAGTCGTTCTTCTGGTAGGTGGTCACCGCCCGCTCGATGCGCTGGGTACCGCTGGAACAGTAAGCCGTGGCAATGCCATGGCTCAGGAGCATCTGGCGCTCCAAAAGCATGAAGCGCTCCCCTGCCGGCGCCGGGGTGATGTTGTTCAGCTCGCCGGTTTGCGTCGGCCTCGCCGGGTCGGCCGAGATAAAAACCGCCGTCCGAGCAGCGTAAGCCGCCGCCTGCCGCCACACCGGGTCCGGGCTAGGCTTCTCAAAGCCGTACACGTCGACATGTGCGTCATTGCGCGTATCGCCCAAGGCCACCAGCTCGCCCAGCGTGCCGCGCGAAGCCGTGTACACATGTCCATACAGCTGCCGCGACCAGCTCCAGCGCCCGGTGCTGTCGTTCATCAGGGCCTTCCAGGCATCCAGCGAGGTGGCATCGGCCCACGGACCACACAGGAACTCAAACGGCTCATCGCCCAGCACGGCGAAGGCGGCGGCCAAATCAGGTGTACCCACACCGCCGGTCATGGCCGTTACGGTAACGGTCAAGCCGTTCGGGGTGAATTCACCGTTGACCCGGCCTTGGCGGTTAAGCTGCAGCTGAATGTCGTTGCCGCTCAGGCCAGACCAGCGGCAGGACAGGGTGACTTCACCGGTCTCCGCCACGGCCGACACCGACAACCCGGCCGCATTGACCGCCGCTGCCAACGCCGTCGCGGCGGCGGCCGCCGTGGCACCACTGCTGATGGTGGCCCGCACGCGCTGGCCGGCCACGTACAGGTTGATCTGGCCGCCGGCCGTGGCGGTACCAACAAAGGCCACCTTGCCGGTGGCCTTGGTACCTGTGGCCTTGACCGGCAGGCACCAAACCTCGCCGGAGGCATCAATGCCGCGCCAGGTCTCGTACATCTCGGCCAGCATCGAGCCGACGCCGCCAATGCTTTTGGCCAGGTTCAGACTGGGGACCAGCGTCAGCTTGCCGATTTCCGGGGCCACGGAATCATCGTTGACCTGACCGACGATCAGGCGCGGCATGGCACTCGTCGCGCTGTTGGCCTGACTGTTGTCGACCTCGGCGTAGAACAGCGGCACCTTGAGGTCGCTGGGAATGCTATTGAAATTAACGGGCATTATTCAGCGCTCCCAGCGGCATCGACCTTGGCCTTCGCCTTGGCAGGTTTCTCTTTGGTCACGTCACCATCGCTCAGACGGCGTTGCCAGTAGATATCGAGCGTTACGGGGCGCCCTTCGGCCGGCACCGTATCGCCCATGGCCGGATCTGGCGCAACGCGGCCTTCAACCGGATACACGGTGATTTGTGTCATGGGGTTTACCCTTGTGGTAGTTCAGTGGAAAAGCGCACTTCGACCCGACCGTCTGGCCCAGGCGAGGTATGGTTGGGGTCTTTCGGGTCAATGCTGTCCCAGCTGAAGTCGACGCCCTGTAGCGGCGGGAGACCATCGAGCTCGTACTCATGCCAGGTCTCGGGTGGCTCAGTGCCGCGATTGCGCCCAAGCTGGAAGCCAGCCGAGAAGCTAAAGCGGTAGACCACTCGGGCACGATTGATCAGCACCAACCCGCCGCCGTCGTAAACGATTGGTTCGTACTCATCCCCAGGGCGCCAGCCGACCAAGGCCCGCCACAGCTCCTTGCGAAAGTCGTGCAGCAGGTCGGCGGCCTGCTGCCCGCGCTCGTCCTTGGTGTCCATGGCGAACACCACTTCAAAGCGATCCTCGATGTCTTGGGTAACAGCGTTCTGCGCTTTGTTCTCCCCGGCTTTGTCATCGGCTGCGATCACATAGGCCGAGGGGTTCTTTAGCAGCGTGGACGAGCTGACGGCATCGAGGTCGATCCCGCCCGAGATCCTGTCGGCCAGGCTCGGGCAGTATTCGCGTAGGTGCGCGATGACGGGTGAAATTTTCATGATGGGTTACCGGCCCGGAGGGGCTGCTGGTCAGCGCAACGCGGCGGCGAAGGCTGCTTTGAGGATCGACTGGACTTGGTCTTTTTCGTCCTGCAGGGCGTCTTCCATGTAGTTGGCCCGCGGCGCGATGCGCCATCCGCTTCCGGCCCGCTCTGCGAGAGCAGCGGCACGTTCGCCCTTGCCACGGCGCTTTCCGGATGCGAGCCCGCGAACGCGTGCCCCCTGCCTCACGCCGTAATGCAGGTAGGTCGGGTAGTACTCCTTCATGGACGAGGTCTTGCTCGGCGCAATCTTCACCAGGAAACCCGCCCGAGAGACCTTAAACGTGATCGACTCGACGGTCCTGCCTGTTCGGCTGACCGGGTAGTTATCTTGCCCGCGAGCCAAGGCCAGGTTCAGCTGGGCACGACGGCTGACCAATCGACCAGCCTTACGCATCCCTTTCCTGATCTGCTTCTTGTCAAAGATCTCGCGCCCAAATCGGTCGAAGCCCTCGATGTGCAAGTAGCCGTCAACAGAAGCCGAGTTAGCCATAGAGCCCCCCTTCCTCTTGCTGCTGACCAAGCTCTTCAACCTCGATCAGGGTGAAGCGCTTACCTGCACTCCAGGGGGCGCAGCGCTTGACGCGGTAGATCACGCCCCCCGCTACCACTTCGTGCGAGGTCGTGACGCCGCCCAGCAGTCGAACCCACACCCGATGCGTGATCTTGTCGTCCGTTTGGACGCTATCGGTGTAGACCGCCGTGCCCACGGCGCGGATCTTGGCCCAGCGGTGGCGAGGCTGGGTGAATACCGCGTCCAGGTCTGCATCCTCAACAGGCAGATCTTCGCGCAGCCGAATAGTGATGCGCCGATCCAGCTCGCCGGACTCCGGCTCGCGTGCGCCTATTGAGCTAGCCATGTTCAGAACCTCGGCGGAACAGTGATATCCGCCAATAAGTGGTCGACAAATCCGGAAGGAACCTCGGTCAACGTTTGGCCAACAATCAATAGCCCGCGTTGGGCGAATGCCGTTTCAGCAGCCATCAGCAGCCAGCTCAAAACCCCAGGGTGCGCCTCGAGATCAACGGCTGCGCGGTAGCGGATGCGCAGGCGTCCTTCTGGCCGGCCGCTGGGAAATACCAGATAGCTTTCCTTACCACCTTGAACGAGCTCAACCGCACCGGTGAACTCCACCGGTGAGCTGGCTGCGCTGAGCAGCATGACCGATTCGACCGCGACCGCCTGGCCAACATCCAGAGGGTGGCCAGAGGCATAGTGCGCCGGCCAATCCTCTTCGTAGAGAGCCTCCCGTATTGCCGCGCCCGTCCTCGACTCGCCTTGTGCCGTAACGCCTGGAATGATGATCTGATTGATCAGCTCCGGCTGCAGATCTTCTGGTTCAGCGCGGCATTGAAAGGCGACTTGCTCCAACGTCAACACGGGCTCCCCTGTGTAAGCGATGCGGCGAGCCATGATCAGGGCTTGCCGTCTGCGCCAGCCGAATCATCGGACTTGCTCGCAGCATTGGAGGCATCACCACCGCTGTCTTTGCCAGCTGCGCCGCCGCTGCCGGCTCCGGATTTGCCTTTCTTCGCCTGCTGTCCAGCCTCGCTGGCATAGCCCGCCTCGATCAAGCCTTCGGCTACTGCTTTGTCAAAGCCGGCGGTTTCGCCAGCGGCATAGCCGCGCCAATTTTTATCAAAAGTAACAATGACCTTGGTCATGAGGTGCTCCCGGAAATTGAAAAGGAAGGCCCGGCGTACCGGGCGTACTGCGTTACAGGGTGCTACCCCATTTGACATCGGTCATGACAGCTACCGATTCGACGTGGCGCGGGCCGAAGTCATGCTTCGCGATCACCCGGACCAGGGTCTGATCACGCTGGAATGCGCTGATGACATTGCCGCTGCCGTCTTTGTAGGTTGCCTCCTTGCTGAAATCGATGACCATGGCATCGTCTTCGCCGATGAAGCAGTCGGCAAAGTCCGCGAAGTGAATCTCCGACGCATCGCCGCCAGCACCCAAGTTGATCGGGATCTGCGTGGTCGTGCCGACCGGGAAGCCCTTCAGCAGGTTCATGTCCAGTTCCGGGTAAGCCTTGTTGCCATTGCCATCACGCAGCGCGGCCAGCCAGCGCTTGGTACGGGGAGCCATGACAAACCCCGGAGAGGTCATGTTGGAGTTGGCGTTCTCCAGACGCAGGATCAATGCAGAAAGCGCATTCTCTACCGCCTGCAGGGTCATCTCTGCAGGAGCGGCAAAGACGTTGAAGGACGGAGCCCAGAAACGCAGGCCCTTGGGCAGGTTTCCGGTACCGGCTCCGCGCAGGAAGGAAAGATCCTCTGCCAGGGCCACCGAGGCGGTGAGATCATTCACCACGAGGCGATCTACGTTCGGGTTGGTACCCGAATACCCCAGCAGGTCGTTGCTAATCGGAACCAGGGCCGCCAGTTTCTTCGACGACAACTTCAGGTCGTCGAACTGCATATCCGTGGCGGGCATGTCCTCCTCAGTACCGATGTACCCCACCACCGCACCACCCTTGATGCGCGGGACAGTGAGGTTGCCATTTTCCAGTGGCAGCGAAACCGCCCCGAGCTTACGAACCACTGACTTTGGCCGGAGCAGCTCGATGACTTCGCTGGAGAAACTCTGCGGCACGAGTACCCCGCCAGCACCTGGCGTCACGGTGCTGAGCGCCATGGCGATTTCAGGGTTGTAGCCCGAGTCGGCGGCGAGCTTCGCGGCAGCCTGTTGATCGCCTCGGGAAGCAGCCAGCACGCGCACCATCTGCGCCATGTTGGCCCCCGGCACCGGCTTGGCGGTGAAAGGGCCGCTGATGTTGCTGGGCGGGCCATTGATGCCCTGAGCGCTTTCATTGACCGGCACGGCACTGGTCGTCGCCATACGCTCAGCGGCCTCGGCACGCGCGAGCTTGTCGGTCAGCGCATTGAATTGAGTGCTGAGTTGTTCGAACTGGGCCAGTTGCTCGGCACTGAGTGCGGTGCCAGCCGCTTCGATCTGTGCAAGAGCCTGGATCGAGCTGTTAATAGTGGCGCGTTCGCTACGCAATTGAGTTACGAGGGACATGCTGCCTCCTGGGCATAAAAAAACCGCCATCAGGCGGTTGTGGTCACTGCCGCGAACGCGGTCAGAGTTGAGACTGAATGGCGATGGCCGAGGCCCGCACGCTGATGCGCTGCTGTGTCTGCGGGTTTTGACGCTGTGCTCGGCTGAGGGCAATCGCACGCGAGAGGTTGTCAACCGCAAGTTGCGGCGATTCGAGCCGGTCAGCCAGGCCAATGGCGATGGCTGCCGAGCCGCGATAGCAAGCGGCCTCAGTGGCGATAATCTCGGTAACGTCGCGGCCGCGGTAATCGGCCACGTGGGTCGTGAACAGCTGATAGCTCTCCTGCACGACTTCGTTGAGCACCTGCAGAGATTGCTCGGTAATGGGCTCGTTCGGGCTCAGGTCATTCTTGTGCGCGCCGGCAAAGACCGTCGTGACCTTTACCCCTAAGCCTTCAATCATCTTTGAGCGGTCCATGTGGCTGGCCACTACACCGATGGACCCTACGCCGGAGGTCAGGCTGACCACGACCTCGGTGCATGCAGATGCAATCAGGTAGCCACCGGAATACGCCATGAAATTGACCAGGCCGGTGATTGGCTTGATCTTGGTTGCCGCGCGAATGTCGGCCGCCAGTTCGAAGGCGCCGACCGCGCTTCCGCCAGGGCTGTCAATGTCGAGCACGATGTGTTCGACCATGGGGTCAGTGATGGCCTTACTCAGGGCTGCTCGCAACCCTTCGTAGCTGGTCATGGTCTCGCAGGCGTTCAAGTGGCTGCCGCGACTCACCAGAACACCATGGACGGGAATCACCTCGACACCCGTCTGAGCAATGGCGGCGCGGCGCTGTTCTTCGCGGCGATCCTGCTCGGCCTGATAGTCTTCATCGTCATAGAACATTGATGGGTTAGCTGCGGCGCCGCCCATGTTCAGATTTACGATGTTCAGGCTCATGGTCTGGTTCGCCCAGCGCACTGCCAGGTCCAGCATGTCAGGTGTAGTCAGTAGCGGCTGATTGAACAGCAAGCTGGCAGCGCGCAGATGTCGTTTCATGCGGCAAGCATCCTCAGGATGTCGTCGCGCTGCTGTTCCAGCTGGGCGCGGACGTTAGGGTTAGTCATGTCGGGCAGACCGTTGGCCACGTCGGTCATGTTGAGCGGCTGCAAATAACTATCGCCGTTGGCAACGGGCGGCATGTTTTCCAGGCGTCGGATATCGTTGATCGACAGCCACCCCCACTGCCGGCCAATCGCATAGGCGTCATAGCGACTTTTCTGGTCGCCCCGCAGTAGCCCAGACAGATTGAACTCAATGAAGTAATCCCTCCGCTCCGACGGCAGGAGGAAGTCGCGCATCATCGCCTGCTCGTGGCGTTTCACCCACGGCATCAGGGCAAAGATCACGTACTGGATCAGCAACTGCTCAAGGCTGTTGTAGCTGGCCTTCTCCAGCTCGTTAATCATATGCGGCGGAATCTTGTAGATCCGGGCAATGTCGAGCCCCGTGGCCTTGAGGATTCCCAGCAGTTCGGCGTCGACGTTGTTCATCGAGACAGCCTTGAAGGTCATGCCTTCCTGCAACATCGCGACCTTTTTCGCGTTGTCGATGCCCGAGAATTTGTTACCCCACTGATCAAGGATGCGATCAATACTGCTCTGTTCCTTGATCGGTGGTGCTTCCTTCGGGCGCTCGATGACACCGCTCACGGCAGTGCCGTTGGCAAATGACTTGCCCGCGTACTGCCGCACCGCCTGCGCCAGGCCAACGGCATCTGCATGCAATTCAACTGGAGAGAGGCCTGTATAATGATTTTTCGTGTGCCAGCGCACATGATGAATCAGGCGCATGGGCAGCGGGTCGTGCCCGCCCACGCGGTAAACAGGCCGTAGATCGCCGCCCTTGAGGACTGTCACCTTCTCATTGCGCAGGGGGTAAAGCGCCTTAACAGAACCGTCGTCATTGCGTTCGATGAAGCTGTAGCAATTTCCCCGCAACCCCAAGGCGAGCTGACCAGATTCGCGATACTCATATGGGGTTTGCCAAGGATTCGGCTGGTAGCGCAGTACATCGTAGAGGGGATGATAAATCGCAGCCTCGCGCTTGCCATCGCCCAGCCGGCGGTACATCTCTAGTGGCAGCTGACCTACGCTTTCTGCGAGCAGGGTGACGCAGGTCTGCAATACGGTAATGGCAAGGGCCGTATCTGGGGTCACCGTTACACCAGCTGCTGAACGACTGGACCCAACCCCCCGCCGCCAAAAGCTGCTGCTGCCATCCGAAACCAATCCCTCATTACCACCGAGAAGACTGCTGAAGAACATAATCAGCCTCCTTCTTGGCTGTGTTTGATAGGTGCTCGAGCAGCTGCCTTGTCGGCGAGCCAAGCCCAGCCGATCAGACCAAGACCGGCAGCAATAAGTGCGGCTGGCACATGGATCAGGGCAATGCCGGTTACCAGCAGACAGAAGCCAGCCAGGCCAGCAACCCACGCAGCAATTGCAATGGTGTTCAAACCCCAACTCCTTCGTCGTAAATGGAACTGCCGCTGCTGCCGGAAGAGACTGCCCCGCTAATACCGGTAGCCATGATCGCGGCAATGATTCCGTCAATTCGGCCCGTTGCTTTTGCCTTGTCGGCCTTTCGGTTGTTTGCCGGATCGGAAACAATCACAGCGTTACCGGCGCACCAGGTCATTACTGGATTGCCATCGTGACGCAGAGACTCCATCGCCTCGGTCGGCAGCGCGTCATCGAAGAACTCTCCAGCAGCATCATCATCTTCACCCGGCGGCAATTCGGATATGCCGAGCAGTCTTCGTTCAAACTCATCTACCGCAGGCCCCATATCCTTGAACCCCTGCCCAAACTCCACCAGCTCGGGCAGCGTTATGTCGTATTCAGTCATCAGCTGCCGCATGTCTTCGATCCGCCAGCGGTCAAACGCGATCTTGTCCACCTGGAAGAAGTCACAGATGGTCTGAAGTCGACGCAACACATGTAGCTTGCTGATAGCTCGCCCCGGCGTCGTTTCGAGATCTCGCGATTTAATCCACGCTGCGTAAGGCACCTTGTCGCGGGCTTCGCGCTTATCCAGCTCGTGGTCGGGAATCCAGAAATACGGCAGGAGCCGCCAGTGCGGATCCTCGTAGGTCGGGTAGAACAGGAGGACGAATGATGTCAGGTCCGTCGTACTGGACAGGTCCAGTCCGCCAACGCTGGGACGATTACGCAACAGCGACATTGGTACGCGTTCTTCAGCCTGGCTCCAGACATCCCAGGAGATCCATGGCGACTCAGCGCCAGTCCACTCGCAGAAGTTGAGGCGCCGCACCATGGCTTCCTTGCTCGGCATCCCCCGAGCTTCGGTTACCTGTTCGCGCAAGTACTTCATGCCCGGAAGATCAGCATCCTGTAGCGAAGGGTTAGACTTAAACCAGCAGCTTTCGTCCTTAATCGGATCGTCGCCCTCGTCCAGCGAGCAGATATAGGCGAAGAATCCGTCATCAGTGAGTGCCCCAGATGCAACCCGGGAGCCGTACTCGTGGTATTCCCAGCAAGGGCCGCGCTTATTCGAGCCGCTGTTGGTGATCATGAAAATGAGCGCCTGCTTACGGCTCTTGGTGCCGGCGCGCATCATCTCCACGACCATGTTGGTCTTATGCTCGTGCACTTCGTCGATCAGCGCCATATGTGGCCGCGGGCCAGACTGACCATCGTCCGAGCTGATCGGTCTGAAAAACGATCCTGACTTCAGGTATGCCAAGTTCCAGATGTTCTGGCCGGTACCGCTGCAGACCAGGCGCTTGGTCAACTCCGGCGATTGCTGCACCATCGCCACAGCGTCCCGGAACAGGATCATGGCCTGATCTTTTTTGGTCGCGGCAGCGTAGATCTCGGCGCGCGCCTCGTTGTCCGCGATCAGTCCGGTCAGCCCCACCCCGGCGGCCAAGGGCGACTTGCCTGAACCCTTACCGCTCTCGACGTAGACGACCCGGAAGCGGCGATAACCGTCACTGGACTTCCACCCGAAGATACTGCCCACAATGAATTTCTGCCATGGCAACAGCTCGAACGGCAGACCTTCAAACTCCCCACCGTTCAACTTTAATACGGTGCGATAGAAGCGAATGGCTTTGTTGGCCGCAGCCAAATCCCAAGTCAGCCCACGCTTTGGCCCATCCTCCAGATCTCGCAGGTGACGCGCGCACGCGTTTCGAATGTCTGGCCCCGCGACGCGCTCCCCGGAATGCACTTCCTTTGCGTACTGGGTCACCGGGTCGTCAACCGAAGAACTCCGCGAACTGGTCTTCTTTTGGCTCATCGTCTTTCACTTGCACCTTGGATCGCGCGGCTGGGGTCAGGCCGAACTCGACCAGGTAGCTTTTGAAGCGGCGGTCTACATCGGCAAGCATGGCCACCGCCGGGTTCGCCTTGAGCACCAGTTCGCCCTGGGTGCTGGTGGTTTCGTATGTGCGCCCCTGTTCGCCTATCACGTCACGAAGGGCAAGTATTTCGGAATAGCAGTCGCAGAGGCGTTCAAGCGCAAAGCCATCGGCCTCGGTAAGCACACCCATGCGGTCAAGCAGCACGGTGAGCCGTCCCCACGCCACCTGGCCATCGGTACTAAGGTGATCCGGGGCGCTGGGAATGCGCTTGGCTGGCTGAGGCTCGTTCTTGTTTATCGGGCGCTTACCGGGATTCCCTCTGACAAGCTTCAGCTCCGTCGGTGTGGGTCGTCTCCCGGCCATTTTCTGCTCTCAAAAAAAATCATTTCATTTCGCGGTTTTGCGCACGGAGGGGGGCGATCGGTCAGGAAGCATTTCCGAAAAAACATTTTCACCCCCCCTACCCTTTGGATGGGGCCCCGGCGCGCCCTGAGGCTTTCAGGAGGGCCGATTCCAGTGGTGGCGGGGGTCAAGCGGCCTCCCGCTCACGTCGCAGCCAGCCTCGCGCCCCGACTTCTCCAAGCGCTGCTTGTAGGAGCTGTGGCAGTTGGTGCACAGCGACTGCCAGTTAGATCGGTCCCAGAACAGGACCATGTCCCCGCGGTGTGGCTGGATGTGGTCGACAACGGTTGCTGGCTTCTTGAGCCCTGCTCTCTCACATCGGATGCACAACGGATTCTTGCGAAGCCAGCCCTCGCGAGCTTGTTGCCAGCGGTAGCCGTATGGGCTTGGCTTCTTATCAGGGGCAGGTAAGGACATCCATTAGCCCTGCGCTTTACGGGACAAGAACAGGTCGGAGTAGCCTCGCAGCTTCTCTACTCCCATGAAGCCGACCATGCCGCCGGCGAACGTGGCCATGCCCTGCGGCAGGCCCATCCATTCAAGAAGCGGCACCAGAGCCAAGGTGATGAGGCCGCAGAGCGCACCTTCCAGGCACATCTGCCGGCGAGTGCCGCCGCCATACACCACCCGAAGGGCAGCGATCGCGACCGACAGGCCGGCGGCATACAGCTGAGGCTGGTGAGCCAGCACCCAGGCAAGCACAGCGGCCCACAGGCCAGGATCCTTCTCGGGCATGTTTGGCATCTCGGTTCCTCCCTTTTGGGGAGCGTAATAGGTTCGGCCCCAACAGCACTCCCAGCTCGGGGCGATGGGTGTGGAGGAGCCGAAAACGAAGAAGCCTCGGCGATTGCCGAGGCTTCGAATGGGCGGAGATGTCGACCCTGTCAGGTCGAAGTCGTGGCGTTTCCCTCCAGTCCCCACGCTGACTGTTACCCCTGCACCTTCCCGCCGGGCTTTGATC
>CAACWQ010000331.1_pt1 | contig 25414 bp, 29 predicted proteins | sample 2275681 | NCBI WGS metagenome assembly CAACWQ01 (sample SAMEA5312463, study PRJEB27640) | indoor metagenome | biome: indoor environment; feature: controlled; material: polymer furnished wood metals | place: Austria | collected 2011-04-21
GACGTCAACAACATTGTGTTCGACCCGGCTATGAAGAAAGACCCCAACGAATACATCAACACCTTCGAGGGCTTGCCTCTTGAGCCGGTGCGGAATGACGCCGCCTGCGAGAACCTCCGGTGGTTGATTTCGTTCCTTTGCAACCATAACGAGGTCGAGTTCGACTGGCTGACGAAATGGCTCGCCTATCCGTTGCAGCACATGGGGGCCAAGATGGACACGGCGGTGTTGGCCCACTCGGTCATGGAGGGCTCGGGCAAGAGCCTCCTCTTTGCCGATGTTCTCGGTGAGCTATACGGCCAATACGCTGCGGTGGTAGGTCAGACGCAGCTGGAAGGCAGCTTCAACGCCTGGCAGAGCGGCAAGCTCTGGGCTGTGTTCGAGGAAGTTGTGAGCCGCGATCAGCGTTACAACCAGGTCGGTAAGATCAAGCACCTGATCACCGGCAAAACCGTTCGGATGGAATCGAAATTCATCAATGGTTGGGAAGAATCCAACCACATGAATGCGGTGTTCCTGAGTAACGAGATTCTTCCTTGGCCGATCAGCGACTCCGACCGCCGCATGTTGGTGATGTGGCCGATGGAGACGCTGCCACGCGAGCGGCAGAAGGCCATCGGGCAGGAATTGGCCAATGGTGGTGTCGCTGCGCTCTACGGTTGGTTGTTGAGCATCGACCTGGGTGATTTCGACCAGCGCACGCGGCCACCTGAAACTGAGGCGCGTCAACGGCTGGTAGCGCTGAGTCGAACGGCTTGGCAGACGTTCCTCAGCCTGTGGCGAACTGGCGAGCTCGGGCAAGGCCTTTGGGGCTGCTGCCTGGCCAGCGACCTGTATGCGCTCTTCTTGGAGTGGTGCTCGCGCAACAAGGAGCACTCCATGAGTCAGACGAAGTTCTCACTGATGATCAGCGCGACGGTGCAGAAGACTCCGCGGGCTGTCCCCTGGACGGATGGTAATAACCGGCGCTTCGCCGCGTTCTTCTTTCCGAGTGATGGGGATCCTTCCCTTCCCCCTTCCTTGTCGTCGGCCGAGCTGGGCAAGACCGTCGTGAAGTGGCGCGACAGTGCGAAGCTGGCAGGGTGGAACGTCGACGCTTGGGACCACATTAAGGGGCTTGCCGCATGAGTACGCCTATATGTGTGTCGGGTGTGTTGGGTTTGTGTTGCGTTGATTTTGCTGGGTCAACACACGCGCTGCCTAGGATTCATGCGCCTTACGCGGGGGCCGTGGTGGGTGTGTTGGGTTTGCGTTCGCGCACGCGCAGGCGCGACGTTTTTAGCGGCACCACTGATGGCGTAATTGAACCCCATGCGAACCCCCAAAAACCTAACAAACCCAACACACCCAACACAATTACTCATAATCCTTTGATTTCATTGATATTTGAGTGTGTTGGGTTTGTGTTGGGTTGTGTGAATTTGTGCTGGGTGTTTCTTCTGGAGGGATCGCGATGACAAATGACCAAGGATTACGCCTTCAACTCCTGGTGCGTGAGGCGCAGCACAAGTCCGATATGGCTGAATTGATCGATCAGTCATCCCGCCTTCGGCTGGTGGGCGAGCTGATGCAGCACTGGGGAGAGCAGCGTTCGCGGTTAGGGCTGGCCTCAAGCATGGGCAGCCAGATGGGCACCATCATGGAATGGAAGGGGGCAGCGCCGAGAGGCGGTGCGTCAGGGGCGCGGATCTTAGTTAGTGGGGCGGGTCTCGACCATGCAGCGGCGGAAGTTGATGCGGCCGTGGCGGAATTGGAGCGTCGCAACGACCGGGGCGTGATCCTGGCAAAGCTGGCCACACTTCGATACGTCCACGGTGTGACCGTCCGGGAGCAGATGCGCGAAGTAGGGCTAGCGGAACATGCGGATAGAACCTATCGGAACTGGGTAAAGGCGCTGCATCTACAAGTGCTCGCTATCTTGGCGGCCCGATCAGGCCGGGTTCGCCTGCCTACCGTTCGTCGGGTAAATATGACGCTGGCGAGCCCTCTAAATCCACGGGGATAGATGGCGAACCATGTACCGAAAACCACCCCTTTTCGGTTTTTCCGGAGGCATGTAAAAAGGCGCCACGATATGAAAAGTGCGCCTAGGCGCTCCCCCAACAAGCACTGTTTTGCGAACCGAGAACCCTGCCGGCTGGCGGGGTTTTCTGTTTCTAGCGCTGTGCTTTGCCAATGAGGCCTTCATGAATAGTGAGCAGCAAGCGTTAGTTGAGATGCCGATATGGTTGGTGATCGTCTTATCCCTGGTCGGCGGTGTTTCGGGCGAAATGTGGCGAGCCGACAAGGCGGGTGTTCGGGGCTGGTCTTTGGTGCGTCGGATCGTGCTGCGGTCTGGTGCCTGCATCGTCTGCGGGCTGTCGACCATCATGCTGTTCTACTCGGCAGGGTTGTCGATCTGGACTGCTGGTGCAATCGGCTGCCTGACCGCGATGGCCGGTGCCGATGTCGCCATCGGTCTGTACGAGCGCTGGGCCGCCAAGCGCCTGGGTGTTTGCGAGATGCCGCCGCGCAGTGGCGAGCCGGGTCAGTGACCTGGCCGAAACCCTGGCAGGGGCCGGGGACCCTGGCAAATATCGGGGGGTACGGGACGGGAAACCCGCGGCTCTTTGCTAGCGGGAGGGTTGCCAGCTTACTGAAATTCAACCTGTTGAAATTGAAAGGTTGTTCGTTGAAATGCCTCTGAAAGGGAAGGCTCATGACGGATTCGAACTTCATGTCAAAGAGCGCCTTTGCGGCTCGCATAGGGAGATCACCCAGTTACATCACCTGGCTGAAAAACAACGACCGGTTGGTGCTTTCACCCGATGGCAAATTGGTGGACGTGCAGGCTACCGAAGCCAAGATTCAGGAGACTGCGGACCCAAGCAAATCAGCCGTCGCGGCCCGGCATGAAGAAAACCGTATCGAGCGGGATGTCCGGGCCCACCTTCAACCCGGCGCCGACACACCTGCGGTGCAGCAACCGGATCACCCGCCTGGTAGCGGGCCCAACTTCCAGCGGGCCAAGGCGCATCGAGAGTTCTATCTCGCAGGACTGGCCGAGACCGAGTTTTACAAAGTGCGGGGCAGCCTGGTCGAACGGGTCGCAGTCGAAGACGCTGCGTTCGCTGCAGGGCGGATGCTTCGCGAGCAGTTTTTCGGGCTTGCCCCCCAGCTCGCTGGCGAAGTGGTGGGGATGAGTGACCTGTGGGAAGTTGAGAAACACCTCACCGACACCTTCCGGCGTGTGTTCACCGACGCAGCCAAGATGAACAGCGCCGACCTGGAAAAAGCCATTAACCACAATCGAGCCGAAAAGCAGAGCTGAGCCTATGAACACCGGATACGCAGACGGTGCAGAGGTGTACCGCGAAGCGTTTTGCCGGGGGCTGATGCCTGACCCAGATCTGTGGGTCGACGAGTGGGCCGATGAGTACATGCGCATCCCGCGAGGTACTGGTGCCGCAGAGCCTGGCAAATACCGAACTGAGCGTACCCCGTATGCACGCGAACCCATGCGCTGCCTTTCTCCCGCACATCCGTGTAAGCGGGTGGTGACCAAAATCGCTTCGCAGCTCATGAAGACACAGATCGCCCTGAACTGGATCGGGGCCCTGATCCATATGGCGCCGGCCAACATCCTTACGCTCCTTCCAACTGGGGGCCTGGCGAAGCGGGTTTCTTCCCGGATTGGCAAGACCATTGATGCAGTACCGGAACTGAAGGAGCGTGTCGCAGCGGTTCGTTCCAGAGATTCCCGTAACACCCTCGACACAAAGGAATTTGATGGTGGCGCATTGTTTGCCACCACGGCTGGCTCGGCGGCCAACCTTTCCGAGCTATCGGCGCGGTACGTGTACGGCGATGAGGTTGATCGCTGGGAGGTAGACGTTAACCAAGAAGGTGACCCAATCAAGCTGGCCGAAGCGAGGGGAAGTACCTTCGGGCGTAAGGCGAAGTTCTACTTTTCCAGCTCTCCGCTCATCAAGGGTATGTCGCGAATAGATGATCTCTACATGATGGGGGATCAGCGGCATTACTACGTGCCTTGTCCGCATTGCGGGCACATGCAGGTGTTTGTCTGGGAACGGTTGTTGTATTCACCTGATTTCAGTACCGCGCACTACCAATGTGCTGGGCCTGAGTGTGATGTGCTGATCGAAGAGCACCACAAGGCAGAGATGCTTGCCAAAGGGGAATGGCGTGCACATGCGCAGGGAGATGGCGAGACGGTAAGTTTTCACCTCAATGCGCTTTATGCCCCGTTGGGCTGGCAGTCCTGGGCCACGCTTGCCCGAGAATTTGAAGAGGCTAAGCGGGCCCAGGGCCGGGGTAACCTGTATCCCATGCAGGTGTTTTACAACACCCGCCTGGCAGAGGTCTGGGATAGCGCACTTGAGCAAACCAAGGCAGAGGTGCTGCAGGCCCGAGCTCTTCAAGAGGACTATGTACTAGGTACCTTGCCTGTAGGGGCGCTCGCTCTAACGGCCTCCGTCGACGTCCAGGCCAACCGTTTGGAAATGATGGTCATGGGGTGGGGGGCAGGCATGGAGCGCTGGGTGGTCGATCACCAGGTTATCCCCGGCGATCCAGCTGATGAACGCACTTGGGCGCTGTTGGATGAGCGCTTGAAAGTTCGATATCGGCATCCCTGCGGCGTCGCTCTGGGCATCCTAGCTACGGGCATCGACTCCGGCGGTCATCACACCCATGAGGTCTACCAGTTCGCTCGCGTACGTCGTTGGCGCAACGTGTTTGCGCTCAAAGGCGCTAGTAAGCCGAACAAGCCTGTGATCGCGCAGCGCCCGTCTTTGGTGGATGTTACTTGGCGGGGCCAGACTGAACGCAACGGTGCCGAGCTGTGGATCGTCGGTACCGACACGGCCAAGGACTGGATTTACAACCGCTACAACTTCGAGTCTGGCCCAGGCGCGCTTCACTTCGCCAAGGACCTGCCGGATGAATTCTTCCAGCAGTGCGTAGCAGAGCGGAAGGTCGTCCGCTATGTGAAGGGGCATGAGCGGTTCGATTGGGTGAAAAGCAAGGCCGAGCGCAACGAAGCGCTCGACCTAATGGTGTACAACCTGGCCATGGCGTATTACCTGGGTCTACATCGCTACGGCGAGCAGGAGTGGGAGAAGCTGCGCCAAGCTTTGGCCCAGGCAAACCTGTTCGAGGAGCCGACACCTTCGAAACCGCCGGCGATTGAGCAAGAGGACGACGACGCCGATACCGAAGTCGAGTCGCAATTACCGGCTCAGCCCCCAGCCCGGCCCGCTCCTACGGCCTCGCCAACGCCGCCTCGCCCGGCACCTCAACCAATGCAACGCCGCAGCTCCAGCAGCGGCTATCTGAAGAGACGCTGACATGGCATACACCCAGGCACACCTCGCGGCTGTTGAAGGTGCGATTGCCCGTGGCGAACGCATCGTTCGCTACAGCGACCGCACCGTCGAGTATCGGACGGTGGACGAACTGATCAAGGCCCGCGATCTGATCCGCACCGAGCTGGCCCAGGCAGCTGGCCGACGCTCACGCGTGGTTCGGCTCTACCACGGAGGTAAGGGCTTGTGAGCGGCCGCTATATCTCCACGCGCTCAGGCTTGCTGGTACCGGAGCGCATCAAGGCCAGCTACGAGGGCGCCGCCGAAGGGCGGCGTTCCTCTAATTGGGATGCCCCTGATACTGGGCCAAACAGCCTGATCATGCCCGCCCTGCGCAACCTGCGTTCGCGCTCGCGGGCAGCGGTGCGCAACGACCCGTATGCGGCCAACATCATCGACAAACGGGTCAGCAACCTGATCGGTACCGGCATCACGCCTCAACCGCGCTTGCTCGACAAGGCGCTGCGCAAGGCCATGCAGGTGCTGTGGGAGGATTGGGTGGACGAATCGGATGCGGACGAGCGCACCGACTTCTACGGTCAGCAGGCGCTGGTAGCACGCACGGTCGAGCAATCAGGTGAGTGTTTCGTCCGCTTGCGGCCACGCCGGCTGGAGGATGGACTGGCGGTCCCGCTGCAGGTGCAGTGCCTTGCACCTGAATTCGTCCCGCACGATAAGTTCGAAGTGACGCGGTCCGGCAACGTCATCCGCGCCGGGATCGAGTTCAACAGCATTGGACGACGCGTTGCTTACTGGTGCTACCGCAATCACCCAAGCGACAAGGCCTCGCTCAATGCCGGCTACAACCCTCTGGTGCGCGTCCCGGCCGAGCAGATGTTGCACATCTTCGAGCCCTTGGAACCAGGCCAGTTACGTGGTGTGCCTCGGCTCGCGCCGATCTTGAAGCGTCTGCGCAGCCTGGATAACTACGACGACGCGGTGCTGTTTCGCCAGGAAGTGGCAAACCTGTTCGCGGGCTTCGTTCGCAAGCCGGCGCCGGACGGGCCAGGGCTTCCGCCGATGGACATGCTGACCGGCGCACCGGTTGTCCATGACCGTGATGCGTTCACGCCGATGGTGGCGTTGGAGCCCGGCACCATGCAGGAACTCGGGCCGGGGGAGCAGGTGGAGTTCTCCGACCCGCCCGATGGCGGCAACAACTATCCCGACTTCATGCGGCAGCAGTTGATGGCTGCAGCTGCCGGGGCAGGCCTGCCTTATGAGCTGATGACTGGCGACATGCGCGATGTGAACGACCGGGCGATCCGCGTGGTGCTCACAGAGTTTCGCCGCCGCCTGGAGCAGTTGCAGTTCCAAGTGTATGTCCACCAGTTGTGTCGTCCTGTGCGAACTGCATGGATGGACATGGCTGTGCTGGCCGGGGCGTTGGAACTTGAGGACTACGTGCTGCGGCGGCGTGAGTACTTGCGCACGCGGTGGGTGCCACAGGGCTGGGCCTACATCCATCCCGTTCAAGACGTTCAGTCGCGGATGCTCGAGGTGGGGGCGGGTTTCGCCTCGCGCACGGAGATGTGCCTTCGCTCCGGTACGGACGCGGAAGTCGTGGACGAAGAGAACGCCGCAGATATCGCCCGGGCCAAGGACCTGGGCCTCAACTACAGCAGCTTGTCGGCCATCAAGGATGAGCCGGATGAGCCCGACGAGAAGGGGAAAACATGAAACCGTTGATGCCGTTCCGCATCTTCAACAAGGCCAAGTCCATGCCGCAGGTCGAGGATGGGCACTGGTACAAGATCGCTGCAGCCGCCGAGGGCGAGGCCGGGGCCAAGGTGATCGAAGTCTATGTCTACGGCGAGATTGGCGCATGGGGCATCACCGCGAACCAATTCATTCAAGACCTCAAGGCGGTGGACGATGGCGTTTCGGAAGTGGTGGTGGCCTTCAATACCAACGGGGGTGATCTGTTCGAAGGCCTCGCGATTCACAATGCACTGAGCCGGCTGGGTGAGCGCTGCACCGGCCGGGTCGATGCCCTGGCGGCCAGTGCTGGCAGCGTGGCGGTATGTGGTGCGCACCGCGTGGTGATGGCATCGAATGCCATGCTGATGATCCACAACCCCTACACATGGGTCGGCGGCGATGCCGAGGACCTTCGGCGCGTGGCGGATGTTCTCGACCAGGCGCTCGAGGCCATGATCGCTGCTTACAAGGCCAAGGCGCCGAATGTCGATGACGCTGAACTGCGGCGTCTGGTCGATGCGGAAACCTGGCTCACTGCCCAAGAGGCCGTGGACCTGGGCTTGGCCGACGAGATCGGCAATGGCGTTAAGGTCCAGGCTTGTTTGGGGCAGGGCGCCACTCTGGCGCGGTACCGAAATACCCCGCAGGCGTTGTTGGATCAGCTCCAGGCCAGCCAGACCGATCCAGAAACCCCGAGCGAGCCCGCTCCGGTCGATGAGCCCCCAGCTCCCAGCACGGCTAACTCGACGGCGTTGGCGTTGATGATCACCCAGGCTTGTGCGAAAGCGGGCATCAGCAACCTGGTCGAGCCGCTGATCGCATCGACCAAGCTGGCCGACGAAGCCACGGTCCAGGCAGCGTTAACTCGCGCCAAAGCAGTGCGAGACCTCTGCGTAGCGGCGCGCTTGCCCGAGATGGCGGTCGAATATGTCGGCGCTGGCCTGGACGCGACCGTGGTTCGGGCGCGGCTGTTCGACAAGCTGGTTGGCTCGGGCAAGGGCTTCGAGATCGACAACACCCTTCCGCCGGCTGCCGATGAGCCTGAGACAGTCCAGGCGAAGCTTCCAAACCCCAGCAACATTTGGTCTGCGCGACGGCAGGCCGCTCAACAACGCACCGGCAAAGGAGCCTAAGCATGAGCAAAACCTATGTGGAACCGGTGCATGCCGGTGAATTCCTGCTGTCCGAGGGCGCAGGAAAGATCTCCCGCGAAGTCATCGAGCTGGCCCCTGGTGCTGCCTTGGTCGCCGGCCAGCTTCTCGGTCAGCTCACGGCCTCTGGCCAATTCGCTCCGTACAATCCCGAGGCTGCAGACGGCAGCGAGACGGCCAAGTGCATCTTGTTTGCGTCCGTTGGTGAATCCGACGTAGCCCGGCGCGGACGCGCGGTAGTACGCCTGGCCGAGGTGAGCGAGGGGCTGCTGACTGGCCTCGACCTTGATGCCGAGAAAGCCCTGGCCGCGCAATTCATCATCGTTCGCTAATAGCGAGCCCACCCTTTTACAGCCCCGCCTAGTGCGGGGTTTTGCATTTCTGGAGGGCCTTCATGGCTGACATCGATATTTTTGAAGACAACGCTTTCTCGGTTCCCGCGCTCACTGCGGCGATCAACGAGCAGCCATTCGTGCCAGGGCGCCTGGCTGAACTGGGGCTGTTCGAGGAAGAGGGCGTGACCACGGTGACCGTCCAGGTCGAGAAGGACGGCGACACTCTGGCCTTGGTGCCAGCGGGCGAGCGGGGTACTTCAGGGCTGGTGGTCAACGGTAGCAAGCGGATCCTGCTGCCATTCAACACCGTTCACCTGCCCGAGCGCTTCGCCATCAAGGCGGACGAGATCCAGGGCATCCGCGCATTCGGTGAGCAAACTGAGCTGCAGGCGGTCCAGGACGTGGTCAACAAGCGTCTGGCGAAGGCTCGGCGGCAACTGGATGCCACGCATGAATTCCATCGCATGGGCGCGCTCAACGGTCACGTGCTGGATGCGGACGGCAAGACAGTGTTGCTCAATATCTATGCCCGCTTCGATCTTGAACCCATCGAGATCCCGATGGAGCTAACCAACCCGGACACCAACGTCCGGGTGAAATGCGTGGATGCGCTGGATGCCCAGGAGGAAGCCTTGGGCGCCGCCACCACCAGCGGCGCTCGGGCCTTCTGCGGGAAGAACTTCTGGCGAGCGCTTATCGGGCACAAGAGCGTCGCGAAAACCTACGAGGGCACCCAGTACGCTGCGGCGTTGCGAGCTGACGGTCGCGAAACTTTCGAGTTCGGCGGCATCACCTGGGAACGCTACCGGGGCAAGGTTGGCGGAATCGCCTTTGTCGCGGACGATGAGGCGCGGCTGGTTCCAGAAGGTGTGCCAGGCCTGTGCATCACCCGCTTCGCGCCGGCTGACTACATGGACACAGTCAACACCGAGGGCCTGCCGTACTACAGCCAGTTGGAAATGATGCCGTTCAAGAAGGGCGTGGCCGGTGAGGCCCAGTCCAACCCGCTGCACCTGGTGACCCGGCCTCGCGCCATTCTCCGCTTGAAGCTCTGACCATGGCTTTCCGGGACCTGATAACCGACGTTGACGCCACGGTCTTCGAGATCCTGGGCGACACCGTGCTCATCGAGGGGCGTGAGGTGTTGGGGATGTTCTCAGCCCCTTGGCTGCAGCCCAAGGTCGGCCAGATAAGGACCGCGTTGCGTGAGCCCCACCTGGTCATCCGTGTACAGGACAACGTCGGCATCGAAGTGAAGCACAAGGTGTTCTTCGATGTGCCGCTGGAGGATGGGGGCGGCAATTACCTCATCACTAGCATCGAGCCGGGTGGCGACGGACTGGTGACGCTCATTCTGAGGAAATCGTTATGAGTGTGGGCAGCTACCACAAGCAGTCGGCCAGCAGCGGGTTGATCTCGTTGCGGGCCGACCCGCAGGACGTGAAGGGCTTCAAGGACTTCGCGAAGCTGGTACCCAAGGCGGTGGCGTCGGCTCAGCGAAGGGCGGTGAACAAGGTGCTTCGCTGGCTACGCACGCATATCGCTCGCGATGTGGGCCGGCAGGAGCGGATCGCCATCGCTGCGGTGAGGCAGCGCCTTAAAGCTTTCCCTGTGTCCAGCAATGGCCAGGGGCGGCTGTGGTTTGGCATCAACCCCATTGAAGCCAGCCGAGCAGGCCGGCCCCGGCAGTCCCGTACGGGCGTGTCGGTTGCTGGTCGTCGCTACAAGGGCGCTTTCTTCAAGCGGGTTTATGGCGGTAACCCGGATATCTGGATCCGCACGGCCAGCAAGCACTTCGATGCAAAGGACTACCCCGATAGTGAAGTTTCAGGTCGGGGAGGGCGCCGGACAGGGTGGGTTGCCGAGAACGACAGTCGCTTCCCCCTGGCCAAGGCCAAGATCTCGCTGGAGGAAGTCCGGCCGCATTTCGAGGCCTGGACCAATCGAGCGCATGAACGGCTGCTGGTGGTGATGGAGCAGGAGCTGAACTTCGAGCTGCAGAAATACCTACGGAGGACAGGCAATGGATGACGGGCCGATTCCCCTCGGTGCGGTGTACACCGCTATTGAGGAACACATCAAGGAGGCGATCCCCGGCCTGGCTTATGTCGGGACCATGCCGGAGGGTATCGAAGTGGTCACCCCACCAGCGGTGGTGCTTGAGCTGGTTGGGTTTGGGGACGCCGACAAGGATCCTGGCACGGGCGAGGTGGCAGTCGAGGCACGTTTCGAGGCGCGGGTCATCGTCGGGCAGGAGGAGCCCAACTGCTTGCATGTCGCAGCATTCGTTGCGGCGCAGTTGGCGGTGCTTTTGCGCATGCAGTCCTGGGGCCTTCTGGTTGAGTTTGCTGAGTTTGTGCGGGCGGAGCGGGACTGGAGCCGTCCTGAGCTGGATAGCTTCGCGGTTTGGGTCGTCGAATGGACTCAGATCATCTACCTGGGCGAAGAAGAGTGGCCATGGCCCCGAGAGCCTGGCCCAGTGAAGTTCGCCTTCGACCCGGACAGTGGCCCCGGCAACGAGGGCCAGTATCGGGAGCCGGAGGCGCTGGCATGAGTTACGCGGCGGCGCAAATGGATCGCATGCTGGCCGGTCTGGTGATTCCTTGTTACGTCGTGGCGGTCGACCTGGTTATCGCCAAGGTGCGGGTATCCGACGGCGGCGCCTGGACGAGCGCCTGGGTGCGCTGGCATGCCCAAGCCGCTGGCAAGGCGCGCCACTGGCGAGCGCCGAGCCTGGGCGAGCAAGGCGTGCTGGTAAGCCCGAGCGGCGAGCCTGCGCAAGGGACGTTCGTTCCTGGGCTGTACGGCAACGCCGGCCCGCCGCCGGACAATCGCGATCATGTCGAGACGTGGCGGTTTGAGGATGGCGGCTCCCTGGTCTACGACTGGGCGGCCAATAGCTACACCATCAAGCTGCCCAGCGGTACGGTCAACATTGAGGTCGGCAGCAGCAAGGCGGTTATCACCGACGCGGCGATCAACGCCGAGTCGGCCGCGATCAAGGCCAAGGCGCCGGCCATCACCCTGGAGGGTAGCGTGGAGATTGTCGGGCCGTTACGCGTAACGGGCGACATCCTCGGCCTCGGCAAAATCATCGACACCGCCGGTAACACGGCGAACCACAAGCACTGACAGCCCGCATTCGCGGGCTTTGTCTTTTCTGGAGCATCACATATGGCAGTCAAGAAAACCGCCGAGACTGACGCGGCAACGGATGCGGCCGAATCCGCAGTTGTACCTGGTGCCGACGGCACCGACACCGTCGTTGCAGCCGCTGAGCCGACCGGCGTGACCTTCACCGACCGTGTTTTCACCTCGCGCTCGCTGTTCCTGCAAGCCGGTGATGACCTGCGCGAGTTAAAGGTGCAGGCCGGCCGCGTGACCGTCCAGGCCGACGACGCCGAGGCGCTGGCGTTCCTGCGTGGCCATGCCGACCTGCAGCAGCTGGACGGCTAAGCATGATTGGCCTGGACCGCAGGAGCGGCCAGAAATCCACCGGCCTCAATCATCTGAAACAGTCGATTGAGGACATCCTGACCACGCCCTTGGGTAGTCGCCGCATGCGGCCGGAATACGGCTGCAACCTGCGCCGCTTTGTCGACTTGCCGGTTAACGAGGGCTGGAAAAGCGCCGTGCAGGCCGAGGTCGCCCGCGCCCTGGGGCGCTGGGAACCGCGCCTGCAGTTGGAGCGGGTCAAGGTCGTTTCGGTGCTGGATGGCCAAATCGGCCTGTTGCTGACGGGCCAGTACCTGGGTAGCTCGGCCGTAGTTGAGGTGAGCGCATGATTGACCTGTCTTTACTGCCTCCTCCCGACGTGGTGGAAACCCTGGCGTTCGAGACGCTGTATCAGGAGGTCCTTGGTATTTTCCGCGCCCATATGGGCGACCAGTGGACCGCGCTGTTGGAATCCGATCCGGTGGTCAAGCTGATGGAGGTCATGGCCTACCGTGAGCTTATGGTGCGCGCCCGTGTCAACGCGGCGGCCAAGGCCAGCTTGCTGGCCTATGCCAAGGGCGCCGACCTCGACAATCGCGCGGCCGACTACGGTGTGCAGCGCCTGACCATTCGTGCGGCTGACCCCGACGCGGTGCCGCCAGTGGCAGCGGTGATGGAAACCGACGAGGCGCTTCGCTACCGCACGCGCCTGTCGCTGGAGGCGCTGTCTGTCGCCGGCAGTAGCGGGGCATACGAGTATCACGCGCTGAGTTCGTCGGCCGAACTGGTGCACGTTTCGGTCGATTCGCCCCGGTTTTCCGGAGTTGCGGTGCCCGCCGCGGTTAAGGCGCAGCTGCCGGCCGGGGCCATTGTCGTGGTCTGTGACTACGACGCCGGCTTGGCCAATCCGCTGCCTGGCGATGTGTCGCTGGCGGTTCTGGCCCGACCGGCAAGCACCGTGCCCGAGGCGCAACTGGTGGCCACCGTCATCAAAGCGCTGTCGGCCGAGGATGTGCGCCCGGTGACGGATCGGCCGCGCGTGCAGGGCGGCATCCCTAGCGACTTCCAGGTGGAGGCGGTGCTGTGGGTGGAGGACGGGCCAGACCCTGACGTTGTCCTTGCTGCAGCCAGGGCCAGCCTGGACAAGGCCATTGCCACCGCGCGTCGGCTGGAGGGGCAGTTGCCTGTATCGGCTGCCTACGCGGCGTTACACGTAACGGGAATCAGCCGTGTCGACCTGGTCAAGCCGGTGGAGGGGGTGGTGTGTGACAAGCGGCATTATCCGCGCGCCACGTCCATTGCCTTGACCACCAAGGTGGTCACATGAGCCTGTTACCGCACAACGCCACGCTGCTGGAGTGCGCGCTGGAACGTGCCGGCGAGATGGGTGTGGACCCGGACATCATCCGGGGTGTGGCCGACTCGGCACGCTGCCCGCCCAACTTCCTGCCTTGGCTGGGCTGGGCGCTCAAGGTCGACGGCTGGGAGGCCGCTTACACCGATGACCAGCGCCGCGCGCTGAGCCGCGAGGCGATTCCTGTTCACAAGACCAAGGGCACCGTCGGCGCAATCCGGCGGGTGCTCAAGGCGGTGCGAGTCAATGCGGAGTTCAAGGAGTGGCACCAGATCCCAAACGCCGCGCCGTACACCTTCCAGGTCACGGCCTGGGCCAATGACAACCGGGCGGGCGAGGGTTCGATTATCTCGCCCGAGCTGGGCGCGCGTTTGCGTGCCCTGGTTGACGCGGCGAAGAACGAGCGCAGCCACTACGAGTTTCGGCTGGGTGCCCGCTTCGACGGTGGCCTGGTGCTGGGCAACGCCTTTCAGGCGCGGGCCGTGCAGCACCGCTCTATGGATGCCCAGGCGGTGCCGTTCGGTCCCATGGCGCAGACGGTGCTGTTTGCCAATGCCCTCAACGCGTCCAGCGTATCCCGGCGGTTTGCCGAGGTGCAGGGCGTTCCTATTCAAGCAGAAGGTGCCCCGCTGGTGGCCAATGCGGCGCAGGTGCGCACGGTCGTGCGGGGCTACATGGAGGCTGTTCTATGAGTACAGGCTTGCAACCTGTCATCACCAAGGCCGGCCTGGCGGCGATCCTCAAGGCTACGACAACCGGCCTCTCGGCCGAGATCAGCCATATCGCCCTGGGCAGTGTGGCCTACACCCCGAGCGCCGAGCAGAAGACCCTGCGCAACGAGGTGGCGCGCTTCCCGATTTCCAGCGGCGAGAAGCTGAGTAGCACGCTGTTGCACCTGACCGCTGTCGCCGATGGCACGGCAGCGTACTGGGTGCGCGAGGTCGGGATTTTCCTCAGCGACGGCACCCTGTTGGCGGTCTGGTCGCACCTGACCGAGGCGCTGGCCTACAAGGCCGCCAACATCGACCTGCTGCTGGCCTACGACCTGTCACTGGCGGCGCTGCCGGCGGACAGCGTGACCATCACCAGCACGGCCGCCGGCCTCAACCTGACGCTGGCGGAGCCACTGGCTGCGCTGGCCTCGGCGGCGATTGCCGAGCAGCTTCGCAACCTGGAGCAGCAAGACCGCCTGATCAGTTTGGAGCGTCGGCAAAGGGTTGCAGAGGACCAGATCATCGGCCTGCTGGAGCGCATGAGTGCCGCCGAGAAAGCCGCCACCGAAACGCGCGACAGCCTGCTGAGCGCGACGGTTGCCAATGCCACCGGCCTGATGGCCCTTCAATACACCGTTGTTCAACACTTGTACGGATCCTAACCATGAGCCTTGAAACTGAAATCGCCGCGTTGGTCGCGGCAAACAACAAAATGGTGGACTACTTCAACGGCAAAAAAGCCGCGATTGACGCTGCCGTGTCTGCAGCGGTCGCGGCAGCGCCTTCGATTGTTCGCGCCTACTGGGTGGACCCGCAGTTGGGCGACGACAGCGCTATCGGTACCGAGGCCAGCCCATTCAAGACCTTGCAGCGGGCCGTCGATGCCACCCCGGACGGTGGGCGGGTTACAGCGTGGCTGGCCAGAGACTATGTCCTGGATAAGAGCATCACTACATCAGGTCGTCAGCTGGTCATTGCAGCTGTGGCTGGGTCAGGCCGAAAGCTGATTTGCAATGAGTTCATGCCGGAGGGCAGTGACCAGCTGACTCGCATGGGGTCTTTCTGGTTGTCGAACGGCTCGACCCTGCAGCTGCTTAACGTGACGGTCAGTCTTCCGGCCTCGAGCGCCGGTGATTTGAGCGCCTACTATGCGCTCGCTTTTGCCAGCGGATCGTCGGCCCCGATCCTTATGCAGGTGCGCATGTACAACTGCACGCTTGAGCTGCGCGGCACTTTCCGGGGCAAGTTGATCGGGCCAGGCTCGGCGCTCATTGCGCTGTCAATGACCGGCACGGCGGTGCCTTCAGCACTCAATGGCTCCCTGTTTGTGGGTATCGCGGCGGGCACCCTGTCCAAAGATTTGGGCCACATCATTACCAACCTGTCGAGCCTGTGAGGCGATCATGCAAAAGACCTTTCTGAACGTAGTTTACGGCGAGACCAACTACAACGGCTTCGACTTCGAGGCGTTGCCCATTGGCGCGGCGCTGCTGGTGGCCCAGCAGCAAATCGAGAAGGCGGCCGACCAGGCGCTGGCAGCGGTGCTGGGTGATCCGCTGCGCGCCATCGAGAACCAGCTTGCCGAGAGCGAGGCGAAGGCTTTCAAGCTGGTGGGTTACGACGGTGAGGTTCCATTGACCGTACAGGCCGTGGTCGATGCCCAGGGCGTCGAGCCCATGGAGGCGGCCGAGTCGATCCTGCAGGAGGCGCAGGCGTGGCACACGGCTGTTTGCGCAATCCGTGCAGCCCGCCTCAAAGGCAAGGTCGAGGTGCTCAAGGCGACTACCCATGCGCAGGCTGAAACCTACGCCGACGAGGCGATCAACGCCATCCGCGCGAGCGTGCCGGGCGCCGCCTGACCCGCTAGCCGCATTCCCTTGAGCGCCCCGTTTTCGGGGCGTTTCCGTTTCTGTTGGGCCGCCGCGTGCGGCCCTTTCTTTTGGAGCTATCCCATGGCTGGATTCTTTCACGGCGTTACCGTAACGAACGTCGACACCGGCGCGCGCAACGTCGCGCTGCCGTCTTCCTCGATCATTGGCCTGGTCGACACTTTCACCGAGGGCGCGAACGTCACGGCCAAGGTCGGCGACCTGGTGTTGCTCACCAACGAGCGGGAGGCCGTCGCGGCATTCGGCGCCACTGCCGCCATCACCAAGGCCTGCCAGGCCATCTTTGCGCGTTCCAAGGCGGTCATCGTTGCTTCGGGTGTGGCCAAGGTGGCCGACGCGGCCGCGCAGACTTCCGCGATCATTGGCGGGGTGCAGGCCAGCGGCAAGCGTACCGGCCTGCAGGCGCTGCTGGACGGCAAGAGCCGTTTCAACGCCCAACCGCGCCTGATCGTCGCGCCCAAGCACAGCGCGACCCTGGCGGTGGCCACCGCTATGGATTCGATTGCGGCCAAGCTGCGCGCGGTGGCGATCATCGACGGCCCCAATACCACCGACGAGGCGGCCACCACCTACGCCAAGTCGTTCGGCTCCAAGCGCATTTACATGGTCGATCCGGGTGTGCAGGTGTGGGACACCGCCACCAACGCGACCGTCGACGCGCCGGCTTCGGCCTGGGCTGCAGGCGTGTTTGCTTACACCGACAGCGAGTACGGTTTCTGGTCGTCGCCATCGAACAAGGAGTTTGTCGGTATCACCGGCACCACGCGCGCCATCGAGTACCTGGACGGCGACGAGACGTGCCGGGCCAACCTGCTCAACAACGCCAATATCGCGACCATCATCCGTGACGACGGTTTCCGCCTGTGGGGTAACCGCACGCTGTCGAGCGATCCGAAGTGGGCATTCGTCACCCGCGTGCGAACCATGGACATGGTGATGGACGCGATCCTGTACGGGCACAAGTGGGCGGTGGACCGGGGTATTACCTCGACCTATATCCGCGATGTGACCGAGGGCCTGCAGGCCTTCATGCGCGACCTGAAAGCCCAGGGCGCAATCATCAACTTCGAGGTCTACGCCGACCCGGTGCTCAACACGGCCAGCCAGCTGGAGCAGGGCAAGGTGTACTGGAACATCCGTTTCACCGACGTTCCGCCGGCCGAAAACCCCAACTTCCGCATCGAGGTCACCAATCAATGGCTGACCGAAGTCCTCGATCAAGTCGCGTAAGGAGCGCATCACATGGCAATGATTCCCGAGATTCTGGCCAACATGAACCTGTTCGTGGATGGCGTCAGCTTCCAAGGCGATGTTCCCAGCCTGACCCTGCCCAAGCTCACGCTGAAAATGGAGGAGCACCGGCCCGGTGGCATGGATATGCCGATTGAGATGGATGTGGGCATGGACAAGATGGAGTCCAACTTCACCACCACCGGCGTGCGCAAAGAATCCCTGAAATTCTTCGGCCTGGCTGACGGCAACGCGTTCAACGGGACGTTCCGGGGTTCGTTCAAGGGCCAGCGGGGCGAGACCAAAGCGGTGATCGTCACTCAGCGCGGCACCCTGAAGGAGCTGGATATGGGGGACTGGAAGCCGGGCGACAAGGCTGAGTTCAAGCACTCCGTGGCGTTGACCTATTACAAGCTCGAGGTCGGTGGTGAGGTCATCTATGAGATCGATCCAGTGGCGATGAAGCGCGTCATCAACGGTGTCGACCAGCTGGCCAGCCAGCGCCGCGACCTCGGCCTGTAGTCCCCTGCAACCCTTCCGCATTCATTTCTGATTCAAGGACACCGAGTCATGAGCAAGCCAGCACCGAAATACCTCAAGCTGACCGCTGAAAATGTCACCGTCACCCTGACCAAGCCAACCGAGATGAATGGCATCAAGGTGGACACCATCACCCTGCGCGCGCCGACCGTGCGCGATATGCGCATGTCCAGCCAGACCTCGGATGGCGACGACGAGCAACGCGAGCTGAACCTGTTCGCCTCCCTGGCCGAGGTCAGTGTCAAGGACCTGGAGGGCCTGACCTACAAGGATTACAACCGTGTCTCGACCGGTTACACCTTTCTGGTGCGCGAGGACGAACTGTAATCCCGAAAGCATGAAGGCCGCCGCCAAGCGACTGGCGGCCGAGCTGAATTTCTCGGCCGAGGAAATCATGACCATGTCCTATGCCGACGTGGTCTGGTGGCTTACAGATTGAGCTTTGCATAGGGGGCTCCGGTGGCGAACAAACTAGCGTTAGCGCTGGTGATCGGCGGCACGGTCGCCTCATCGGTAGGCGCCGCATTCAAAACGGTTGAAAACGGCATCCAGAGGTTGGAGGCCAAGGGCAACAGGGCCAAGGTGCTGAAAAGCACGATTGGCGAAACCATCAAGCTGCGGGAGGAGTGGAAGCGCGCCCACGACAGTGGTGCCGCCGGCGCCGACAAACTGTTGCGCAAGCTGAACGGCAACCTTGAGGCGCTGCGCAACCAGGGCGTCGAAGTCGGGCGCCTTAAGCGGGAGTATGAGCGCCTTGGCCGCGAAGCTCGTGCCGCCGGTCTGCAGATGAAGGGCCACCAGCAGTTGCAGGCGGGCAAGGAATCGCTCAAGTCGAACGTAGGGAAGGCAGTGGCCGCCACGGCCGCTGTCGCTGCGCCGACGATGATCAGCGCGAATTACCAGGCGATCATCCGCGACATTGCGATCAAGGCTGACATCGTCAACAAGCCCCAGGAACAGCAGCTAACCCGGACGGTGATCGGCGCGGCCGCTGACACCGGGATGGCGCGCAACGACGTGGCCGCCCTGGTCAACCAGTTGGTCGGCGCCGGCATGGAGCTGGATAAAGCGCTGGCCTATGCGCCGGTGGCGGCCAAGTTCGCCGTCGGGCAAGGCGCCTCGGGCGTCGACACGGCGTCAATGATCCAGGCGCTCGAGCAGAATGCCAAGATCAGCGACCCGAAGGTCATGCAGCAGGCGCTGGAGGCCATCGCCTACCAGGGTCAGGCGGGTAGCTTCGAGGCCAGCGATATGGCCCGGTGGTTCCCACAACTGCTGGCCGGTATGGAGAAGAGCGGCATCACCGGGCTGGATGCGGTGACGTCGCTGGGCTCCATGCTGCAGGTACAGATGAAGACCGCCGGTGGTTCTGATGAGGCTGCCAACAACCTCAAGAACTGGATGGAGAAAATCGGTTCCGGCGACGTGGTCAAGGCCTACAAAGACGCTGGCATCGATTATCAGGCTTCGCTGAATACCGGCCTGCAGAAGGGGATGAATGTCATTGAGGCGTCCATGGCCCTGGCCATGAAGTACGTTGAAAAGACTGACCCGGACAAGGCCAAGAAGATCGAGGCGGCCAAGGCGCAGATCGACAAGGAGGTCGACCCGGAGAAGGCCAGGGCAGCACTGGACGCCTTGGAGAAGACCCTGCGTACCGGCGATATCTTTGCCGACATGCAGGTCAAGGCGGCGCTGACCGCCTACGGGCAGAATCGGGGCCTGTATCAGGAGCTGAAGGCCAACTCTGCCAACGCGCAGAAGGTCGGCGGCATCCTCGACAAGAACCTGGCCGAGCGCCGCGAAACCTCGGCCCAGCAATGGGCAGAGACGGTACAGGCGGCTGACGATGCAATGCGCAGCATTGGCGATGCCATCCGCCCGGCCACTGACATGGCGGCCAAAGGGCTTACTGCAGTAGCCCAAGGCATCACCAGGCTGTCGGACGGGTTCCCGGCGGTCGTGACGGGCATTGGCGGCATTGTGGCGGCCATTCTGGCGTTCAAGACAGCGTCCAGTGCGTTCAAGATCGGGCGGGGTGTGCTCAATATCGCGCGCGGCCGTCGGCTGGGGCGTGCCTTTCGTGAAGACAATGCGGTCACAAACTTGCCTAAAACTGGCAGCAAGGTGGTGGACGCTGGTCTGGGTGTATTGGGTAAGGTGTTTGCATCTCGCTCGACAGGTGCCGAACCGGCCAATGATCCAGTAGTGGGCGGTAACGACCCGCAGCGCGTGTTTGTGGTTAATGCCGATGCCTTCGGCAAGTTCGGTGGCGCTGTCGCCAATAACGACCCTGCCGCGCCTGCCAGGGGGAGTCGCAGAAGTCGTCGTCGCGAACGCCGTCGAGCGAAGAAAGGCGAGCCAGCTCGGCCGGCTGTAAAGGCCGACCTGCCTCCGGTACCTGCCGCTAAATCATCGAGGCTGCCGGTGGCCGCGACCGTGTTGGCTGAAAGCAACGAGCTGGGAAAAGTCGCTCGCTCGGTTCGAGGAGTTGCACGCCTCGCAAGGCGTTTACCCGGCGGCAATGTCGTGGATGCGGGCGCCGCGGCGATCGATGTGGCACTCAATGCGACGACCAAGGACGAAAAGGCCGAAGGCTACGGTGGAGCCGCTGGTAGCCTGGCAGGCACGCTTGCGGGAGCAGCTGCAGGTGCTGCCATCGGTTCGGTGGTACCCGTTATCGGGACGGCTGTTGGCGGCGCTGTTGGTGCTGTGTTGGGCGGTATGGGTGGCGAGTCGTTCGGCGGCTGGCTCGGCAAGCGTTGGTTTGGTGATGAGCAAGGCGAAAGGGAGAACAGGGAGGTTGCCCCCGGGTTGGATGCTGCGGAGCGTGATCAGGTTAAGCCTCTTCCGCCGGCGACCGCACCGGTTGTGGTGCCACCTGCACCAGCGCCTGCAGCACTCGTGACAGTGCCCAAGGCAACGCCGACCGCGCCTGTGGTGATTGACAGCCGGGATCCGGTCGTCGCGCCATCGCCGGCGCCGGCGGCGCCCGCCTTAGGCGATGCCGTGCGTGCCCAGGCCAAGCCTGTTCCGCCAGCTGCCGCACCGGTAGAGGTGCCACCTGCAGCAGCGCCTGCAGTGCACGTGACAGCGCCCAAGGCATCGCCGGCCGTGCCTGTGGTTGTCGACAACCGGGAACCCGCTAAGCCACCGCCGGCGACGCCTACCCTGGGTGATGCCGTACGTGTCCAGGCCAAGCCTGTTCCGACGGCGGCCGCGCCGGTGGTGGTGCCACCTGCAGCTGCGCCTGCAGTCCGCGTGACCGCGCCCAAGGCAACATCGGCCGCACCAGTGGTTGTCGACAACCGGGAGCCAGTCGCGGCACCACTGCCGGCCCCGGCAACGCCTGCCTTGGGCGATGCTCTGCGCAGCCAGCCCAAGCCCAGCATCCCGGCCCCGGCGCCGCTGCTGGTCAAGCCGGTGGTCATGTCGGCACCGCGCGAGCCAATGGCCAGGGTGGCGCCGGTGGCGCCCTTGGTGCTGGTCGCACCTGCGCCCAAGGTCGCCCAGGGCGTACCCACTCAAGCTGCCCCCCAGCCGGCACCTCGGCCGGACGGGCTGGGCGATGTCGTGCGTGACCTGGTAGCCAGGGCGAAGCCGCCGGCACCTCGGCTACCAGAGCCAGCCAAGCCGGCCACGGCTACCTCGGTGAAGTCGCCTGCGCCGAAGGTAGACATGACGTTTACCTTCGCACCGCACATGCCCATCACGGTGCATGGTGATGTCAAAGAGCCCGATCAGGTGGTGCGCGAAATTGAGGCGCCATTGCGTCGGAAGTTCGATGAGTGGGCTCGTGAGGTGCAGGCGCGCATTGCATCGATCCAGCTGTACGACCAACCACACGTTTAAGGAGGGGTTATGCCCTACATGGAGCAGCTGGAATCATCCCTGTCCGGGCTGGTTGCAGCTGGGGAGGCTGGGCGCAAGGGCGTGGACGGTATGCTGTCACCGCTCAATGGCGCGGTCGGCAGCATTACCGGCGCGGCATCCGAACTGGAGAGCATCCCGTTTGTAGGACCCGAGGCCGGGGAAAAGCTGGGGCGCATCGTGCGAAGTATCAACGTGGCCCAGTCCCAGGTGGGGCAAGTGGCTTCGATGTATAGCCGTGCCGTCACCGGCGCCGCCCAAGTACAGGAGCGCCTGGGCACGTTCAAGACGATGGCGGCCAAGGTCACGGCCGAGGCCAAGCGGGTGGCGGGACTGGTTAGCCCGTCGCTGGCCAACATCCTACCTTCGGGCGGGCTGCTGGGCTCGGCTACGCCACTGCCCGAGGCGGTCGCGCCGTTTCCCCACCTGCTGATCATCCAGCCGCACGATGCCAAGCTGCAGCCGTATTACTTCAACCTGGACACTGCGCCCTTTGACGAGCTGCGCCGGCAGGCGTCGTTCCGCTGGGCCGGCCAGGAACGCTTGCGCCGCAGTGTCGCGCAGCAAGCCGTTGGCCTGGGTGAGGAAAAGATGACGCTCAAGGGCGCGATCTTCCCGCACCACAAGGGCGGCATTAAGCAGCTGACCGTACTGCGCAGCATCGGCCGCAACCTGCAGGCGCTGAAGCTGGTCACGGGCTACGGCGAGGTACTGGGTGACTGGTGCCTGGTGAGCGTGGAGGAAGAACAGGGCCACCTGCTGGCGGGTGGCATCCCCCGGAAACAAGGGTTCACCCTGGAGTTTGTGAGCTATGGCAACGATCTGCAGAACGTCTAGCGGGGATTTGTTGGATGTGATCTGCCAGCACCATTACGGGCATCTCAATGGCACCGTCGAGGCGGTGCTGGAGGCCAACCCGGACTTGGCCAGGGAGGTGCAGCCGTACCGCGCTGGCCTGCTGATCCAGTTGCCCGACCTGTCGGCGCCGGCGGTGGAGCTGCTGCAGCTGTTCGACCGATAACCCCGCGTTAAGCGTAACGAGCCCCGCCCTGTGCGGGGTTTTTCATTTCTGGAGCAAGCATGAAACCGACATACCGTATCGTCGCGGATGGCAAGGACATTACCGCGCTGATCAATGACCGCCTGTTGCTGTTGCGGATATCGGACAAGCCGGGCATGGAATCGGACGAGTTCGAGCTGCGCATTGACGACCGCGACCAGGCTGTTGCGCTTCCTGGGCGTGGCGGCCGGGTGGAGGTGTTGCTGGGCTATGAGGGCCAGCCACTCAAGCGCATGGGCGCCTTTACCGTCGACGAGGTGCAGCTGTCCGGCCCGCCGGACACCATGACCATTCGCGGCAAGGCCAGCGACATGCGCGGCAGCGGCAAGACCGTGCGCAGCGGCAGCTGGGAAAACGTGCCGCTGTCACAGATCGTCAACGACGTGGCCAAGCGCAACGGCTGGGAGCCGGTGTGCCCGGTGACCACCAAGGTCGAGCGCGTCGACCAGCGCAACGAGTCGGACTTCAACTTCGTCACGCGCCTGGCCAAGCAGTACGACAGCACCGCCAAGGTGGCCGAGGGCAAGCTGCTGGTCATGCCCCGACAGGGCGGGAGAAGCATCAGCGGCAAGGCCCTGATGGTCGTATCCATCAGCAAAGCCGAGGTCGAGCGCTACCAATTCCGCCTCGGGGATCGAGGCGCGCAAAAGGCTGTGCGGACCCAGCACCAGGACAAGAAAACCGGCGCCCTGCAGGTGGTCCAGCTGGACAACGACGAGGCCCCCGACGGCCTGCCCCCGGTGCATACCGACCGTCATATCTATCCCGACAAGACCGCTGCCGAGCAGGCCGCCAAGGCGCGCTTGGCGGCGTTCAACCGCAGCACCGCCGGTGTGCGCCTGGAAATGGCCGGGCGTACTGACCTGTTTGCCGAACGCACGATCAACGCCCAGGGCTTCAAGGTCGGCCTGGATGGCGAGTACCTGGTGGACAGCGTCGAGCAGGTATTCACCGCCAGCGGCTGGACTACCACCGTGGAGTGCAACGGCGGCAAGAAGGGCAAGGCCAAGGCATCGGGCAAAAAGAAGAAAGACGACGACAAGCCGCTCAGGGTTGAGCAGTTGTAATCCCAAAGCCGCACGCGGCAGCAATTGGAGAAATGAATGGCTATCTCAGTACAACAGCTACAAAAGATCTACCCGAACGCCGGCCCGAAAGCCGGCGTTTTTGTTCCCGGCCTCAACGCCACGATGGGTAAGTTCGGCATCATCACGCGTCTGCGTATGGCTGCCTTCCTCGCCCAGATAGGGCATGAGTCGGGGCAGCTGCAGTACGTGCGTGAGCTCGGCAATGACAGGTACCTGTCGAAGTACGACACTGGTCGTCTGGCCCAGCGTCTGGGCAACACGCCTGTCGCAGATGGAGATGGCCAGTTCTTTCGAGGTCGTGGCCTCATCCAGGTAACAGGCCGCTTCAACTACGAAGCCTGCAGCGAGGCTCTGTTCGGTGACAGCCGTCTGCTCAATACACCGGAGCTGCTCGAGCATCCAGTCTATGCATCGATGTCGGCCGGCTGGTTCTGGCAGAAGGAGGGGCTTAACAGCCTGGCCGACAAGGGCGACATGCTGGCCATCACGAAGCGGGTCAACGGCGGTACAAACGGCCTGGATGATCGCATGGCCATCTACAAGCGAGCCCTTGAGGTGCTGCAGTGACCGCCTGGGGTAGTCGCCTGATCGCCGTCGCGGCCTTGGCGCTCGCTTGTGCCATCGGCGCCCGGGCAGCCTGGGTATGGCAGGCGAACGCATATGGAAGGCAGCTCGCCGAACAGGCTGACGACTACCGCAACCAGCTGGCGAAGAAGGATCGCCTGCACGACCGTGAACGTGAGGAGGCTGATGCGGCTGCGCTCAACCAACTGGCAGAGCAGCAGGATGCGCGCCGCGCCGTGGAGGCTCGCCTGCAGGATCAGAACAACACGCACTGGAAGGAAATGAACGATGCTCAACAAGCTCAGGCTCGTCTGCGTGACCGGCTTGCTACCGCTGATTTGCGGCTGTCAGTCCTTGTCGACACCGGAGCCCTTACCGCCCAGGGTTGTGACCGTGGGATGCCAGAAGCCGCCGGCTCCGGAGGCGTGGTACATGGCGCCGTACGCGCCCAACTTGACCGAGCGCATGCTCAACGAATTGTCGCCATCACCGATGAAGGCGACCGGGGACTGATTGCGCTGCAGGCCTGCCAGGCCTACGTCCGCGAAGTCACCAAGTGAAAAGAGGCGAGCCGGGGGGATGCGCCAACATCCAGCCCGGCCCGCCGAACCCGCAGACCATTCCTGCAAGTCCAGCCGTGGCCTCTGCCTTGTGCACAAAGCGCGGCGAGCCTAACACCTGTTTATCCATACAGTAAAGACTTGCATACCTATGACCTCTCCAATCATCCCCTGGATGGGTGGCAAACGCCGCCTGGCCGACCGCTTGATCCCTCTCTTCCCCCCTCATGAATGCTATGTCGAAGTCTTTGCCGGCGGAGCCGCGTTGTACTTCATGCGTCCCCAGCCAGCTCCGGTGGAGGTGCTGAACGATCTCAATGGTGACCTGGTCACTCTTTACCGAGTTGTGCAGAACCATCTGGAGGAGTTCGTGCGCCAGTTCAAGTGGGCGCTCAGCTCTCGCCAGATCTTCGAGTGGCAGAAGATGACCCGTCCCGAAACGCTGACTGACATCCAGCGCGCGGCCCGATTCTTTTACCTGCAGCAGCACGCCTTCGGTGGGAAGGTGACTGGGCAGACGTTCGGTACCGCGACGACAGGGCCGGCCATCAATTTGTT
>CAACWQ010000619.1_pt1 | contig 24258 bp, 18 predicted proteins | sample 2275681 | NCBI WGS metagenome assembly CAACWQ01 (sample SAMEA5312463, study PRJEB27640) | indoor metagenome | biome: indoor environment; feature: controlled; material: polymer furnished wood metals | place: Austria | collected 2011-04-21
CGGCACCAGGAAGTACCAGATGAACAGCTGCACCAGCAGCGGCACGTTGCGGAACAGCTCCACATAGGCGGTCGCGATACCGGATACCACGCGGTTCGGCACGGTACGCATCACACCGAGCACCGAGCCCAGCAGCAAGGCGATAATCCAGGCGGAAATGGCGATGGCGATGGTCCAGCCCAGACCGGTGACGTACCAGTCCAGATAAGTTTCGCTGCCCACGCCGGTGGACTTGAAGAACACGCCCCAGTCCCAGTTGTAATTCATCGGGATTTCCCCTCAGACGGTTGTTTCACGGGCACCTTCGAGCATCCGGGGGCGCTGGGCGCCCTCGGATGAAAGGGTAGACACTAATGTTGCGGCCTGTGGGTTCAATCGTGCGCGGATGCGCATCAGGCCACTAAACGCTGAGGATCAGGACTTCTTCTCGTCCGCTGCCTTGTCGGTCGGCTCGGCGATCAGTTTCTTCAGCTCTTCGCTCATCGGGAACTGCAGGTTCAGGCCCTTTGGCGGGATCGGCTGCTGGAACCACTTGTCGTAGCTCTTGTTGACTTCGCCCGACTTGAAGTAACCGACGATGGCGTCATCGACCGCTTTCTTGAAGGCTGCGTCATCCTTGCGCACCATGCAGCCGTAGATTTCGTACGACTGCGGGGTACCGGTGATGACCCAGTCCGACGGTTTGCGGGCCTTGGCCATTTCGCCGGCGAGCAGGGCGTCGTCCATCATGAAGGCCACGGCGCGGCCGCTTTCGAGCATGTTGAAGGCTTCACCGTGGTCCTTGGCGGAAATCACGTTCATCTTCATCTGCTTGTCGGCGTTCATCGCCTTAAGGATGCGTTCGGACGTGGTGCCCGCAGTGGTTACCACGTTCTTGCCGGCCAGGTCCGGGAAGTCTTTGTATGCCGGCTGACCGTCCTTGACCTTGGTCAGCAGGCGGGTACCGACTTCGAAGATGCCGACCGAGAAGCCGACTTGCTGCTGGCGCTCGACGTTGTTGGTGGTGGAGCCGCACTCCAGGTCGACGGTGCCGTTCTGCACCAGCGGGATACGGGTCTGAGAGGTGACCAGGTTGTAACGGACCTTGATGTCCGTGCCCAGTTGCTTCTTCAGGGCGTCGACGACAGCCAGCTGGATGTCATGCGAGTAGCCCACGGGCTCGGGCTTGCCGGCCAGGTAGGAAAACGGGATGGAGGAGTCGCGGTGGCCCAGGGTGATGGTGCCCGATTCCTTGATCTTCTTCAGGGTGCCGGTCAGTTCTTCTGCCATGGCTGGCGAAGCGATCACAGCAGCCGCGATGGCGGCGCCCAGCAATTGACGAACGATACGCATCAAATTTTCCTCGACGTGTTTGTTTTTTTTATGGAGCCGTTGGCGGACTCTTTCGTTCAACGAATACCGCAAGAAGCGAGTGCATTCGGCTACCAAGTGTAGAGCATGACTCGTGCCAAGCCCTGACTCCGATCATAACGCCGCGAAAATCCTGGGGTTTGAAGTTTTCCAGGCAATTGCAACGTAATTTTTCGGCCGGTATTCCGAACGCGTTGCATTTTGGTGTTCGGTAATCCGAATGGGGGGCTGGTGAGTTGATGGTACTCATATTTAATTACCACTTTCGTAGCGTGAGGCCGTGGCCTGCTACCTGAATTTCAGGAGGCAGAACCCATGACCGATGCGCGTGAACACCTTGGCTCGAACCCCATCCCTGCGGATTCCATTGATGCCGTGATCGCCAAGCAAATACCGGACTGGATCAGAAAGGCGTCTGTCGAAGCGCTCAGGGATCTGCACCTTGCCTTGCGTGCGGAGCAGGCGGGTGCAGAACGCGTAAGAGAACTGCTGAAAGGCCTTGCCGGGCTGGTGGAGTTCTCCGCGCCAAAGCTGGAGAAGCAACTGCAAGCGGAGCACAACATCAACGTGGATGTACGCAAAGCCTCTCTGTGCACGGTGGTGCGAAAGGAATACGCCAGTATGTTTCCACTGCCCCCCGTTGTGCGCGTTGTGCGTACCGCTTCGGTGCCCCTGTTGTCTGCGGCCCTGCATAACTTCGCCCTGGATGAAGTGCAGGCCCGGCCCCGGATTCGTCGCCGGCTCGAGGCCCCATCTGGTGCAGTTTTACCTGTCTCTTTCGTGCAGTTTGCCAAGCTAAGCCGTGAACTGGATCTTGGCGGCCTGTACCAGAACACACTGCATCAGACTTTGCTGCCCGCCGATGAGCAGGCTCGGCAAAACGTGGCGAACCTGCTTGAAGAGTCTTCCCGCTCAGCCATGGAGGCCGCTGTGCGTATTGCGGCGCTCAAAGGGCTGATTGATGAGCACACGAGCGTGCAGCTTTTGAGTCTCTGCGACAAGACGGCATCGGGCAGTATGCAAGGCGTTGAATCGAGCCCGGCTTCACCGAACATGTTCAAGATTCGGCAGCTTTATGTATTGGGCAAATGCGTACACGGAGTGGTGACTGTTGAAGTCAGAGACAGTAAGGGAGCAATGCGCAATCTGCTGGTGTGGATCCCGGGTGATCCCGTTCAGGCCATTCAGCATTTCCGGTCCTGGGACGGGTTCTATGAGGTATTGGGGTTGCGTTTGCACGAGGCAGCCTATGCCAGTTTTTTCGGCCGGTTCATCGCCGAGCGTGATCGGATTTCATTCAGTACCCAGCTTGAGGGGCGCAAAGAGAAAGCCAAGGCTGGCACACCGCTCAGCCTCGATTGTCGAAACCTGGTTGTTGAACTGTCGCTGTTCCGCTACCTGCGGAGCCAGCGTATCGACAAGATTCTTGATGACGCCAAGGTTCTGGCCATCCCGACCGGCGTCAAGGATGCCGAGTCGCGTAACGCCGAACTGAGATCCTATGCAAGTACCGGATTGGCGTTGCTTGGCCTGGCTGGTTTTTTTGTCCCGGTGCTGGGTGAGGTCATGCTGGGCATTGCAGCGCTTCAAGTCGCCGACGAAGTCTATGAGGGCTATCAGGATTGGAAAATCGGTGATCGGCAGGCTGCGCTGGGGCATTTGTTCTCGGTAGCAGAAACGATTGTCGTTGGTGCGGCCCTGGGGGCGGGTGCAACGGCAGGCGCACGGCTGTTAGAGCGCGTGAGCTTTGTTGATGAATTGATACCGGTAGTGGTTGGCAACGAGCGCCTGAAACTGTGCTCCAGGGACATGAGTGCCTACCGTGTCGACAGAATGGGTAGCCCGTCGACGGGGCTGGTCTCTATCGATCGCCAGGCTGGGCATCTGCGTTTGTCAGAAGGGGATTTCCAGCTGGCGAGTTCTCGGGATCGCAAGGACCTGCTGATCCGCCACCCTACGCGTGAAGATGCCTACCGCCCACTGCTGGAGCGCAATGGCAGTGGTGGTTGGCGCCATGCGCTCGAGCAACCTCAGGAATGGCAGGGAGAGCATTTGTTATTGCAGAGGCTGGCGGCCAGGTTCACTGATATCAGCCCAGAGCAGGCTACGGCCGTGCTCGATTGCACAGGTTTCGATGAGGCGCAGTTACGGCGCTTGAACGTAGAAAACGCGCCCACACCTGCGCGCCTTCAGGATGCGTTGGACCGTTACCGGTTACATGCTGCGCATCCTGCGATGGATACCGCTGCTTTCGACATGTTGGTCGCGGCGGCGCAGGAGGCTGAAGAGGTGGAAGATGCTCTACTGCGCCGGCATTTCCCAGGGCTCAGCGTGCGAGGCGCAAAAGAAATACGTCAGCAAGTGAACAGTGGTGATCTGGAGCTGCTGAATAGCACCGGGCGGGTGTCGCTGGCCATGGCAGAAAGAGCGCGCTGGTTTCTCCGTGACAGCCGCCTGGACCGAGCCTGCGCGGGCTTGAGGCAAGCATCTGCGGTTAACACCGATACTGAACGATTGGCCTTGGGGTTGGTACAGGAACTCGCGGCCTGGCCCGATTCGCTTCGCGTCGAGTTACGGGAGGGCTCGCCCGAAGGGGATGTGCTTGGCCGGGTGGGGGCCGAGGTGTCACAGCAGGTCATTTGCATCGTGCGCGAGAAACGCCGTTACAGCATTCATGATCTGACGGGGGGCGCTCAAGCTGGCGTGACTACCACCGACAGCCTCATGAATGCGCTCTTGCTGGTGATGGGGGAAGACCAGAAGTTACTGCTGGGGGATGCAATGCTTAGTGAGTCGCAATTGGTAAACGTGCTGGCAGCTCACGCGCGCCTTCACCGCGATGTTGCGTCCCGGCTCATTGGGCAAGGACCTGTCCCTGGGGCTGTACGGCCGCCGGTTCGCTTTGCCGATGGTCGGCTTGGCTACCCGCTGAGTGGGCGAGGGAATGGCCGTGCGCAAGCCAGCAGGCGCGGAATCAGGCAGATTTTTCCCACGCTCAACGATGAGCAGCTGCAGCGCTATGTGTTGGATGCCATGGCAGCGGGGGCTGACCCGTGGTCACGGTATGAGCGGTTACATGAGCAGTGGATGAGCCTGCGTCAAGGGCTGGCGAGTTGGCGAGCGGAGTATGTAAATATTCTCGACCTGCTAAGGCGCAGCAGAGTGGTGAGGGCAATTCGCCGTTGCTGGCGCCGTAAAGCGGGAATGTTGAGCGATGGCACTTACGCGCTAGAGATTTGCGCCGAACGGGTGGGCCGCCTGCCTGGCTTGCCGCAGGACATCATGTTCGAGCACGTGACACGACTGGTTATGCGCGATATGGCGTTGGAGGAAATCGACGCCGATTTCCTCAGGCGTTTTCCAAACCTGAGGGAGCTGGACTTGCGTGACAACCGGTTGTTGTCGATCCCTGCGGGCCTGGAGCATTTGCCCGAGCTTCGACAACTACGTCTGGACAACAACCAGATCATTTTTGCCCTGGCAGATAACGAGCGGTTGAGGAGGCTGCGTAACCTTGAAGACCTTGAGATCAACTTCAACCCGTTGGGGATTGCCCCAGAGGTGAGGGGGTTGTTGAACTTGCGGAATGTGGGACTACGCGGAACCGCGCTTGCCGAATTGCCGGAGAACCTCCAGCAATTGCCATGGCGCGGCCTTGTCGACCTGCGTGAAAACCAGATCCAGCAAGTTAACCAGGATCTGCAAGGCCTGCGGGCGCGCCTGGAACAAATGGAGCTGCGTGGCAATCCGTTGGACGAAGCCAGTGAACGCTATGTACAAGCACAGCCGGGCCCGTCCAGCGCGGTGCAACCCGTTGTGGAGGGAAGCCCGAGCTACCGTGAGCATCTGTTGCAGCAGGCGGAGTTGTCTCAGTGGCTGACGGGGGCAGTCGGTGCGTTGCGGAGTTCGCGTGAGCAGGCATGGCTCAATTTGCGCAATGAGCCGGGCTCCAGTGACTTCTTTCACTTCCTGCATGACCTTGGCAGTTCGCCAGACTTCTTGAAACACCCGATGTACTACCGGGCAAGGGTATGGGCCATTATCGAGGCGTGCGAGCAGAACGGTGAGTTACGTGAGCTCATGTTCGCGCAGGCAGGGGGGGTGGCGACCTGTGAAGACCGTGTGCTTTGGTTGTTTAGCCAACTGGAGGTTCGTGCGCTGGTTCATCGTGAAACGGCGGGCCTTTCGCAGATGCAGAGCGAGAGGGCCTTGGTAAGGTTGGGGCGCTCGCTGTATCGGTTGCAAGAAGTTGACAGAGCGGCTGCACAAAAGCTCAATCGGCTCAGAGAGGCCTTTGCCAACGAGCCTGCGCGCCTGGAGAGCATCGACGACATCGAAACGTATCTTGCCTATCGGGTCGGGCTCGCCGGGCCTTTGCAATTACCGGCTCAGCCGGTGCGCATGCACTACCTGGCAGAGTCGTTGGTGACCGTTGAAGACATCAATGTCGCCAGGGCTGAAATCCTGTCAGCGGAGAGCGATGTACGGCTTAGGCAGTCACTCGCCGACCAATCCTATTGGCAAGACTACTTGCGCAACACGTACTTTCTGCGATTCAGGGCATTGGTAGATGACCAGCGTCTGGCGCTGGAGCATGCCGAAGCGCTTGTAACTGACGGAACGCTCAGTGAAAACACTTATCTCGAACAGTGCAAGGCACTGACCAAGGAACTGGAAAAGAAAGAACGTGCATTGATCGAGCAACTGACTCAGGAAGCCTTCATGCGCTGGCAACGCTGACTGGGCGTATCGGCGCGGTGCATTGCTCATGCATCGCGCCGAGTCAACTCATGCAGCCTGATCGCCAACCGACACGTTGCAGGCGGTTTCCTTTAGATAGTCTTTCAGCGTTTCTTGTTCACTTGCCGAGGTGAACAAGCCCAGCTTGGTGCGCCGCCAGAGAATATCGTCGGCACTGATTGCCCATTCTTGCTTACGCAAATAATCGACTTCCCGGCTGAACAGCCCGCCACCGATGGCCTGGCCCAAATCGTCTGGCCCGCTGACGCCGTCCAGCAAGCTCCAGACGCGGCTGCCATAGGTCACGGCCCAGCGCTTTGCAATGTCTACCGGCAACCAGCCATTGCGGGCAAGGATGGCATCGACCAATGCTTGGACGGTTGTCATGTTTTCGCCACCTGGCAAGGTAGCTTCGGCAGTCCAGCTGTCGCGCATCTGGGTGAAGAATGGCTTGAGCTCCACCATGGCCGACTCGGCCAGTTTGCGGTAGGTAGTCAACTTGCCACCGAACACTGACAACAACGGTGCTTCGCCATCGGCGGCAGACAATGCCAAGGTGTAGTCGCGGGTCACCGCAGATGGGTTATCAGACTCGTCGTTGCACAGCGGACGCACGCCGGAATAGGTGTGCAGGATGTCGGCGCGGCTGAGTTGATGGTTGAAGTGTTCGTTCACGACCTTCAACAGGTAGTCGGTTTCCTGCTCGGTAATCGCCACCTTGGCCGGGTCTGCGCTGTATTCGCGGTCGGTGGTACCGATCAGGGTGAAGCGATCCAGGTAGGGGATGCAGAAGACGATGCGTTGGTCTTCGTTCTGCAGGATATAGGCATGCTCGCCCTCATACAGGCGCGGGACGATGATGTGGCTGCCCTGGATCAGGCGGATGCCGTAGGGCGCATCAAGCTTTAGGTCGTCCTTGATGAAGCTGGCGACCCATGGGCCGGCGGCGTTCACCAGGGCGCGGGCGCGAATGGTCTGCAGGCTGCCATCGGCGTGTTGCAGCGACACCTCCCACAGGCCATCGACGCGCTCGGCGCGCAGGCAACGGGTGCGGGTGCGCACGTGCGCGCCATGTTCGCGAGCTGCCATGGCGTTCAGCACCACCAGGCGGGCGTCGTCCACCGCGCAATCGGCGTATTCGAAACCGCGGGTGATGGCCGGCTTGAGCGGGTAGCCCGGGCCGAAGCGCAGGCTGCGCGAGGCACCCAGGCGCTTGCGCTTGCCCAGGTGGTCATACAGGAACAGGCCTGCACGAATCATCCACGCCGGGCGCAGGTGCGGGCGGTGTGGCAAAACAAAGCGCATCGGTTTGACGATGTGCGGTGCCTTGGCCAGCAGCACTTCACGTTCAGCCAGCGCTTCACGCACCAGGCGGAACTCGTAGTGCTCCAGGTAGCGCAGGCCGCCGTGGATCAATTTGCTGCTGGCTGACGAGGTGTGTTGGGCCAGGTCGTCCTTCTCGCAAAGAAATACCTTCAGGCCACGCCCAGCGGCGTCGGCAGCGATGCCCACGCCATTGATGCCACCGCCGATCACGGCGAGGTCATAGCAGTCGGCGAGTGGGGGCTGGGACGAAACGGGCTGGGACACGGGCAAGGCCTCCTGGTGCTGTTTACATCGAATATGAACATTGATGTTCGTTTTCGAAAATACTAGCGCAACAGAAAGCCGGTCGCCAGTCAGTCTTTATAGAAAAAACTGATCAGATGACAATAAAGTGAACATTTACGAAAATAGCGGGCCGCTTGGCAGCCCGCAGGCGGCTCAAACCACCTCGAGGCGGATCTTGTACTGGTTGAGCAGTTGGGTGAGGGTGGTCGTTGGCGCCTGGTCGGTTACCAGGCAATCGACCAGGCTGATTGAGCCCAGACGCACCATGGCATTGCGCCCGAACTTGCTGGAGTCGGCGGCAAGGATCACTTGCCGGGCATTGGCGATGATGGCCTGAGATACCCGCACTTCCTGATAGTCGAAGTCGAGCAGGCTGCCGTCTTCATCGATGCCGCTGATGCCGACCAAGGCGAAGTCGACCTTGAACTGGTTGATGAAGTCGACACTGGCCTGGCCGACCACCCCGCCATCGCGGCGTACCGTGCCACCGGCCACCAGCACTTCGAAGTCATCCTTGGCGGCGAGGATCGCAGCCACATGCAGGTTATTGGTGATGACCTTCAGGTGGTTGTGATTGAGCAGTGCCCGGGCGATGGATTCGGTGGTGGTGCCAATGTTGATGAACACCGAAGCATGGTCGGGAATCTGCCGGGCTACGGCTTCGGCGATGCGTTGCTTTTCGTCGCGCATCTGGTCGGCACGCATGGCGTAAGCGGTGTTTTCCACGCTCGAGTCGTAGGCCGCGCCACCGTGGTAGCGACGTAGCAAATTGAGTTCGGCCAGCTGGTTGATATCACGGCGGATGGTTTGCGGTGTCACGACAAACAGCTGCGCCATTTCTTCGATACTGACGTAACCGCGCTCACGCACCAGTTCGAGGATTTGTTGTTGGCGGGGGGGCAGATTCATGGGGCGGTCCTTTGGGGCTGCCGGACAAATTCTGCAATGATGCCGTAGGACGCGGATGACGGCCAGTAGACGATTGGGGCCGCGTGGCGGCCCCGATAGGCATTACGCCTCGTGATCTTCCCAGTCACGGGTGCGCTCGACCGCTTTTTTCCAGCCGGCATACAGCTTCTCTTTCTGCGCTTCATCCAGCTGTGGGCTGAATTCGCGCTCGATGATGGCTTTATCGCGCAGCTCGTCCAGGCCACTCCAGAAGCCACAGGCCAGGCCAGCCAGATAGGCGGCGCCCAGCGCTGTGGTTTCGCGCATCTTCGGCCGCTCTACGCAGGTGCCGAGGATGTCGGCCTGGAACTGCATGAGGAAGTTGTTGGCCACCGCACCGCCGTCCACGCGCAGCTCGGACAGGCGCTGGCCGCAATCTTGCTGCATGGCGTCGAGTACATCGCGGGTCTGGTAAGCGATCGACTCCAGTGCGGCGCGGATGATGTGGTCTACCTTCACGCCACGGGTCAGGCCGAACAGCGCGCCACGGGCATAAGGGTCCCAGTACGGGGCACCCAGGCCGGTGAAGGCAGGCACCAGGTAGACGCCGTTGCTGTCCTTGACCTTGCTGGCGAAGTACTCGGTATCCAAAGCATCGTTGACGATTTTCAGTTCGTCACGCAGCCATTGCACGGTGGAACCACCGTTGAACACCGCACCTTCCAGCGCGTAGGCCACCTCGCCACGCGGGCCGCAGGCGATGGTGGTGAGCAGGCCATGGGACGACGTTACCGCCTTGTCGCCGGTGTTCATCAGCAGGAAGCAGCCGGTGCCGTAGGTGTTCTTGGCCTGGCCTGGCTCCACGCACATCTGGCCAAACAGTGCCGACTGCTGGTCGCCGGCGATACCGGCGATGGCGATGCCGCTCTTGGTGTGGCCGTACACCTCCGAGGACGGGCGCACCTCTGGCAGCATCTGGCGCGGGATGCCCAGGATCTCCAGCAGCTTGTCATCCCATTGCAGGCTGTGGATGTTGAACATCAGCGTGCGCGAGGCATTGGTGTAGTCGGTGACGTGTACCTTGCCGCCGGAGAACTTCCAGATCAGCCAGGTATCGATGGTGCCGAACAGCAGCTCGCCACGCTCGGCACGTTCACGCGCGCCTTCGACGTTGTCGAGAATCCACTTCAGCTTGGTGCCAGAGAAGTAGGGGTCGGTGACCAGGCCGGTTGTTTCGCGAATGTAGGCTTCATGCCCGTCACGCTTGAGCTGGGCACAAATTTCGGTACTGCGGCGGCACTGCCAGACGATGGCGTTGTACACCGGGCGACCGGTTTCCTTGTCCCATACCACGGTGGTTTCGCGCTGGTTGGTAATGCCCAGTGCCGCGACCTGAGCGTGGCTGATACCGGCCTGGGCCAGGGCTTCGACCATGGTCGCGCTTTGCGTGGCGAAGATCTCCATCGGGTCGTGCTCGACCCAGCCCGCCTGCGGGTAGTGCTGGGCGAACTCGCGCTGGGAGGTACCCACCACATTGGCGTCGCGGTCGAAAATGATTGCCCGCGAACTGGTGGTGCCCTGGTCCAGGGCGATGATGTAGTTCTTATCCTGGGTGTCTGTCATGGTCGTAGGCCTTGCAAAAATAGGGGGTCAGGGCTGGGCGTGATGCCGGCATCAACTGGCTTGAGTATCGCCCTGGCGGATGTCATTTGTCTCAGGGTTCGCGGCAGGTGCCGTTGGCAAGTTGCGGGCGATAAGGCCGCGATAGGTCGCAGCACCCACGCAGGCGCCAAGGATTGGTGCGAACACCGGAACCAGGAAATAAGGAATATCCCGCCCGCCAGTGAAGGCGATTTCGCCCCAGCCGGCCAGGAAGGTCATGAGTTTTGGCCCGAAGTCGCGGGCCGGGTTCATCGCAAAGCCGGTCAAGGGGCCCATGGCACTGCCGATCACGGCAATCAGCAGGCCGATCAGCAGCGGTGCCATGGCTCCGCGTGGGAGGCCGTTGTTGTCGTCGGTCAGGGCCATGATCACGGCCATCAGGATGGCGGTGATCACCACTTCCACCAGAAATGCCTGGCCGGTGGACAGCGACGGGTGTGGGTAGGTGGAGAATACCGAGGCCAGCTCCAGGCTGGCTTCGCTACCGCGCAACATGGCGTGGGCCTGTTCGAAATCGAAGAACAGGTTGCTGTACAGGGTATACACCAGCGCTGCCCCACAGAACGCGCCGCACACCTGGGCCAGCATGTAGAAGGGCAGCTTGCGCTTGTCGAAACCGGCAAACAGGGTGAGGGCGATGCTCACGGCCGGGTTCAGGTGCGCGCCGGAAATGCCGGCGGTGAGGTAGATCGCCATGCTCACGCCGACGCCCCAGATGATACTGATTTCCCATAGGCCGAAGCTGGCGCCGGCGACCTTGAGGGCGGCAACGCAGCCGGTACCGAAAAAGATCAACAGGGCGGTGCCGAGAAACTCGGCCAGGCATTGGCTGGACAGCGTGGGTTGGCGTAGAGCAGTCGTCATGTATGACCTCGTTTTTTTTGTTGTGAGGCGCGTGGCGCTCGACAGCAAAGCCCGGTGTCTATCCCCATTGACCCCGGGCAGATGTAGGAAATGCACCTTATAAGTGCACCATTTATTCAGAAACGAAAAAATATAGACAAGAAACGCTGATGTCAAAGGTCGAAAGTGAACGACCAGTCACGATATGGCCGCTAAAATCAGCCTCGGATCCCCGTGCTAGAGGTGCCCAATTGCGGTGCGCTGGCTGGGATGTGGGAATTGTCCTAAAGTAGCCGCCGAGCCGTCCAAGACCGGAGCCCCTGCATGACCCCCGCCCTAGACCTGTTGAAGAAGCACCGTGCCGAGCACCGCGTACACAGTTATGAGCATGACCCCAAGTCGGCATCCTACGGCCTGGAGGCAGCAGAAAAGCTGGGGCTCGACCCGCAGCAGGTGTTCAAGACGTTGCTGGCGAGCAGCGAGAAGGGGGAGTTGCTGGTGGCGGTGGTGCCCGTGGTGGGCACTTTGGACCTGAAGGCCCTGGCCCATGCTGCCGGGGTGAAGAAGTGCGAAATGGCCGACCCTGCGGTGGCGCAACGTGCCACGGGTTATCTGGTCGGTGGGATCAGCCCGTTGGGGCAGAAGAAACGTCTGCGGACGTTCATTGATGATTCAGCGCAAAACTTTGCAACCATCCATGTCAGTGCTGGCCGGCGTGGGCTGGAAGTGGAGTTGGCCGCAGCGGTGCTGGCCGAGCATACCCAGGGCAAGTTTGCCGGGATCGGTCGAGGCTGAGTATCTGGGGCCGCAAAGCGGCCCCAAGGATCTAAAGTCAGGTCGCCGAACTGTATCGACGCACGCCATTCTCCTGCCGAAGCAATTGCGCCGCCACACTGCCCGGCACCGGGAACAGCACCAGGTGATCGGCCTTCACCGCGATCCCCACATCCCCACCCACCTGATGGTCGACATGGCTGGGGAAAATCGCCTCCAGCTGGCTGCCAGTCGGCAGTTGCAGGCGATACAAGGTCGATGCCCCCAGGAAACTTTTGCCCACGATAGCCGCCCTCAGCGGGCTGTCCGGCGCATACACGATATCGTCCGGGCGCAGCAGCACATCCACCGAGCTACCTGGCGCCATGATGTAGGCACGGTTGCCGCGCAGTTCACCCAGCTCGGTATTGACGGCCTCGTGGCTGCTCATCTGTCCCCGGATGAAGTACCCCTGGCCGATGAAGCTGGCCACGAACGGTGTTTGTGGCTCGTGGTAAAGGTTGTAGGGCGTGTCCCACTGCTCCAGACGTCCTTCCTTGAACACGCCCACCTGATCGCTGACGGCAAACGCTTCTTCCTGGTCATGGGTCACCAGGATGGCGCTGGTGCCGCGGCTTTTGAGAATATCGCGAACCTCGTGGCTCAGGCGCCGACGCAGCTCCACGTCAAGGTTGGAGAACGGTTCGTCGAGCAGCAGCAACTGTGGCTCTGGCGCCAGTGCGCGCGCCAAAGCGACCCGTTGCTGCTGGCCACCAGACAGCTCATGCGGGTAACGCCCGCCCAGGCCGCTCAGCTTGACCAGTTCGAGCATCTCTTCGATTACGGCGGCCTGGCGCGGGTGCTTGGCGATGCCAAACGCAATGTTCTGCGCCACGGTCAGGTGCGGGAACAGCGCGTAGTCCTGGAACACCATGCCGATGCGGCGCTTTTCCGGGGCCAGGGTGAAGCCGGCGCGGGAAATGACTTCGCCGGCCAGCTGGATTTCACCGTCATGCACCGGCTCGAAGCCGGCAATGGCGCGCAGGGTGGTGGTTTTGCCACAACCGGATGAACCCAGCAGGCAACCGATGTCGCCTGCGTTCAGGTGCAGGTTGAGGTTCTGGACGATGCGCTGGTCGCCATAGCCGCAGGCGAGGTTGCGCAAGTTGAGCAATAGGGGTTGACTCATGCGTGGTGGTAAGCCGGTTCTACAAGGAATTCGAGAAGCGCCTTCTGTGCATGCAGGCGGTTTTCAGCTTCGTCCCAGGCGACCGAACGAGGGTCGTCGAGCAGGTCCTGGCTGATTTCCTCGCCACGGTGGGCGGGCAGGCAGTGCATGAAGAGGACATCGGGTGCCGCCAGGTCGAGCAGTTCGCGGGTGACCTGATAAGGCGCGAAATGCGCCAGGCGCCGTGCAGTTTCCTCCTCCTGGCCCATGGAAGTCCAGACATCGGTGACCACAAGGTGAGCGCCACGTACGGCTTCCTTGGCGTCACGGATGATCTGCGCGCGGTCACCGCCCAGCGCCATGAAGCGTTCATCCGGCTCGTAGCCTTCGGGGCAGGCGATGCGCAGCTGGAAATCGAACTGCCGGGCAGCCTCGATATAGGAGTTGCACATGTTGAAGCCGTCGCCGATCCAGGTCACGGTCTTGCCCTGGATCGAACCGCGGTGTTCCAGGAACGTCTGCATGTCGGCCAGCAGCTGGCACGGGTGCGACTCGTCGGACAGGCCGTTGATAACCGGTACGCGCGATTTGGCGGCGAATTCGGTCAGGGTGCTGTGGGCGTGGGTACGGATCATCACCACGTCGACCATGCTCGACAGCACGATGGCGCTGTCGCCGATCGGCTCGCCACGGCCCAGCTGGGTATCGCGCGGCGACAGGAAGATGGCCTGGCCACCGAGTTGGATCATGCCGGCTTCGAACGATACCCGGGTGCGGGTCGAGGACTTCTCGAAGATCATGCCCAATACGCGATTCTTCAGGGGCTCGAACAGCACGCCTCGCTTGCGCAGGTCCTTCAGCTCGATGCCGCGGCGGATCACCCCGAGCAATTCGTCGGTGGTGAAGTCCAGCAGGGAGAGAAAGTGCCTAGCGCTCATGATTGACTACCTTATCTGCAACGGTATGCAGGTCGACCGTATGGTTTTTTTTGACAACGGGAGTGACCTGCGGCGTAAGCCGCACGGGGCGGACGAAATAGGGAAAGGCGCAATACTATAAGTAAATGTCGCCTCAAGCCAAGGGGGAAACAGCGGCCTATTCGAAAGGATGTTGCAAAGGGTGTCTTTACCCGCTGGCCGGTGCTGTTTTTTATTTACTACACAGGGTTGTACACGGCTTGCTGGCAATTTGGCAAATGGCTGTCGCGAATCGTGCGCCTGATGTCGGTGGATTCACACGGCGAAGGGCGCTGGCCCGGGGGAGGGGCCGGGCGCATAGTCACTGTTCGACAACAACAAGGCAGAGGCGGCCATGACCAAGACCCTGCACCACCGTGCCTGTCACCTGTGCGAAGCGATCTGCGGGCTGAACATCGAAGTCAGCCACGAAGACGATGGGCGGGCGCTGATCAGCTCGATCAAAGGCGACCCCGAGGACCCGTTCAGCCGCGGCCATGTGTGCCCCAAGGCTGTGGCCCTGCAAGACATCCAGAACGACCCCGACCGCCTGCGCCAGCCGCACAAGCGGGTGGGAGAGCGCTGGGAGGCCATTGGCTGGGACGAGGCCTTTGCCCTGGCCGCCGACAAGCTGTGGGCGATCCAGCAAGCGCACGGGCGCAATGCCGTGGCGGTGTACCAGGGTAACCCGAGCGTGCATAACTATGGCCTGATGACCCACAGCAACTACTTCCTTGGCCTGCTCAAGACGCGCAACCGTTTCTCGGCCACTTCGGTGGACCAGTTGCCACAACATCTGGTCAGCCACCTCATGTATGGCCATGGCCTGCTGCTGCCGATCCCGGATATCGACCAGACGGACTTCATGCTGATTCTCGGCGGCAATCCGCTGGCCTCCAACGGCAGCATCATGACCGTGCCAGATGTGGAAAAGCGCCTGAAAGCCTTGCGCGGGCGGGGAGGGCGCCTGGTAGTGGTAGACCCACGGCGCAGCGAGACGGCGGCCATGGCCGATACCCATCTGTTTATTCGCCCGGGTGGCGATGCGGCCTTTTTGTGTGGCTTGCTCAACACCCTGTTCGAGGACGGCCTGGCGCAGGGTTCGCACTTGCCGGTCAACGGCCTGCAACAAGTGCGCGAAGCGCTTGCGCCGCTCAGCGCCGAGGCCATGAGCGTGCATTGTGGTATTGCCGCTGCGGATATCCGTCAGCTGGCACGGGATTTCGCCGCTGCAGGCAAGGCCGTATGTTATGGGCGCATGGGGGTCTCTACCCAAGTCTTCGGTACCCTCTGTCATTGGCTGGTGCAACTGATCAACTTGGTGACCGGTAACCTCGATCGTGAAGGTGGCGCGTTGTGTACGGAGCCTGCCGTCGATCTGGTGGCGACCACCTCGGGTGGCCATTTCAACGCCTGGCAAAGCCGGGTATCGGGCTTGCCCGAGTACGGTGGTGAGCTGCCCGTGGCGGCGCTGGCCGAAGAGATGTTGACACCAGGCGAAGGGCAGGTTCGCGCACTGGTGACAGTGGCCGGCAACCCCGTGCTATCCACACCTAACGGTCGCCAGCTAGATGCAGCCCTGGAGGGGCTGGAGTTCATGCTCAGCATCGACCTCTACATCAACGAAACCACCCGGCATGCCGACCTGATTCTGCCTTCCACCAGCGCGCTGGAAAACGACCACTACGACAGCACCTTCAACCTGCTGGCCGTGCGCAACGTCACCCGTTTCAATCGGGCGATCCTGGCCAAGCCGGAAGGCGCGCTGCACGACTGGGAAATCTTCGTCGGCCTGGCGCAGGCGTTTGCCAGGCGTGCCGAGCTGGCGTTGAAACCGACCTGGGCCCCGGCGCAGATGATCGACATGGCCCTGCGCAAAGGGCGCTACGGTGAGGCAACGCCATGGCAGCTCTCGCTGGCAACACTGGCCAATCACCCGCACGGGCTCGATCTCGGGCCTTTGCGCAGCAACCTCGCCGGGCGCCTGGCAACTGCCAGCAAGGCTGTCGAAGCAGCCCCCCAAGTGTTGCTGGACGACGTGCAGCGCCTGGCGCAACAGGCGCCTCCGATAGCCGGCGAACTGTTGCTGATTGGCCGCCGACATGTACGCAGCAACAACTCATGGATGCACAATTTCCATCGCCTGGTGAAAGGCAAGCCGCGTCATCAGTTGCTGATGCACCCGCAAGACTTGCAGCAGCGGCACCTGCAGGACGGCCAGCGGGTACGTATCCGCTCGCGCACGGGGGACCTTGAAGTCGAGGTACAGGCCTGCGATGACATGATGCCGGGTGTGGTCAGCCTGCCCCATGGCTTCGGCCATGGCCGCCAGGGCGTGCACATGCAGATCGCCCAGACACAACCCGGCGTGAGTGCCAATGACCTGACCGACGAGCGCCTTCGGGACGCGGTTTCCGGCAACGCTGCACTCAATGGCGTGCCCGTGCAGGTAGAGGCCGCATGAGCAATGGTAAGGCCGAGCACGCCGCTCGGCTTTCCGTTACAATGCGTCACCGTGCCGACGACCGCGTCGGAAAGTTCAGCTGAGGTGCTAGATGGATATCATCGATACGATCAAAGAGCAGATTGCCAACAACACCATTCTGCTTTACATGAAAGGCTCGCCGAATGCCCCGCAGTGCGGGTTCTCGGCCAAGGCATCGCAGGCTGTGATGGGTTGTGGCGAGAAGTTCGCCTACGTCGACATCCTGCAGAACCCGGAAATCCGCGCCAACCTGCCAAAGTACGCCAACTGGCCCACCTTCCCACAGCTGTGGGTAGCCGGTGAGCTGGTCGGCGGCAGCGACATCATGCTGGAAATGTTCGAAAAGGGTGAGTTGCAAACCCTGATCAAGGAAGCGGCTGCCAAGGCCAAGGCTTCCGAAGCCTGATTTTCCGGCAAGCATAAAAAAACCCGCGCATCGCGGGTTTTTTTATGCGGTGAAGAATTACTCTTCGCCCATCTGCGACTGCAGGTAATTCTCGATAGTGATCTTGTCGATCAGCCCCAGTTGGGTTTCCAGCCAGTCGATGTGCTCTTCCTCGGATTCGAGGATGTCTTCGAGTATGTCACGCGAGCCGAAGTCGCCAGCGGTTTCGCAATGGGCGATGGCTGCCTTGAGGTCGACCAGGCCTTTCTTTTCGAGCTTCAGGTCGCACTCGAGCATTTCCTTGGTGTGCTCGCCGATCATCAGCTTGCCCAGGTCCTGAACGTTCGGGATGCCTTCGAGGAACAGAATACGCTTGATCAGTTTGTCAGCGTGCTTCATCTCGTCGATGGATTCCTTGTACTCGTGCTTGCCGAGTTTGTTCAGGCCCCAATCTTCGTACATGCGTGCGTGCAGGAAGTACTGGTTGATCGCGACCAGCTCGTTTCCGAGGATCTTGTTGAGATGCTGGATGACGCTTACGTCGCCTTTCATTTCGGGTTCCTGCCCTGTAGAAGTGTGCCAATACAGCGAAGTTTGATCCCGATACTTAGGAGTGTCAAACCTAAGTTATTGAATAATAAGTGAAAATTAATAGGAATAAGAATGTTTGTGAACCGCGTTGCGGCGCTAACTTATTGAATTACAGGCATAAAAAAACCGGACACAAGGTCCGGTTCTTTGAAATCTGGGCATTCAGGCTGCGGTAAATTCCACAGGGTAGGGCAGGGCTGCCTGGCTGACCTGAAGCTCGGTCAGGGTCTCGCGGACCACCTGCTTGGCCAGGCAGGCGCATTTGCCACACTGGCTTGCGACATTGGTCGCGGCTCGCACTTCCTTGTAACTGCAGCATCCTTCATAGATCGCATCGCGGATCTGTCCGTCGGTAACGCCGAGACAAAGACACACATACATAAGGGCTGACCATCGCGGGTTGAGTCGATGGGGTGGAGCTTAATGTTAATGAGAATGCTTGTCAAAGGACTTTCTGAAAGGGCCGTGCTTGAGCGACCGGCGGTTGCCCGCCTGATGGATTCGGCCTGTCACCAGAAGCCGTGTATGATGGTCGGCCTTTGTTGGATGTCGGGCAAGCCCGTCTGGCCCGGCAAACGGTTTTTCACCCTCATCAGGAGATTACAATGAGCGTACTCGTTGGTAAGAAAGCCCCCGATTTCACCGTTCCAGCCGTGCTGGGCAATGGCGAGATCGTCGACAGCTTCAACCTGGCTTCGGCCATCAAGGGCAAGTACGGCCTGGTGTTCTTCTACCCGCTGGACTTCACCTTCGTCTGCCCGTCCGAGCTGATCGCCCTGGACAACCGCATCCCGGACTTCCAGGCCCGCAACTTTGAAGTGATCGGCGTTTCGATCGACTCGCACTTCACCCACAACGCCTGGCGTAACACCCCGGTCAACAACGGCGGCATCGGCCAGGTGAAGTACACCCTGGCTGCCGACATGACCCACGAAATCTGCAAAGCCTACGACGTCGAGTCCGAAGGCGGCGTGGCTTTCCGTGGCGCCTTCCTGATCGACACCAACGGTGTTGTCCGTTCGCAGATCATCAACGACCTGCCACTGGGCCGTAACATGGACGAGCTGCTGCGCCTGGTTGACGCCCTGCAGTTCCACGAAGAGCACGGCGAAGTGTGCCCTGCCAACTGGAAAAAAGGCGACAAAGGCATGAACGCTTCGCCAGAAGGCGTTGCTGCCTACCTGAGCGAGAACGCCGGCAAGCTGTAATTGCGGCGCGCATGAAAAAACCGGCCCTGGTGGCCGGTTTTTTTGTGCCTGGCTTCTGGGGCGCGAAGCGCCCCCAGCATCAACTCAATCGTTGAAGTCGCGCCAGCCGCCCATTTCTTTCCAGCGGTTGACGATGCCGCAGAACAGCTCTGCCGTCTTCTCGGTGTCGTATCGCGCCGAGTGCGCTTCACGCCCGTCGAAGTCGATGTCCGCACTTTGGCAGGCGCGCGCGAGCACGGTCTGGCCATACGCCAGGCCCGCCAAGGTGGCGGTGTCAAAGCTGGAGAACGGGTGGAACGGGTTGCGCTTCAGGTCGTTGCGCGCTACCGCTGCATTGAGGAAGCCCAGGTCGAAGCTGCTGTTATGGCCGACCAGGATCGCCCGCTTGCAGCCATTGGCCTTGAGCGCCTTGCGCACGCCACGGAAGATGTCGGTCAGCGCGCTTTCCTCGCTGACGGCCATGCGCAGCGGGTGGTCCAGCTTGATACCGGTGAACTCCAACGCCGCAGCTTCGATATTGGCACCCTCGAACGGCTCGACCCGGTGGAAGTAGGTGTGCTCGGGGAACAGGAAGCCTTTCTCGTCCATGCCGATGGTGACGGCGGCAATTTCCAGCAGGGCATCGGTGGCGCTGTTGAAACCACCGGTTTCCACATCCACCACGACCGGCAGGTAGCCACGGAAGCGCTCGGCCATCGGGTGGCGAGAGCCGCTGCTGCCCTGGGAGTCGAGGTCGTCTTCGTAGAGGTCTTCGCTCACGCGTTGTCCTCCAGCAGGCGCCAGCGCAGTTTTTCGCCAGCGCGCAGCGGGATTACCGTCTGCTCGCCAAACGGCAGGCTGTCCGGGGCGGTCCACTCTTCGCGGACCAGGGTGATGGTGTCGGTGTTTGCCGGCAGGCCATAGAAAGCCGGGCCGTGCAGGCTGGCAAAGCCTTCAAGCTTGTCCAGTGCGTTACGTTGTTCGAACGCTTCGGCGTACATCTCGATGGCCGCATAGGCAGTGTAGCAACCGGCGCAACCGCAGGCGGCTTCCTTGGCGTGACGGGCGTGAGGTGCCGAATCTGTGCCAAGGAAGAACTTCGGGTTGCCGCTGGTGGCCGCATCCAGCAGCGCCACCTGGTGGGTGTTGCGCTTGAGAATCGGCAGGCAGTAGAAGTGCGGGCGAATGCCGCCAACCAACATGTGGTTGCGGTTGTACAGCAGGTGCTGAGCGGTGATGGTCGCGCCAACGTTGGCCGGGGCCTCGGTGACGAACTGCGCGGCATCGCCGGTGGTGATGTGTTCGAACACCACTTTCAACGTAGGGAAGCGCTCGACCAGACGGCGCATGTGCTCGTCGATGAAGCGCTTCTCGCGGTCGAACACATCGATTTCGCTACGGGTCACTTCGCCATGCACCAGCAGGGGCATGCCAACTTCCGCCAGTGCTTCGATGGCCGGGAAGATGTTGTCGATGCTGGTCACGCCCGAGTCGGAGTTGGTGGTGGCGCCGGCCGGGTACAGTTTGGCGGCGTACACGATGCCGCTGGCCTTGGCCGCGCGGACGTCCTCGGGGCTGGTACGGTCGGTGAGGTACAGCACCATCAGCGGCTCGAAGCGGCTACCGGCCGGGCGCGCGGCAAGGATGCGCTCACGGTAGGCGCCAGCCTCGGCGGCATTGCGCACCGGAGGAACCAGGTTTGGCATGATGATGGCACGGGCGAAAGTACGCGCCACGTCGCCAACGGTGTGGGGCAGGACGGCACCATCGCGCAGATGGATGTGCCAGTCGTCGGGGCGCAGGAGGGTCAGGCGATCGGACATTGGGGATTCCAGGCGGGTCGAACTCAAGCCCTAATGCTACCGGAAAACCCTGGGTCGAGCACGGCTATCAAGTTTTCCGGCCAGCGTCCGATAGCCTGCAGGTAAGCCGTCAGAATTTGTGGAGCCGCCCGTGCGCCAGCGTTACCTAGCCCTGTTGACCCTGTTCGCCAGCCTGCCGGCCGGTGCACTGACTTTCCAGACGCGCATGGAGAACATTGCCTGGAAGGTCGAGGGTGACCAGTTCGAGTGCCGTCTGATCCAGCCGATCGAAGGTTTCGGCAGCGGGGAGTTCGTACGCCGGGCGGGTGAGCAGCCGGTGTTCCAGTTGCGCTCGGACAGCAACCTACTGGGTGCAGGCACCGCCAGCCTGCTGGCGGCGGCGGCCCCATGGCAACCCGGGCGCGGCGACATCAACCTGGGCAGTGTGCGCATGGCCCGTACCGGAGTGTTGTTCAACTCGTCCCAAGGCCAGGCCAGCCGCCTGATCAATGGCCTGCTCGACGGGCGCAGCACGGTGGTGCGCAACTATGCCGGTGAGGCGGGCAGGCCGATGGAGGTGCGGGTGTTGCCGGTCAGCTTTGCCAAGGCTTACAGCGACTATCAGGCCTGCGCGGGCAAGCTGCTTGCGATGAACTACGACCAGGTGCGTCAGACCCAGGTGGGCTTCCCGGGGGGCGGCATTGAACTGGATGAAGCCGCCAAGGCGCGTCTGGACCTGATCCTTGACTACATGAAAGCCGACCCGACGGTTAACCAGATCGAGCTCGACGGCCATTCGGACAATAGCGGCAACCGCTTGACCAACCGCGACCTGTCGCGCCGTCGGGCATTGTCGGTGGCTGATTACTTCAAGGCCCATGGCTTGAAGGAAGAGCAGATCATCCTGCGTTTCCATGGTGAGCAGTACCCGGTGGCGAAAAACAACAGCCCTGCCAACCGGGCGCGCAACCGGCGAGTGAATATCGAACTGGATCGGGTTGCGGTGGTTGAGAAGCCAGTGGAGAAACCGGTTGAGCCAGCGGCGTCTGTTACCCCAGCTCCAGCTCCAGCCAGCCCGGCTGCTGCCGCGCCGGGGGCGAAGGCGCCCTGAGACCGTATTGGCCATGGGTGCTCACCACAGGCGCTGAATATACCAAGGCGTAAGCCTCGTCGCGCCATCGAAAGTTCCTGTCGCTTTGTCGTCAGAAGCTGTCGCCCCACTGTAATTTTATCTGCAAGGCCGTTAGAATCGATCCCTTTCCGTACAACCCCGTGGAGTGATGGCATGGCGGACGTAAAAAAGGTCGTACTGGCGTATTCCGGCGGCCTTGATACTTCGGTGATTCTCAAGTGGCTGCAGGATACCTACAACTGCGAAGTGGTGACCTTCACCGCTGACCTGGGTCAGGGCGAAGAGGTCGAGCCGGCCCGTGCCAAGGCTCAGGCAATGGGCGTTAAAGAGATCTACATCGACGACCTGCGCGAAGAGTTCGTGCGTGATTTCGTGTTCCCGATGTTCCGCGCCAACACCGTCTACGAAGGCGAGTACCTGCTGGGTACTTCCATCGCCCGTCCGCTGATCGCCAAGCGCCTGATCGAAATCGCCAACGAAACCGGTGCTGACGCCATTTCCCACGGCGCCACCGGCAAAGGTAACGACCAGGTTCGTTTCGAGCTGGGGGCCTATGCCCTCAAGCCTGGCGTAAAGGTCATCGCCCCGTGGCGTGAGTGGGACTTGCTGTCCCGCGAGAAGCTGATGGACTACGCCGAAAAGCACGGCATCCCGATCGAGCGCCACGGCAAGAAGAAGTCGCCGTACTCGATGGACGCCAACCTGCTGCACATCTCCTACGAAGGCGGTGTCCTGGAAGATACCTGGACCGAGCACGAAGAAGACATGTGGCGCTGGAGCGTCTCGCCTGAGAACGCCCCGGACCAGGCGACCTACATCGAGCTGACCTACCGCAACGGCGACATCGTTGCCATTGATGGCGTCGAGAAAACCCCGGCCACCGTCCTGGCCGACCTGAACCGTATCGGTGGTGCCAACGGCATCGGCCGCCTCGACATCGTGGAAAACCGTTACGTCGGCATGAAGTCGCGTGGCTGCTACGAGACCCCTGGCGGCACCATCATGCTCAAGGCGCACCGTGCCATCGAGTCGATCACCCTGGACCGCGAAGTCGCTCACCTGAAAGATGAGCTGATGCCGAAGTACGCCAGCCTGATCTACACCGGCTACTGGTGGAGCCCGGAGCGTCTGATGCTGCAGCAGATGATCGACGCTTCCCAGGTCAACGTGAACGGTGTCGTGCGCCTGAAGCTGTACAAGGGCAACGTTACCGTGGTTGGCCGCAAGTCGGACGATTCGCTGTTCGATGCCAACATCGCGACCTTCGAGGAAGATGGCGGCGCCTACAACCAGGCCGATGCTGCAGGCTTCATCAAGTTGAACGCACTGCGCATGCGCATTGCCGCCAACAAGGGCCGTTCGATGCTCTGATTGCGCGCTTGTGCAATGAAAACCCCGGCTTAAGCCGGGGTTTTTTTTGCGTGTAGAAAAGTCAGGGCATTCAACTGTGTTGGCTCACAAAATCACCCTCGAGTGCACTGATCGACAGCTGCGCACATTGACGTTTGTCCAGGTTGCAAAAGCGCCATATTCGGGGCGGTACGGGCGGTTGGGCAAGTGCATGCAAGAGTTGTTGTTCCATCATGCGATAAGCGTCGGGGCCGGAAAACATGAACGTGACAGGCTCGCCTTGCGCCGCCTCAGGGGCATCACTGATGACACTGTTCACAGTTGGCGTTTTGTCGTGTGCCATCTTGTTTGGTGGCGGGCTGTAGAACGACTTGTAATTGAAGTTGAGCGTGAGAAAAAACAGTGCCGTCAGAAAGAACGGAAAGCCTACCAGGAACCAAGTGTAGAGCTTTTGGCTGGACTCGCTGAGAAAGGGCAGTGTGGCAAGGGCGGAGGCTTCGATAATCCCCGCGAAGATGGCAATGATCGTCAGCGGGGCAACAGGTTGTGCTTGGGTCATATGGGCCATCTCCAGCGGTTTTGCCCATCATTACCTTACTGCGGTACTCAACTAAAGACTGGATTGTTTTCCAGGTGAGGAATAATCGACATAAAGCCACTCGGCTTTGTTTTTTCAGCGTGTTTGAGTTGGACGTTTCGCCAGCAGATGTTCAGTTTTCAACTGGTGCGTTTTTGCAGGCGGGTGATACCGTTGTTTGGGTGCTAAGGAACGCGTTTGTTACAACCTTGGTCGTGAAGTGTAGGAAATTTCTGTAAGTGTTGTAAGTTTTGTCTGTCCATGAGTTTCGTCAGTAAATCGCCGCGCCATCAAGCGTCCTGTCGGTTATCGTGGCGTGCCAAAGCAAAACAATGAATGAATGGATATCGCATGAATAAAGTGCTTATCGTGGATGATCATCCGGTCATACGCCTGGCCGTACGCATGCTGATGGAGCGGCATGGGTATGACGTCGTGGCGGAGACCGATAATGGAGTGGCTGCGCTGCAGCTTACTCGGCAACACCTGCCGGATATCGTGGTGCTGGATATCGGGATCCCGAAACTGGATGGCCTGGAGGTGATCGCCCGCATGACGACGTTCAGCCCGGCTAGCAAGGTACTGGTGCTGACATCGCAGGCCCCTGGCAACTTCTCGATGCGTTGCATGCAGGCGGGCGCTGCGGGTTACGTGTGCAAGCAGCAGGAACTTACCGAGTTGTTAAGCGCCATCAAGGCGGTGTTGTCGGGTTACAGCTACTTCCCTAACCAGGCCTTGCACGCGTCACGTGGCAGGGGGGCGGGAACCGAGGTGGACA
>CAACWQ010000238.1_pt1 | contig 23500 bp, 22 predicted proteins | sample 2275681 | NCBI WGS metagenome assembly CAACWQ01 (sample SAMEA5312463, study PRJEB27640) | indoor metagenome | biome: indoor environment; feature: controlled; material: polymer furnished wood metals | place: Austria | collected 2011-04-21
TCTGCAACAGATGGATGCGCAGCATGGTTTCCAGAGGATAGGGTTTTCTACCGCCGCCGGCCTTGGGGTAGAACGGTTCGATCAGCTCCAGCAGGCCTGCCCAGGGCACCACCTGATCCATTTCGGCGAGGAAGCGCTCTCGGCGGGTTTGCTTGCGCTTGCCGGCGTACTCAAAGTCGGAAAAGCTCATCTGGCTCATGGGCGGCTCGGATCAGGTGTTGCGGGGATTCTCGCATAACTGAAGGCTTGTTCGGAGATTCCTTAAGCAATATTTTCTGACGATTTTTAGAGATCAAATATGCGCGTTCTAGTTGTGGAAGATGAAACTAAAACTGCCGAATATCTTCAGCAAGGATTGACCGAGAGCGGCTATATCGTTGACCGTGCAAGTAATGGCGTAGACGCTCTTCACCTGTTCAACCATAACACCTACGGCTTGGTCATTCTCGATGTGAATCTGCCAGAAGTCGATGGCTGGGAAGTGTTGGAGACCATCAGAAAAACCAGCCGAGTTCGCATCATCATGCTTACAGGGCGGGGCCGGCTCCATGAGAAGCTCAAAGGCCTGGACGGCGGGGCTGATGATTACCTTGTGAAGCCCTTCGAGTTTCCGGAGTTGCTCGCTCGCGTCCGCTCACTCCAGCGCCGCGGCGATGACATGATTGAAAGGAATACGCTCAAGGTTGCCGACCTGGAGCTTGACCCCGGCCGTCACCGCGCATTTCGCGGCGACCTGCGCATCGAGTTGACCACCAAGGAGTTCGCCCTTCTGCACCTGCTGATGAGTCGCGCAGGCGAAGCCCTGACGCGATCCCAGATCATCTCGCTCGTGTGGGACATGAATTTCGATTGCGATACCAACGTGATCGACGTTGCGATCAGGCGCCTGCGTGCGAAGATCGATGACCCGTTCCAGGTCAAGCTCATCCATACGATGCGCGGTGTTGGGTACGTGGTAGAGGACCGCTCATGAGGCAGTTGAGCCTGGCTGCCAAGCTGGGATTGAAAGTTGGTTTCATGAGCGTGCTTCTTCTGGTGCTGTGCGCGTCCATTGGCTATGTGATGCTCGGCCAAGCGCTGGAGAGCACGGCTCGTTCAGCGCTTGAAACCAAAATGAGCGGCATGGCCCATAACATTGCGACCATCGAAGATGTATCGGGGGTGACCGCTGACTCCCACCTGCTCGTCGATCTCGCGATGGGGCACAACAATCTGTATGTCAGCATTTTCGACTCAGCTGACAGCAAGGCTCCATTACTGACCATCGGCTCCAAACAAGTGAGTTTCGAGCTCCATCGCTTCCCTGCCCGGGATGAATTGGCCTTCCATGAGTGGCAGGATCAATTGGGAAATCCGATGCTCAGTGCCGCGCAGATCATGCGCTTGAAAGACGGCACCCAGATTGGCGTCTACATGACGGTGGACGAGTCGTCGGACGCACAGCTACTGGGCGCCATGGTCACTTGGGCGCTGACCGCATCACCGTTCATTCTCGCCGTTATTTTGATTGTGGCCTGGTGGACTGTCCGACGTGGCTTGCTGCCGTTGACCCGTTTTCTCAAGGTAGCGTCCAAGATTTCCACCGACAATCTGGGCCACCGTCTGCCCACTGACAAGCTACCGGCAGAGCTTCGACATCTGGCGGACGGCATGAACTTCATGCTCCATCGCCTGGATGGTGGCGTACAGCAACTCTCGCAATTCTCGGACGATCTGGCCCACGAGCTCAGAGCGCCACTGTCAAACCTCATGGGTAAGGCACAAGTAGCCTTGTCGCGTGAACGCTCATCCGCTGAATACCGTGATGTGCTCGAATCCTGCCTGGAGGAGCTGGACCGCATGACCCGCATGGTTGCGGACATGCTTTTCCTGGCCCATGTGAGCCAGCCCGCTTCCTTGGTGGAGTTTGAGACCGTGGCCTTGGTTGATGAGGTGCAGAGGGTTTGCGACCTGTTTGCATTCTCGGCCGAGGAAAACGGGGTAGGACTGCAGATTTCAGGGAGCGCCGATGTCGTGAATGGTAACCGGCTCATGATCCAACGAGCGGTTTCGAATCTGCTGTCCAACGCTATTCGTTATTGCCCGAGAGGCGAATCGGTCCAGGTCAAAGTCCACCGTGGCAGCGATCAGATTCAGTTGAGCGTCGGTAACCCTGGACGCGGTATTCCAGATCAACATCTGCCTCATCTGTTTGAGCGCTTCTATCGCGTGGACAGAGGCCGTGCACGTAGCGAGGGGGGCACAGGTCTCGGTCTAGCCATCGTGCGATCCATCATGAGCCTGCACCAAGGCACTGCCAAGGTTGAAGTTAGCGGTGACAGGTATACCTGGTTCCATCTCAGCTTTCCGACCAGCCATCTGTGACCTAGCGCCCGGTCCACAAGCCAACCCCAACGCAAGGCCTTCCGATGGAACGAAGGCCTGCAGCCTGTTTATCTCTTCAATCATACGGCGTCGTCTTTCAACATTGTAATTCGCGCCTCACGCTCTCGTCAGAGACAGGTCTTTAAGCTTCAGGGTATCGAAACCTCAAGATCACTACCGATCCAGCCCCGGAGTTTGATATGCGACTGACTAACCTTTTCCTGATTGGCGTAATGGCAGTGGGCATCAGCGGCCAAGCGTTTGCAGAGGGCGGGGCCGAGCGCTCACTGAAATTCAACAAGGAGTTCCGCGAGGACCAGAAACGCCTCTGGGGCGAGAAGGAAAAGGAGGCACAGCAGTCGAAGCCTTCGTCCACCCAGCAAAAGGAGGGCCCTAAAAGCCAGTCCTGAGCTGATAGATGTGCTGTTCATCTATCTATTTTTTGCTGCTCGATGATCAAAGGCGCCTCGGCGCCTTTTCTCGTTGCTGCCATCCCTCTGCGACATATTCACTGGCCGCCCGCCTGCCCGGATGAGGGACCAGTTTACCGACCTTCCACTTGCATGAGTAAGGCGTAACCTGAATTGACTGCATCCCCCCTGGGGGGATACGCTATGGACCAATTCACACTGTTTGCGATGACCGTCGCGGCCAGGAAAACAGCACTGCAGGGAGGTTTGCATGCTATCGGTCCTGAAAAATCGAACCTACAGACACCTGTTCCTGGCTCAGGTCATTGCACTGGTGGGTACCGGGTTAGCCACCGTTGCCTTGGGCTTGCTGGCCTTCGACCTGGCGGGTGCCCAGGCAGGCGCAGTACTGGGTACCGCGTTGGCGATCAAAATGGCGGCTTACATCGGCGTCGCGCCGATTGCGGCTGCGTTCGCGGAGCACCTCCCTAGAAAAGCCATGCTGGTAACGCTAGACCTGGTGAGGGCCGCGGTTGCTTTGCTGCTGCCGTTCGTTACGGAGATCTGGCAGGTCTATGTACTCATTTTTGTCCTACAGTCCGCCTCTGCTGCGTTCACCCCAACCTTCCAGGCAACTATTCCAGACATCCTGCCCGACGAACGCGAATACACCAGAGCGCTGTCGTTGTCTCGACTGGCCTACGACCTGGAAAGTGTCATCAGCCCGATGCTCGCAGCGCTGCTGCTCACCGTGGTCAGCTTCCACAGCCTGTTTGCCGGCACTGTCGTGGGCTTCCTGGTATCTGCCGCGATGGTAGCCACAGTGGTTCTGCCCGCTGCTATACGCGGCCCCAAGCGCAGCATCTACGAACGAACCACCAAAGGTATGCGGATCTTCCTGCGCACTCCACGACTGCGTGGCTTGTTGGCCTTGAACCTGACCGTCGCCGCAGCCAGTGCGATGGTCATCGTCAATACCGTCGTGCTTGTTCAATCTCGTTTCGGGTTGCCGCAGAGTTCAACGGCAATGGCGCTCATGGCATTTGGTGCAGGATCAATGATCGTCGCACTGGCCCTCCCACGTCTGCTTGAACGTCTGGATGACCGAAAGGCGATGCTCGCTGGCGGCGCGGTCTTGGTCGTAGGCCTGCTGCTCGGGACATTCGTAAACAGCTATTGGAGCCTCGTGGGATTGTGGGTTGCACTAGGGGCTGGCTACTCACTCGCTCAAACCCCATCGGGACGCATCTTGCGTCGTTCATCGACGTCACAAGACCGCCCGGCGTTGTTCGCTGCGCAATTTGCCTTGTCCCACGCTTGCTGGCTGATCACCTACCCCCTGGCTGGGTGGTTGGGCGCAAGCGTTAGCCTGACCGCGTCTTTCATTGGGCTGACACTTATCGCGGCACTTGCTTGGATCCTGAGCAAACAGATCTGGCGACCGGAGTATGACGAAGAGGTCGTCGCGCACACTCATGACGACTTGTCGGAAAACCACCCACATGTTGCTAAAGGCAAGGAACATGCCCACACATTCGTGATTGATGACGATCACCGCAAGTGGCCAGGGCGCTGATTCAGACAGCTATGACTGTTTAAATTCTCGAAGGATGTTTAATGCTAAAGAACGCGTTGATGATAAGTGCAGTGATGCTGGGGATGACCAGCATCGAGGCGTCAGCCGCTGTTAACCTGGTAACCAGCATCAAGCCTCTACAGTTGATCGCAGCAGAAGTACAGGACGGACTGGGCGAGCCTACCGCTGTAGTGCCTGCCGGTGCTTCGCCGCATAGTTTCACGCTCAAGCCGTCAACGGTGAGGGACTTGCAACAAGCCGATCTGGTTTACTGGATCGGTCCAGGCCTGGAAACCTACCTGAGTAAAACACTCGAGGCACGACGCGGCAAAACCGTCTCCATTCAAAATCTGGACGGTCTGCATGTTCGCCACTTTGGCGATAGCCAACTCGGTAACACTGATCAGGTCATCCCCGATGAACATTCGGATGATGACCACGACGACCTTCACCGCTCGGGCTCCATCGATGTTCACCTGTGGTTGAACCCGGGGAACGCATTAATCATCGCCAAGCAAATGGCAGATGATTTAGCAATCGCAGACTCGCAAAATGCGGAGCGCTATCAAGCCAACTTCGCAGCATTCCGAGAACGTTTGGAACACCAAGATGGGGATTTGAAACGTCGCCTGGCCCTTCTTTCAGGTAAGCCATTCTTTCTGTTCCATCAGACCTTCGATTACTTCGAGGAGGCTTATGGACTGAAGCACAGAGGCATCCTTACGATAGGCAACGAGATTCAACCCGGTGCCCGACATGTCGCCGAGCTCAAAGCACTGCTCAAAGATGCAGGTGCCAGCTGCATTTTCTATGAGCCACCCGTACGCCCCAAGTTGGCGGAGACCATTGCTCAAGGCATGCCAGTGCGATTCGCTGAGCTGGATGCCCTCGGCTACGGGATCACGCCTCAAGCAGGTGGTTACAGCATGCTTCTTGATCGTTTAGGACAGTCACTGGGTAGTTGCCTGGAGCAACTCGATCGCAAGTCTGCTTCATGAAATGCTGAGGGGTCACCCCGGCTTCATCACTGAGCCGCAAGGGCAAAAGTAAGACGAATCTGGGTCCCCTCGTTCTGCGCGCTGTGGATGTCTACCTGTCCACCAAAGCGTTCCATGATGCGTTTGACCATCACCAAACCGATGCCCAAACCACCTTGCTTGGTCGTTGTGAATGGCTGAAAAAGCCTTTTGCGTTGTGATTCAGACATCCCGCTACCGGTGTCGGCGATCGCGATGGTCAGTTTCGGTTCGGAGGAATGTCTGAGCACTTCGATGGTGAGAAGGCCTCCTTTTGGCATTGCCTCAAGAGCGTTGGAGAACAGGCTGTTCAGGACCTGCAAGAGCAGAAGGCGCTGGCTCAGAACCGCCGGCTGGTCATTGGCTGCTACAAGTTCAACTTCAACGCCGCTACTGCGGATTTGCGACTGAAAAAACGCCAAAGATTCTTCTACCACGGCCATGGGATCAACGTTTTCGCTGCTTCCGGCTGATGGGCCGGATGTCACAAGGAGGTCGCGGACCCATTGCGACATGCGATCAACCTGGGTGATCACGTCAGTCAGGTTGCGTTGCAGCCCATCGGGTGCCAGGGCCTGCATGAGCTCCGCACTCGATCGAATACTCGCCAGAGGATTGCGCAGACTGTGGGCAAGGGCGGAAGACATCTCTCCCATCGCGACCAGAGTTTCATTTTCGATAATCTGCTTCTGCTGAGCGATGAGAAGGCCTGCCGCTTTGCGGACGACTCGGTACAAAGCTAGGTAGATCAGCGCTCCTCCAATCGAAGTGGCCAACCACATCAACAAATAGCCACGCTGCGTCCTGCCGATCAGATCCGATGGTTCCTTGTAGATTTCGATCAAGGCAACCGCTTCCCCGGCGCCATTGAGCATGGGAATGTAGTTTTCAATGAACAGTCCTTGAGGAGGCCTGGGGAAATTCTGCTCCTCCCTTTCAGGAACTGCACTGTGATAGGTCGCGGACACACGCTTTCTGGTTGCGAAGGAACGAGCCAGCTCCTCGTCATCCCATATTTGCATGCCGACCAGCGCAGGATTGCTTGACCAGATCACGACGTTGTCAGGGGCATAGATGTTGATCAGCAGCGAATCAGGTTGCTTCGAAATGTTCTCAATGTGCGCCAGAAACTCTCTTCGGGCAGTTTGCCGCCGGAGGCGCTCTTGATTCGACAGTACGATATCGATCCGAGGGTCCAGCACCTCTCCCATCTGGCGATTCGGCAAGTAATGCTTGCTCAACTCACTGGAAGCCAGCGATTGAATGAACTGGGCGGTGAGGTCTGCATCGCGCTGGATGCTCTCATTCACCACGAAGCGTGACGCAATGAAACCCAAGCCCAATGCGACCAGGGTAATGATCAGGACGCTGACGATGGAAAACCAACGCAGCAAATCGAACTGCATTAAGCGGGCGGCGGTATCCCTTCCAACGACAAAGTCCCGTAAACGCATGTGAGGCCCTCTCCCAGGCTTTCTGACATGTGCATTACGGGTTATAGCTCAACCTGCTCACCCCACCTGTTACACGTCAGGTAATTAGCGTGGTGGCCGATCGATGGGGATGAATGGAGACAGTTGCGGGGCCGAGCGACCCCGCAACGTTCAATCACTCGTGAGAGTGCCCATGGCCCTCTGAACCAGAGCTGCCCTCGGTTTCTGTACCGCCGCAGGCGGTCAAGAGGCCGAGCAAGCAGATCATCATGATGGAACGGGTGAGTTTGATAGCCATTTGGCAAATTTCCGGAAAATTGATTGTAGGTAAAACCGGCGCCCTGCAATCGACATGGGCGCCGGTCGCGGTTTACTTCTTGACGTTCAGATAGTCGCCTGATGTCTGCAGCGCGATGGTCACGTTGCCCGAGGTGCGGTTACGCCAGAACCAGCCATGGGTTCCATCGAACAGCGCTGTCAGCTCGCCGCTATCGCCTTTGACCTGACGCCCCTTGCTGTAACTGTGGAAATCGCCTTGTGCAGCGTTGTAAGTCTCACCGTGGGTATCGTGATTGACCGGACCGGAGGCCGTCCATTGGTAAGAAACCACGCTGCCCTTGAGCATCTCCAGCTTGATCTCACGACCCTCGCCAGGTTTGAGGGTCAACGTAACCTCATCCGACTTCGCTGCAGACTTTTGAGCGGCTGGCTGAGCGGGTTGCACAGCTGCAAGCTGCTGAACCTGTGCAGGAGCCTGAACAGGTACAGGAGCCGGAGCCGGTGTAGACGCTACTGCGGCAACAGGTGCTTTGGCTTGTTGCGCAGCCAACTCATCAGCCAGAGCCTCCTGAGCCAAAGTGATCTTGATCTCCCCCATCTGGGTGAGGCCCATAGCACGACCGACGCCGGTCGGGTCCACCGCGTATTCCGATGGCATTACAACGGTAACGAGCAGTCCCATGGCAACGGCAAACGCGATAACGGAGGAACGGACGAGTTGACGGCTGGACGGCAGTTCACTTGCCGAAGGAAGTGGAGAATTGAACATGATCGAAGGTCCTTAAGCAGAGATAAACAGGCCGGTAATCTGGTAACCCATCAAGAGGAAACCGGCGCTCATCATGGCAACGTTGGCGGTATAGGCATGGCGCCAGAAGCTTGGTGTGCTGCGCCAGAACCCCATCAGGATGAGGATTGCGCTCAGCGCCAAAAGCTGGCCTATTTCGACGCCTACGTTGAAGGCAATCAGGTTGGGGATCAGGCCATCCGCCGAAATCTCGTACTCCTGGATCTTGGTGGCCAGGCCGAAACCGTGCAGGAGGCCGAAGATCAAGGTCGCGACCTTGGTATTAGGCTGATAGCCGAACCAGCGCTTGAAAGCACCCAGGTTGTCCAAAGCCTTGTAGACCACCGAGAAGCCGATGATCGCGTCGATGATGTACGAGCTGATGCTGATCTCGGTCAGCACCCCAAACAGCAGAGTCACCGAGTGGCCAACGGCAAACAGCGTGACGTACAGGCCGACGTCCTTCAGGCGATAGAGGAAGAAGATGACGCCGAAGAGGAACAGCAGATGGTCATAGCCCGTCATCATGTGCTTGGCGCCCATGTAGATGAACGGGATCAACATGACCCCTGTGCTTTCCTGGATAAAGCCCTTGTCACCCTCTGCTACAGCATGGGCCAAGGCTTCTGGCATGCCGATGAACAGGGAAGCAACCAACAGGAACAGCAGAAACAATGGGTGGCGTGAACGCGTGGCGAACAGTCCCCCACCCGTTATCGAGTGCAGATGCATGGATAAATCCTTTCTTGCAATGATCGTGAGCCGCTAAGCGGCTGATGTCAGCAGGCAAGTACAGGACGAGGTGGGCGCTCGATGCGGAAGATAGGCGGACGAGGCACTGAGTCGCCGGTTAAACCCATGCGCACCGAGGGCTCGAAGGTGGAGAAAAGCTGGACGGAGGACGTGAGTTGCGGCGTCTCGTGCTGATGGTCAGGGGTCAGCGGTGAGTGATAGTGGTCAGCGCACTGGGCGCAGCTCCAGGTGGACTCACCGTGGTCGTGCGCATGCTGAACTGCCTGCTTGCTGTACACCGGGCTCTGCGTCGGCACTGAAAGCGAATAGGCGTGACCTGTCCAAGCCAGCAGAAAGGCTATAGCCAGAAACACAGTCATGGTCGCTGAAAGTAGACGGCGAGACATCCTGACGCCTTCGTAACGGATACGGATTAGCAAACGGGCACGTTTGACCTAACCCCCCTAGGGGGATAGCATGCAAGCCTAATGTAAAGCCGTCAGAGACTCAAGCCATGACCGAGCCAGTCCATGAACATATCCATGGCCACACGCATACTCACCAGAGTCACGAAGCGATCATCAAACGCCTGAAACGCGCTGACGGCCATCTGCGCAGCATCATCACCATGATCGAAGAAGGCCGTGAGTGCGTAGACATCGCCCAGCAGTTACATGCTGTTGAAAAAGCCGTCTGCCAAGCCAAGCGCACTCTAATTCAGGACCATATCGATCACTGCCTGGAAGACTCGGTTACCGCCTTGAGCAACGGCGATCGATCCGCAATTGACGAATTCAAGCAGATCACCAAGTACCTCTGACGATCGTTCCTCGCTTGTCCGTAAGGCGATCAACATGATTTTGTCCCTTGGCAGTTACCTAGGTCTATTCTTGGCCGCTCTCGGTGCTGCGACACTCCTGCCGATGCAGTCGGAGGCAGTGCTCGCAGGGATGCTGGTCTCTGAGTATTACGATCCCTTGCTGCTTTTGACCGTTGCCACCTTGGGCAACGTGCTGGGTTCGGCGATGAACTGGCTGCTAGGGCTGGGGGTTGAGCGTTACCGGAATCGCCGCTGGTTCCCAGTAGGTCCTGACAAGCTGCAGAAAGCGCAGAACGTGTACCACCGATATGGCTACTGGTCTCTACTGCTCAGCTGGGTCCCGTTGATAGGAGACCCGCTGACCCTTGTCGCGGGCATCATGAGAGAGCCGCTTTGGCGCTTTCTTCTGGTCGTGTCTGTGGCCAAGGGCGGTCGTTACCTCATTCTCACCATGCTTGTCCTGGGAAGTATGCCTTGAAAGTACAAAGCCGGGAGATGACCCCAGCAAAGCCACGGAATGCTGAACAAGACTTGATCAAGTGGATCGCTCTCCTCACGATGGTTTTGGACCATATGCGCTTGGTATGGCCTGGTGCAGAGGATCTTTTCGTCCTGGGTAGACTTTCGTTTCCCTTGTTCTGCCTTGCTATCGCAATCAACGTCGCACGCACCCAGCCGGGCGAACTATTCACCCGGAGTAATGGCCGATATCTCGCCCTGATGGTGCTGTTCGCTGCCATCTCGGAGGTACCGTACCGAATGATCAGTAGCTCAGGCACGTTTAACGTGCTCTTCACGCTGATCATGGGGTTGATGGTTGCCTGGGGAGTCCATCACCGGAACTGGTCTGGCCTCTTGATGGCCGCCATAGCACTAGGTTTCGCCAGCCTTCTCGCAGATCCACTGATGTACGGGTTTTACGGGGTATTGGTACCAGCAGCGTTGGTACTTGCGATCAAGCGCCCGGAGTTTTTCGCGATGCTCCCGGTTGTACTGTGCGTGATGGCCAATTCACGTACAGGGCTTTTTGCGCAAGCCATCCACTTGGACGCTGCAGCCTTGGCCGCCCTCATACTGGCTGCTCTGGCACCGCTTCTCGGACTGATAGTTCTGTGGTCGCGTATGCCTTTTAGGGTTCCGCCTGTGACTCAGTGGAGCTACTGGTTTTATCCAGGACACCTTGCTGCCTTGCTCGGTCTTCGCTCCCTAATGTGAAGGCTTCGGTTGAGCGTATAGGTGTCCACTACTCTCCTTCGGTGATCCTGCTGCTCATTAACCAGGCTAAGACATACAGCACTTTTTGTATTTTTTCCCACTCCGGCAGGGGCAGGGTTCGTTCCGACCCACTTTACTCCCATTTGACTGGCGTATGAGAGACTTTAACGATGATATTGGCGCTGGCGCCTGAGCATCTCTGGTGAGTTCGTCCATCTGATCAGACTCAGTCCAGGGAAAATTCAAAGTTACGCCGAATTGAATGTTACAATCCCCGTCGACAGCTAAGCCAAACCAAGTATCTGATCGCATAATGTACTTACGCTTGTGGCAATGGAATTGCAACCGGCGCATCGCTGCCGGCGACCGCATTCTATTAGAGTGGAAGCAGATCCCGGCGTTACCTTGCTCGGCTCCGATCGTAAAGTCGTGCCCCTGCCCATCCTCTCGCGTCATACGAGTAATGGCTTCCAGTCCCCGATGCACATTAAAAGCAGCGTCCTCATTCATGGCCAAAAGCTGAAATCCGAGTTCCAGCGTTGCAGGATTGGCCTCAGCTTCAATCTGAGAAATAACCTGCTCATAGCGCGTCCCTGCCAATCTAGTCAGTATGCCTTCAGGCGTACGCTTGCCGGAATGCCCCTCCCGCCGTACAGTCATAGCGGTATCGAGATCGACTGCATATGAGTCATCAATCATCACGTAGCTGAATTCCTCATCAAGCCACATGTTTCGTTTAAGATGGAACCCCAAGGCAGTCAGTTCATGACTCAGATTCACCTTACTGGCTGCGGCAATCCGTAGACGAATGTAGCTGAGAAACCTCAGCGGTGACGTTAACATCTCCGCAATAGCGTCCAAGAGGAAGACGTCCATAACGATTGGCGCTTTGATCACCTCAGTCGTCTGGTAAGTCAAGTACTGACTAGCTTGAAAAGCTAACGCCGGATAGTGCTCAGAAACGACGCTGAAAAGATAAATCTCTTTTGGAGGATGAGGCAGCTTCAATTCTCGACCCTGATCATTCTCCAGTCTGCACTCTCCCTCCACGATAATATTGGCGCAAATCCATCCCTGATCGTAGGACTGCTGAATGGCAGCGGCAAAGTCGGACTTTAGTTGTCCATCATTGCCTTTTCTAGCCTCAAGGGTCAGCTTTTTCGCCTTGGCTTGAATGATGATCAGTCGATCCCCGAACACCACCAGCACGTCTGCTTCACCCGCAACGTCCTTGCCTTTGAACAAATTCACATTGGTATGCACGTTGTCCTGACCGAAAACGGCTCTCAATCTCAGCGCTGAGAACTGCTCTGCAAATGCACCGCGATGTTCCATTGCAGTCGGTCGGTACGGCTTGTCGGCCCACATCCAAAAAAAGGGCGACTCATAGAGTGCCTCATAAATTGCGTAGTGCTGGAACAGCAACACAGTACCGCGACCGGTTGGCAGCAACGGTGTGGCAGCGACCGCGTTGAAATCGCCAATGGTTTGGAACTGCAGGTTATCGCCAGTTAGCGTCAATGCACCGAAAACAGCTTCGACAATGGAAACATCCAGCCCACTTGAGTCCGCAACAAGCTGTACTGAATATTCAAACGCTCCTATCAATATGTGGGGGTCAATCACTGGGGCTCTGGACTTGGCAAAAGTAGCGCACGCCCTCTCGTCCATTAGGTTACACATTGTACTAGCGACCAACTGGGCCTGGGTGATGGTGAAGCCCATTTTTTCCACGAGCCAGGGATCGTCCGCGCCGTACTTTGTAGGAAGTAAATCTCGGTACTGGAAACTATATGCGGACTCGGTTCCATAAAAAATCGGCTCCCGCATGGACATACCGTCCCAGCCTATCTCGGCTGTGCTGCCGCTTACGGCTTGGGCCGTCAGAGATGAAAGCATCGGTCGAGAAAGTGCGTGGTGTAGCTCCAACATGAGCGTGTCGGTGCGTTCTACCAAATAACCTAGGACCTCTACAGTGGGCACGCTCATGTCCAAAGCCTGGCGGACCATCAACCCAAGCAAAGTCGTGATCTCAGTCCTCAATAATCGGTCGTTGGTGAACAGATGAGCCATATCCTTCGGGTTCAGCTCATCGCGGTACAGGACCAGGTTGTCCCGATGACATATGAAGGCAATCGCATGAACGTAGCCAGGTGAAGCGGTTAGCTGTACAAGGTCAGCTAAAACCTCCGTTTCGGTTCGACCTAAAGGTGTCGGCATGCGGCATTACTCCATGGTTGGCTTAGGCGATCGGCAGACAGGTCTTGACCGCGACATCGATGGTAGCTTGGGTTAATTTCCGCCATTAGCCCCCCCGCGAAGCTTTTACAAGCTAGGCGCATGACATCTCCCATGCGGGTTTCAGTGCTCCCAGAGCAACCGCTGTTCCCAAATCCTATGATCGAAGCATCCTACACTGCGGTGACGCCCTACCGCCTGCATGCGTAGACCTTCCTGACCGGAATGATGATGCTCCGTCAAATGGTGGTTCATGTCTAGAATGAAACAGATATCCCGGCATACGTGAAGGGAATCACTACTACCACTGACACGCCGCACAAGGAATAGATTTATGTATTTTTATGTAGATGAGAGTGGGCAAACGGGTCTGAATCTGTTCGACCCGCAGCAGCCAATTTTATACTATGGTGTACTGTCCTCTCCGCACAATGTGGATGAGGTCGCTAATGATGAAATTCAAGCACTACGCGAACGCTTTGGCGTTGCAAGATTGCACTCAAGTGAGTTGGGCGTGGGGCGACTGACTAGTATTGCCTCTGAACTCTCGGCATTGCAAGCAAAGCTGGACTTGACCATAGACATTTATCGGATATCCAAACCTGATCATGCTTTGATAAGTTTTTTTGACCAGGTCTTTGATCAGGGGCTCAACAAGGCAGTTCCATGGTCAGCATATTGGACTCCTTTACGTTTCGTAGTATTAGCGAAGCTTGCATACCTATTTGATGAGGATTCGATTAAACTAGCCTGGAAGGCTCGGATCGAGAAAAAGACCGAAAAAGCAAATACTATATTGCAAGAGGTATGTAATACGCTGCTGTGCCGGGTTGACTATCTTCCCGACCCTAGAAGTCGCGAAATAATACGAGATGCTCTTACATGGGCCTGCAAGCATCCTGATGAAATCCATTACAACATATACAGCCACAATGATCGCCTTCAAATATCTCCTAATTTAATCGGTTTCCAGTCAGTCATGCATGGTATTGCACTCAGACTGAAAGTCGGCGGAGGGGATGCCGCTGCAATCGTGGTGGACAGGCAAGGTGAGTTTAATAGCGCTCAAGAATGGGTCGCTAACTTTTATAGGAACGCGAAAGATAAGGGTGGTCCATGGGAAGTTGGGCCAGGCCTGCCTAAAATGGATCTATCCAACATCCCCGACATTCCTATCACGTGCACCCCTGGCGATATGAGTGCAGGTTTAGAATTGGTGGATATTTATCTTTGGATGATGAAGCGTCTTTTTGAGAAAAAAGATTTGAGCCCTGAGTTGCTAGAGCTTTTAGCGCCTCAAATGGAAAAAGGAATGACTGACGAGATTTCGTTTGCTGGAATAATGAAACGATGGGAGCCAGTTCTGATGAATCTTCCTGATCCAAGCCCCGAAGAGGAAAAGCGTGCACGACAACTCATGGCTCGTCATGAAGAGTATCGAAAAAAACATCTTGATGGAATATAGATTCGTTTAGGCAGCCATCCGGGGCGGTACGGACTCGGTGCAGCAACATACTGCACCAACCGGATACTGAATGCGACAGTACCAGGTCATTTAATGTCCAAAACTATCGCCTTTGGAGGAACAGCATCAAGCATTTGTACAGCATCACCTACCTCTTTATATTCCTTCCAGAATCGTTCGAGTGCGCTCATACCACCAGCTAATTGTACTGCCCGAATAAGACCTGCATGTGCAGCTATCATCCTTTTCAATTGCAACGCTAGTGCTTCACTATCTCGCGCAGAACGCTCAGATTTTCTGTCATATTCGACGGAAGAAGCTAAACTAATTGCAACAGCACGCGCTTTGAGTTGCTTTTGGCGACTCTCGACGATCAGTTTCATGCGTGCAGGATTTCGTGTAAAAGCCGATGCGTTTTTGAGCACAGAATGGTGGCGAGCGATTTCACGCGCAGTAATATCGACGTCCTCTAGGGCCAGCTGATCAAGAATTTTTATTAGCTCAATATTTGAAGGATCCAGCAAGGCTCTCATGAGAAAATATCCTTTTTGTGAATTTGTGAGTAATCAACTCCATTTGGATAGACTGTCTCGTATGGCTGAGCTTCAAGGGCTTTTTGCACGCCATCAATGAGTTTGGATGCATGCGCAATTTGATTCGCTCGACCTGTCGTTCTTACCGGCTTGCCCTCAGCAGAGCAGCGCATAATCACCAGACTTTCTTTCAAATCAATCAACGTCTGCCGATGATGTGGCAAGCCACTTGCTGCAAAATGCCTGCATCCATCGAAACACTTGAGATGTCTCGAGCAAGGATTAAGGGAGAAGCTGTTGGTGCAGAAGCCGTAAGGAGTTACATGAAATCCATCTGAGTTGGCTGCGAGGTATGCAAACGCTGCCTCATCACCATGTTCTAGTTGAATTCTCTTGAAAGATTCTCCGATATGGCTACTAACAGCTATGCCGCTCACGACCATTTTTGCCACTAATTCGTGAGTGCTGCCTGAGGGAATAAACTGCTGCGCTACAGTGGGCAGTTCGACGAATTTAAGTTTTTCAGCAAGGCTACGATGATCATACTCATAACTCTGTGCTACCGACACTCGGCCAAACTGATGTGTAATGACTGTATCTGAAACATTTTGGCGAAACAACTCAGTATTCATCAAGTGACGCAGCGAATGAGGTCTGATAGACAATTTCTTCATTTCTTCGGTTGATCCATACTTCTTAAAGAAGGAAAGTGAACCATTACCCTTCACCATGCCAAGCGAAGTGTACATTCTAAGCTCGCGCGGCGTCGTAATAACTGAATCAGCAGAAACAGCAGTGCTCGACAAAGGCCATTTCTTAATACACCCGACAGTAAGAAATAGTCGCTGCCATGTCCCAATAGTGCCCCCTGAATCCGTTTTAAATATTCGCAAGTCAGACCCGAACGCCTGATACTGATTTAGATATTGATTTTCCAGAACCCCCCTAAATGGCTTCGTAGCTTGCCTCGCTTCTAGTATCGTGCTTTCAATGAGCTGCTCAAATCTTTTTGGCACAAAATAAAAACTTTCAATCAGAGTACCAGGAGTTTTGTTTCGTTTTTTCTCTGAATAATAGCGCAATCTCAAAGAACGACCTACCCCGCCGATATCGGATGCGCTTTTATTCGTGACGACATCGACATGTTCGACCCATGCCAGGCAGTCTTCAGGCAGCGTTAAAACCTCATTAATACGCAAACCCGTAAGTATTAATATCCTGATAACTAAAAAGTAAATTAAATCATTATATGTTTTTGCGCGCTCACAAAACACGATTCTAGTCAACTCGAATAGCGAGTCTGCTTCAGGAAGCTTGGATGCATCTTTTCGTACCAGGTAGCCGGCTAAAAGCCCTGGCCTTCGATCTCGCTTTACCGTTGGGCGAACAGGACAGAAGTCTGAGATCATGTTTTCATCAATAATCTTGGCCACAGTAGCTATATCCCGCGAGGCCTTTTCACTCCACGATTTAATAGATAGTAGCGCCTCAAAATTTTCTCGTGAGATCTCATATGGAGGTAGTACGGTACTTGAGAATAGTCGCCTTGCTGCCTTAGCTACTACTTGCGCGCAATCCGCTGTGCGACCACTCAAGCAAATACTTCCGATTACAGCCTTGATAAAGTCTTGGACTATTGCTGGAAGCACTCGGCTGGCTGGAAGGCGTGCTTCAGGCCAGCCTGCGGTTAGGGCCAGTTGATGAGTTTCTATATCTACTCCGAAGCCCCCTGTACCATATGCATGTCTGTCGTGACTACCGTTAAGGATTCGAAGATCCCAATCTGTACCTTTTATAGGTTGGCCACAGTCATTCAGAGGAATGTCCCAGACTACTCCTTTTGCCTCAACAGCTCTGCGCACACTGGTGACAAACTTTTCAAATAGGTATTTCGCCGATGACTCATTGGACGAAGATTCAATCACGGCCATTTTACTTCGCCCCCCGCAATCTGATCGATATTGTCTAAAATTTGCTGAGCTCCTGAGAGCGCACGAGTGAGCTGGAGATATGCTGGGCTTTCCGCACTGATACCAATGTCCAAAAACCTCCTAACCTGTTGTCGCATGCCCTCAACGGCCTGCAGATGAGGTTCCTTTTGCAAAGAGGGCATAAACTTTGCACATCCATAACAAGACGTTACTGGATTATAGGCACAATGGCTCTGACCTGTCTGACAGAGCCCTACTCCTGCAATGAGGGAATTGCCTACGACAGCTCCTATCTGCTGATCTTCTTGTGCGTTTAGAATTTCCTCAAGAGAAGCAAATCTACCTGAAGCAATACTTTGGAGTTTCGCATACAGCTTAGATGCCCCAAGCGCCGAATTGACTAGGTCGGCTTGTTGCATGCTAGCGTGTATATAAGCCCCAGAAGTCCCCGTATAGACATGACCTAAGAACTTACAAATGCTTTCGCGACTATGCCCGGCATCTGCCAATGACTGCGCTGCAGTATGACGCAACTGTGGAGCGGTGCAATCCAGGTTAACTCCATAACGCCGGCAGAAAGCCTTAGCTTCCGCCCAAAGAGCCGTAGATTTGGTTGCTTCGAATAGTCGCTTTCTGCCTGCAGTATTTGCAGACTCCCACAGTCTTTTTACTATCTGGACCCACTCTGGCTTAACCTGACGAACAATTTCAAATTGCTGCTCATCACGCTGCTTGGCTGCGTGAAACGAAACAATGCAAGCGCTTTCATCATTCGCATCCTTAAAAAATCTTACATGCTCAGTATCCAAGCACAACACCTGCACAGGTCGAACACCGTGTTGATATATAAACACCAAAGCGGCCGCCCCTTCTAAATATTCATTTTCGACTTCAGCATTCCATGCTTCTGCATCTAACGATCTTACAATATCTGCCTGCAAGCTTATATTTACAAGTTCCTCCCGACTTATGAGGGTGTTCTTCCTGCGTGCCATTCCTGCATTTGCATGGGTATTTAAGCTACGGACTAGACTTAGGGCCCTCCCATTCCAATGTCCCACCTCAGCATCGCAAGCCATTTTAAGGAGACGTTTCATAACACCTGAAAAAGATGAGTCTGTGACATGCTCATTCCAAGCATTTCTTAGCTCTTCCGCAGGGGTCGTAACCAGCGTACAAACACTCTCCCATTTGCGGACCAATAATCTTGCAGCACGATGAAGACTACCAGGACTTTGATGCCCAGACGTCAACATTGCTAGCCTTCTCTGCAAAGCGCCTGCAGAGCCGCTCGCGAATGAAATTGATTCAGCATCTCCTTTATAACTGAACTTCCACTCATTTTCGTCAGCTTTAACCACATAAGTAGCATCAGTGTACTTATCGTAAAGAGAAATAATTGCTGGCGGCAGTGGCCAGGCCCATTCGAGAATAGAAATTTCAGCACTACTTCCCGCGCAATTCACGGTAGCTGGAGCGCCCTTACCCTTATATGCTCTCATGTTGAATGTCTCGCAACGCGCTTATTTTTAAGTCAAATAGCCGACCCCACGTCTGCATGAGATCTTCTTGAATTGCTGCGCGGGCATAGTGCTCCGGCATAGCCGAATTTACAGACCAGCCAAAAAATGCACGCATACGCTGGAACGTAAGTTCCCTGTTTTGTTCACAATCCATGAACGTCGCGTAATATGCTGTTGCGCAGGTATGCCGGAGATCATGGGGGGATATATGTGCCTTTCCGCCTGTGCGATCACTGAATTTTTTTAATGCCTTGGGTGAGATTGCGCGTGACAGTGCGTGGAAAATCTTGGTTACAGCCTCAGCAGATAGAGGAGCTCCTGTAGCCGCTGTAAAAGCGTAGCCGTGCTCTGACGAATCATATCTGCTCTCGGCTATGTACTGTTGATAAAGGTTTGCTAGTTCCGGCGAAATTGGTACTTGCCTATGTGCCTGCTCAGTTTTCATGCTTGGGGCAGTAGATCGTGTTTCAGATTCTGTTCCGGCCGTAACGTCGAGCCAATACACAACCTCTTGTGACTTCATATCTACGTCAGATTTTAGAGCATCACAAGTCAACAGCATCAACTCGCTGCGCCTGAGTCCTACCAGCAGAAGCATGTTAAGGATCAGCCAATTCCTGTTCTTAATGCGCACACCTTGGAAGGGGTTTCGATCTGAAGCAGGATTTCCAATTTCAAGCAGATCAAACAACGTGCTCGCTGGAATCGAGCGGATAAACCTTACCCGCCCCCTCTGGGGCTTTCTCATCCTTCCCATCGCAGACAAGGTCGATCGAAGAGAACGCCATGCTTCGCACGAAGCTGATCGATGAGAGGCCAGGTGCAGCATGAACCCTCTGACAGCATCCCATCGCTGAACAGCCGTTGTTGAGTAGTTTTTGGAGGATGTCAGATTCAGATAAAACGCCTCCACCAACTCCTGCGTTCTGGCCGCATCACGGCTACTCACAGCTGAATCGAACGAATCAACCCCGTACCGGTCATCACAGAAAGAGTAGAAAACGTCTATGTGACGCAGGGTTGTCTTACGGGTGTTCTCCGCTAGGGCATGTCCTTGATTACTCAGAGACCACACGGTTGCCCAAAACCTAGGGAGCATGCGATGAGGATCAACGATGACGAGGTCGGGCAACGCACCAGTTTTAACCATCATGAAAGCCACCGATCACTGAGTGTGAATCATTTGAGGAGACCCCATCCCATTGAGCTTAGATCGCAACAGGCCGGCAGGTGCCTATTAAAGTTCGACGGCTACCGCATCCTGGCGCGTATCGACGGTGACGATATACGCCTGTTTACCCGTAATGGCCACGACTGGAGTGCGAAGATGCCCCGGCAGGTCGAGGCGCTCAAGGCCCTGGGGCTCGACTCGGCATGGCTGGACGGCGAGATGGTAGTGGTCGACGACAACGGCGTGGCCGACTTCCAGGCCTTGCAGAATGCCTTCGACACCGAGCATGACGAGCGCATCACCTACTACCTGTTCGACCTGCCCTGGCTGGGCGGTGAGGACCTGCGAGCACTGCCGCTGCAACAGCGCCGTGCAACCCTCGCCCGGTTGCTGGAAGGCCATGCGTCGCAGGTAATCAGGTATTCCGCCGATTTTGAGGAGCCCGTCGCGTCATTGCTCGACAGCGCCTGCCGGCTGGAACTCGAAGGCTTGATCGGTAAACGTGCCGACAGCCCCTACGTTGGCCGGCGCAGTAGCGACTGGGTCAAGCTCAAGTGCAAGCAGCGTCAGGAATTCGTGATCGTCGGCTACACCGACCCCAAAGGCAGCCGCAACGGCTTCGGCGCCCTGCTGCTGGCCCTGCACGACCACGGAAGCGGCCCGTTGCGCTATGCCGGCAAGGTCGGCACCGGTTTCAGCGCGGCCACCCTGGATAGCATTCACGCCCGCCTCAAGCCGTTGCAGACAGACAAATCGCCTTTGCCCAAACCACCCACCGGTGCCGAAGCCCGCGGCGTGCATTGGCTCAAGCCACAGCTACTGGCAGAAGTCGCCTATGCCCAGATGACCCGCGAAGGCATCGTTCGCCATTCGGTGTTCCACGGCCTGCGTGACGACAAACCTGCCACCGCCATCGACCTGGAGCGAGCAATGCCCACCAAGCGCGCAGTACAGACAGAACCCGAGAACCTGGGCACCCTGCGCCTGACCCACCCCGACCGCGTGGTAGACGCAACCACAGGTGCCACCAAGCGCGAGGTCGCCCAGTACTACGCTCAGGTCGCCGACTGGCTGCTGCCACAGCTCAAGGACCGGCCTGTAGCCCTTGTGCGGGCACCGGATGGTCTGGACGGCGAACTGTTCTTCCAGAAAAACGCCGGCCAGCTGCACATTCCCAAGGTGCTCAGCTACAGCAAGGCCCAGGCCGGCCAGGCAGCCATGGTGCTCAACCGCGCCGACAGCCTGCTGGGCGCGGTGCAGATGAACACGCTTGAACTGCACACCTGGAATGCCACCACCAAGGATTTCGATAAACCCGACCGCTTTGTCCTCGACCTGGACCCTGACCCGGCGCTGCCCTGGAAAGCCATGCTCGAGGCCACCCAGCTGACCCTTACCTTGCTCGACGAACTGGGCCTGAAGGTGTTTCTCAAGACTAGCGGCGGAAAAGGCATGCACCTCGTCGTACCGTTGACCCGACGCACTGGCTGGGACGAGGTGAAAGACTTCAGCCATGCCTTGGTCAACCACATGGCCGGGCTGTTCCCTGACCGTCTCAGCGCCGTGTCCGGGCCGAAGAACCGGGTCGGGCGGATCTTTATCGATTATCTGCGTAACAGCAAGGGTGCCACCACCGTCGCCGCCTACTCGCTGCGGGCCCGCGAGGGCCTGCCGGTGTCGGTGCCGATCTGGCGTGAGGAACTGAGCCAGCTCAAGGGTGCCAACCAGTGGAACATCGGCAACCTTCACACGCGGCTTGCACAGGTCGAAGACCCGTGGGCCGAAATGGGCAAGACACGCCAGTCGATCACGTTGCGTATGCGCAAGCAGTTGGGTATTGCATGATGGAACTGACCCACTTCGATTCGTTGTTACACCGCTTTGCTCACCGTTCGCAGGCTATTGAACGCGACGCTTCGCTAATAGAACTGATGCAGGCCTTGCAGGGCGAACAGCTCGATGTGCTTCCGTTGCCTGGCCAGGGCTGCACCCTGGAGCGCTGGCGGGCCTTGGCGCGGATCGCAGGGTGTGATCTGAGCCTGGCCAAACTTTATGAAGGCCATACCGACGCCTTGGCGATCCTCGCCGAATGCGGTGCCGCCCAGCAGGCCGGCAACAGCATCTGGGGCGTGTGGGCCGCCGAGCCGCCGGATGCCCGGGCATACATCGTCGAGCGGGACGGTGAACGCGTACGCCTGCAAGGCCGCAAGGCTTGGTGTTCGGGCGCGTTGCAGATCGACCGTGCCCTGCTGACTGCCTGGGAAGACGACCAGCCTCAGTTGGTGGCCATCGAATTACCTCATTCCAGCCAGCGCATTCTGGCCGAGCATTGGCAGGCCGTAGGCATGGCCGCCACCAGCAGCGTTGTGATCGAATTCGACGACTCGCCAGGGCTGGCCATCGGTTCGCCCGGCCAGTACCTGTCCCGGCCTGGCTTCTGGCAAGGCGGCGCGGGTATCGCCGCTTGCTGGTATGGCGCCGCCGAGGCCCTGGCGGACTACCTTCGCGAACAGTGCCGCAAACCCCGGCGCGACCCGCATGCCGATGCGCATCTGGGCGCAGTCGATGCAGCCTTGTACGGTGCCCGCGCAGCCTTGCACGAATGCGCCACGTGGATCGACCTCCACCCTCAGGACGACGCCAGCTTCCAGGTGCGGCGCACCCGCGCCCAGGTCGAGCAGGCGGTCGAGCAGGTCATTCAGCATGCTGGCCGGGCGCTCGGTGCCACGCCGTTCTGTTGCAGCAGCCATTTCGCCCGGCTCAGTGCCGACCTGCCGGTATACATACGCCAGAGCCACGCCGAACGCGACCTGGCCGAGTTGGGCCGGCAACTGACCGGCATGCCGGCGGGAGCATGGCAACTATGAGCCAGAACTTGATACGGGCTGCGCAAGGCACACCATGGAGCGCCTGGCAGCATTCTGCTCAGTTGGCCCGCGCCAGCTGGACGCTGCCCGAGCAGTTGTGCCCACCTGGAAGGCGCCTGGTACTGCTGGCTCCGCACCCGGACGACGAAATCCTCATGGCCGGCGGGCTGCTGGCCAGCTTCCAGGGACGAGAACAGGACGTGCTGCTTGTTTCTGCCACCAATGGCGAAGGCAGCCACCCGCATTCCTCACAATGGCCAGAGCGCCGCCTGCGCCATCAGCGCCCACTGGAAAGCCGTCATGCCCTGCAATTGCTTGGGTTGGATCTCACCCGCCTCGACTGGCGACGACTCAACCTCAAGGATGGCGCGCTGCCCCACGATGAAGCCTTCCTGGTCAACCACCTGAACCAGTTGCTCAAACCTGGCGACCTGCTGCTGACCACTTGGCGCGGCGACGGCCATTGCGACCACGAAGCAGCAGGTCGCGCCTGTGCCCAGGCGGCACAGGCCAGGCGTGTACAACTCGCAGAGGCCCCGGTCTGGGCCTGGCACTGGGCAAGCCCCGATGACCCGCGCCTGCCCTGGCCCCGGGCTCACCGCCTGCAGCTGTGCGATGAGCATCTGGCGCTCAAGCGCCAAGCCCTTGCCGCCCATGCCAGCCAGTTGCAGCCCGATGGTGATCGCCCCCCGGTTGTGCCAGAACAGCTGCAGGCTTGTCTGTTGCAACCATTCGAGCTGATCTTTCTGTCAACGGAGGCAACATGAGCCTGGACGCACAGTACTTCGCCGACTTGTACGCCGGCAGCGATGACCCCTGGGCCTTTCGTACCCGTTGGTACGAGCGGCGCAAGCGCGAGCTGACCCTGGCCAGCCTGCCGCGCCAATGCTATGAGCGCGTATTCGAGCCGGCCTGCGCCAACGGCGAGCTGAGCATCCTGCTGGCCGAACGCTGCGCCAGCCTGTCGTGCCAGGACATCGACGCGACAGCCGTGGCCCTGGCCCGTCAGCGGCTTGCAGGTGTGAGCCACGCCCATGTCGAACAGGGCCACCTGCCGGGCGACTGGCCGGGCGGTCAGTTTGACCTGATCGTGCTCAGTGAGATCGGCTACTACCTGGACCCCACCGACTGGTTGCAGGT